>Ga0081455_10001328_pt1 | contig 30584 bp, 25 predicted proteins | sample TabmetS3T2R1_FD_70207 | JGI IMG/M metagenome (GOLD analysis project Ga0081455, IMG submission 70207) | Tabebuia heterophylla rhizosphere microbial communities from the University of Puerto Rico - S3T2R1 | ecosystem: Host-associated > Plants > Roots > Rhizosphere ... | reverse complement strand
CGCTGTGAGAAGGAAATTATCGCTGGACACAACGACGTCTGGAGTCAACAAGCCATGGAAACGTATGTGGCTCTGGTGCGTGAGACTGAGTTCCTCCGCACTCAAAAGCCCGCTCCAAGGCAATAACAGTCATGCAGAGCATGGAATAATTGGCCACGTCCCTCATGGCTCAGGGGAAACCGACTCGCTTCCCCTGAAAATCCACGAAATTTTGTACGGTAGCGCGTCAGGCGGGCCACAGACGAGTTCTATGCTCTCGTCTACTTCTCCTCATAACAAGTTGATGAGACATTGTTTATTGAGGCGGCAAGGTGAGAGACTTTCACCTACGTTCCAGCGTCGATGGGAGCACTTACCAGAGTTCTCATTTGCCCCTCTTATTGATCCTCTATCTCGCCTGATCCTATTTACAAGCCTCATACAGCTATCGGAGATGGATAGCTTAACGTTGCTCTCGGGCCCATTCCTCCAGTACGAGCTGCCCTGGTTCGCCGAGGGTTTCCAGCATGTCGCGAGCGGTAGGGCGGAAATCAGAATGACTTGCGACTTTGCTCAGCTTCTCTGCTAGCTCCGTATCGTTCCAGGGTGCACGCCGATACCACGCGACGATCAGCCCCGCATGATAGGCAGGACGATTATCATCAGGCTCGGCCTGACGCAGCCACGTGTCGCAATCGCCCCAATCGTCATCGCTGAAGGTATCGCGCGGTAACAGTCGCTGCGCGGAAAACGCCCAACTAGCGAAGTGCGCTAGCCGTTCCAAGCTCGGAGTCGCCTTTTGCCAGAGCCGATAGAGAGAGCGCAACAAAGCGGCCTCAGACGGAAAAGTCGCGAGTCGGTGGCGGCCAATCCAGACCAAGGCCCAGCATACCGCCATCGCCACAGGCAGATCGCCTGGATCGAGCATGGCACTCAGGGGGCCACTTAACAACTGAAAGGGCTCCTTGGTTAACATTGAATTGTCATCGCGAGCTTGAAACGCCAGCCAGTTGCACACCAGGGCTGCACGTACCTTGTCGACGCGATCGCCATTGGTAAGCATAGGCATGAGCGCGTCAGCTACATCTGCTGACATCGAAGGCACTTGGCCTTGAAACATGGCCTCAATCGCGAGGTCAAGCATAGTGTTCGCATATTCTTCCCAACCCTCATCACCTCCAAGATACGCCTCCTCAGCCACCTCCTGGAAGAGCATCCCAAATTTTCCTCGCCGGAGCGCTACGACAGAGCCTGCCATCACCTCTTCATAGCCATGCCGCGCCATCTGTCGTAGGGCCGCACGCAGAGTGGGCGCCGTGACCTGCACTTCGTCGAGAAGGCACTGCCGCAAGAGGACCACGCGGGGTTCACGCACTCTCTCAAAAAGGGTGTCAATGCTGAATTGCAGGCCTGTGAAGGCTCGGGTCAAGAGCTCGATAATGGCCTCTGCTTTGCGCCCAGCTAAAACGGCGGCGAGTGGGATCACTTCGCGCCAGCCTTCATCTGCAAAATGGGGTTCGAGCAGGTCAGCAAGACTGCGGCCTGCATCACGGCCAGGATATTGCTCCTCCACGTAGCCGCGCGCGGCGAGGTACTCCTGGAACGTCAGATGGCGAAATTCATAGACCGGCTGCAACTCATCGTCGATGACATCATGGCCGGTCTGCATGAGCAGACTGCTGCGATACTCGATGCGCTCGATGAATTCCATCGCGGAGAGCCTGGCAAACTGCAACTCCGCCTCCAACTCCTGACGCGCGGCTTGGAGCAGCTTGAGCAAGGCTTTCCGCCCAAGCTGTTGCGTCCCCCGGGCCATCATCGCGCACGCGACGTAGGAGAGCTGCGCCAGGGTCTCCTCCTCCATCGCCGTGAAGCCCTCGACGTTCCAGGTGCGAATGAGCACACGGATCGCTTCCCGGTAGAGTGCAGCCCGGCCGCGCGGCAGCTCACCGATCCACCGTTTCACCACCAGGAGTGTAGTCAGGAGCAGCGGATTCTCCGCCAGGGTCCGAATGCGTTCGTTGTCCCAGATGGTCTCAGCTAGCTCACGCGCCTCGGTGCGCACTTTGTCGTTATCGCCCACGACCTCGACGTGCCAGCCCTCGCACAGTCGCTGCACGTCGTCTTGGTCGAAGGGTGCGAGTCGTGCCGGTGTACACACGCTGGCCACCACACCCGACACCAGCCGAAATCCCGCCTCACGTGCCGTGACCACCAGCGCTGCCTGGGGAAACATGGCCACGAAAGTGCGCAGATGCTGGGCAAAGGTTCGTCGTGCGCCTTCCTCGGACACCTCGTCCAGCCCATCTACCAGTAGGAGAGCACGCCCAGCGCGGAGCGCGTCGTGCACGTATTCGCGGAAGCTTACAGCTTCATGGTCGCTCATGCCAGCGTAGCGCGGCAGGTCGTCGAGCAATTCAAGCATGGGGCGGTGGGCACGGTCGCGGAGCTCGCGGCAGCGCAGGAAGAGCGGTAGCCAGTCACGCGCCGGCAGGTCATCAGCCACTTCCACACGACGGTCGGGAAAGGCATAGGCCATGGCAAGGCGCTTGAGCAGCGTACTTTTGCCGCCGCCAGGAGCAGCCAGGAGGGCGACATGACGCACGGCCGAGAGCATCACGCCGACAGGCTGCGGTTGCGTCCCGGCGACCCGGTCTTCTGATTGCAACGCATCGATGTTGTCCGCTTTGGGCTCGTGTTGACTGGCGAGCACCTTTAATGGCACGAAAAGGCGCTCGAGCTTCAGCCGGGCGGCGCTCAGGTCAGTGTCGGCGGGTAAGCCGTCGAGCTGAATGTAGCCACACTCCTCACTGAGCCATTGGCGATATCGTGCAACCGCCGAGTCCGCGAATGCGCTGCGGTCTGGCGTGGGAGACGGGGGGGGCGAGGTACCGTAGACTGTGGAGTGTGCCGCCGCATTGGCGGTCGGCGTCGATCACTTCTTGCGCGATGGATGCCGCGAGTGGCGTGCCGTCGGCATGGATGAGCGCGACGTGCGTACGCGCCTTCCCGTGCGCGTAAAAAAGCGCCCATAAGTATCCACGCTCATGACCGAGCAAGTCAGCACCGTCGAGCACCGCCTCCTGCAGTCTGGCATGCGCAGCGCAGTGCCCTGCGCGTTCGGCAGCCTGGGCGTACCCGACCAGCACCCGACTGTGCTCCAGCTCCGCAATGACGCGCGGCGCATCGAGCAGTATGAGGCGATCATCACCAGTTTCGGTTTCCTGGTCGATACCCGTTTCTGTGAAGCCACTGAGCGACACGAAATAGCCAGCGACCGGCACAGGCGCAGACTTCTTACGCTCTCGGGTGAGCGCACCAAAGAATTTATTCAACTCACTGCCGCCCATTTTGTCCGCATGCGCTTTGCATTCAGCGACCATACACCGAGGTTCGAGTCGGTGCGTGCCCTGGATATCCAGCTCTCGCCCCGACTGATGGACATCCAGACGCAGTTCATCATACCCAAGAGCAAAGAACAGGTCCTTCATGAGCCGCGTGAAGAGATCACCGCGCGCATTATTCTGCCAAGCAAGAAGCCGTATAGTGGAAGGGCTATCCATAGCATCGAGCTCCTGGGATACGGAACAAAGCCTGGGCCCCCTGACACACGCCTGAGAAGAGCGATACATAGCAGCTTCACACGAGGCGCAAGCCACGTCAAGTCTGAAGTCGGGGAGAAGATAGCCTTCCAGGAGCAATGGAGAGATTTTTTACAGTAAGAAGGACTATTGTCCGTGTAGCGCGCACAAAAGTGCTTTTGAATTTCCTTCCTGCCTCTGCTATCGTCATGACAGGCGGTGTTTGGTCGTGGCGCAGGCTGTCTTTCCTGAAAGGAGTAGGGTACCCATGGCACCTTTTCCTCACACGTTCTCCAGCGTCCCTGCTCAAGCTGACCCGAGCGCGTTACTCGAGGCGGGCAATGAACACGTCTGGATCCACGCTTCTTCCTGGCGCGCTCTGGCTGCCAGCCAGGAAGGCAAGCGTATCATGGTCGAAGGGCGCGGCTGTATCCTGAAGGATATAGATGGCAAGGAGTATATTGACGGTCTGGCCGGTCTGTGGTTAGTGAATGTTGGGCATGGCCGGAAAGAAATCGGGGAAGCGATGGCTGCGCAGGCCGGGACCCTGGCCTATGCGAGTTCCACCCAAATGACGACTGTGCCGGCGATTCAACTCGCCACGCTCCTGTCCGAGCTTACGCCTGGCGATCTCTCGACCGTGTTTTTTTGCAGTGGGGGCTCAGAAGCGGTTGAATCAGCGATCAAGATTGCCAGACAATATCAATATCTCGCTGGCTTTCCCAAACGTTTTAAGATTATTGGACGGCGTGGCTCCTACCATGGGGCAACGTTTGGTGCAATGAGCGTTAGCGGCACACGGCAGATGACCGAACCGTACTATAGTCCGTTTATGAATGGCGCCTTGCACGTTGCCCCACCATACTGTTACCGTTGTGATTATCGCCATACCTATCCTGCCTGTGACGTGTACTGTGTTGACGCCATTGAGCAACTCATTGAGCACGAGGGGCCGCAAACCGTGGCCGCGGTGATTGCTGAGCCTATCTCCGCTTCTGGTGGGATCGCTATCCCGCCGCCGGAATATTTACCGCGCTTGCGCCAGATCTGTGACCGCCATGGCGTCTTGTTGATTGTCGATGAGGTTATTACGGGCTTTGGACGCACGGGCAAGATGTTTGCCTCCGAACACTGGGGCCTGGTGGGTGATATCATGACCATGGCCAAAGGGCTGAGTAGTGGCTATGCGCCGATTGCCGCGGCCATCTGCCGCCCCAAAGTCGTGGAACCGTTCGCGAGTGAAACCGGCAAACGGCTGTCACACCTCTTGACCTTCGGCGGTCAGGCGGTCGCCTGTGCGGCGGCGCTCGCCAACCTCGATATTCTCCAACGCGAACGCCTGGTGGAGAATGCCGCAGCCATGGGGACGTATTTGTTGGAACAGCTCCAGGGGCTGCGCTCGCATCCAACGGTGGGAGACATACGCGGTCTCGGACTCCTGATCGCCGTCGAGCTGGTGAAAGACCGCACCACGAAAGAAAAATTTGCCATGGACGGGGAGGAAGTGAAAACGCTGAACACCCTGCTCCTGGATAAAGGCTTGCTGACGCGGGCCACGCACATCATCATGCTGTCGCCGCCACTGTGCATCACGCGCGCCGAAATCGACCGCATCGTGGAGATCATCGACAGCAGTCTGACCACCCTGGAGCAGCAGTACGGCTACTGTTAACGCTGTAAACCTGAAGGGGGAAGTCTCATGCCAACTGCGCCGACGTTGCCGTTTCATCCTCAGGGCTATCTGAGTATGGCGACCAACCTGGGCATCAAGGATACGACGCTGGACTTTACGGTGATTTATTCCACGGTACGAGCCGCGGCAGCCGGCACGTTCACGCAGAGTCTGTTCTGCGGGGCCCCGGTGATCGTTGGCCGTGAGCGTCTGGCGGATGGGTATGCCCAGGCCCTGGTTATCAACAGTAAGAACGCCAATGTGGCTACGGGACAGCGTGGTATAGAGATCGCCCGCGAGATTACGGGCATGGTTGCTGCAGAACTGGACGTTGCTCCTGAAGACGTCATTCCCAGTTCCACCGGTGTCATTGGCCAACAATTGCCTCTGGAACAATTCCGGCAGGCGATCCCGGGTCGCCTCCGAGCGCAACTGCGTCCCCACGAGCTCGGACTGGCAGCACAGGCGATCATGACCACTGACACGCATCCGAAGTGCATCGCGAAGCAGGTGGGCAATGCGGTGCTCGCTGGCATTGCTAAAGGCGCCGCCATGATCGAGCCCAACATGGCTACGATGCTGGCTTTCCTCCTGACAGATGCTGCCATCCCTGCGACCACACTCCGTCCCATGCTGCGGCGTGCGGTGGATGCCTCTTTCAACATGATCAGTATAGACACCGATACCAGTACCAGCGATACTGCTATTGTCATGGCGAACGGCCTGGCTGGGGAGGTTGATCTGCATGCCTTCGAGACCGCCCTCAATGAGGTCTGTACCTATCTCGCCAAAGAGATCGCCGGTGATGGAGAAGGGGCGACGAAGCTCATTGAGGTCACCGTGACCTCCGCGCGCGATGCCCAGCAGGCCAAGCGCATTGCCAAAGCTATTGTGAATTCTCCCCTGGTCAAGACCGCAGTCCATGGCGCAGACCCCAATTGGGGCCGCCTGGCCATGGCAATTGGCAAATGCCATGAGGAAACGGACATCCGGCCCGAACGAGTGCGTATGGCGTTTGGGGACCTGTGCGTGTTCTCCCACGGTGAACCACAAAACGCTGATTTGCAGCGTCTGACTGACTATTTGAAGGGCAGAGATATTCGCATTAGCATTGACCTGGGCATACGCGACGGCCAGGCCACAGTGTGGGGTTGTGATCTGACCGCTGAGTATGTCCGGCTCAACGCGGAGTATACGACCTGACATCCTCCGCCGGGTTTCGGCGCGGGCAAGGGCGCTGGAACTGGCCTCCGGAGGGGCTGGGGGCCAAGGTCAGCCGCGCTGTTTTCCGGCGTACGCTAGACGCTGGGACACTTTGACGCGTTCGGTAAAGGCCACCAAGTCGGCTGCGAAGCGGGCCGGCTCCTCCCAGTGGAACCCATGTCCGGCGCCAGGATATACCATGAGCTGTGCGCCCGTGATAGCCGCCGCGAGGGCTTCCTGCTCGCGGCGGAGAAAGAAGGCATCCTGATCGCCCCAGACAATGAGGGTGGGTGCTGTGATTTTGCCGAGCTCCTCGGAAAAATCGGTGTCCAAAAGGGCTGCGAGCGCCGCTCTCCACACCCGTGCTGGGACCTTCAGGCTCTCTTGCACAACGGTATCGAGTAATGTCTGCGGCACTGGCTGGGCCAGTGTGCTGCGTTGAAACTCCCGCACGAAGTCAGGGTCGATCGGATCCGTGAGTGTTGAGACGACCGAGTCCCAGAGCTCCACCGCCACGGGATTGCCACGCACAGTGGTGCACGAGCCCATAAGCACTAGCCCCAGGGTATGGTCGGGATAGTCCAGCGCAAAGCGCTGGGCGATGTAACTGCCCATAGAATGGCCGACAATAACGGCTGGCCCAAGGTTGAGGGTGTCCATGAATGCTGCCAGGTCCGCCGCAAAATCCTGTGGATAATAGCCCGTCACGGGGCGAGCCGCATCGCCATGGCCGCGTTGCGACAGGGCGAAGGCGTGCAGAGATGTGGGCAGATGCGGTAGCACACCCTCGAAGGAGCGCCAGGAGTCGGTGATGCCGTGCAGCAGCAGCACGGGAATGCCCGTGGGGTCGCCCTGCTCGACATAGGGGAGCGTCACCTGGTTGGGAAGGGTCATAGCATGGATAACGGGAGTCATGTGCGTGTCCTTTCTTCTGTGTTCGTTAGGGATAGAGGCGATAAAAGCGCCACAAATCGTGCGCAATCGGGAGCACCTCGACCTCCCGAAAGCCGGCCTCTGCCGTGTACCGCTACAGATCTTCAATGTGTAGCTTCACCGTGGCATCCTTCCATGCCGCGTTGAACTGCTGTTCGACGAGCGCCGCTTCGTTATCGCGTTTCTGCGCTATCAAGCTCTGCCACAGGCCGAAGAGCAGCCGGCCATCGCGTGGGCGTATCTCAATCGCTTCACGGAAGACGGATTCCGCTTCCTTAGCCTGACCGTTGCGCAGCAGCGCGGCGGCCAGTGACTGCCGCACCGGGTAGAACCACGCCGGTGGCTCGTCGTACTGGATCGTGGACTCAAGCTCGACCGCACGGCGCCATTCGTGGATCGACTTTTCCTTTTCGCCGCGCGCCCAGGCGAGCTGCGCGTCGAGCGTGGCCGCAGCAAAGGCCAAAATGTTCGAAGATTTATTGTTGATCAGGAACTGCGATTCAGCCGGGACGGCCTGGCGTAGCGACTCAAACTGCTTCTGCTCCGCCGCCGCTTCGTTCAGCTTACCCTGCCCGGCCAGCGCCATTGCCCGCGCATACTGCCAGAAGGCGCGGTGGAGTTTCTGCTCGGCCCTAGGAGCCGGTGCCTTGAGAATGTCGTCCCAGCGGTGGAAACGGAGGTCGACCATCAGCGGATAGAGATGAAATCCTTCGAGCATCTGCATCTGCACATCCGCGTCACCGACGTTCTGGACCATTTCCTGTGCTGCCTGCTTCGCCTCATCGTATCGGCCCTGCTGGGCTCGCGCGTAGGCGATGAAGTGAATGTTGTGCGTCCAGTACATGAGCGGGTACATACCGGTCGCGCCGGTGCGCTGGACGAACGCCTTATCCGCCGCGGCGGCATGCACGTTTGTCTGTGCGGCGAGGTCGTAGTCACCGGTCTGGAGGAAGATGTGCCCGGGCATGTGCACCAGGTGGCCCGCGCCGGGAACGAGCGTCATGAGGCGTATGGCGCTCGGGATGGCGCGTTCGAGATTCGGCGAAGCTTCCACAGCATGGATGTAAAAGTGGTTCGCACCGGGGTGATCCGGGTTGCGCTTCAACACGGACTCAAGCACTGCGACCAGCTCTAGCGTGCCAGGCGCCGGCTTCCCATCGAGGGTCCAGAGCTGCCACGGCCGCAGCATCATCAGGCTCTCGGCGAACATTGTGGTGGCATCGAGGTCGTCCGGGTACTTTTTCACCACCTCACGCATGGCATTGCTGTAGTCGAGGTGAAATTGCTTCCAGTCCGACTTCGCGTTCGACGACGGGTAGCGCTTCGCCAAAGCGCGGATGTAGTCCTGCTCGCGGGCACTCGCCTTCGGCGCGCGCTCAACTGCCTTCTGGACGGCGTCGTAAGTCGCTTTTGCACGGTCCTCATCCACTGCGGTATCGTTGTAGTTCGGTCCGATGGAAAGCGCCAGCCCCCAGTATGGCATGGCCGCCTCAGGGTCGAGCTCCGCAGCGCGGCGGAAGTAGCGGGCGGCTTCGTCGTGGTTGAAGCCATAGAGAAGCGTCAATCCCTGGTTGAAGTATGTTTGAGCTTTTGAGTTCTTTGTTGTGATGGGATGGTGGTAGTTGCCCAGCCCGGGGTACAGCTCAAGCGCTTGTGTCGTTTCCCCATGCTGGTGCTGTGCCATGGCGGGAGTCACACAAAGCGCAAGAACATAAAAGACTGCTAGTGCTCGCATTCCTTACCTCCTTTCCTAGCCATTGGTCTTGCAGAACAAAGGTGTGCTGGATCGGGAAGGGACCGTTTGGGATGGTCCGTGACAGCACTTCATCGCCTCCTCTGCGGTGTGCTAAGATAGCCGCGTGTGGTGATTCCACGACGGCGGCCACACGTCCCTTCTGACTGCGCGTGTGCCAGGCCGATGTGTGAAAAGATACATGCAGTGAGCCGCGAAGTCTTCAAAGAGGGCTCAAACTTTTCTCAAATTTTTCTCAAAGTGGTTAACATAGTGTCCAGCTTCTCGGCTGCAATGAGGTGGGAGCATCGTATGCGCTGGCGCTTTGGCCGTTTTCAACTAGACCGTGAGAGCGCATGCCTCTGGGAGGGGGAACAACGCCTGACGTTGCGGCCTAAAACCTTCGATCTCCTGGTGTATTTGGTCACGCATGCGGGGGAGCTGGTGCGCAAGGAGACCCTGTTAGAGGCGGTCTGGCCGGACACCGTCGTGGCGGATGGCGTGCTCACGACGAGCATGGGAGAACTCCGGAAGGTGCTTGGGGAGACGGCGAAGCAGCCACAGTTCATTGCCACAGTACACCGCCGGGGGTATCGTTTTATTGCACCGGTCACCTCGCTAGACGCCCCGGAGGCGTCAGCCATCCGAGACGCGCCGCTTGATACTGCGACTCGCCCTCCTCTCCGCACCCCGCATAGTTCTGGATGGACTGGGACTGTGCTCGTAAACCGGGAGACAGAACTTGCCTGGCTGCACCAGTGGTTTCGGGGTGCCTGCCACGGTCAACGCCACGTGGTTTTTGTCACGGGTGAAGGGGGGATTGGGAAGACGACCCTGGTGGACGCCTTTCTGGCACAGATGGCGCCGCAACAGCCACTGGGGATGGGGCGTGGTCAGTGTATTGACCATTATGGGGCTGGGGAAGCCTATCTGCCGCTGTTGGAAGCGTTCGGGCAGATGGGACAGGCCGCCAATGGGACCCACGTGATCGAGGTGCTGCGCCAGCATGCGCCAAGCTGGTTGTTGCAACTGCCGGCGCTGTGGCCCACGCACGAGTTGCCTATGCTCCAGCAGCGGGCGCTTGGAGCGACGCGGGAGCGGATGCTCCGCGAGCTCGCGGAGGCCGTTGAGGTCCTGGCACAAGAGCGTCCTTTAGTCTTGGTCCTGGAAGATCTGCACTGGAGTGATGCGTCCACCCTGGATTGGCTGGCGTATATCGCCCGACGGCGCGCTCCGGCACGGCTCCTGGTACTCGGGACGTATCGGCCTATAGACGCTGTAGTGCGACAGCATCCCATAAGGGCTATGACCCAGGAACTCCGTGTGCACGGCCAGTGTGAGGAACTGCTACTGCCCTATTTGTCCGAAGCTGGTGTAGCGGCCTATCTGGCGCAGCGCTTTGGCGAGGCCGTCTTCTCGCCGGCGCTGGTGCGCGCTCTACACCAGCGTACCAACGGCAATCCTCTGTTTCTTGTGACTGTGGTCGAGGAGATGGTGCGCCAGGGGAGGCTGCGCCGGCCGGCAACTGGCGAGGAGCGTCCGGTGCACCATGCCGCGGCCGTCATGGTGGACATCCCCGAGAGCCTCCGCCATTTGATTGACCAGCAGCTCGAGCAGCTCCATCCTGAAGAGCGGTCCTGTCTCGAAATGGCCAGTGTGGCAGGACGGGAGTTTTCGGCAGCGGCCGTGGCCGCCGGGACCGACGACCGAGTGGAAGAGATGGAAACCCGGTATGCGGCATTAGCGCGGCGGGGCCAATTTGTCCAGGCATGTGGGACCGAAGCATGGCCCGATGGGACGATCACAGCACGCTATGGCTTTACGCATGATCTCTATCAGCAGGTGGCCTACCAGCGGCTCGGGGTGGCACAAAGAGTGCGTCTCCACCGCCAACTGGCCAGGCGCCTGGAGACTGCTTATGGACCGCGGGCGTCGGAACTTGCCGCAGAGCTGGCGTGGCACTGCGAACAGGGACGAGATCATGAGCGGGCCATACCGTATCTCCAGCAGGCCGCAGCGACGGCTGTGCGTCGGCATGCGCATCAGGAGGCCATCGACTCCCTGCAGCGGGCCCTCGTGTTACTCCAGACCCTCCCCGACACCCCAGAGCGCCGCCAGCAAGAGTTACACGTGCGTGTAGCACTGGGTGGCCCACTCATGGCCACCCAGGGGCAGGCTGCACCAGAGGTGGAACAGACCTATAGCCAGGCGTATGCCCTGTGTCAACAGGTCGAAGACACCGCTCAGCTGCTGCCGGTGCTCGCCGGGCTGCGGCTGTTTTATGTGATGCAGGCGGCGCACCAGACGGCCGAGGCACTCGGCCAGCGACTCCTGACGCTGGCCGAGCGCCACCACGACCAGGCATTCCTACTCGAAGCGCAGGTGGCTCTGGGAGGGGGGAGCTTTTTCCTAGGCCAGTTTGATGCAGCGCTCGTCCACCTGCAGCAGGGGATGGCCTGCGAGGATGTGCCAGCTCCCCCCACGGCCCGGGTTGTCCATCACCCCAGGATTAGCTGCCACGTCTTTGCGTCCTGGGTGCTGTGGTGCCTCGGCTATCCTGACCAAGCCCTGGCACACAGTCAGGAAGCTCTCATGCAGGCACAACGCCTGTCGAACCCTTACATTCTGATGTGGTGCCAATCCTTGGTGGCGAATCTCCATGTGTTGCGCGGCGCGGCCGCGGCAGCGCAGCAGTTGGCCGAGGCGTCTATGGTCCTGGCGACTACGCTCGAGGTGCCATTCTGGGGGGCACGCAGCGCGTTCATACGTGGCATAGCGCTCACCAGGCAGGGATGCACTGCAGAGGGTCTGGAGCAGATGCAAGAGGGTTGGGCGGCCATACAAACGACGGGTGTACGACTCAATCGGGTTTATTTCCTGGCGCGTCTTGCAGAAGCCCTACTGCATGCCGGACAACCGGATACCGGGCTTACGGTGCTGGCCGAGGCGCTGGCGTTCATACACACTTCTGGGGAGCGCTGGTGGGAAGCGGAATGCCATCGTCTCTGGGGGGAGTGTTTACTCGCCCAGCAAGAGCCTAAACACGAGGCTGGAGAGGTGGCGGTACGTTTTCAGCACGCGCTCGATATCGCCCGACACCAACACGCCAGATCCCTGGAACTGTGCGTTGCCATGAGCTTGAGTCGCCTGTGGCAGCAGCAGGGAAAGCGCGAGGAAGCTCGGCAGTTACTGGCAGAGGTCTTTAACTGGTTCACCGAGGGCTTTGACACCACCGACCTCCAGGAGGCCAAGGCATTGCTGGAGGAACTTGGAGTATAACGCTGACGTGCACAACCCTCCGCCTCTGACCAGGTGAGGGATAGCTCCTCAGCCGTTGTTTAGCGCAGCAAATCACCGGGGTTCTTCAGCATCCTCTCGTAGGTCATAGCGCTCCAAAAAGTCTTGAATAAAATACGCCATGATCACGAGATCGCGGAGTTGCCCATGTTGATCCTGGACATGCTCTTTTAAGATGGCTTCGTGACGGAATCCGAGCCTTTCACAGAGGTGCAGGGCTGGATGCTGATCAACCATCATTTGGACCATCACCTTGTGCAAGCCTTCGTCGGTGGCCTGCGCCAACACTTCCTGAGCAATGACCATACTGAGACCGCTCCCACGAAACATCGGGTCAACCACGATACGCAATTCCCCGACGTGTCGCGACCAGCCGTAGAACTGATGATCCAGTTCGCCGTCTGCAATAATACGTCCTTCGTATCCCGCCAGAAGATGCCAGCCCTGTTCGCTTTCAATGCTCTCCACCCAGCGCGTCATAGACTCCGGTTTGGTCACGTCCTCGCGTAGATATAAGAGATCTTCCGGAGGTAAGGAGCGATAAAACTCCAGAAGGGCTGGGGCATCGTCAGCGGTCATGGGCCAGAGCTCGACTTCACGGTCGTCTTTGACAATCACGGTTCGGGGGTACATAACATCCTCTCATCTGGACCTCGCCATGGCCTGTGTCCGCATAGCTTCTGCCAAGAGTATCTACTCACTATGCCACCGTCACGCCGGGACAGCTTGCCTCATGTACCGGCGAGGTTTTCTAGTGTTTCCCTTTACTCACGATGTCTTGTACCAGGAAATGAGGTCGAGAGCAATCCCTCACATGGCCCAGCGGCACGCTTTGTTCTTGACACTATGAAATGTCAGGCATTACGATACGCTTGATGGGCAATGCTGTGCCGCAGCTATGCGTAGCATATATCTTTAGAAGTGTCTATGGCCATCCACATCCACTGCCCCAATTGCCATGAGCGACTCACAGAGATGCACCATCACTGCACTCACTGTGGTATGGCTCTTCCCCCTGGCGTTTTGTATGCGCTTGCCTCGGCGCTTGGCGTCACGCCTCCAGCGCTGCCAGGTCCTGCTGTCGGTGGGATACCGACGCACGTATCTCCTACACCCTCCTTGTCTGCACTCTATACTGCAGCGGAAGGACACACGTCTCCAGCACATCATAGTGCACTACGCCCCTGGCTGGCTGCAACCTTATCCCTCATCTGCGGCCTTGGTCAGCTCTACAACGGACAGATCATGAAGGGTGTAGTGCTCCTCCTCTTTGGCATAGCCGCCGTGGCAGCCTGGCAGTTTCTCCTTGGGAAAATATTTGCACTCTGCCTCTGGCTGTATGCCATAAGTGATGCTTATGTGGTGGCGCGACGCGCCCTGCCAATAGAACACCATCGGAGACCAGCGTAGCGGACATTGGGCGTGAATGGAGGAGAGAGAACGGAAGGCAATATGCTCAAGCGAGTGCCACCGCACGTACGGCATACCTCTCTACACGTGTCGTCGCCTGGCTGCAGCGACGGCCGTACCATGGACGGGGTCGTCATAGGCCTATGTCTTGTCCTTCCAGGATCTGCTCCACTGCGGTATAGGGGTCAATCTGGCCTTCCTGCACCTGCTCGTTGAGCTTGTGCAACACCTCGTGTTGCTCCAGTCGCGCCACGAGCATGGCCATAAGCCGCTGCTGCAGCAGTGCCAACAGTTCCTTCCGACGGCGTTGGCGGCGGCGCACGAGGAGTTGCCCAGTGGTGGTGAGGGTCTGTCTATGCTGCTCAATAGCAGCATAAAGTTCGGCGATCCCCACATTTTTATGGGCCTGGGTAGCCAAGACCGGGATTTCCCACCATTCATACCGGGGATGCATATGGACCAGCATGCGAAGCTCACGCAACAGGCGATCTGCCCCATCACGATCAGCCTTATTGATGACAAAGAGATCAGCAATCTCCATGATGCCGGCTTTCATCGTCTGGATCGTATCGCCACTTTCAGGCACTAAGAGCACCACCGTAGTATCCGCGGCTTCCACAATATCAAGTTCTGTCTGGCCTACTCCTACTGTCTCAATGAGGATCACATCCTTTCCAAATGCCTCAAGCAGCTTCCTGACCCCTTGGGCTGCCTGGGGCAGCCCCCCGTGGCTGCCGCGCGTGGCCATACTCCGAATAAACACGCCGGCATCGAGATAATGTTGCTGCATGCGGATACGGTCGCCGAGGATGGCTCCACCAGAAAAAGGACTGGTAGGATCAACAGCGATAATGCCAACGGTTTGTCCCCGCTGGCGCGCATGGGCGGTAAGTACGTCAGTGATGGTGCTTTTGCCGGCGCCCGGCGGTCCCGTAATGCCCACGCAGTATCCTCTGCCGAGGGTCGGGGCAATACGTCGCATAATCTCTGGGACCTCTGCACTGTGCCTTTCGACGTGCGACATGAGCTGTGCTAAGGCCCGTTGGTCACCAGCAAGCATCCTCTCAACGAGATCCACAGCGATAGCGTCCTCCATGGTGGGGCGTAGGGATGTCACCCTTTACAGGTATGCTTAGGAAAGAAAAACAGGAAGAAATTAGGACCGTCGAGGTGCGTACTCTCGGATATATGTGACAATCTCCGCGATGGAGGAACCCGGCCCAAAGACGGCCTGCACACCCTTGGCCTGGAGTTGTGGAATATCACTGTCCGGGATGGTGCCTCCCCCCACTACCAGCATATCGTCGGCCCCTTGGGCCTTGAGTAACTCGACGACCCGTGGGAAGAGGTGATTATGGGCTCCTGATAAGCAACTCATACCGACCACATCGACATCTTCCTGGATGGCCGCGGCGACAATTTGCTCTGGCTGTTGACGTAAGCCAGTATAAATGACCTCCATACCAGCATCACGCAGGGCGAGGGCCAAAACCTTGGCGCCACGATCATGCCCATCCAGACCAGGCTTGGCTATAAGCACCCGGATCTTGCGCTCTGTGGTCATTAGTTCCTCCCACTTTCCACAATCATATACCACAGACTCAGCCGATGCGGCGTGAGTGGCGATTGTAGCAATGGCTTTGTTACCTTGTCAAGATGCTCTCTCGGTTCCATTGACACTAGAAATATCGATCATTATAATTATGTCATTCTGCTTAATGTCCGCTTATGATGCGCTGGTAAGCATACAACCAGCGTCCGCTGACATTGAGGCAGTTTGTATAGTATAGTCTATACGTTGAGCTCAGCTTCTCGGGCTGAGCTTTCTCGTTTTGTAGACTTTGTTCCTATACTCTCGCTGTGTTATGCCATGACAACATACGTCATAAGGCGAGTGAAACGTTGAAGATGTTCTCTACAGAGCCTGAGGCCTCAGACTACACCAATATTTATACCACAGGTCTGATGCCTGGCTGTTCCTTACCTCCCTGGACTCCCACTCTTGCCATGGATATGGAGTACACCCTCCTGTTTGACGTACCAGTGTGTCAACAAATCCCCAGGGACGACACGTCTGCAGGGGCAAGTCATCAACAGAGGACGGCCATTTCATGAGAGAAGAATTTAAAACGATACGGGCCAATCTCCAAAAACGCCGTGAGGTTATTCTCTCCAAGATTTCCGAGGAGCCACCGCTCCAGGGCAGCGACGACATCACACGCGGCGATTCGCTCGACATTGCCAGTAGCGCACGCGATCGCGAAATCACTTTTATGCTCAAAAGCCGGGAACTCGACGAGCTACGGGCGGTTGAGGACGCGATTGAGCGCATTGATCGTGACGACTATGGCATCTGTGCCAGCTGCGAAGATCCCATCGAAATCAAGCGTCTGGAAGCCATTCCCTGGGCGCGTTTTTGCCGCTCTTGTCAAGAAGAGATGGAAAATCGCAAAATCGCTGGGCGTATGCATTTCGATGTCTCCTAGCAGCCGCAGGTGGGGTCCCAGATGAGGGATTGAGAAGAAAGGAAAAAATGCAGCACGGCGGTCTCAACATGCAGTCTGCCCTGGCAGGGATTGCACTACCCCCCGAGATCGCTCAGGTCGTTGTTGAACTGCCCTTGGAGACCCCCCTCGACTATCGTATCCCATCTGGCCTGCGTACGTGTTGCCGTATAGGGCAACGTGTATTAGTGCCCCTGGGCAAGCGTCAGGTTCTTGGGTACATTATTGGTCTCGCTAGCACCAGTACCGTCGTCGATCTCAAGGAGCTGGTAGAGATATTGGACGAGACGCCCCTCCTCACCCCCGCCCTCTTACAACTCACACGCTGGATCGCTGAGTACTATCTCTGCCCCTGGGGGCAAGTACTGAAGGCGGCTGTCCCAGAAGGCTTCCGCGTCCAGACAGAAGCGGTCTATACGTTGACGGCCCAAGCCCAGGACAATCCTGAGACCTGGCCGCAGGGGAGAGCAGGGGAGGTACTGCAATGCCTGGCGCACCACGGGACACAGGGGCAGCACGAGCTGGAGCGTTTGCTGGAGGTCCAGGACCTGGCCCCATGGTTGCGGCGTTTGGAGCAGCAGGGCCTGGTGCTCCGACACCAACAACGTCTCGCCCCGAAGACCCAACCGCGCCTGGTGACAATGGTACGTTTGCGTCTATCATCTGTTGAAGCGGAGGCCTGGCGACAGCAGCTGCAACAGCGCTCCCCAAACCAGGCAGCTATCCTGGCCCTTTTACAAGAGCAGCCAGTATGGGAACTCGCAGCGCTCCGGCAGCGCTGCCCTGGAGCCCCGGCGGCAGTGAAGCGCCTTGCCATACGCGCTGCTGTTGATGTCAACCAGATCGAGAAAATGCGGGCGGTCGTACCATTGGTGTCCGTGTTTGCCTCCTCGCTCCCTACCTTGAACCAGGCGCAACAGCATGCCCTGTGGCAGATTGAAACCAGGCTGGTGTCCGCCGAGAGCACTCCTGTGCTCTTGTATGGCGTCACGGGAAGTGGCAAGACTGAAGTCTATATGCGGGCTATTGCCGCCGCCTTACGGCAGGGCAAAACGGCGCTGGTATTGGTGCCGGAAATTGCCTTGACCGATCAACTCGTCGAGCGCTTTGTGGCGCGTTTTGCCTCACAAATTGCGGTGCTCCACAGCGGGCTCTCGGCCGGCGAACGGTTCGACGAGTGGCGGCGACTGGCCAGTGGTGAGGCGCGCATTGCTATTGGCGCCCGCTCGGCTGTCTTTGCACCTTTGGAGAATCTTGGCCTGATCGTCGTTGATGAGGAGCACGACACCTCCTATAAACAGGAAGAAACACCGCGTTATCATGCACGCGATGTGGCCATCGTACGGGCGCAGCAGTGCCGCGCCGTGGTCGTCTTAGGCAGTGCCACACCAGCTCTAGAGACGTTTCACAATGCCCGTAACGGCAAGTATCTCGCGCTCTCGCTGCCGCAGCGGGTTGAGGATAGACCGTTGCCCAGTATTACGGTGATCGATCAACGCGCCCACGCCACGCCGAATGAGCGGGTCATTTCTACGCCACTCTATCAGGCCATTGCTGCCTGTTTGCAGCGTCAGGAACAGTGTCTCATTCTGATCAATCGGCGCGGCTTCGCCTCCTACCTCCAGTGTCGTGATTGCGGTGTGGTGCCGCAGTGCGCCCATTGCAGTGTCTCCCTCACCTACCACCGGCGTGATCGTACCCTCAAATGCCACTACTGCGATGCTTCCCAACCGGCCCCGTCTGTCTGTGTCGCCTGCTCCAGTCCAGCCTTATACCCCTTCGGCCTCGGTACGCAGCAAGTGGAAGAGGTCTTACGGGCGCTGTTTCCCACCGCACGTCTGGCGCGCATGGATCGCGACACCACCCGCGCCAAAGCGGCGCACCAGCGTATTCTGCGCACGCTCGGCAGTGGTGATATTGATATTCTGGTGGGCACACAAATGATTGCTAAAGGCCACGATTACCCCAATATCACCCTGGTCGGTGTGGTGTCAGCCGATGCGACGCTTGCCATTCCTGATTTTCGTGCCCCTGAGCGCCTGTTTCAACTGCTCACGCAAGTTGCGGGTCGTGCCGGGAGAGGGCAGGTGCATGGGCATGTCTTTCTCCAGACCTACCGTCCTGAGCACTACAGTATCACTTTTGCCCAACAGCATGACTTCACAGGGTTTTTTCATGACGAGATCCAACGCCGTCAAGCCATGTTGTATCCCCCCTATACACGCCTGGCACGCCTCATCATTGACAGTCCGGACGCCGTCCGGGCTGAGGAAGCCAGCCGCTGGCTCGGCGCCGTGCTGCAACGTTGTATACCCCACCCCCAACACGCCACCCTTTTGGGACCTGCCGAGGCTCCCATAGCTAAGATTAAGGATCGCCATCGCTGGCATATGCTGCTGAAAGCGACTTCGAGTCGGGCCTTACATCAATGGCTGAAGGACACGCTCGCTGAGACGCACCAGGAGCGCGACCAACTGCGGGCCGCGCGCATCAGTGTGGATATTGATCCTGTGACGTTTCTCTAGTGTCTGGAGCCACGCCCTGAGGCTCTATAGCAGTGGGTGTGCCACCCATGACGCATTGCGCCTGTGCACAAAATGGGCTATACATTAGCGAATTTTCACGCGGTATCGTTCGAGACAATATACGGTAAGGAGCTGAAGGACACAGAGCATGGCGTTGTTGCCAATCCACGAATTCCCCAATGCGGTGTTGCGTCGCAAGGCTGAGCCGGTTGTGACGATTGACGATACTCTCCAGCGCCTGATCGACGACATGATTCAAACCATGTACGACGCACCGGGTATTGGCCTGGCTGCTCCGCAGGTAGGGGTCTCTCTCCGCTTGTTCGTGGTCGATGTGACGAGTGGCCGCGATGCCAACGCGCTGATGACCTTCATCAACCCAGAGATTATCAAAACTGAGGGGCGGATCCAGGAAGACGAAGGGTGCCTCAGTCTGCCGGGGGTGTACGGCCCTACACCACGAGCCACGCATGTGGTCGTGCGCGGTACAAATCGTCAAGGAGAAACAGTGGAAGTAGAGGGAGAAGGGCTGCTCGCACGCGCCTTTCAGCACGAAATGGACCACTTGCAAGGTATGTTGTTTTTCAATCGTATGGGCCCAGCGGCGCGTGATATCGTGATACGCAAGTTTAAGCGCGCCCAACGGCAGCGGCGCTAGAGGCCGGGTCTGGAGTGACTCTATGCGCATCATCTTCATGGGCACGGCGCCTTTTGCGTGTCCCACACTCCGCACCTTGCTCGCCTCGCCGCACCAGGTCATTGCCGTGGTCACGCAGCCGGATCGCCCACGCGGCAGGGGCCAACAAGCGGCAGCATCCGCGGTCAAGGTGCTGGCCCTTGAGTACCACCTGACCATCTTGCAGCCAGCGAGTCTGCGTCCAGCCGCAGCGGTGGACACACTGGCAGCATTGCGGCCAGACATTATTGTGGTCGTGGCGTATGGCAATCTGCTTCCCCCGGCTGTGCTTGCGCTGCCCCCGTACGGCTGTATCAATCTCCATGCCTCTTTGCTCCCCAAATACCGCGGGGCTGCCCCGGTGAACTGGGCGCTCATCCATGGCGAAACGGTGACAGGCTACACCATCATGCAGATGGACGAGCACCTCGACACCGGGCCTATGCTGTGGCGAGAGGAGTATGTCATCACCCCTGAAGACGACGCCTTGAGTCTGGGGGCACAGCTCGCTGAGGCCGGGGCACAGGGGATGATCAAAGTGCTGACCGCGCTTGAGCGTGGTACTCTGACTGCGCAACCCCAGCCTGAGGTCGGAGCGAGCTATGCCCCCAAATTGACCCGTGAGCTGGGCCGCCTCAATTGGCATCAGCCGGCTCTAACCTTGCACAATCTTGTGCGTGGTCTGGTGCCCTGGCCAGGAGCAACCACAGGATGGCGTGGCGCTGAAGTGAAGATCTGGCGCGCGCGCGTCCAGGCCGCACCTGCGGCCTCTCATCCGGGCACGATCACGGCAGTGCTCCCGGAGGGGCTGTGCGTTGCTTGTGGGGCTGAGCAACTGCTCGTGCAGGAACTCCAGCCGGCGAACCGTCGTCGCATGTCTGCCAGAGACTTTGTCCAGGGATATCGCGCCCAACCGGGAGATAGTTTTGATCAAGACCATGTCGCCACCAACAGCGCGGCAGACAGCGCTCCAGATACTGCACACCCTTGAGACGCAGCACGCCTATACAGACGTGGTGCTGCGTCACGTGCTGCGCCATAGTACCCTGGAGCGGCGGGAGCGGGCCTTCGTCACGGACTGTGTCTATGGCGTCATGCGCTGGCGGGCGAAAATTGATTGGCTGCTTGGGCACGTGTGTCGGCGTCCACTCGAGACGTTAACGCCTTGGATTCGTAACGCGTTACGTCTGGGTGTGTATCAATGCCTGTGGATGGAGCGCGTGCCCCATAGAGCGGCAGTGCATGAAACCGTTGAACTGGCACGGCGCTTCGGTCACCAGGGGACAGCACAGTTCGTCAATGGGGTCTTGCGTACGCTCCTCCGGCAACACACCACCTACACGTTACCGGATGCAGCCACCTGTCCTGCCGCTCACCTGGCAGTGACCTACTCGCACCCGCAATGGCTGGTCGAGCGCTGGCTGCAACGCTACGGCTGGGAACGCACGCAGGCGTTGTGTGCGGCAAACAATCGTCCTGCTGGCATTACCCTGCGTCCCAATACGCTCCGCATTACACCAGAGGCATTAGCTCGGCGCCTCCAACACGAAGGTCTCCAGCACATCACCCCCTCGCGTGTGGTCCCTGAAGCCCTCATTGTGCAGGGGACCGACCGGCTGGATACGCTGCCGAGCTATACTGATGGTCTGTTTCAGGTGCAGGATCAGGGCGCCATGCTGGTGGCCCCTCTGTGTCAGACCCGGCCAGGACAGCGCTGGCTCGATGTGTGTGCTGCCCCTGGAGGAAAAGCGACACATCTGGCACAATTAATGCTCGATACGGGGCAGATTGTGGCGCTTGACTTGCAACCAGGACGTGTCCGCCTACTGCACCACAACATCAGACGTCTGCGCTTGTCGAGCGTTACAGCGCTCGTCGCGGACGCTACCTGTACTCCGCCCATACGCGGGCTGTGCGATGGGATTCTGATTGACGCTCCGTGTTCTGGTTTTGGCGTGCTGCGCCGTCATCCGGACATTAAATGGCGCAAGACAGCCTCTGATCTGCTGGTGTTACAAACGCTCCAGCTCAAGCTGCTCCATGTCCAGCAGACGTGGCTCGCAGCCCATGGGGTGTTAGTGTACAGTGTATGCTCGAATGAGCCGGAAGAGACACACCAGGTCGTACAACGTTTTCTGGCCGAACATCCAGATATGCGGCTTGATGCCATCGACCATAAACTCTCAACCCAGCTTCCAGGGTCCGTGGCGAGTGCTATGACGCTCGATGTGACACCAGAACAGTGGGGCACCGACGGAGTGTTCGTGGCCCGCTTTCGCCGTAAGGACGCAGCATAATGAGGACAAGCCTGTGACACAAATCGCACCATCCATCCTCGCCGCCGATTTTGCCCGACTGGCTGAAGAGATTGGCCGGGTCGAAGCCGCTGGCGCTGACCTGATCCACGTTGATGTTATGGACGGGCACTTTGTGCCCAATTTAACCATCGGGCCGCCTGTCATTAAAGCCCTCGATGCGGTGACGCGCTTGCCACTCGATGTCCACCTCATGGTCCAGGAGCCTGACGCGCTCCTGCCGGCGTTTATCGAGGCAGGGAGCGATAATCTGACGGTGCATGTCGAAGCCTGCCGGCACTTGCATCGCACTATTCAGATAATCAAAGACGCCGGTGTGCACGCCAGTGTCGTGTTAAATCCTGCCACACCGCTCCATGCCCTGGAAGAGATCTTGCCTGAGCTGCACATGGTGTTGCTGATGTCGGTGAACCCTGGCTTTGGCGGCCAACGCTTTATTCCATCCACCCTGGACAAGATCCGTGCCTTGAAGCAGCAAATTACCGAACGGGGTCTGAACGTGGCTATCGAAGTCGATGGCGGTGTCAACGCCTCTAATGCTCGGGCGGTCTGCAACGCTGGGGCGGATGTCCTGGTCGCCGGTACGGCGATTTTTGGCCAGCCAGACTACGCGGAGGCGATTCGCGCCTTGCGTGGCTGAGAGAGCTGAAGCCAAAGCTGAGAGGGACTTCTTCCTACTCCATGGGCATTGAATTTTCAGACTGCCTGCCGGCTCGTGAGTCCTGTCTGGCGATCTTCAGCCTCCAGGGTAGTGCAGAGTTGTCCGAGCCAGACGAAGGCTAGACGTGTGGCCACGAAGATGGGCCTCAAGGGGTGCCTCTCGTACTACAGGTCTTCTGGGGAGCGGCGTGCCTGAAAGGCACGGAGTTGTGCTTCCAGTTCAGCAATACGTGCTTCTGCGTCCCGTCGCAGGGCAGCTTCCCGACTGGCGCGCTCCTCGGCTTGGAGACGGGCCTGCTCGGCTTGGACGCGGCCATGCTCAGCTTGTAGACGGGCCTGCTCGGCTTGTAGACGGGCCTGCTCGGCTTCGCGATGGGTCAGAAGTTTTTGCCCTGTCTCTGCCGCATAAAAGTGCAGCTGGCCGTCTTCCAGGTGCAGTTCTAACTCTAGCACAGCACTGTAGAGCACAAGCCTCCCCTCTGGCCGCTCGGTGACGGGGAGGGGTTCATAGGTTCCCGCTACCAGGCGAAGGCCTTGCAGGGGGGGCTTGAGGTAGTCTCCCGTAGGATCGTATTGCACATATTCGCGCACCCCCAACTGTGTATAGATCTGAGGCTTGCTCTCCTGATCTTCGCTCCGCGTACTCTTGGAGGTAATCTCCAGCACAAAATCGGGGGCTTTGGGCTCTTCCCAGAGCTTGTAAGAGGGGCGGTCGCGCTTCGCCGCACCGAACACGACAAAGACATCCGGCGCCACCACGGCCCGGAGATCGCCTTCTCTATAGTAGAGAAAGAGGTTGCCGGAGACGTAGACGTCCGGCCGATCCTGGAAGTAAATATCCAGAGCCTCGACGGCGTAGGTCAGGGGCTTGCGCTGAAAGTCACTTTCTGCCATGGGAAGGCCGTCCGTATCAGGGTAGTCGACGGTCGTGACCTGAGCATCCACATGCAGCGCCATACTAAAGTACCTCAACACCATAGAACGTATGTAACACAGGTAGCAACAGGACAACCATAGCACACCTGGCTTGTCGACACCAGGCGAGGCGTGTGGGTGTCCAGGATAGCAGGACAAAATCTACGCTGCTCCCGACGTCCTCTGCCCCTACTTCGCCAACGCCTGCAAGCCTGTGCGTGCTGCCTGCAGGCCCGTGAGTGCTGTCTGGCGGTCTTCAGCCTCCAGGGCAGTGAAGAGTTGCCCGAGCCAGGTGCGGTAGGGAGCCAGTTGGGTGGAGTGATCGATAAAGTGCTTGGTGCCGTTGAATGTCCAGGTGACCTTAAAATCGTCGGCCTGGGCGGCAAGGCTATCGATCAGGGTCTGGAGTTTGTCTGGCACCAGGGACGCGTTGTTCATGGCCAGGAGATCGGCAATCTCAATGGCGCGCAGCGCGATTTTGGTGCTGGCTTCCACAGTGGGATGCTCCACCAGTATACTAATGCGTTGTGCACATTCGGCAAAGCGGCCGGTGGTAAAATGCTTCTCCGCAAAATCGCTCAGCGCTGACAGATCATCAGGATGCCGTTCTAGCCAATGCTGATTTAACGCAAAGGCTTCTGAGAATTGAAACAAAATCTCATGATAGATGCCACTCGCCATGCGATAGGCTTCTTCAGCAGCGGGATACACTTGCAATACATTGGCATAGCTTGCTGTGGCGTTGGACCAGTCTTCGAGAGCAACATACGCTTTGGCTAAGTTATCGTGGGTTTGTGCCCATTGGGGTGGCAGCGTCTCGCGCGTGCGTACCTCCAGGGCCTGGCGGTAGGCGGCGACTGCCCCCGCGAGCAACTGGGTGCCGCGCTCACCGCCCGTCCGAATGCCCTGGTCTCCCAGGGTAGCCCCCAGATTGTTCTGGGTCGTGGCCCAGTCTTGCGGCAGCGTCTCGCGCGTGCGTACCTCCAGGGCCTTGTTATATGCCTGCACTGCAGCCGTCAAATGCCTATGAATATCCAGCCCGGTAGTGCGATTTCCGAGTTCTGTATGCGTCTTACCGATATCGAACAAGATCGCAGCCCACAATTGGGGTGTTTGTTGTTTGGCAACGTAGGGTAGAGCGCGTTGATAGGCCTGTAATGCCTGGTCGAAGGCATAGTTGTTGTAATGGGCGTCTCCCGCGAGGCGGAAATCTCGGACAACTTCCTCCGTCAACTTTTTCTCTTGCTGTTTGACTACTTCTAATTTTTTCGCTTTTAACTCTGCGGATTCGTTGAATAACACGCTCGCCTCACCGAAATTTTTCTTCGCAAAGGCTGCCAAGCCTAATTTATACAAATCGTTCTGATTTTTCTCGATATCCGCAATCCACTTGTCAATCTCTTCCCTGGCTTGCTGGGCATTAAAACCATACTTTGCCGCCCAGTCCTTTATATAACGACTAAAGTCAATCTCCTCTGGTTTCCCTTCTGGCTTTACCTGTTGCTTAGACTGTTCTGCCGTGTCCTGGATGAATTTCTCGATACGATCATGGGTCCAGAACAACTTCGAGCCTACGGGCAGCAGCCGCACTTCCACCAGCGTTTTTTGCAGGTCCTCTGGGATCTGCATTTCCCCCTCCAACGGGTATTGAATGCGCCAGTCAGGTTTCTCGACATCGAGGATCACTTTCTCCCCTGCTTTAAAGGCGTTAGGCAAAAAAACACGAAAGCGCCCGCGCGAATCGGTAGTATCTCGGTCTCCCGTTTGTTTCATGATCACCGTGACATTGACTTCGGGGAGCTTTTCGCCATTCCCGCCAATATGGATTACCTCCCCGCGTAGCCAGCGTTCCTGCGCCCACAGCGAAGCGGGGAGAAGTACCCAGAGCAGTACATAGAGCACAACGCGCTGGTGCATTACTTTTCCCTCTGCATGGTGAAGTTGAACGAGGTATTGCCCAGGGTGGCATCCGCCCTATATGTGATATAACCACCTTTGCGAGCGACGAGTTTGACAGGTCGCTGCGGCATGGCGCGGACCTGCAAGGTAAAAACGCCATGGCTATCGGTGTAGGCATTCAGGTTGGGGAATTCCGGTACATAGACCTCGACATCGGCCAGTGGCTCCTGCCTCTCATCCGCGATCATCCCAGATACAGTTTGCAGCACTTCCGTCGTCGCTGACGGGCTCGTGAAGGTCTCTCGTATCCTGGTCGGCAAATCGAGTGCTACGGTGATGAGGCTGAGTAGTGCCGCCAGGAAGACCACCCATGTTTGCCATTTTTCCAACCAACTCCTAGCAGTACTGACGGGCTGAGGTGCAAGTGTAACGTGGATGTCCCTCGCAGCTTGATAGATGTTGCCTTGTACGTGCCAGCCTTGCTGCATAAACATGGCCTTGGCGTTCTGAACAACTTCGGCAGGGTCGGTGGTGGTGATTCTCTCTAAGGTCGCGATGACCCTGGCGCTCTGCTCTGCTTTGGAGGGTGTGGCCTGCTGTTGTAAGGCGTGCAGAATCTTGGGCAGGGCCTCGTGCGGCAGACGTGCATCAATGCCATTGATGGCGCTGAGTGCTGGCGGGAGCGGCGTCTGATCCAGCAAGCATGGCAGGATGCTTTTTTGCAAGGCCAGGGCTGTGTTCCATTCGAATTCAACGAAATGCGAGGCCGCGGCCTCCTGCGACCAGGCGAGCAACAGCACGTCGTGGGCTGCAATCGCTTCCCCAATAGCTTTGGGCCAATGCTGACCTCCATAGAGACTGTCCTGGTCACGCCAGACGGTGATGCCATGCGCCACGAGGTCCTGCAGGAGTGGCTGCAGGGTGGGTAAGTCACGGCGCGCATAGCTGAGGAAGACCTGGGACATGGGGACTCCGAAAGGCTTTGTGCCTCGTATAGAACAGTGATATCACTACGCCCAGAGAGCAAAAAGAAAAAGGGGACAAAAGTCAAATGATTTTTGCTCTCTGGGTTCTCTACCATAGGTTGGGGACACCCTCACCCTAGCCCTCTCCCTCCGGGAGAGGGGACAGCCCAGGGGGATCGCTCGACATTACGATGGGCGTAGCAGACCATGCGGCAGCGCACGCTGTGGCGCAAACGAGGAGAGATCGACACTGTGCGCGTGTCCATCAACAATAAGCTCGGCCATAGCCAGGCCACTGGCCGGAGCATTCAGGATGCCCCAGCAGCTATGGCCTGTGGCGATGTAGGCGCCGGTGACGTCGGGCACCTGGCCCAGGAACGGCAGGCCATCCTCAGTTACCGGGCGATAGCACGCTTGCACGCGTTGAGGGACCAGGCCGGCCAGGGACGATGACAGGGTCCCGGCAATCTGTTGGAGGAAAGGACCTGCCTCAGGACGAGGCTGTACCAGCTCAGGACTCGCAGGAAGTGACACCTCCTCCGAGAGGCCGCAGAGATAGACTTCCCCATCCGGGCGTGGATAGACTTCGGGCGCGAGGCGCTCACCAGTCGCGGTGACATAATCCACGAACAGCGCCTGGGCAGGAATCGGGGCGGTAGGCTGCAAGGTGATGCTGTGGCCCTTCAAACCCCACACCGGTGGGAGCGGCAGCCAGGCAGCGGCCTGCGCTGACCACGGACCCATGGCAATCACGACTGTCTCTGCCGGCAAAAGCTGCCCATCGACACGCACGCCACGTACCTGCCCCTGAGATACCTCCAGGCCGTCCACGCAACCCATCCGTAGTTGGGCCCCACGCTCCAGGGCAGCCTGCAGCAAGGCGTGCGTAAACTTTGCCGGATGCACCTGGGCGGTGGTGGCCGGTGTCCCCAGGACGGCATAGGGGGTTCCCTGGCTATCTAACCAGGCCAGTTCCTCAGGCACTTCGTAGGAACCCTTGAGGCCTTGCGCACCCGCCGCCACGGCCAGGGTAGTCAGCCGTCTATAGCCATAGTCGACCCCCAGCGTCTGCGCCAGCTCAGCGTGTAACTGAAAACTCCTGCGGGCGAGGGGAGCCAGGGGTGAGCTATCGCACCAGTCCAGGGCCAGAAATCCGCCAGCCTTACCAGAGGCAGCACAGGCCACACCGCAACGTTCGATGACGGTCGCAGCCACACCGCGCAGCGAGAGATAATATGCCACTGCAGCACCAATGACCCCGGCACCACAGATCACCACGCGCGCACTTTCCGGATGCGTCATATGCTTCTCCTTGGCTTACACAGCGGTCAGTAGAAAGACACCCAACACGATGCACACGGTCCCCAGCACAAGGCGTCCGGTCAGCCGCTCGATGTCTTTGAGAAAGAGGAAGGCCAGCACCAGGACAAACAGCGGCGCTGTGCCATTTAAGGGCGTGACGATACTCACCTGTCCCAGACTGAGGGCGAACAGCACGAATAGAACACCGACATTCTCTCCCAGACCAGCCACCACAAAATACCGCAGGCTTTTGCCATCGCACGCCACCGTGCTAAACTGGCCAGACACCATGAGATAGGCGGTAAAGGCGATAAACGCGGTGGTGACATTGATGGCATATCCAAACATGGGTGGCGCATGACTGAGGCCGAGCTTACGAATGATGGCCACAGAACCGAAGCAAAAGGCACAGAGAAAGGGGTAGACGAGGTGCACTGGGCGAAACCCCACATGACGTCCGCTCATCGACAACAGGATGGTACCCAGCACGATCACACATGTGCCCAGGAGAATGGGCAAGGTCACCCGCTCTCCCAGGAGCAGAATCGCCAGACCTGTTGAGATAAAAGGACTGAGGTTGTTGATGGCGGCTGCCACGGGAGCCCCGACTTTCTCGATGCCCTTGAACCGGAAAAAGCGGCCGGCAACCGTGCCCAGCAGCCCTGAACCGATGAAGAACGGTAACGCCCTGGCATGCATGGCAGACGACGGGACCGTAAGCAATGTGGCGATCCAGACACAGACGAGGCCAACCGTGAGGTTGATCCAGAGCCCCGAGGAGGTATTGGAATAGCGCAGGCCCTGTCGGAACGCAATGGTGGCCACAGCGGAGCACAGGGCCCCCGTCAGCGCCAGCGCATGGGCTGTAAAGGCCATGGTCGAGAGCACGCCTCCCCCTGTCCTAGAACAGGGCAATGGGGTTGGCCGGTGAGCCGGTGCCGCCAATCACTTTCAGCGGCGCAATGGTCAGCATAAACTCATACCGCCCCTCCTGCGCACACACCTCCGCCAGCGGCTGCAACAGCGCGTTGTCCAGCAGCGCAATACCATAGGCAAAAATAGCGCCATGCACGGACCAGGGAATGTCGTAGCCATTGGGCATGTGGTCCATCATGTCCCAGACGAGGACCGCGATGTCATAGTCACGTAGAAAGGGGAGACAGGAGGCGTGTAGCCCGGGCCGCTCCGGATTCGGGGTGCCGAAGGGCACGCCGTAATACTTGTCTGGATAGTCTGCCTGCAATGCCTCACGACCGCTGTACACCACGAGCGCATCACCCGGCTCGACAGCCACGCCCTGGGCGTTGGCAATGTCTTCTAATTCCCAGCCATGCACAGGTTTATCAAGAGTCACGTAGGGCTCACCGCGGTATTTCGGGACATCGAGCAACACACCTCGGGTAATGAGCCCGGTGCTCCAATGATCCACGCTCCCAAAAGTGGCCCCATCAAAGGTAATTTCTTTGTCCGGATCGCGGCCGTTCCACATGCCCTGGTCATCCCACGTGTGGCACAGCGCGTCGAGATGCGTCGAGGCGATGCCGTGATAATAGATGCCCACGTAGTCCGCCGAGAAGCCGCCAGCACCGCGCGGGACGATCTTCATCCAGTGGTGTGCTGGATAGGTGTTACCTGGACCGGGCAGTTTGGGAAAGTCACGGCTAAGAGAGACGCTACGACCCGTCCGCACGAGCGAAGCCGCCTTGACGCGTTTCGCCGGGGTGATCAGGTTAATGGCGCCGACCTGGTCGTCCTGGCCCCAACGCCCCCAATTGCGCCGTTGATGTAGATAGGAGAGCACTTCCTCACGTGTCGGTATGCGCCGTTCTGCCATGCTGTTCTCCTCGTTGAACATTATCTGCTGGTCGCTCGTGCCAAAGGTAAAAGGCCCCTCATCCTATGATAAAACCCTCTTCCGCCCTTACACCCCACGCTTAGCTCCCCAGAGCAGGATGTGGAGGCGGGGTGAGTAGCCGTAGCCACGGCTTTTGCAGGCCTCGACCAGCCAGAGGGATTTGCTGAGCACTGCGGCTGCTGTGAGGGCCTGCGGCATGAGGAGCACCCGCTCAGGGGCGAGGGCGAGGGTTGCCACTAGGGTGTCAACCTCAGTCACATCGGCTGGCTGGTCCACGACAAATTTAAAATAGGCCCTGCCAGTATCGCGGAGGAAATGCAAGACCGGGATATTGATACGCCGTTCGTAAGGCACACCGGAGTGCGCGAGTTTGGGAGAGACGTTGAGCTGGTGCGCCAGAGCGGCACACTGAACATGAGCCAGAGGGGCAAAACCAGCCGTTTCGATCTCAATGGTAAAACCTGCCTCCCGCAGGGCGTGTAACAGCGACGTAATATCCTGTTCAAAAGGTTCGCCACCAGTGACTACGACGCGGCGCGCTGGGAACCCCTTGACCGTGTCTAGAATACGCTGCTCCTCCCACAGAGGGCCGCCACGCCAGGTATACTTGGTATCGCACCACTGACACCCCAGGCTACATCCCCCCAGGCGGATAAACGCCGCGGCCTGGCCACAGCTGGCCCCCTCACCCTGGATGGAGTAAAAAATTTCTGATACTTGTAAAGTTCGCACGGCTAACTCTCTACCTGGACCAGGAGTTGATCAACAGACAAGAGGCGGCCTGATGGTCGAAGATGGTCAGCGTCTCCTTCACGAGTTGCTTAGCCTCCCCAAAATCAATAACAAGCCCCTGGGCATCAGGCTCGCCACGCAACATCACTGTCACCACTGAACTGTGACCATGCAGACTCCGGCATTGTGAGGCATGCCGGGGCAAAAAATGACAGTAGTCAAAATTGAAACGGTCATCTTCGAGAATTAACCACGTTGCCATGGATCGCGTTTCCCTATGCTTCTGAGTCTCTGGCGAGACGCCCTTACCCCCTAGCAAGATACGTCCGAGGGCTATGGCGGATCAACCCTTTTCTCAGGCTATCCCCACGGCGCTGGTGTGCACAGGACGCCAGGGATGCAAAAGAATCTTTACCTCCAAAGGGCCAT
>Ga0081455_10001327_pt1 | contig 30589 bp, 27 predicted proteins | sample TabmetS3T2R1_FD_70207 | JGI IMG/M metagenome (GOLD analysis project Ga0081455, IMG submission 70207) | Tabebuia heterophylla rhizosphere microbial communities from the University of Puerto Rico - S3T2R1 | ecosystem: Host-associated > Plants > Roots > Rhizosphere ... | reverse complement strand
GCACGTGTGCCTCGAGCCGCCCGCGCTCATGCGCGGCTACCTGGGACGCGACGCCCTGACCCGCCGCGTCCTGGTCGGCGGCGAATTCGCCACCGGCGACCTGGGGCTCCTGGACGAGCGGGGCTGGCTCCACCTGCGCGGCCGCGAGCGTGACGAGATCAACAAGGGCGGCATGAAGATCGCTCCCGCCGAGATCGACGCGGCCGCGGAAGGCTGCCCCGGGGTGGCCGAGGTGTGCGCGTTCGCGGTGGAGGATCCGCTCTACGGCCAGAACGTGGGGTTCGCGGTGGCGATGACGCGCCAAGGCGACGAGGCGGTGGCCGATCTCTATCGCTGGATGCGGGGACGGCTCGCCGAGACCAAGCTGCCGGCCCGCTGGTGGCGCGTGGACGCGATGCCGCGCTCGGACCGCGGCAAGGTGAGCCGGGACGCGGTGCGGGAGGCCTGCGTGGCCCGCCCCCCGCTCGACCTCACGCGGATCCTGCAGGGACGCTGAGGTGCGCGACGCCCACCGCGCGCGCCTGCTCGAGTTCCTGCGAACCATCCAGAAGCCCGACCAGCCCCTCGACGCGGTGGCCGAGACCGACAGCCTCATCGAGGCCGGGCTCATCGATTCGCTGGCCCTGCTCGAGATCGTGGCGTTCCTCGAGGAGCAGTACCGCATCGACTTCGCGGAGACGGGACTCGAGCCCGATCAGCTCACCTCGGTCAGCGGGATCCTCGATCTGATCGAGCGCGAGGGACGCGCCTGAGGATGCCGGTCGGCCTGCTCGTCCGCCGGCTCGGTCAGCTGCACGAGGATCCCGCCGTCGTCGCCCGGTGGCAGGCGTGGATGGGTCCCGCCCTCGCCCGGCTCACGCCACGCCGGCGCCGCTCGCTGCTGGCCCTGGGCGCGCTCTACGTGGCGGTGCGGCAGCCACTCCGCGAGATGGTGCCGGGGGTGGGGCTCGCCGAGCCCGACGGCCCGGTGGCCGCCGCGCTGATCGTGCTGGGCTGCTTCCTCGCGGTGGTGGCGGTCTACGCGGCCGCCAGCCGGTTCGCCTCGCTGCCCGCGGCGGTGCGGAGCCGGCCGCAGGTCGCGCTGCACGCGGCGTTCTGGGCGCTGGTGACCGTCGCCTGGGTCGTCCCCGATGGGCGCGGGCCGGGGGCGCTCGCCCTCTCCGGCCTGGTGCTGGCACTGCCGTTCCTGCTGTGGCGCATGGGCTACCTGCTGATGTCGGGCCAGCGCGGGCGCGTCGCGGGCTCGCGCTTCGGCGACCACCTGCTCTACCTCTACCCGGCGTACGGCGGCACCAACACGCCCTACGGCAAGGGGCTGGATCATCTGTCGCGTCACGAGGCTGCCACCGACGAGGCGCTGGCCCGATCGCAGCTGGCCGGGCTCAAGCTGCTGATCCTGGCCGCGATCTACAACGGGCTGCTGGCGCTGATGGCCGGGCTGGTCTACGGCGACGCGCGGAGCGCGTGGAGCCGGTACGGCCTGGGCCTGCCCCGGCTCGAGCAGATGCTGCCCGCGTCCGGCACCTCGTGGGCCACCGCGTGGACGGCGCTCTACGTGACGCTTCTGTGGGACGTGCTCAAGCTCGCCGCGCGGGGCCACGAGATCATCGGCGTCCTGCGGCTCTTCGGCTTCAACGTGTTCCGCAACACCTACAAGCCGCTGCTGGCGCCGTCGATCGTCGAGTTCTGGAATCGCTACTACTACTACTTCAAGGAGCTCCTGGTCGAGTTCTTCTTCTTCCCGACCTACGTCCGCCGCTTCCGTCGCTCCCCGCGGCTGCGCATCTTCGCGGCGACCCTGGCCGCGGCCGGATTCGGCAACCTCTACTACCACCTGCTGCAGCGCGACGACTTCGTGCTGAGCCTCGAGCCGGCCACCGTCGGGCCGTGGCTCCTGTCGCGCGGGTTCTATTGCCTCGCCTTGAGCCTGGGGATCTACCTCTCGATGCGGCGCGAGCAGAGCCGGCGCGGGGCGGCGGCACCGCCTCCCTCGGCGCTGACCCGCGTGCGCCGCATCGCGGGCGTGTGGACCTTCTTCGCGCTCCTCAGCATCTGGGCGGAGGACAGCGTCGCGGGCTTCGGCCAGCGCCTGAGCTTCTTCCTCGCGCTGTTCGGGGTGCGATGAGCGAGGCCGCGCGTCCGCTCCGACTCGCCGTCCATGCCCTGGCGCTCGTGGCGCTCAACGTGGCGATCTTCGCGGCGTACCGTGGCCTGTTCGTGGCCTGGTTCGGCCCTCGCTCGGGACACCCCTGGGTCCCGGTGTTCTTCTCCGGGCTACGCCTCGACGCGGCCGCCCTGGCCGCCGAAGTGCTCGCGGTGGGCGGGCTCCTGCTGCTCACCCGTCGCGCCCGCGGTCCGGTGCTCGCGAGCACGCTGTGGGCGCTGACCGCGATCAACCTGCTCGTGGTCGTCATCGACCTGCTCTTCTATCGCGAGCGCAGCCAGCACCTCTGGGAGATGTTCTTCGCCAATCTCGCCGAGCCGCACGACATCTGGGTCGCGCTCGAGCCGTTCCTCCGGCAGAACCCGGGCACCGTCGCCCTCCTGCTCGGCCTCGTGGCCGCGCTCGTCGTCCTGGCGGTGGCGCACGCCCGGCGGCTCCGCCGGCATCGCCACGACCTGTGGCGGCCCTGGCCGGTGCCGGTGGCGGTGGTCGCCGGGCTCGCCCTGGTCGCGCTGCTGATGGGCCACTGGACGACCGTCAAGCACGTCTTCCCGCATGCCAGCGTGGAGTTCGTCTGGATCTCGAGCCGCCATCAGATGGTCTTCGACGACTACGTGCTCAATCAGGCGGTGGTCAATCCGGTCTGGGATTTCCTGCACGAGTACCTGCCGGTGGCGATCACCGGGAGCCGGCCGCCCTACCGCCTGGCCGCCGGCGAGGCCCTCTCGCTCGCCCAGCGTCTGCTCGACGTGCCCGAGGGCGAGCGGCCCTATCCGCTGCTGCGAACCGTGCACGGGTCGGGCGGGCTCGGCATTCGCAACGTCGTGATCATCCAGGTGGAAGGCCTCGGCACGACCATGCTCGAGCGGAACGAGCCAGCGGGCCCGGTGATGCCATACGTGCGGAGCCTCCTCGCCGAGGGCCTCTACTTCCCGCGCGTGTTCCAGAGCTTTTTCTCCACCGACGGGGCGATGTTCGCCACCACGACCAGCCTGCCGTGGACCAACGCCTTCAGCGGCGGCAGCCCCCGGCTGACCGACTCGGTCCTGGGCGCCTACTTCACGTCGCTTCCACGCATGACCGACGGACGGAGCCGACGATCGTATGCCTTCTCCGGGTTCCGCCACCGCACCGCCGACTTCGTCAGCTTCGGCAGCAACCTCGGATACCGGACCACCGGCTTCGAATCGCTCGTCAAGAGGCTCGGACCGCGCGCGGACCGCGACGCCGGACCGCTCGGCGTGCACGACGGTGCCCTTCTGCGAGAGGCCGCCGCGACGGTGACCGCGAGCCCGGACCCCTTCACCCTGTACGTGATGACGGCGAGCAGCCACTCGCCGTGGATGGTTCCGGACGGCGCGCCCAAGCCACTCGGCGACGGGCCGGTCGGCACGTTTCGCTACGTCGACGACTGCATCCGCACGTTCGTCGAGCGGCTTCGCACCCAACGGCCCGACTTCGACCGGACCCTGATCGTGGTCACCGGCGACCACACGAGCATCCCGTTCGGCACCCAGCGCATCGAGCGGCTCCGCGTGCCGCTGGTCCTGGCCGGGCCGCCGATCGCCCGCGCCCGCGGACGCTGGCCCGCGCGGTCCGACGCGGCGGTGAGCCAGGTGGACATCCTGCCCACCATCGCCTCGCTGCTGGACGGCGCGCGGCCGTATGCGGGCATGGGGCGCAGCGTGCTCGAGCCGCGCGCGCCGGACGGGGCCGGGATCATCACCAGCGATCGCACCGACACCTTCTACTTCAAGGACGGGTACGCCCTGCGCTACGATCTGCAGTCCGGCAACACGGATCTCTTCGAGGTGAGCGGCGACGAGCTCCGCCCGGTCGACGTGAGCGCACAGCATCCGGAGCGGGCCCGGCGGCTGGCGCGCGAGTTCCTCGCCCTCTACGAGACCGCCGACCGGCTGATGCGCGAGAACCGCGTGCTCCCGCGCGCGCGGTGAAGCTCCCCCGCGAGTTCTACGCCGACCCCGACGTGGTGGCGGTGGCCCGCCGCCTCATCGGCCGCCTCCTGGTGGTTCCCGCCCGCGGCGGCCAGCGCGTCTCGGGGATCATCGTGGAGACCGAGGCCTACCGCGGCCCCGAGGACCGCGCCTCCCACGCGTACGGCGGGCGACGCACCCGGCGCACCGAGACGATGTACGCGCGGGGGGGCACCGCGTACGTGTACTTCGTCTACGGCATGTACTACCAGTTCAACGTCGTGACCGCCGGCCCGGATGTCCCCCACGCCGTCCTCGTGCGCGCGCTCGAGCCGGTGGAGGGGCTGCCCCTCATGCGCCGCCGCCGCGGCGGGGGCACCGATCAGAGCCTCACCAGCGGACCCGGCAAGCTCTGCATCGCCCTCGGCATCGACCGCCGGCTGGACCGCGCCGATCTGCTCGGCGACCGGATCTGGCTCGAGGACGGCCGGCGAATCGCCGCCTCGCGGATCGCTCGCGGCCCCCGCATCGGCATCGACTACGCCGAAGCCTGGGTCCACCGCCCCTGGCGCTTCTACCTCCGCCACAACCCCTTCGTCAGCGGGGTCAGGCCTTGAAATACGACATTGTCGCGCGCGGCGTGTGCTCCGGCAGTCAGACCCGCAGCCGTAGGCCCGTCCGCTCCAGCAGCCACATCAGCCCCCACCACAGCAGCAGGTAGGCCAGCGCGAAGGCCAGCGAGGCGTTGATCGGCTCGGCCCACGGGGCGAAGAGATGCGCGTACAGCCACGCGTGCAGCCGCGTGTGCTCGGGACCGACGCGGATGAGCAGGAGCAGGCGGGCCGTCGCGGTCGAGAGGAAGAACAGCGGCAGCGCGGTGACCCCGAGCAGGACCAGCGGCGCCGCCCAGCGCCGGCCCCCGCGCACGTCGATCAGCCAGTAGCAGCACGCCAGAGCCAGCGCCGCGAGGCCCGACATCATCAGCGCGTACGAGCTGGTCCACAGCGACTTGTTCACCGGGAACGACAGCCCCCAGAGCCACCCGAGCGCCGCCGCAGCCGCGCCGCCCGCGACCAGGCCCGCGAGCAGGCGCGACACCGGCCGCGTCGCCCGGATCCAGCCGCCGGCCAGCACACCGAGCAGCGTGGTGGCGGTGGCCGGCAGCGTGCTCAGGATGCCCTCGGGGTCGTACCACTTCGAGAGCTGCCAGATGTGACGCGGGCCCAGCACGACCCGATCCACGTAGCCGGCCAGATTGCCGGCCGGGCTCAGATCTCCCGCGACCTGCCCCGGGGCGGCCACGCGCGTCATCAGCAGCCAGTAGCCGACGAGGAGCCCGGCGGCCACGATCGCCTGCAGCCGCCAGCCGCGCGCGCCGCCGCCCAGCACGAAGAGCAGCGCGGCCAGCAGGTAGCAGACCGCGATGCGCTGGAGCACGCCGGGGATCCGCAGGGTGGATAGCTCGAAGAATGGCTGCGCGTGCAGCAGCAGGCCCAGGGCGAAGATGACCACCGAGCGGCGGACCACGCGGCCCACCAGCCCACCGGCGCCCGCCTCGAGCCGCGGGCCCAGCGCCAGCGGAATCGCCACGCCCACGACGAACAGGAAGAACGGGAAGATGGTGTCGGTGAACGTGAAGCCGTGCCACTCGGCGTGACGGAGCGGCGCGTACACGTGTCGCCAGGTGCCCGGGTTGTTGACCAGCACCATCGCCGCCACCGTCGCGCCGCGAAGCGCGTCGACCGACCGGAGGCGCGGGGCGGCGCCCACCGGGACGCTCACGCGTCCGTCACCGGCGCATCACCGGATCGACCGCCCCGCGTCCACCATCAGGGTCGCCCCGGTGATGAACGACGAATCGTCGGAGGCGAGGAACAAGATCGGGTGCGCCACCTCGCGCGGCTCGGCCCACCGGCCGAGCAAATTGTCGCTCGCGCGCTGGCCCCGCAGCTCGGCCTCGGACACGCCCCGCGCCGCCGCGCGCCGGATGTGGTACGGCGTGATGGTCCCGCCCGGGCACACCGCGTTGACCCGGATGCCGTGCGGCGCCTCCTCGACCGCGAGCGCGCGCGTGAAGCCGAGCACCGCGGCCTTGGTGGTGTCGTACTGGCCCATGCCGGTGCGCCCCATGAGCCCGTACACCGACGACACGTTGACGATGGTGCCGCGCCCGCACGCGCGGAGGGCGGGCAATGCGGCCTTGCAGCAGTGCGCGGTCCCGAGCACGTTGACCCCGATGATGCGCTCCCAGTCCGCGGCATCCGCGTCCGCCAGCGGCGCGTAGACGCGCACGCCGGCCACGTTCACGAGGGTATGGAGCGCGCCGAACCCCGCCCGCGCCTCCTCCACCACCCGCCGCGCCTCGGCCTCCACCGAGACGTCGCCCACCAGGGGCAGGAGCCGCGCCTCGGGCACCGCAGCGCGGATGCGCTCGGCCGCCGCCGTCACCGCGGCGGCGTCGGTGTCGAGCAGGGCCACCGCCGCGCCCTCCTCGGCGAACAGCCGGCCGGTGGCCTCGCCGATGCCGCCGCCCCCGCCGGTGACCAGCGCCACCCGACCGGCCACGCGGCCCGGCATGGGTCGATCGAGGGCCCGACTCAGACCAGCGTGAGCCGGTCCCCCGCGCGCACCAGCACCCGGGGCTGCGCGCCCTCGATCCAGCTCTCTCCGGGGGCGAGCACGACGGAGGTGGAGCGGACGAGGAACGAGCGCGGGTTGGACCCCGGCGCGGGCGCACGGTGCTCGCGCAGCGCGCGAGCCGCGGCCATGAGGCGCCGGCGGACGTGGATGATGGCGGTGTCGCTGGTGCCGAGCCGCTCCTGGCCGCGGTCGACGATGGCCCCCTGGCTCTCCTGCACCGCCTGGTCCTGCACCCCGAAGCCGGGAATGCCGCAGTACATCCGGCTGCGGTGGACTTCCCAGTCCATGAAGTAGTCGTTGTCCCGGTTGGCCGCGGTCCGCACGTCGCCGTAGGGCTCGGAGGTCGCGGGCGCGTAGTCGCAGACGTGGGCGCCCTTGCCCTCGATGTGCAGCGCGATCTCCTCGCGGGTGAGCGGCCGGTCGGGATGCCACGTCACCATCCAGTTCACCACGTGGGTGTCGTCCATCGGGACCCAGATGTGCGACTGCACCACCCGCTCGTCCAGATCGGTGGGCGGCATGGTGTAGAACGGCAGCAGGTACTGGGTCACGCGCCAGTACCAGCGGCCGTCCGGATTGGTGCGGCGCGCGCCGATGAGCACGCCGTAGTCGGTATCCACCACCTCGAAGCGCGGCGCCCGATCGCCGGTGGAGACGGCCGCGCCAACACCGAAGCTCGCCCGGTCGATGTTCTCGGTGACCTCGCGGTTCCGGTGGTCGATCGGCGCGTGCAGGAACGAGATGTGGCTCGAGTCGATGCCGCCCTCGAGCGCCTGGAACCAGTTGCAGTCCTGCACCCGGCGCGAGATGAAGCTGTGGCCCTCGGGCAGGAGGGTGAACTCCAGCTCCGGCAGCGGGGGCGCCGGGCTCGCCGGCCCCATGTACGCCCAGATCACGCCGCCCCTCTCCAGACACGGGTAGGCGGTGTGCTGGACCTTCGCCGCGAAGCTCGACTCCGCCGGCTCGCTCGGCATCTCCTGGCACTGCCCGTCGAGGCCGAACTTCCAGCCGTGGTACGCGCAGCGCATCCCGGCCTCCTCGACCCGCCCGTAGTAGAGCGACGCCGAGCGGTGGGGACAGAACTCGCCGATGAGACCCGCGCGGCCGCTCGTGCCGCGGAAAACGATCAGCCGCTCGCCCAGCAGCATGACGCGCTTGACACGCCCGCCGGGCAGCAGCTCGTTCGACTGCACCACCGGCATCCAGTACTCGCGGAGCAGGGCGCCCATGGTGGTGCCCGGCCCGGTTCGCGTCAAGAGCTCGTTGTCCTCGCGGCTCAGCATCGCGCGCCTCCTTCCGCCATCGACCGGCGTCGCGCAGAGGGTAGCACGCACGCCGTCGAGCGAGCCAGCGCGAGGCCCGCGGCCGCCGCTCGCGCTTGACAGCCCCGGCGCCGGCCCGTACGCTCCGGGCGCGATGCTCCCGGACGCGGCCGAGCACATCCGCAAGCGGGCGTGGGCATGAGCCCGGTGCGGCTCGAGATCGACGCGCCGGTCGCTCGTATCACCCTGGATCGCCCCGAGGTGCTGAACGCCGGCGACGCCGGCTGGGTGGCCGAGCTGGGCGAGGCCGTCGCCCGCGTGGCCGCGGCGGGTGAGCGGCTGCGGGTGGCGGTCGTCACCGGCGCGGGTCGCGCGTTCTGCACCGGCGTGGACCTGAACGCCCTGGCCGCCGGCAACATGACGTTGCCCCGGTTCGTGGCGTGGGAAGACGCGATGACCGCGATCGAGCGGATGCCGCTGCCCTTCATCGCCGCCATCAACGGCCACTGCCTGGGCGGCGGGCTCCAGCTGGCCCTGGTCTGCGACTACCGCATCGCCAGCGCGGAGGCGTCCATCGGCCTGCCCGCGGTGAAGGAGTGCCTGATCCCGTCGATGGCCCTCTACCGGCTGCCGCGCCTCATCGGCGCGGGACGGGCCGCCGAGCTGGTCATCACCGGCGAACCGATCTCGGCGGCGCGCGCCGAGGAGTACGGCCTGGTCCACCGGGTGGTGCCGTCGATGGACTTCGCGCGGACGGTGGACGAGTGCGTCGAGCGGTTCCTCGCCCTGCCCCGCACCAGCGTGGCCTGGAGCAAGCGGCTCATGGCGCGCGCCTTCGATCTCGACTTCGACGCGTTCCGGCGCCAGATGGAGACCGGCTTCGCCGACTGCCTGGCCTCCCCCGAGCACCGCGCGGCCATGGACGACATCCGGCGCCGCCGTCGCTGAGGGAGAAGCGCCCCGCCATGCCCGCCCTTCCGCACCGGCTGCCCACCTCGGTCGTGGGCAGTCACGGCCTGCCCGGCTGGCTGTGGCTCGCGCGCGAGGCGCTGCAGGCCGGCCGCCTGGGCGCCACCGACGTGCGCGAGGTGCTGGAGGACGCGACGCAGGTGGCCCTGCTCGACCAGGAGCGCGCCGGGCTCGACGTGCTCACCACCGGCGAGATGGGGCGCGTGCGCTTCATCATCGGCTTCTACGACCGCCTGCACGGCATCCGGGCGCTCGAGGAGCCGCGCCGGATCGGGCAGCCGCACTGGGACACCAACACCCCGTTCCAGGTCGTCGAGCGGCTGACCGCGCCCGCCGGCCTCGGCATCGTGGACGAGTTCCGCCTCGCCCGCTCGCTGACGAAGCGGCCCTTGAAGGCCACCGTCCCCGGCCCCTACACGCTCATGTTCCCGCTCAAGATCGGCGGCCCCTACCGCGACCGTGACACGCTGCTGGCCGACCTCGTAGGCATCGTGAACACGGAGTGCCGGGCGCTGGTCGACGCGGGCGCCGACTTCATCCAGATCGACGAGCCGCACAGCGGCATGTACGCGGGCACCGCGCCCCACTTCGCCCTGGGGGTGAACCGCGCGGTGGAGGGCGTGCGCGCGAAGATCGCGGTGCACGTCTGCTTCGGCAACCTCTACGGCCGGCCCTTCCAGCCGGTGCGCAGCTACCGAAATATCTACCCGGCGATCCACGAGCTGACCGCCTCGCAAGTGGTGCTGGAGTACGCCAACCGCGGGATGGACGACCTGCCGATGTGGAAGGAGTTCCCGACCGACAAGGAGCTGGGCGCCGGCGTGATCGACGTGAAGGCCTTCAGGGCCGAGACGCCGGAGGAGGTCGCCGACCGCATCCGCGTGCTGCTGCGCTACGTCGCCCCCGACAAGCTCTGGCTCAACCCCGACTGCGGCTTCTGGGAGACCCCGCGCTGGGCCACGCGCCTCAAGATGGCCGCGCTGGTCGAAGGCGCCCGCCTCGTCCGCGCCGAGCTCTGAGTGGGGTCAGGTCTTACATTCCGACACTTCGCCGGTCACGCGCGACTGAAATGTCGCAATGTAAGACCTGACCCCGGTCTAGCAGGCGCGGAGGAGGGTCAGGTGGTCGTCGACGGTGTCCTTGGCGACGATGGCGCGGAGGACGACCTCGTCGACGGCGCCACGCCAGGCCGCGAGCGCCGTCGCGATGGCCGGCGGTGAGGCGGCCGCGATCGCGGTGTCGACCGGCTTGACGCCCATGCGCTCGAAGTGGGCGCCGTACGCGGGGATGGCCGCGTAGCGCCCGCCCTCGTCGTGCAGGCGCTCGGTCGCGGCGGCCCCCAGCGCGACGCGCACGTAGGCGTAGGTGCGGGGCACCGGCCGGCCCGCGGCTTTCGCGCCCTTGGCCACCAGCTCGGCGGACCGGCGCGCGTACTCCGGCGTGAGCCAGTTGAACAGCACGCCGTCGGCCACCTCGCCGGCCAGCTCGCACATGCGCGGGCCCAGGGCGGCCACGATCAGCCGGGCGGAGAGACTCCGCCGAAGTGCGGCGACGCCCTCGCGCACGCGCGCGAGCGATTGCGGGTTCGGGCTGCCCACGCCGAGCAGGAGCCGCGGCGCCGGCAGACTCTGCTGCCGCACGCCCTCGGCGATGCTCTCCGGCCCGCGCGTGTGGAGCGGGATCACGCCCACGCCCAGGTCGAGGCGGCGGGTCTCCGCCGCGGCCTGCGCCAGCGATGCCAGGCCGTCCACCGAGCCGGGATGGTTCACCCAGAACGAGCCGAAGCCGCGCACTTCGGCCTCGCGCGCCGAGGCGCGGATGATCTCGGGTGACACGCCCGCGAAGACGGCGAAGCCCTTTGCGGTCTCAGCTGCCATGACGACCTCCTGTTGGTGTGGTGGGCCCGATGATACGCCGCCGCGGGCTTGCGCTCCATCGCAGAACGGGATACACCCAAGCGGTCATGCCCGAGCCCGCGCGTCTGCGCATCCTGACGTGGATGTGCGTGCTCATCGCGGTCAACCAGCTGGGCTTCGGCAGCATCGTTCCGGCGCTGGCCCTCTACGCGCGCTCGTTCGGCGTCGCGCAGTCGGCCATCGGGCTCGCCATCGCGGTGTATGGGCTCGCGCGCTTCCTGGTCGCCGTCCCGTCCGGTCGCCTCGCGGACCGGCTCGGCCGCCGCACGACGCTCGCGCTGGGCGGCCTGGTGTCAGCAGTCGGCAACCTGCTGTGCGCGATCGCACCGACCTTCTCCGCCTTCGTGGCCGCCCGCTTCGTGGCGGGCGCGGGCGCGGCGCTGGTGCTCACCACCGGCCTCATCGTGCTCGCCGACATCTCGACGCCGGCCAATCGCGGCCGCATGATGTCCGTCTACCAGGGCGTGTTCATCTTCGCGGTCGGCATCGGCCCGCTGCCCGGCGGCCTGCTCGCGACGCACTGGGGCCTCGCCGCGCCGTTCCTCGCCTACGCGCTGACCTCGCTGCTCGCCTCCGCGGTGGCCTGGATCGCGATCCCGGAAACGCGGCCCGCCTCGGGCGCCGACGGCGCCGCGCCTGCCGAGATCGCCTTCGCCGCGCAGGTGCGCCTGCTCGCGCTGCACCGCGGCTTCCTCCTCGTGAGCCTGATCGCGTTCGTGAACGCGGTGGCGCGCACCGGCGCGCTCTTCAACCTCATCCCGATCATGGCCCGCGACCGGCTGGCGCTCGATCCCGACCGCATCGGCTTCGGGCTGGCCCTGGCCAGCGTGGTCGGGCTGGCCCTGGCCTATCCCGCGGGCGTGCTGGTCGACCGCTACGGCCGCAAGATCATCATCGTGCCGTCGACTCTGCTGTCGGGCCTCTCCCTGCTGGTGTTCCTCTTCGCTCCCAGCTACGCCTGGTTCCTCGCCGGTTGTGCGGCCTGGAGCATCGCCATGGGCATCAGCGGCGCGGCGCCGGCGGCCTACGCGGCCGACACCGCCCCGGGCGGCATGAACGCGGCCGCCCTCGGCACCTACCGTATGCTCGCAGACCTGGGCTACGTGGTCGGGCCGCTCGCGCTGGGAGTGGCGGCCGACCTGGCCGGCGTCAACGCCACGCTCGCCGTGACCGCGGCCCTGCTCGCCGTGGTCGCCCTGGCCTTCGCCCGCTTCGCCCCTGAGACGTTTCGGGCCAGCCCCTTCTAGCAGGCTGATCAAAAACGTCCAGATGCGAGGCGCCGCCCGAGAGCCGCACGCGAGGCGTGGTCGCTCCACGTTGAGCGTGCGGTCGAGGGGCGGCAACGAAGCAGATGGGCGTTTTTCATCAGCCTGCTCGTGACGGCGGCCGGCTCTAGAGAGCTCCGTGCCGATGTCGGCCGGCGGCCGTTCGTGCGAAGCTCCTGAGGAAGCGCGCGAACGCCTCATCACGGATTCGAAGAGGAGGACGCGACATGGCCTCGACGTGGGAGCCCCGTCCGGACCGGCCCGAAGCCGGCCCATTCGTTCACATTGGCCTGAACCAGGAGCGGGAGCGCCTCGAGACGGAGCCGGCCTGGCGCGACGGCGACCGGAACGCGATCACGCTCACGAAGCGCACCGGGCTGCGGCTCGTGCTCACCGCGCTCCGGCAGGGCGCGATGCTCCGCGAGCACCGGGCTCCCACCGCGGCGACGCTGCACGTGCTTTCCGGGCGCATGGCGATGCGGCTGGGCGAGCGGCAGATCGAGCTCGGCCCCGGCGACCTGGTCACGATGGAGGCGGAGCTTGTCCACGCGGGTCAGGCGCTCTCGGACACCGCCTTCCTGCTCACCCTGGTCGAGGCGGGCTTCTCCGCCACCTGATCGGCCGCGTCTGCCGCGGACGCGTCACGATCCGGCGCGGAACGGGAAGACGAGCTGCTCCCAGTACCCGTCGGGCACGGGGCGGCCCACCAGCCCGTAGGCGGCGGGCCAGCGATCGCCGGGCAGGTACAGGGTCCCGAAGATCGCGTCGATCACCGGCAGGTGCACCGCGAAGTTCACGTCCACCGGCTCGACCGCGTGGTGCCAGTGATGGTACTGGGGGGTGGCGAGCACCCAGCGCATCGGCCCGAAGCGCCACCCCACGTTGGCGTGGATCAGCACCGCCTGGAACGAGACGAACAGGACGTAGGCGAACACCGGGGCCTGGGCGAAGCCGAGCACGTAGAGCGGCACGAAGCTCAGCCCCCGGGTCACCACGATGTCGACCAGGTGCAGACGTGAGCCGGCGAGCCAGTCCATCGCGCGGCTCGAGTGGTGGATGGCGTGGAAGCGCCAGAGCCACGGCACCGCGTGGAAGAGCCGGTGCACGGTGTACTGGGTCAGGTCGGCCACCACCAGCACCTCCACGAACTGCAGCGCGTAGGGCTGTGCGGCCACCGCGGCCTGCAGCTCGGGCGCCACCGCCCAGCGGAAGAAGATCGCGGCGGGCGCCATGGTGAGGAACACGGTCAGCTGCACCAGCAGGTGGCTGATCCCGAAGTGCCAGAGATCGGTGCGCCAGCCGTCGCGGAAGACGGGCTGCTCGCGCAGGCGACCGAAGAGCAGCTCGATCGGCACGAAGATGGCGGAGAGCAGGAACAGGTCGAGCAGGAACCAGTCGAGCCCCACATGGTTGGATCGCGCCACCGGCGTGGCCACCGCCACCTCGGAGCCGCCCATGAGGGTCGCGAGCAGCGCCAGGCCGGCGCCGGTGAGGCCGAGCGCCTTCCGACGCTTGAGCAGCACGCTCACCACGCCCAGGACGAACGCGACCCCGAGGGCGATCTTGATCGTCGTGCGCACCATATCCATCGGGTAGATGTCGCGGAGCGCCGGCGTGGTGAGCACCGCGGGAAACCACAGGCACAGCACCGCGCCGAGCGCGAGCGCGCCGAGCACCGTCGAGACCACGCCGGTGACCCAGCCCAGCACCCCAATCCGGCTCGCCATCACCGGCGATCGTAGCGCCAGGCCGAATTTCCCGCCAACCGTGGCCGCGCGAGACCGACCGAGCGGCCGATCATCGTCGTCCTTGCCCCTCCGATGGGGTGCGAGCAGACCGGCGTCTTCCGCGGGACCGGCCCTCGCGTCATTGCAGGGCCATGGCCGACGCGAGTTGCAAAGGACGCTGCGGCCGTGCGACAGTCACCCGAGCTGATCCGAGCTGCCCTTGACGTACTGAAAGGGGAGGATCTGTCATGGACAGGGCGTCGAGTGAACGTCGATATGAAATGCAAGACCTGCCATTGTTCGACGCGAAATCGTCGAAGGACACCCTCAGACGCACGTTAAGCGATGGCATTGTCGTGGAAGCGCACGTCGAAGGCGAGCGCATCGTCGGTTACACCGCGTACGATGCTTCGGGAAGCGCGATCCCAGTGCGGCGGATGCAGTTGACCGAGGCGACCGAGGTCGCGGGCGACGCTGAACCTCGCATGGAACGGAGGTGCTGGTACTGCATCTGCAACGGGACTTGCAAATGTTGGCCTGAACCCTGCCCCCAATGATCCACGGTGTCTCACCGAGGTTCATGAGCGAGGTTCACCCATGAGTGACGAGCCTGCACCACGGGAAATCACCATCAGCGACGAGATGATCTTTCCCGACATAAAGTCCTTGAAGGGCGTGGTGGAACGCCGGAGCGCCAAGGGCTTCGTGCTGCGAGCGACGATCGACGGCGAGACGGTCAAATACAGCGCGGCCGACGCCTACGGGTCACCCCTGCGAGGCGCACACCTGCAAATGACCGACGCCACCCCGCACGGTTCCGCCCGCTCCCGATGCTACTTCTGCGTCGAAAGCGGAGGCAATCTCTACTGCACCGAGGTGCTCTGTCCCGATCCCCCGATATGACATCGAATCGCGAGAGCTTGGCTGGATAGGCGAGCGCCCCGAGACAGTAAGCCATGTCCGGGACTTTGGCACGGGCTACCATCGTCATGCTGCCGCCCCAGACCGAGGCCACGCGGCGGTGGGCCGCCCGCGTTGCCTCGGCGCTTCCCGATCTCTCCGTGGTGGTGGCCGAAGACGAGTCGCAGGCCGCGCGCGAGATCGGCGGCGCGGAGGCCGCCTTCGGCACCATCAGCCCCGTGCTGCTCGCGAAGGCGACGCGGCTACGCTGGCTGCAGGCGCCGCAGGCCGCGCCGCCGGCCGGCTTCTACTATCCCGAGCTGATCGCGCACCCCGTGGTCATCACCAACTTCCGCGAGATCTACAACGACCACATCGGCGCCCACATCATGGCCTTCGTGCTGGCCTTCGCGCGCGGGCTGCACTACTACCTGCCGCGGCAGCTCGCGCGGGAGTGGAAGCCCGCGCCGCTCGACACCGGGGTGGTGCACCTGCCCGAGTCCACCGCACTGATCGTGGGCGTGGGAGGCATCGGCAGCGAAGCCGCGCGGCTCTGCGAGGCCTTCGGGATGCGGGTGATCGGCATCGACGCGCGCCGCCGCGAGGCGCCGCCCGGCGTGGTGAAGCTCGACGGGCCGGACGCGCTTGACGCCCTCCTGCCCGAGGCCGACTTCGTGATCCTGACGATCCCGCACACGCCGGAGACCGAAGGGCTCATGCACCGCGAGCGCTTTCAGCGCATGAAGCGCTCCGCATTCTTCATCAACATCGGGCGTGGGATGACCACCCGGCTCGACGACCTGGTGGCGGCCTTGCGGGCCGGGGAGATCGCGGGGGCCGCCCTGGACGTGTTCGAGCAGGAGCCGCTGCCCGCCGATCACCCCCTGTGGACCACGCCCAACGTGCTGATCACCCCGCACACCGCGGGCCACGGCCCGTATCTCGACGACCGCCGCGGCGACATCCTGCTCGACAACTGCCGCCGCTTCCTGGCGGATCAGCCGCTGCGGAACGTGGTCGACAAAGAACGGTGGTTCTGATCGCCCCTCACCCTGTCCTCTCCCCGGAGGGGAGAGGGAGCGGCAATCGCGCTGGGGGCTAGCGCGTGCGGCCCGGGCGCGGCGGGGCGGGCAGCGGGCGCCGCCGCGAGGCGTAGCCGCGCCAGGGATCGGCTCGCAGGCCGGCGAGGCGGCGCGGGAGCGTGGCGATCGTGTAGTAGTCCGACGGCCGGCGGGCCGACAGCTCGTCCCACTCGAGCGGCACCGAGATCGGCGCGGTCGGCTTGGCGCGGGTCGAGTAGGCGGCCACGCTGGTGGCCCCGTGCACGTTGCGCAGATAGTCGATGAAGATCTTCCCCTTGCGCTCCGCGCGGGCCATCCGCGCGAGGTAGCGCGCCGGCTCCTCGCGCACGATGGCCTCGGCGACCCGACGCGCGAAGGCGCCGACCTCCTCCCAGCCCGCCTGCGGCACGAGCGGCGCCACCACGTGGAGGCCCTTGCCGCCGGTGGTCTTGACGAAGCCCTCCAGACCCTGCGCCTGCAGATGGCTCCGCACCGTGCGCGCCGCCTCGATCACCCGCGCCCACGCCACGCCCGGGCCCGGATCGAGGTCGAACACGAGGCGATCCGGCCGCTCCAGGTCGCTCACCGTGCTGCTCCAGGTGTGGATCTCGAGGATGCCGATCTGCACCAGGCCGATCAGCGCCGGCAGGTCGTCGACCACAAGATACTCGCCGGTCTTGGTCTTCTCCTTGATGGGTACGCGCCGGACGGTGTCGGGCGTCCAGTAGCCGGTGTGCTTCTGATAGAAGCACGGCCGGTGCACGCCCTCGGGGCACCGCACCAGCGTCGTCGGCCGATCCACCAGGTGCGGCAGGATCCACTCCGCGATCGATTCGTAGAAGCGGGCCAGGTCCAGCTTGGTGATGCCCTGCGGCGGGTACAGCACGCGGTCGGCGTGGGTGAGCCGCACCCCGGCCACCACCGGATCGCCGGTGGCAGTTCGCGCGCGGCCGGCGGGCGCCGGCTTGCGCGCGCCGCCGCGCGTGCGCGCCGGACGCGAGGGCGCCGCGCGCGGCCGCTTTCGCGCTCCGCGCGCCGTCGGCGCTGGATCCGCGGGCGTCGGATTGCCGGCGGGGGTCGCGGCGGGCTCCTCGCGCACCACCTCGCTCGCCGGCTTGTCTTCCCGCAAGCCCTGAAACGACGGGTGGCGCATGCGACCGTCGGCCGTCCACTCACCGAAGGCGACTTCGGCCACCAGCCGTGGCTCCACCCAGTGCGGTCGCACCACCCCGGTGACCCGCGCCGCGAACGGGGACGTGGACCGCTCGAGCGGCTTCAACCGATCTCGGAGCATCCGCAGGGTGGCGTCCGTGAAGCCGGTCCCCACCTTGCCGACGTAGACGAGCCGCCCGTCCTCGTACACGCCGGCCAGCAGCGCGCCGATCCCGAGGCGCGAGCCTTCGGGATCCGTGAAGCCGCCGATCACCACCTCCTGCCGCTTCAGGCACTTGGTCTTCAGCCAGTCCCCGTTGCGACCGGAGCGATACGGGGCGTCGCGGCGCTTGGACACCGCGCCCTCGAGCCCGATCCGGCAGGCCTCGGCGAAGAACTCGGCGCCCGAGCCGACCACGTGGTCGCTGTAGCGCAGCACGCCCGGCTCCCGGCCCCGCGGCCCGAGCAGCGCGGCGAGCGCGGCCTTGCGGTCCTCCAGGCGCGCGCCGGTCAGATCCTGGTCGTCCCGGTGCAGCAGGTCGAAGGCCATGTAAACCAGGCCGTCGCGCGCGCTGCCGCTCATGTAGTTCTGCAGGGCCTGAAAGCTGGTGCGCCCGTCCTCGGTCACCACCGCCACCTCGCCGTCCAGGAGGGCCGCGCGCGCCGGCAGCTCGCGCAGGCTCTGAACGACCGTCGGGAATTGCTCGGTCCACTCGCGCCCGTTCCGGCTGAGCAGCGTCACGCGGCCGTTGTCGAGGCGGGCCAGGATGCGGTAGCCGTCGAACTTCATCTCGTGGAGCCACGCCTCGCCGGAGGGAGCCTCGCTCACCAGCGTGGCGAGCTGCGGCGGCACGAAGCGGGGCAAGGCGGCGCGACGCGCGCCCGGCACGTCTCTCTTGCCGGCGGCGGCCGGGGCCGCGGACACGGACGCCGGCTTGCCGTCGCCCCCGCGGTTCGAGTGCCACACCCGGTCGCGGGCCGCCGCGATCTCGTCCATCGTGCGTCCGGTCGCCACGCTGTCCGGCCGCTTCTCGACCACGGAATAGCGCGCCGCCGGCTGTGCCGCCGCGTCGCCGTGCTTGATCAGGAGCCAGCTCCGCTCGGCGTCACGCGCCTGACGGCGATCGCGGATCCGCACCAGGGCCCAGCCGCCGCGCAGCTTCTCGCCCTCGAGCGTGAACTTGAGATTGCCGGCCCGATAGGCGCGATGCGGATCGCCCTCCGGCCGCCACGTGCCGCGATCCCAGAGCAGCACGGTGCCGCCGCCGTACTCGCCCTTCGGGATGATGCCCTCGAAGCTGCCGTACTCGAGCGGGTGATCCTCCACGTGCATGGCCAGCCGCTTGTCGGCCGGGTCCAGGCTGGGTCCTTTCGGCACCGCCCAGCTCTTGAGCACGCCTTCCAGCTCGAGCCGGAAGTCGTAGTGCAGCCGCGAGGCGGCGTGCTTCTGCACCACGAAGACGCGATCGCCATCGCGGCGCTCCGGCACCACCTCGCCGCGCGGCTCGGGGGTGCGCGAGAAGCGGCGCTTGCGGTGGTATTCCCGGAGCGCGGCGCCGCGGTCGTCGGCCATCTCAGCCCTTGACCGTCACCACCTGGCGCAAGGTGGTCACCACCTCGACGAGGTCCGCCTGCGCGGCCATGACCGCGTCGATGTCCTTGTAGGCGCCGGGCGTCTCGTCGAGCACACCCGCGTCCTTGCGGCACTCGATGCCCGCGGTGGCCCGCGCATGGTCCTCGATCGAGAAGAGGCGGCGCGCCTGGCCCCGGCTCATGCGCCGACCTGCCCCGTGCGAGCACGACTCGTAGGAGGCCGCGTTCCCGAGCCCGCGCACGATGAACGAGCGGGCGCCCATCGAGCCCGGGATGATGCCCGGCTCACCGGCGCGCGCGCTCACCGCGCCCTTGCGCGTGACGTAGCGGCCTCGTCCCTCGTCTGAGCCGAGGGGCTCAATATAGTTGTGATGACAGTCGACGAGGTTCATGGCGGCCTCCAGCTCCCGACCCACGACCTCCGACACCGAGGCGACCACCGCCGCGAGCAGCAGCTGCCGATTGGCCCGCGCGAACTCCTGGGCCCACGCCACCGCGGCGACGTAGTCGTCGAAGAGGGCGGTGCCCTCCTCCAGCCAGGCCAGCGCCTCGTCGGGCAGGTGCCGCCGGGCCGCCCGCGCCTCCGCGCGGGCGCGCTCGGCGAAATAGGTCCCGATGCGGTTGCCGACCCCGCGCGAGCCCGAGTGCACCATGAGCCAGACCGCCCGGTGCTCGTCGAGACAGACCTCGATGAAGTGGTTGCCGCCGCCCAGCGTCCCCAGCTGGGCGCGCGCGGGACTGGCCTTGATCCGGGGGTTCCGCTGGAGGACGGCCTCGAAGCCGGGCGCCAGGTCGGCCCACGCCGCCTCCACCGCCCGGGGCGTGCCGCGGCGCTCCTCCCACGAGCCCTTGATGCCCGGGCCGCCGACCGGCACCTGCGCCTCGATGGCCGCGCGCACCGCTGCGTGCCGGCCCTCCAGCATCGACGCGGTCAGATCGGTCCCCGTGGCGATCATGCCGCAGCCGATGTCGACCCCGACCAGCGCGGGCACGACGGCGCCGCGGGTCGCGATGACCCCGCCGACCGGGCCGCCGATGCCGAAGTGCGCGTCGGGCATCAAGCACACCGCCTCGGTGATCGGCAGGCCGGCCACCTGCTGTGCCTGCCGCATCACCTCGGGCTCGAGCGGATGCCCGGCCGGCTCCCACACGCGAATGGGCGCGCCCGTCTCCTCCAGCGTCTCCTTCACGCGGTCGGTCCTCCTGATCGCATGGTACGCCCGGCCGCCCGAGCCTGCCGCCCGGCCCGCGGCTGACGCGGCCGTCTCGGGAAGGCCAGCCGCGGGCCCAGGCCGAGCCGCGCGGCGAGCGCGGTGGCGTCGAAGGGCGCGCGCACCTTGGCATCGTTGTCGAAGTAGACGTAGACGTCCCGTCCGGCCGCCCGCCTGGCCGGGCGCGGGCCGATGAGGATGGCGCCCGCCGCCGGCCGCCCCGCGGCCCAGGCGCGCACGCGCGCCGCCCACTGAGCGAGCGCGGCGCCGGTGTACCCGCTCACGTACAGCTCGGCGTCGCCGTGCAGGCGCACGTAGACGAAATCGGCGGTGACGTCCTGCATGAACGGCCAGCGCCCCGCGGTGTCGGCCACCACCAGGGCGATGCGATGCCGCCGCAGGAGCGCCACGAAGCGCGGGTCGCGGAACGACTCGTGCCGCACCTCGACCGCGTGCCGAAGCGGCCGCCGCGCCGGGGCGCGCAGCCAGACGCGCGGCACGCGCCGGTCGTGTCGCCGGGCCAATGCCGCCGCCGCGTCGGTGTCGCGTGGCAGCAGTCGAAAGAAGGCATCGAGTCGCGCCTCGTCGAAGCGCTGGGTGGGCGGCAATTGCCACAGGATCGGACCGAGCTTGTCGCCGAGCCTCAGCACGCCGGAGGCGAAGAAGTTGGCCAGCGGCGTCTCGACGCCGGCCAGCCGCTTCATGTGGGTGATGAACCGGCCGCCCTTGACCGCGAAGCGGAAGTCGGCGGGCACCGCATCGTACCAGGCCCGGAAGCTCTCGGGGCGCTGCAGCGAGTAGAACGTGCCGTTCAGCTCGACCGAGCCGACGTGCCGGGCCGCGTACTCGAGCTCGCGCCGGTGGGGCCAGTCGGCCGGATAGAACGTGCCGCGCCACCCGCGGTACCGCCACCCCGAGATGCCCACGCGGATCTCGCCCATCGATGCCCCGGCGTCGAGCTTGCCACGGCCCCGGGGTCGGGGCTCTCGACTCGACGTCAGGCGCTGACGGGAGCGGGCTGGGCGCTGCGGCGCACCTGAACCACCGTGCCGATGGTGCAGAGCATGAGCGTCCCCACCGCCACGAACAGCCACCGGGGGTCGGCGTGATCGAGCAGCCAGCCGAAGGCGAGCGGGGTCAGGCAGGAGCCCAGGTCGAGCCCCGAATACGCGAAGCCGAAGACCTTCCCGGAAGCACCGGCCGGCGTGGCCGCCCGCACCAGCATGTCTCGCGCGGGGCCGGTCACGCCGTGCGAGAAGCCGGTCAGCGCGAGCACGAACGGCAGCAGCGTGCCCGGCACCGAGCCGGTGGCCAGTAGCATCATCAGCGCGGCCGCGACCGAAAGGCCGAGCGCGGCGACCAGGTCGTGGCGGCGCACGCGGTCGGCCAGCAGCCCGCCCGCGAGGATGCCGGCGGTGCCGCCCAGCATGAACGCGGTCAGCGCGGCGGTGGCCTGGGCCAGCGGGGCGTCGTACACGCGGGTCAGCGTGGCGACCCCGAAGATCTGCACGCCGATCACCGCGGTGGCCACCAGCGCGAAGTAGGCGAACGCGGCCAGGATCGGCGCGGCGAGCAGCATCCGGATGTCGCCGATCACGCCGCCCTGCGCGCGCGGCGCCGGGCCCAGGGCGCCGAAGGCGCCGCGCTGCGTGGCCAGCACCAGCACCACCGCGAGGCCGACCACACCGACCGTGCAGAGGGCGATCCGCCAGCTGAGAGACGTCGCCAGCGAGACCAGGACGGTGGGCGCCACCGCGTAGCCGAGGTTGCCGGAGATCGAGTGCACGCTGTAGCCGCGCCCGATCCGGCGCGGGTCCACCGAAACGTTCAGGATCGAGTAGTCGGCGGGATGGAACACGCTGTTGCCGAGGCCGGCCAGCAGGGCCACCGGCAGCAGCATCCAGTACGTCGGCACGAGGCCGGCCAGCGCGATCGCGGCGGACAAGAGCGCCATGCCGCCCAGCAGCACCCGCAGCGCCCCGGCCCGGTCCACCAGGAAGCCGGAGAGCGTCTGCCCGACGCCGGAGGCGGCGTAGAACACGCTCATGGTCACGCCCAGGGCCAGGTACGAGACCCCGAACGCCGATTTCAGCAGCGGGAACAGCGGCGGGAGCGACAGCTGGAAGAAATGACTGAAGAAGTGGGCGGCGCCGATCAGGCCGATGACCCTGACGTCGCGGCGGAGGCTGGGATCGCGCACGGGGCTTCAGTGTACACGCATCTGCTATGATCGAGGCCGCCGGAAAGGAGACCCGACATGGCCATCGCGACGAGCTACACCCTCGAGCAGTTCCTCGCCGACACGCGCGCCACCATCAAGGGCAAGGGGATCCCGGCCGGCCTGGCCGAGATCCGCGATCACCTGGAGAAGCTGCTGCACAATCCCACCCTCCTCCAGCAGCACCTGGGCGACCCGGTCCCCTACACCGAGCGCACCACCATCGGCCACGATCCGGAGACCGACGTGCACGTGCTCGTGCATGGGCGCGAGAAGGCGGCCAAGTCGTCGGTGCACGATCACGGCCCGTGCTGGGTCGTCTACGGCAACTACCGCAACGCCACCCGCATGCGCCGCTGGCGGCGCCTGGACGACGGGCGCCGGCCCGGCTACGCCGACCTCACCCTGCAGCGCGAGTTCATGAACGAGCCCGGGCACGCGGCCGCGTTCGCGGTCGGCGACATCCACTCCATCGAGTTCGGCGACGACACCGTCTTCATCCGCGTCACCGGCGGTGACGTGGAGAGCAAGGAGACCAACCGCTTCGACGTGGACAAGAAGACGGTCGAAGTCGCCAACCGCGCCCTGGGCCAGCGCTAAGCCTCGGGCGCCGGCCCACGAGGCCGGCGCGGCTCAAGAAGGTCCAGATGCGAGGCGCCGCCCGAAGGTCGGGCGCGAGGCGTACTCGCTGTACGTCGAGCGCCCCGACCGAGGGCGGCAACGAAGCCGATGGGCCTTTTTCAGCCGCCGGCCTTCCCCCAGTAGGTCCGCGGGGCCGGGAACACTGGCTTGCAGCGGGTCGGCTCGGTGGGGCCCTCCAGCACGTCGGCGACGCCGCGCCAGACCGCGTAGTGCGGCGTGTTGCGGTGGGCTTCCAGCGCGGCCTGGTCCTTGTAGACCTCGTAGAAGTAGTAGGTGTTCTCGTCCTTCTCGTCCTGCAGCACGTTGAAACGCAGGCAGCCGGGCTCGTCCCGCTCCGAGGCCAGCGCATCGTGCTCGATCGCCTTCAGGAACTTCTCCCGCATCGCCGGCTTGATCCGCACCTTCACCCAGATCGCGAGCATGGTCGCCTCCGTGAGATCGAGTTGTGCCGCGCCGCGACCATACCACGCCCGCGAGCGGTCCGCGGCTTGCCTTGCCCGTCCCCGCCGTCGTAGCATGCGCGACGGAGGAACCTGCCATGGATCCCGCCTCGGTCGGCGCGCTGACCTTCGACGTCTTCGGCACCGTCGTGGACTGGCGGAGCAGCATCATCCGCGAGGGCGAGGCCTTCGGGAAGGCGCGCGGTCTCCGCGTCGACTGGGACACGTTCGCCGACGCCTGGCGCGGGCTCTACCAGCCCGCGATGGAAGAGGTGCGCAGCGGCCGTCGCCCGTGGGTGAAGCTCGACGACCTGCACCGCGAGAGCCTGGTCCGCCTGCTGGGAGAATTCAAGATCACCGACGTCTCGCCGGCCGAGGTCGACCACTTCAACCACGCGTGGCATCGCCTCGACCCCTGGCCGGACGCGGTGTCCGGGCTCACCCGGCTGAAGCGGCACTACGTCCTGGCCACGCTGTCCAACGGCAACATCGCGCTGATGGTGAACATGGCCAAGCGCGCCGGTTTGCCGTGGGACACCATCCTGGGCGCGGAGGTCGCGCACGCCTACAAGCCGACGCCCGAGGCGTACCTGCGCACCGCGGAGGCGTTGGGCCTCGCCCCCGAGCAGTGCCTGATGGTGGCCGCGCACCCGAACGACCTCGCGGCGGCGGCCCGCTGCGGTCTCCGCACCGCCTACGTGCCGCGCCCGCTCGAGTTCGGGCCCGGCCGCGGCGCGGCCGAGCCCGAGCCGGCGCAGCCGTTCGACATCGTCGCGGGCGATTTCGTGGAGCTGGCCGAGCGGCTCGGATGCTGAGCCGCCTCGCCTTCGCGTCCGGCGCGTCGAGCTTCACCACCGGCGCGGTGCTCGGCGTGCACGGAGGGGCCGCCTGACCGCTCGCCCGTCCCGCGCCGCCGGCGGCACCGATGCGCCCGCCTCGCGAGCCCCCGTGTGCCACGACCCCGTCGAGGTCGCCCCGGTCCGCGCCGGCGAGGCGCTCGACTGGGACGCGCTCGACGCCTGGCTGCGCCCGCGGCTGGCCGAGGCGCTACCGGAGGCGCGCGGCCCGATCGAGGTGCTGCAGTTCCCCAACGGCAGCGCCAATCTCACGTATCTTCTCCGCGTGGGCGGCCACGAGCTGGTGCTCCGCCGTCCGCCGTTCGGCCAGATCGCGCCGGGCGCTCACGACATGCGCCGGGAGTTCAAGGTCCTCTCACGCCTCTGGCGCCACTTCGACCGCGCTCCGCGCGCCTATCTCTTCGGCGACGATCCCGTGGTGCTGGGATCCGACTTCTTCGTCATGGAGCGCCGGCGCGGCGAAGTGATCCGCGACACGGTGCCGGCTGCGCTGCGCGTGCATCGCGACGTGGGCCGCCGCGTCGCCTTCGCCCTGGTGGACGCCATGGCCGACCTGCACGCCCTCGATCCCGCCGCCTGCGGCCTCGCCGATCTGGGACGCCCCGACGGGTTCGTCGATCGTCAGCTCGACGGCTGGGCCAAGCGCTGGGCCCTCGCGCGGCCCCACGACGCGGGCGACGAGATGGAGCGCCTCCACGAGCGCCTGGCCCGCGGCAAGCCCCGCCCGAGCCGGCCGTCGATCGTGCACAACGATCTGAAGCTCGACAACTGCCAGTTCGCGCCGCACGAGCCGGACCGCGTGGCCGCGATCTTCGACTGGGACATGACGACGCTCGGTGACCCGCTGGTGGACCTGGGCACCCTGCTCAACTACTGGCCCGATCCGGCCGACACCGAGGCGATCCAGCGCGGCACGCGGCCCGGCCTGGCCGCGATCGGCCTACCCACGCGTGCCGAGATCACCGCGCGGTATGCGGCCCGCACCGGCGCGGACCCGGCCGCGGTGCGCTGGTGGGAGGCCTTCGCCCTCTGGAAGACGGTGGTGGTGGTGGTGCAGCTGCATCGCCGCTGGGTGCGCGGCGAGTCCACCGATGAGCGCATGGCCCACATCGCGGACCGCGCGCCCTCGCTGGTGGCCGCGGCACGCGTCGTCCTCGACGCGGCGGGGCTCTGAGCCGTGTACCTGGTCGGGATCGACGTCGGCGGCACCTTCACCGACCTCACCGCGGTCGACATGGCCACCGGGCGCGCGGTCGTGACCAAGGTGCCGTCGCGGCCACGCCACGAGGCCGCCGCGGTGCTGGCCGGCCTCCAGGCCCTCGGCATCGCCAGCGCGGAGGTGCGCCGGCTCGTGCACGGCACCACCGTCGGCACCAACGCGGTGCTCGAGCGCCGCGGAGCGCGGGTGGCGCTGCTCACCACCGCCGGCTTCCGGGACCTGATCGAGATCGGCCGCACCAAGCGCAACATCCCGGCGCTCTTCATCCCGACCTTCGTGCGGCCGAAGCCGGTGGTCGAGCGGAAGGACCGCTTCGAGGTGCAGGAGCGCCTGGGCCCCGACGGCGCGGTGCTGGTCCCGCTCGATCGCGGCTCCGTCGAGGGCGCGGTCGACGCGGCCCTCGGCGCGCCCGCGGAGGCGGTCGCGGTGTGCCTGCTCCACGCGTATTTGAACCCCGCCCACGAGCACGCGGTGGCCGACACGGTGAAGGGGCGCGCGCCCGGCCTGCCCGTCTCCTGCTCGGCCGACGTGGTGGCCGAATACCGCGAGTTCGAGCGCTTCTCCACCACCGTGCTGAACGCCTATCTGCAGCCGCTGATGGAGGGCTATCTCACCTCGCTCGAGGAGCGCCTGCTCGCCACCGGCTACACGCACGGTGTGCTCACGGTGGCCTCGAGCGGCGGCATGATGACGACCGACACCGCGCGCCGGCTGCCCATCAAGACCATCTTCTCGGGCCCCGCGGGCGGGGTGAGCCAGGCCTGCTTCGTGGGAGCGGCCGCCGGCGTCCGCGACTTCATCACCTACGACATGGGCGGCACCTCCACCGACGTGTGCCTGGTCAGGCAGCTCCAGCCGCTCACCACCGCCGACGCCATGGTGGGCGCGTTCCCGGTGAAGGTCTCGCAGATCGACATGCACACCGTCGGCGCCGGCGGCGGCTCCATCGCCTGGCTCGAGCCGGACGGCGGCCTCGCGGTCGGCCCGCGCAGCGCGGGCGCCGTCCCCGGTCCCGCCGCCTACGGGCTCGGCGGCACCGAGCCCACCGTCACCGACGCGAACGTGGTGCTGGGCCGCATCGGCGCCACCCGGCGCCTCGGCGGCAGCATCGCGATCGACCCCGAGCGGGCGCAGGCCGCGGTGGTCGCGCTCGCCGGGCGCCTGCCGCGACCTCTCGGGGTGGAGGCGCTCGCGGAGGGCATCGTCACCATCGCGGTCGCCCGCATGACGTCCGCCATCCGCGAGATCTCGATCCAGCGCGGCCACGACCCGCGCGACTTCACCCTGATCGCCTTCGGGGGCGCCGGGCCGATGCACGCCCTGGCCATGGCCGAGGAGATCGGCATCCCGCGTGTCCTGGTGCCGCGCCACCCGGGCAACTTCTCGGCGCTCGGGCTGCTCGCCGCGGACATCAAGCACGACGACGTGCGGACCCGCGTCGGCCTGCTCGGCGACCGCCTGCCCGCCCTGCGTGCGGCCTTCGCCGAGATGGAGACCGCGGCGCAGCAGCAGCTCGAGCGCGAGGGCTTTCCGCCGGACCGGCAGCGCCTGCTGCGCTCCCTGGACCTGCGCTACCGGGGCCAGGCCTTCGAGCTGAACGTGGCTTTGCGAGGCGCAGCCGACGGCGAGCCGAGCGCATTCGAGAGTGCAGTCGCATTGCGAGGCGCAGCCGAAAGCGAGCCGAGCGCATTCGAGAGTGCAGTCGCATTGCGAGGCGCAGCCGACGGCGAGCCGAGCGCATGTGAGCGTGACGTCACGGCGGTGTCCGAAATCGAGGCGCGTTTTCACCGTCAGCATCGCGAGACGTACGGGCACGCGAACCCGGCCGCCGCGGTCGAGCTGGTGAACGCGCGGCTCACCGCCTATGGCCTGGTGGCGAAGCCTCAGCCCGAGCGCCACACCTCGGCGGGCGCCGCGCTCGAGACCGCGCTCGTGGAGCGCCGGCCGGTCTGGTTCGGCGGCCGGGCCCACGACTGCCCGGTGTGGGATCGCGACCGGCTGCCCGAGCGCGCGGAGATCCCCGGCCCGGCGATCGTCGAGGAGTTCGGCGCCACCACCGTGGTCCCGCCCGGCTGGCGCGGCAGGGTCGACGACCAGGGCAACCTGCGCTTCGAGCGCGCGCCTTCCCCTCCCCCTCTCCCCTCCGGGGAGAGGGCAGGGTGAGGGGCCCGGAAGGAACGGGCGCATGAGCGCGCCGCCGCCGGTGGATCCGATCACCCTCGAGGTGCTGCGCGAGACGTTCTCGTCCATCGTGCGCGAGATGCGGGTGACGCTCGTGCGCACCGCGTACTCGTCGATCCTCTACGAGGGCGAGGACTTCTCCTGCGTGCTGCTGGACGGCGACGCGCAGATCGTCTCGATGTCCAAGGGCCAGGATCACCCGCTGCACATCGTGCCGATCGGCTGGTCGATGCGGGCGGTGCGGGAAAAGTTCGGCGACGACATCCACCCCGGCGACGTGTTCCTGCACAACGACCCCTACTCCGGCGGCACGCATCTGAACGACGTGGCCATGCTCTATCCCCTCTTCGCGGACGGCCGCCTCTTCGTCTTCCCGGTGGTGCGCGCCCACTGGGGCGACGTCGGCGGCATGAGCCCGGGCAGCCTCACCGGCGACGCCACCGAGATCTTCCAGGAGGGCGTGCGCATCCCGCCGATCCGGATCGTGGATCGCGGCGTCCCGAACCAGGCCGCGCTCGAGCTGATCTTCGCCAACATGCGCGGCCCGCGCGAGCGGCGGGGCGACTTCGACGCCATGGTCGGCACCTGCCGCAAGGCGGCGGAGCGAGTGGAGGCGCTGGCCGCCCGCTATAGCGCGCCGGTGGTGCGCGCGGCGGTGGCCGAGCTGATGGACCGCGCCGAGCAGCGCATGCGTCGCGCCATCGCCGCGCTGCCCGACGGCGAGTACGCCTACGAGTCGCATCTGGAGAGCGGGCGCGAGCGGCTCGAGCCGCTCAGCATCCGCGCCCGCGTGAGGGTGGCGGGCGACGCGATCACGGTGGATCTCACCGGCACCTCGCCCCAGACCGCGGCGCCCACCAACGTCGGGCCCGCGATGGCCCCCACCGGCGCCTTCACCATCCTGAAGGCCTTCCTCGATCCCGGCGCCGACGTCAACTCGGGCGCGTTCCGACCGCTGACCGTGATCACTCCGTACCGGTCCATCGTCAATGCGGCGCCGCCCGCGCCGTGCGGCGGGATGGTCGAGGTGAAGTACTGCGTGGAGACCGCGGTGATGGGCGCGCTGGCCCAGGCGCTGGACGGCCGCGTGGCCGGCGACCTCAAGGGCGGCGGCAATCACTGCTACGTGGGCGGCCCGGATCCGCGCTCCGGCGAGACGTTCATCTTCTACGAGTACCCGGCCGGCGGCACCGGCGGCTTCGACGGCGGCGACGGCAACAACACGGTGCGCACGTGGACCGAGAGCGACATGACCACGCTGCAGCCAGTCGAGGCCGTCGAGCAGATCTACCCGGTGCGCGTCGAGCGGACCGCGCTGCGCGAGGACTCGGGCGGTCCCGGGCGCTGGCGCGGCGGTCTCGGGCTGACGCGCGAAGTCCGCGTGCTGGTGGACGGCAGCCGCCTTTCGGTGCTGGCCGAGAAGGCGGTGCTGCCGCCATTCGGCGTCTGCGGCGGCGCGGCCGGCGCCACCAATCGCTTCCGGGTCCGCCGCGACGGACACGTACTGCAGCCCTCGCCGCTGCCGGGCAAGGTCGGCGGATTCCCTCTCCGGTCCGACGACATCGTGCTCATGGAGAGCTCGGGGGGCGGCGGCTTCGGTGATCCGCTCGACCGCGACCCCGCTCGCGTGGCGGCCGACCTGGCGGAAGGCTACGTCACGCCGGAGGCGGCCGAGCGGGACTACGGCGTCGTCTGGCACCACGGCGCGGTCGATCAGGCGGCCACCCGCGCGCGGCGCGAGGTCCTGCGCGCCGAGCGGCCGCGCATCCGGCTCACCCCGGCCGAAGGCCTCGACGCCGAGCGCGGGCGCCTCGTGCGCCTGGACCGCGGCACCGCGCGGCGCCTCGGCGTCTCGCCGGGCGCCATCGTCGAGCTGGTCAACCCGCGCGGCGCGCCGCTGCGTGCGTGGGTCGCCGCGCTCCTGCCTGGCGACGGCGGCCACGGCGAGATCGCGCCCGCCGCGCTCGGCATGCTCGCCCTGTCCGACGGCGCTACCGTGGAGATCCGGGCGGTGCACTCCGGAGCGCTCGCCCCCGCGGGGGCCCGCTGACGCGGAAGACGCAGGAGGCCACGATGGCGAGGACGAAGCGAAAGGCCGGCAAGCGGAAGACTCGCAGCCTCAGGACCGCGCCCCAGGAGTCGCCGGATCCGGTGAAGCTCTCGGTGCGCCTGGATCCGCGCCTGGTCCAGTGGGCGAAGCTCCACGCCGCCCAGACCGCGTCCACCGTTCACGAGGTGATCGAGGTGGCGCTCGTGAATCACCTCAAGTCGCACGCGCCGGTCCAGGAAGAGCTGGACGCCCGCCTGCTAGCCTTCGCCCGGCGAACCGAGGGCCCGCGGCGCCGCTGACCCGTCACCACCCCGCCTTTACCGCGTAGGAACGTCCCGGCGTGGCCCTCGGCGCGCCGCGACGGACGACCCGAGCGCCCCTCGCAATCCGTTGCGCAGCGGCACGTGGCTTGCTCCAATCGAGGGCAATGGATCGTCTCGCGATCGCGCGGGCCCTCGGGGAGACGGCGGATCTGCTGGCCCTCACCGGCGACGAGCCGTTCCGGGCGCGAGCCTACCAGCGCGGCGCCCGGGTGCTCGAGTCGCTGAGCGACGCCGACTTCACGCGTCTACTCGCGCAGAATCGCCTGACCACGCTGGCCGGCATCGGCCGCGGCCTGGCGCTCGTGATCGGCGACCTCGCCCGGGGTGACCGGTCCCCCACCCTCGAAAAGGTCCGCGGCTCGCTGCCCGGTGGCGCGCGCGAGCTGAGCCAGATCCCCAACCTGGGGCTCAAGAAGATCCGTGCGCTGAACCGGGCGCTGGGCGTGGAGACCATCGCCGATCTGCGTGCGGCCTGCGAGGCCGGACGCGTGCGCACCGTGAAGGGCCTGGGCGAGAAGACGGAGCGGCGCATCCTCGAGAGCATCCGCGCGCTGGAGGCCCGGACGCCGGAGCCCGAGCGGCCCGCCACCCGGGTGCTGCTCGCCCAGGCCCTCGACGTCGCCGATCGGGTGCTCGCTCATCTGCGGACGGTGCCGGGCGTGACCGCGGCGGAGGTGGCCGGCGATCTGCGGCGGTCGACCGAGACGGTGGACCGGCTGGTGATCGTGCTGGCCTCACGGAAGCAGGAAGCGACGCTCGCGGCGGCGCTGGCCTCCCCGCTCCTGGTATCGCTCGGCACGCGAGACGGCCACACCGTGCAGGCCACGCTGGTGACGGGCCTGCCGCTCGAGCTGCGCGTCGTCGC
>Ga0081455_10001326_pt1 | contig 30601 bp, 27 predicted proteins | sample TabmetS3T2R1_FD_70207 | JGI IMG/M metagenome (GOLD analysis project Ga0081455, IMG submission 70207) | Tabebuia heterophylla rhizosphere microbial communities from the University of Puerto Rico - S3T2R1 | ecosystem: Host-associated > Plants > Roots > Rhizosphere ... | reverse complement strand
ACACGCACGCTGCCATCAACGTGGAAAATTTTGCCGGTGCCATGCGGGCCCTGGCCGAGCTGCGGGCACCGGTCGATGCCTTCTTCGACAAGGTCACGGTCAATGACCCCGATGCCCTGTTGCGTGCCAACCGGCTGGCCCTGCTCTCGCAAATCCGTGCCGCGACCCTGAACGTCGCCGACTTTTCCAAAATCGCGGGCTAACCGTTCCGGGCGTCCTTGCGACCCCGGCGTGCGGCAACGCCGCCGCGCCCGTGCTCATTGCCCCTGGCGAGGTCGGCGCCGCCAACCCCACGGCGCCTCAAGCGGCACCCTCAGGCGCTTGCAAAAAATTCACACGCGCCTCGTGCATGGCGGCCGCCTCGGGACCGAGCCAGAGAATGTGTCCGGCGAGATGAAAGGGGGATAAGCGCGCCGCCGCGACCTGCCGCGCCGCCGTCTCGGCATGCACGAACGGCACGAATGGATCCGCCGGATCATGCACAATGAGTGTGCGGGCGGTCACGCGCTCCCAGCGGCAGTAGGCCTGCTCGGCGAAAAAAATATGGAAGACGTCGTTGAGTTCGCCCCACCTGTTGCCGGGATCCTCGCGCAGGATCCGCGCGACCACCACGCCAAAGGCAGGATCGCGCTTGGCATCCTCAAAACGGCTGCCGGTCAGCGCCTTGAGCTTGTCTTCATCGTCGAGGAAATTCTCGCGCAGTTTTACGAGCAGCCCGAAGACGATCCGGCTCACGTGCTCGCCGGCCCAGCCAAAGCGGCGAAAGGCCGTCAGATAGCTGTTGCGAAGGAGCGCTGGCACGAACTTCGCCTCGCTCCAAGGCGCCGTCACCGCGGCCTGGAGCAAGAGCGCCCGGGTCTGGCGCGCATGCCGTTCGGCAAAGGCCAGCGCGGTCGGCGCGCCCCCGGAGGTTCCGATCACGGCAACGCTCCAGCTGCCCGTGCCGTACAACTGGTCGAGCAGGGCGCCCACCGCGCGGGCAAAGCTGGCGGGGGAGCGCCAGTCGACCTTCTTGCCGTCGACGTCGCCCTCGAGCGTCGTGCCGGCATAGCCGGGGCGGTGGACAACGAGGAGGCGAAACCCGGCCTCAATGAGCGGATGCTCCAATGGCAGGACGACCCGAAAATCATCGCCCCAGCCATGGAAATAAAGCACGAGAGGGTCACCCCGCGAGCCTTGAATGGCATAGCTCATCTTGCCGCCGCCGACCGTGGCGATGCGCAGCGGGGGGATCGTCCAGTTTTGCACGCGATCGGGCGTGAGACCCCCCGGCCTCGGCGCCGAGGGGGCGCCGCGGGCCGGCGTCGCCACGCCTGCAAGTGCCGGGAACGCAGTGCAGCGCGGCGGCCGCGGCGCGGCCGGATTGGCCGCGGGCCTTGCGGCCTTCGTGTTGGCCGCAGCCGTCCGTGCCCCCCGCGCCATCACCCCGGCCTCGTCGACCGAGGATGGGAATGCTGCGGCGGCGTCGCGGGCTAACCGCAAGCGAGCCATCTCGACCTCATGGTTTGCGCACCGCCAGAGCGTATCGCTGTCGCCCTTGCGCCCGGACGCGGGCCGACTCGCTCACCGGGACCGGCACCTGCAAGCCACCGCGATCGTGCGCTATAACGCGGGTAAGCGCATTTCAACCGAGGAGAACGCCCCATGGCCGTCGCCCTTTTCATGGTTCGCGCCACCATTACCAAGGACAAGGAAGCCGCCTTCAATCGCTGGTACAACGAGGAACACGTGCCGCAGGTGCTCCAGTTCAATGGCGCGGTCAGCGGGCGCCGCTACAAGAAGATCCTCGGCGAAGACAAGTTCGAATACATGGCCCTCTACGAATTTGCGAGCGAGGCGGTCTTCCGCCGCTTCTTGGAGTCCGACCACCTCAAGACCCTGGTCAAGGATTACGACGCCAATTTTGGCGGCCTCTCGGAACGGCAGCGCGCCGGCTATGTGCAGATCTTTCCCTAACCGGTGTGTGGGATCGCCCCTGCCCAACAGAAAGGCAGGACACCGGTGCGGGTAGGTGTCCTGCCTTCCAAGCCAAGAAGTACTCCGGGGGATACCAGGGCAGCGCCCGCTTGAAAGGCGCGTTCTTAGCGTCCCTTTACGGCGCTAAACAAACGCTGGGCGCGCGAGTCGGTTCCATTGGCATTTGACGTTTATCCACCACGCCGCAGCGGCGGCGCCAGCGCCGCGCCTCAGCTCCGCAGCGCAATGGAAAAATTCCCGTTGCTGCGGCAAAAGCGAGCTGCCTGCGGCGCCCGGGGATGGCCTGTCGCACCGCCCACCATCCCCATATCCGGGGACGGCAGCTTTGAGATCGCGCAGCATGAAGAAAAATGGGACGCCTATCGCCGGGCTTGCGGTCGACTCGGCAGGGCTTTACTGCGCGCCGGGCGGGTTTCACGTCGACCCGACGCGCCCGGTCGCCCGGGCGGTCATCACCCATGGCCACGCCGACCATGCCCGGCCCGGCCACGGCGCCGTGCTGGCGACGCCCGACACCATCGCCATTGTGAAGACGCGGCTGGGGGAGAACGCGGCCGGCAGCTTTCAGGCACTGCCCTACGGGGAGCCCCTGGACCTGGGCGGCGCCACGGTCCGCTTGGTGCCGGCCGGGCACATTCTGGGCTCGGCACAAGTGGTGATCGACCACAGGGGCGCCCGGGCCGTCATTTCCGGGGACTACAAACTTGACCCCGATCCAACGGCCGCACCCTTCGAATTGGTCCGCTGTCATCTCTTCATCACCGAGGCGACCTTCGGCCTGCCGGTCTTCCGGCACGAGCCCGATGCCCAGGAAATTGGCAAGCTGCTGGCCTCGGTGGGCGCCAATCGGGATCGCACCCACCTCGTCGGTGCGTATGGTCTTGGCAAGACGCAGCGCCTGATCGCCCTGCTGCGGGCGGCCGGCTACGACCGGCCAATCTGGCTGCACGGTGCCAACCAGGCGCTGTGCGAGCTCTATCAATCCCGCGGCATCGATCTGGGCGCGCTCGCCCACGTGCGTGACGCTGGCAACAAACTCCCCGGCGAAATCGTGTTTTCCCCGCCATCCGCGCTCAGCGACCGTTGGTCGCGGCGGCTGACCGAGCCCGTGACGGCCTTCGCCTCGGGCTGGATGCGCGTGCGGGCCCGGGCGCGGCAAAAAGGGGTCGAGCTCCCCTTGGTGATCTCCGATCATTGCGACTGGCCGGGGCTGATTGCGACCGTCGCGGCCACCGGGGCTGAGGAAATCTGGGTAACGCACGGGCGCGAGGAGGCGCTGGTGCATCAAATCGGTCTGATGGGCAAGCGCGGCCGAGCCCTGGCCCTGATCGGTTACGAGGAAAACGAAGGCGAATGAGGCAGCAGCAACCCCCCGTCGGGCCTCGCGCCACGCCGCCGGGCCGCGCCGAGCGCACCCTGCGCGGCACGGCGCGCGCCAGGACGGCGCGGCCATGAAGGCCTTCGCCCACCTGCTCGACCGCCTCTCCTATAGCCCCAGCCGTAACGCCAAGCTGCGGCTGATGCGGGACTATTTCCGCAGCACGCCCGATCCCGACCGCGGCTGGGCGCTGGCGGTGCTCACCGATGGCTTGCCGTTCTCGTTTCCGCTGCGGCGCACCCTGATGGACCTGATGGCGCGGCGCATGGACGAAGAGCTGTTCCGCCTCTCGCGCGACTACGTTGGCGACACCGCCGAGACGATCGCGCTGGTGTGGGACGCGCCGGGACCAGGCCAGGCCGGCGCCGGAGGCTCGGCGCCAGCCTCTGCCATCGGCGATGACGCCGCCGGGGCACCGTGGCCGCCCACCGGGGAGGAGACCGACCCCTTGCGCCTATCTGAGGTTGTCTCGGAGCTGGCGCTCGTCGGCCGCAACGATCTTGCGCCCCGCCTGGAGGCCTGGCTCGACCAGCTGGACGCCACGGGACGTTGGGCGCTCCTCAAACTGTTGACCGGCGCCTTGCGCGTCGGCGTCTCTGCGCGCCTCGCCAAAGCGGCCGTCGCGGAGCTGGCCAGCTTTGGCATCGATGACATCGAAGAGATCTGGCACGGTCTCGCGCCGCCCTATCTGGCGCTGTTCGCTTGGCTCGAGGGGCGCGGGCCCAAGCCCGACGTTGGCAAGGCACTCGTGTTCCGGCCGCTGCTGCTGTCGCATCCCTTGGAGGCAGCAGACTGGGCCGCGCTCGATCTTTCCCTATTCTCAGCCGAGTGGAAGTGGGATGGCATCCGCGTGCAGCTGGCGGCCGGCGACGGCAAGGTCAATCTTTTCTCCCGCTCCGGCGAAGATATTTCCTCGGCCTTCCCGGATCTGGTGGGCGCCTGGCACTTCGATGCCGTGCTCGACGGCGAGCTCCTGGTAGTTCGCGACGGGCAGGTGGCACCCTTCAACGATCTGCAGCAGCGCCTCAATCGCAAACGCGTGAACAAGCGGCAGCTGGAGCAGTTTCCCGCCCACGTCCGGCTTTACGACGCTCTCGCGCTCAGTGGCGAGGACCTGCGCCAATTGCCGCTCATCGCGCGGCGAGCGCGCCTTGAGGCCTGGTTTGCCCGCACGCGTCCCGCCCATTGCGATCTCTCGGAACTGATCGGGGTCAGCGAGAAGGCGGAGCTGCAGCGGCTGTGGTCGCAAACACGTGCCACCGGCATCGAGGGCATCATGCTCAAGCGTCGCGACAGCGCCTACGTGGCCGGGCGGCCAAAGGGGTTGTGGTGGAAGTGGAAGCGTGCGCCCCTGACGCTCGACTGCGTGCTGATGTATGCCCAGCGCGGCTCGGGCAAGCGGTCATCCTACTATTCGGACTACACCTTCGGGGCCTGGCGAACCATCGCCACCGGCGCTGTGGAACTCGTACCGGTCGGCAAGGCCTACTTCGGCTTTACCGATAAGGAGTTGCTCGAGATCGACCGCTGGGTGCGCACGCATACGGTTGAGAGTTTCGGACCGGTGCGCGCGGTTGAACCCGAGCTGGTGTTCGAGGTGGCCTTTGACGCCGTGCAGAAGTCGACACGGCACAAATCGGGCGTCGCCATGCGCTTCCCGCGCATCCATCGCATTCGCTGGGATAAGCCCGGCGCGGAGGCCGATCGGCTCGAAACCTTGATGGCCATGGTCGAGGAGCCGTAACGGGCGCACCGCTCCTACTACAAGGGCTCCCAATTGAACACGTCCTGCGAGCGGTCGAGCGGATAAAAGGCGCTCGCAAACGCGGGCAGCATGGTCTCGGCGATCGACTGAGGTGTCCAGCCGCCGTCCCTATGTGCCACCCGGAGCGGGCGGGACTGGCTCATGAGGAAGATTTCATCCTTGCGCACGGCGAAGATCTGCCCCGAGACGTCCTTGGCGAGGTCACTTGCGAGGAACACGCAGATGGGGGCGATCTTGGAGGCGGTCATGGTATTTTGAATGCGCTCCACGCGCGCCTTTTGCTCGGGGGTCTCCACTGGAATGGTGCCGATCAGCCGCGACCAAGCAAACGGCGACACGCAATTGGAGCGCACCTTGAAGCGCGCCATGTCGAGCGCGATCGACTTCGACAGTCCAACGATGCCGAGCTTGGCGGCGGCATAGTTGGCCTGCCCGAAATTGCCGACCAGCCCCGAGGTGGAGGTAAAGTGGATGTAGGAGCCCTGCTCCTGCTCCTTGAAGTAGGGCGCCGCCGCCTTCGACATGTAAAAGGCGCCGTAAAGATGCACCTTGATCACCGCGTCCCAGTCGACGGCGCTCATGCGGTGAAAGATGCGGTCCCGCAGGATGCCGGCATTGTTGACCACGCAGTCGATGCGGCCGAAGTGATCGATCGCGGTCTTGATGATGCGCTCCGCGCCTTGCGGCTCCGCAACGCTATCCCCGTTGGCGACGGCGACGCCGCCCGCCTTGCCGATCTCGTTGGCAACGGCTTGTGCCACGCTGACATCGCTGCCGTCCCCGTCCGCCGCCCCCCCGAGGTCGTTGACCACGACCTTGGCCCCCTCTGCGGCCGCCAGCAACGCAATCTCGCGACCAATGCCGCGGCCCGCACCGGTGATGACGATGACTTTGCCTTCAACGCACTTACCCACCCTATCCTCTCCTCAAACTGGCGTGCCCCATTGGCCCCCGACAGGACGGGGGCAAACCCCGCGCGATAGCTTATCGCGGCCGTTTGCGGTCCTCTCAAACCAAGCCCCGAGCATCGCCGCTCCCGGTGCGGCCGACGCTCCGGCGCCACCGTCGTGACGCCCGCTCAGGCGCCGTACTTGCCGACAATGGCAATGGCGGCGACGTTGCGCTGCGGGAAACCTCCGAGATTGTGGGTCAGGCCGAACACAGGTTCCTGCGCCCGCTGCCGCTCGCCGGCGCGGCCTTGCATCTGCAGGTACATTTCATAGATCATACGCAGACCGGAGGCGCCAATCGGGTGGCCAAAACACTTCAGGCCGCCGTCGATCTGGCAGGGAATCTTGCCGTTCGCGTCATAAAATCCGTCCAGCACGTCCTTGATGGCGCCGCCTTCGGGCGAGATGTGCAAGTCTTCCATGGTGACGAGCTCGGTCACCGAAAAGCAGTCGTGCACCTCGATCAGGCTCAGCTGTTCGCGCGGCTTATCGATGCCGGCCTCCTGATAGGCACGCTTGGAGGCCACGCGCGTGGTGGCGAAGTAGCTGCCGTCCCAGGAGTTGTGTTGCGCCTCGAGCCCGTTCGAGACGGCCACCTGCAAGGCCTTGATCGAAATTAAATCCTTCTTGCCGAGCGACTTGGCAACCTCGGGGGTGGCGACAATCGCGCAGGCCGCGCCGTCGCTGACCCCGCAGCAGTCGTAGAGACCAAGCGGTTCGGCCACGGTCGGTGCGTTGAGCACGGTGTCGATGCTGATCTTATTGCGCAGGTGCGCCTTGGGGTTCTTGGAGCCGTTGTCATGGCTCTTGACCGAGATGTGTGCCATGGCCCGCTTGAGGTCCTTGGGCTCCACGTTGTGCTTGGCGCGATAGGCCGCGGCAAGCTGCGCAAAGCTGCCCGGCGCCGACGCGTTCGGGTTGACCATGTCGTTCAAGGGTCCACGGCCCCGCTGCGGCAGTCCGCCGTAGCCGGTGTCCTTGAGCTTTTCCACGCCAAGGGCCAAGGCCACGTCGGCCGCGCCCGAGGCCACGGCATAAACCGCGCCGCGAAAGGCTTCCGTGCCGCTGGCGCAGTAGTTTTCCACGCGCGTCACGGGGATAAAGGGCAGGCGCAGGGCCACCGCCAGCGGCGTCGCCGACTTGCCGACGTGCTGCTCCTCGATGGCGGTGGAGAGCCAGGCGGCGTCGATCTGTTTGGTGTCGATGCCCGCATCGGCAATGGCCTCCGTATAGGCCTCCACCATTAAGTTGTCGGCCTCCTTGTCCCAGCGCTCGCCGAACTTCGAGCAGCCCATGCCCAGGATTACGACCTTGTCCTTGATACCCTTTGCCATCTTCAAGCCTCCTTGGCTTTGACCGCCGGCGCGGCCTTCCAATAGTAGCGTCTGAACCCTCGCGATTGGTCGATGTCCTTGATACGGAACATCATCTGCATGGGCTGGCCGACCTTGAGCGCCTCGGCGTCGATATCGGTGAAATCGATCATCACGCGCCCGCCCTCTTCGAATTCAACCATGCCATAGCAGGCGGGCGGATCGGGCGAGTAGGTCAGCCGATCGGCGGTATAGGACTTGATACGAGCGCGCTGGTCGGCGAAGGCGTGTGGCTCCTGCGTGCCGATGGCGTTGCAATTGGGATTGACGCAAATGTCCGTCTTGGGGAACTGCAAAGTCCCACATTTGCGGCATTTGCCACCGGTGAAGCTGGTGACGGTCTCGCGGTTGCGCCACATGGAGGAGAGCGGCGTACCCTTGTCGGTTTCCGCGCGCATGCCGCGTTCCAGTTCGATGAGGTCGTTGAACGCCAGGTAGCGGCCGTAGCTCGCCTCCTCCTTGCGCCGCGCGAGGTGGCCTGAGACGCCGAGCCGCTTGGGCAGCCTGGCGATGGCCGGCGTGACCTCGAGCAGCAGCGCATCGGCACCCTGGCCGAAGCCCACGAGCAGGATCTTCTCACCCGGTTTGGCCTTCTCCAACACGGAGACCAGCAGCATCAGCGGGTGCGCCGCGCCCGTATCCCCCAGGGTGGCATGCAAGGGGTCGCAGATCGCCTTTTCTTCAATGCCGGCCGCCTTGGCGATTGCCTGCGTGACGCGGGACAGTGTCGCGGGCATGCAAAAGTGCGTCACGTCGGTGGCGGCCGCCTCGGCGGCTGCAAGACACCGCTGGATCACCGGCGGCACAATCGGCATGTAGCCAGCATCGCGGATCCAGCGCTCCTCCCATTGGTAGTCGAATTGATTGTCGAGTGAACGAAAGTGATCGACGAAATCAGCGGTGCGCGACGCCTTGCCCAGGAGCTTCGCCACGGGCTCGCCGGAGCCCACCAGTACCGCAGCCGCGCCATCGCCGCTTGACATCTCGAAGGGGCTTGCCGCCTTGGCATCGCGCTTCTCGGCGCTGACCACCAGGGTTTCCGTGGAACCCGCAAGCGCCTCGATCAGCGCCGAGGTCCCCGCACGCTGGGTGGCCGCCACGTCGATGCTGGAGACGTCCGGACCGAGGCTCAGCGCCTCGGCGACGATGCCTGAGTGCAGGCGATCGAGGAACGGAAAGGTAGTGGAGGCAAAGCGCAGCGCTGCGATGCTTGCGCGCTCACGGCCGGCGAGGGCGTCGCGGGCGGCTTCCACCGCCATTGTCACGGTATCCTCGTCCCAATTGCAAAACGCGCGCTCGCCCTTGGCCTGCCCCTTGAGCGCGGGATTGAACCAGCCGTGCGTATCGGCAATGGCCTTGCGCTGCAGGCGCCGCCAGGGGATGTAGGCGCCGAATGCGAGAATGCCTTGGGTCATCAATCATCCCTGCGGTTGTGCTTGGGAACGGGCTATTGAACACGATTGGGAGAGCCTGCGCCATCCTTGATTGCAAGGCCTCCCGGGCCAGCGCACCTCGAGCGGAGGGGTGACCTGTGAGCGCCGACAGGCTAACAGTCTTGGCGCAGGATTTCTGACCCAACCACCAGCCCACGAGGGAGGCACGATGCACAGGTTTACCTTCGACCACATCCACCTTTTCAGCCGCGATCCGGAAGCGACCGCCGCCTTCTACGAGCGCATGTTCGGGGCCGAGATCATCCGCAGCATGCCCCAGGGCAAGCCGCGCATCGATCTCAAGCTTGGGGGCGCCAACATCTTCATTCTTGACGTCAGCCAGGATGCCAAGGCGGTGCCGGGCCCCGGCCATCCCCATCAGGGCCTTGATCACTTCGGCCTCGAGGTCAAGGGCATCGACGCCATCTGTGCCGAACTCAAGGCCAAGGGCGCCCACTTCACGCGTGGCCCCGAAACCATCAGGCCCGGCACCCGCATCGCCTTTCTGAGCGGACCGGAGGGCGTTTCCATTGAGCTCCTGGAGCGAACACCGGTGAGCTAACCGGCTCGATCCTCATTGACCTCAGCGCTCCTACATCGTGCGCCGGGGCGCGGACGCCAGGAACTCCTGGAGTTTGAGCTTCCAGAATTTGGCGAGCCCGGTGGTGCCGTGTCCGCGCGTCTCCTCGCTGGCCGGGATTAAATACAGCTGCGCGCCGGGGACGCGCTTCAGCTCGCGTTCCATGATGCCGGTCTCCGGGGGATTGCGCTCATCGTCGGCGGCGTTGATGACAAGTAGCGCCGCCTTGATGCGCTCCAGTCCCGGGGAGGCATTGTAGTCGCGCGAGGAATCCCATTGGTAAAGGTAGTCGTTGGCGTCGGCCTTGAAGGGCGCCGCCAGTCGCTCATCGAGGAGCTTGTCGGCAAGGGCGCGCGTGGGTGCCTGCTTCTGCAAGGCCAATGTGCCGCCGTTGGTGGCGAGGCCATAGAACACGGCGGCCGCCTGCAGGGCGCGGGGCTGGGTCGTGTAATTGCCCCCTTGCCAGTCGGGATCCTTACGAATGGCATCGATGATCATGCGCCTAAGCATCCAGTTGCGGCTGGACATCTCGCTGGGCTGCGAGGCCATCGGTACCAGCGCATCCATGAACTCGGGATAGGTCGTGCCCCACAACCAGGTGTGCATGCCGCCCATCGAGTTGCCCAACACCAGGCGCAGGTGCTTGAGCCCGAGCCCTTCGCTGACAAGGCGATACTGGGCCGTCACCATGTCGTCATAGGTGTAGCGCGGGAATGCCGCGCGCAGGCCATCGGACGGTTTGGAGGATCTGCCGTGTCCGATGGCATCGGGCAGGATGATGAAATATTTGCTGGCATCGAGGGCCTGGCCGGGGCCGAAGAGCTCGCCGCCAAAGCCGGGCGCGAGCAGACCGGCCCCCGACCCCGTGGTGCCGTGCAGAATGAGGACGGGCTCGCCGCTGGGATCACCCAAGGTGGTGTAGGCAAGGTTGAGCTCGGGCAACACGTCCCCGGTCTGGAACTTGAAGTCGCGCAGCGTCCACACCTCTTGTTTCGGGGTCGGCGCCTGTGCCACCGCCGGCAGCCCCAGCACCAACAGCAAACCGAGGACCACGCCGGCCCACGCCAGGCCACGTCGATTGCGCATGGAAATATCCTTTCAAAGGAGCAAGGCCTCTCGGCCCCGGGTGTCGCGCCCGACAACCTACTGGACGCGACCGGCCGAGGCCATGGCGTGAGACGCGTGGCGGCTGGCAGCGGCGCCAAGCAATGCTAAGCTCGGGCCCGGTCACGAAAAGAAGGCGACGGGGCGATCATGACCCAGCCCTTGCGTGGGCTCGTCAGCGGCACGCGCTCACTCACCCATGCCGATTTGGATGAGCGCGTGCGGCGCCTCGCCTCGGGCTTCAGCGCCCTTGGTGTCAAAGCCGGCGATTGCATCGCCCTGCTCCTGCGCAACGACATCGCCTTCATGGAAGCCTCGTTTGCCGCACAGATGGTGGGGGCCTACGCGGTTCCCATCAACTGGCACTTCAAGGCCGAGGAGGTCGCCTACATCCTGGCCGACTGCGCCGCGCGCGTGCTGGTGGGCCACGCCGATTTGCTGGCGCCGATCGCCCAGGCGTTGCCCGCGGGGCTGACGGCCCTCGCGGTCGCCACGCCGCCGGAGGTTGCAACGGCCTATGGCCTTGCACCGCTTGCACCCGAGGCGGTGCCCGGCGCCCTCGACTACGAGGCATGGCTTGGCGCCGCACCAGCCTATCGCGGCAGCAGTGAGGCGCCGCCGTTGACCATGTTCTACACGTCCGGCACCACGGGTGCGCCCAAGGGCGTGCGACGCCCGGCGCCGAACCCCGCGCAGCTGGCGGTCTCCGATCGGATGCGGCGCGAGGTGTTTGGGATCGTGCCGGGCATCCGTTCGGCCATTCCCGGCCCGCTCTATCACGCCGCCCCCAACTTCTTTGCCATGCGCGCCGGCCGGGTCGGCGAGGCGATGGTGTTGATGCCGCGCTTTGATCCTGTCGCCCTGTTGGAACTGATCGAACGCCAGCGCATCGACACCATGTTCATGGTGCCAACCATGTTCATTCGGCTCCTCAAGTTGCCCGAGACAATCCGGCGCCACTACGATCTCACCTGCCTCCGCTTCGTCATTCATGCGGCCGCCCCGTGCCCCGCCGACGTGAAGCAGGCGATGATCGAGTGGTGGGGACCCGTCATCCATGAATTCTATGGCTCGACCGAATCGGGTGCGGTGACCTTTGCCACCAGTGCCGACACGCTGGCCAAGCCTGGCACCGTCGGTCGCGCCGTTGAAGGCGCCCGGTTGCGCATTCTCGATGAGGGGGGCGCCGTGTTGCCGGCCGGGGAGGTCGGGGAGATTTTCACGCGCTTTGCCGACTTGCCGGACTTCACGTACCACAACAAACCCGACGAGCGCGCCGCCATCGAACGCGATGGCTTCATCACCTCGGGCGACGTGGGATTTCTCGATGCCGAGGGTTACCTGTTCCTGTGCGACCGCAAGCGGGACATGGTCATTTCCGGGGGCGTCAACATCTATCCGGCCGAAATCGAGGCCCAGCTATTGCGCGTCGCCGGCGTCAAGGATTGCGCGGTGTTCGGCATTCCCGATGCCGAGTTCGGCGAGAAATTGATGGCGGTGGTGGAGCCCATGGAGGGCCTCAGCCTGACGCCGGCGACCCTCCAAGCCGAACTTCAGCGCCACCTCGCCGGCTACAAGGTGCCGCGCATCATCGAGATCAGGCGTGATCTGCCGCGCGAGGATTCGGGCAAGATTTTCAAGCGCCGGTTGCGCGAGCCCTACTGGCGCGCGGTCGGGCGCAGCATTTAAAGGGAGGGCGAGCCCAAGGTGTGTCTCGGGCCAGCAGACCTGCCCCGGCTGATAGATCTGCGCGGGCCGCGGGCGTTGTCATTGCCACAGCTGCCGCCGCGAGCGCGGCGCCCACCGGCCCACCCTTAGCTATTCACCGCACGCGTGCTCCCCACAGCCCCCGCCGCCCCGCGCCGCGATCGGTTTTTTTTCAGGGATTGGCGCGGGCGATTAAAGGTCTATGACCGAGGCCGCTCCCTGTCCTGGCTCACAGCGGAAATGGTTGGCAAACACGATTAAGGCGGTGCGTGGCCCGCGCCTCACGGCGCCCAAAAGGACAAGGTGAGATAGCGTGTCCACAGGATGGCGAGCGCTGCGCCCACGGCGGCGGCCGCCACCCAGCGCAAGGTCGAGGCCTCCCGGCTACCGGGCAGACAGTAGTTGACCAAGCCTCCGAGCACCACACCGCCGATCATGCCAGCAATCAAATCGGCGCCGCGGTCAAAGGTGGCGCCATGCACGGCAAGATTGGCAAACCAGCCGAGCGCGCAGCCCACGCTGAGCATCGTCAGCGCCGCAATGACGGTGCGATCCAAGGTAGGCATTCTCCCCCACTCGCAAATGCTTGGCATTTGCAAGACTATACTGCGCGGGGCGCCGGGGCGACAAGCGCGCGATCGGGCGCGCACCCCAGACACCGGGGCGCGGGCCGAGCGCGATCTCGAGCGCCGCAAGGGCTTTGCTGCCCGCGCTTGCCACCTTTGGCGGAGACCGCGCCCCCTCGGGGGGAATGTTGCGCCTCAGGCGGCGTTGCGGCCGGGTGCGCCGTAGTGGCAACGCTCGGCGTGCGCTTGGGCCAGCCGCAAGAGGAGCGCCCGCAGCTCTGGCGGCAAGGCTTGGGTGAGGGGAAGCTGTTGGCGCAAGATCTGGCCCAGGCGCCGGGCGGTTTCACTGGCAGTGTGCATGGGTGTTCCCTCTAAGGACCTGCCAAAGCAACGCCTAGGCATGGTGCTCCGTTCCCCGTCTCCCGCCGATTCTTGCTGCCGAATCAATGTGTTAATAAAGTCTAAAGGCCACGCGGCGGAGTGCGGGTTGGTCCGTGCCCGGGGTGCGGACCGGCGCCGCCACGACGGTTAGGTTTCGGCCCAGTCGGCGAGACGGCCCAAAAACCTCAGGCACTTCTCCAGTTCGGCCAGGCTCACAAACTCATTGGCGGTGTGCGCCTGGGCGATATTGCCGGGCCCACACACGATGGCCGGCGCGCCGCCCCCCTGAAACAGACCCGCCTCCGTGCAGTAGGAGACCGCGTAGGTCTTGTTTTGTCCCGCCAACTGCAAGGTCAGCGGCACGATGCCGGAGTCGGCATCGGCCGCATAGGCCAACACCCGGTTGGTGGCGGTGATGCGGATATCCGCCTCCGGCGCCAGGCGGCGCATTTCCGGCAGGCAGTGCGCCTCGGCGAAAGCCTTGAGGCGCCGATCCAAGAGCAGGGGATCGAAACCCGGTAGCCCGCGGATCTCCCAGCCAAACCAGCACGGCGCCGGCACGACATTGGAGGCGGTGCCGCCTTGGATCTGAGTGATTTGCAACGTGGTCCACGGCGGATCGAAGCGTGGATCCTGCGGGCCGGCCATCAGATCCCTTTCCATCGCCAACAGTTCGCCCAACAGCCGAGTGGCATAGGCAATGGCATTGACGCCATAGTGCGGCATGCTGGAATGGGCCGCACGTCCGGTCAGCTCGACGCGCCACCGCACCGGCCCTTTGTGCGCGTCGACCACGCCCATTTCCGTCGGCTCGCCGACGAACACCATGCGCGGCAGCGGCAGGCTCTTGCCGAGCTCGGCAATCATCGGCCGCACGCCCGTGCAGCCAACTTCCTCATCATAGGAAAAGGCGAGATGGATCGGCATTTTCAGGCGGCGTGCTTTGAACTGCGGCACCATCGCCAGGGCGCAGGCGAGATAGCCCTTCATGTCGCAGGTGCCGCGACCGTAGAGTTTGTGGTCGCGCTCGGTCAGCGTGAAGGGATCTGAGTCCCAGCTCTGGCCGGCAACGGGAACGACGTCGGTGTGCCCGGACAGCGCCAACCCCGGCCTATCGGTTGGACCAATGCTGGCAAAGAGACTGGCCTTCTGCCCATCGGGCGTCGGCACGCGCTGAGCGCCGATGCCGTGCTGGGCCAAAAAATCCTCAACAAAGCGGATCAGCGCGATATTGCTCTTGGCGCTTTCGGTGTCGAAGGCGACGAGGCGCGCCAGGAGCTCTTTGGCTGCTGCGGTAGGGGTCGGCATGGGCACCTTCAATTCACGCTGCGCTGGGCGTGCGGACTATCAAGGGAAAAGGTTGGGATCGTCACATCGAAGTGCTCGCCCGCGGTGCTGGTCATTTCGTAAGTCCCCGCCATGATGCCCGACGGCGTCGATAGCGGACACCCCGAGGTGTAGCGAAACGACGCGCCGGGCGCGAGCACCGGGGTCTGACCTACCACGCCGGCGCCGCGTACGTCTTGGGTACGCCCGAAACCATCGGTGATGCGCCAATGGCGCGACTGCAGCTGCACGGTTTGGCTGCCCTCGTTGCGGATGTCGATGGTGTAGGCCCACAGGTAGCGTCCCTGCTCAGGGGCCGATTCGTGTTCCAGGTATTGTGGTGTGACGCGGATGCGGATCCCGCGCGTAACAGCTTCGTACATGGCCGCGCTCGCCGGTGCTCGCCAAGGCTGGCGCCTAACCGATTCTAGAGGCCGCGAGCGCGCGGTCAATGTCCGCAGTTAGATCGCTGATGGCCTCAAGCCCCACCGATAGCCTAAGGGTACCCTCGGCGATCCCGAGTTCCGCGCGCGCTTCCGGCTTCAAGCGCTGGTGCGTGGTGGTCGCCGGATGCGTGATGATGCTCTTGGCATCCCCAAGGTTGTTGGAAATTTTAACGAGCTGCAGCGCATTGAGAAAGCGGAACGCCGCCGCCTTGCCGCCCTTGAGTTCGAAGGTCACGACCTGCCCGAAGCCCGACATTTGTCGCTTGGCGAGGCTAGCCTGCGGGTGATCGGCCCGACCGCAGAACAGCACGCGGGCGATGCCCGCCTGGGCGGCGAGGTGGTCGGCGACCTGGGCTGCGGCGGCGCACTGCGCCCGCACCCGCAACGGCAACGTCTCCAAGCCCTTCAACAACACCCAGGCGTTGAACGGGCTGAGCGAGGGCCCGGTGTGTTTCAGAAAGTTGTGCAGATGTTCCTTGACGTAAGCCGCCGGGCCCAGCACCACGCCACCGAGGCAGCGCCCTTGCCCGTCGATGTGTTTGGTGGCCGAGTAGACCACGACGTCGGCACCCAGTTGCAACGGCTTCTGCAGGATCGGTGTGGCAAACACATTGTCGACCACCACGCGCGCGCCGGTCGCGCGCGCAATCTCACAGACGGCAGCAATGTCGACCAGATCGAGTGTCGGATTGGCCGGCGTTTCGAAAAAGAACGCCTTGGTGTTGGGGCGCACCGCCTTGGCCCAGGCCTCAGTGTCGCGGCCATCGATCAGCGTCGAGGCGATGCCGAAGCGCGGACAGAGGTCCTCCACCACGTAGCGGCACGAACCAAACAGCGCGCGCGCCGCCACCAGGTGATCGCCGGCCTTGAGGAAGCACAAGAGCGCCGCCGTCACCGCCGCCATCCCCGTGGCCGTTGCCCGCGCCGCCTCGGCTCCCTCGAGCAGCCGCATGCGCTCTTCGAACATCGCCACCGTCGGATTGGCGTAGCGGCTATAGATAAAGCCGGCCTCGCTCTTGAAGCGTTCCTCGGCTTCCTCGGCGGAACGATAGACATAGCTCTGGGTGGCAAACACCGCCTCGGAGAGCTCGCCGAAGCCCGAGCGCAGCGTGCCGCCGTGCACCAATAAGGTTTCCGGGCTCAGCCCTTCGAGGTGAGCTGGGGGGCTCGTTCCCGGGATTGTCGACATCGCGCTCTCCCTTGGCCCGGCGACAATGCCAGGCAATAAAAAAACCGGCTCGAATCGACGCCGCTTGTGTGCCGGGCGCTCTCATCTCGTCGGTCGGTTCGCGCACGGCCTTTTAGCGACTTGTTTTACGTGGCTGCAAGCCGGCCGGCCAAATGACCACGTCTTTAGAGATCGGGGATTACCGCGAGCGGGCGCTTGGCGTCAATGGGTCTATCGTCTAGACGGACGGCTGGCGAGGCAGTGCAAATGGCAAAATCTGCGGCGAAACCCATATCCCGCACGGACCCAAGCCGGTCCGGCATTTTGCCTGTGCAGGCGATCCGGCGGCTGATCGCGGCCGGACACGTGCGCCTGGGCGAGCCGATGGCCGACGACCAGCTGCAGCCCGCCAGCCTCGATTTGCGCTTGGGCGCCCGGGCCTATCGCGTGCGCGCGTCCTTTCTGCCCGGGCCCGGCCGCGCCGTCAGCGACAAACTGGCAGACCTGCAGCTGCACGCCATCGACCTCGAAGGAGGCGCCGTGCTGGAAACGGGCTGCGTCTATATCGCCCCGCTCCTCGAAAGCATGGCGCTGCCGGCAACCTTGGCGGGGGCCAGCAATCCGAAGAGCTCGACGGGGCGGCTTGATGTGTTCACCCGCGTGATCGCCGACGGCGTTGCCGCCTTCGATCAGATCCCGGCCGGCTATCACGGTTCGCTCTACGCCGAGATTTGCCCGCAGACCTTCCCCGTGGTCGTGCGCAAAGGTTCGCGCCTCAGCCAAGTGCGGTTTCGCATCGGTGCGGCCGCCACCAGCGACCTTGCGCTGGTCGAACTCAATCGGCGCGAAAAGCTGGTGTCGGCAGAAAACGCCGATATTGCCGCCGGCATCGCGCTGTCGGTCGATCTCAGCGGCAACGGGCAAGGCCTGGTCGGCTATCGCGCCAAACGCCACACCGGGCTCGTCGACGTGGACGTGCCGGGGGCCTGTCGCGTCGCGGATTTTTGGGAGCCCATTTGCGCCGACGACAACCGCCGCCTCATTCTTGATCCCGATCAGTTTTACATCCTGGCGTCCAAGGAAGCCGTGCACGTGCCGCCGACGCACGCCGCCGAGATGGTCCCCTTCAACCCCCTGGTGGGAGAGTTCCGCGTGCACTATGCGGGGTTCTTCGATCCGGGCTTCGGACACGCGCAAGCCGGCGGCGCCGGCGCCAAGGCCGTGCTCGAAGTCAGGAGCCACAAGGTCCCCTTCATCCTGGAAGACGGGCAAATCGTCGGGCGCCTCATTTATGAACGGGTGACCGAAGTGCCAGAGGTCCTCTATGGCGCGACGCTGAAGTCCAACTACCAGGGCCAGGGCCTCAAATTGTCAAAGCACTTCAAGTAGCCAGCGGGCCAACCACGGCCACGGCTGAGCAGCGACGGCGGGCCGCGCCCGCCTTCCCTCCCGCCTGATCCTGCCTTATTGGAGACCTGACAGTGTCCTATCAGCGGGGCAGGCTGGTCCCGGCCGCCGGTGCGGCGGGGGGCCCCTTCAACGGCGGCGCAAGCGCGGGGGAAGCTAGGTGAAGCGGCGAAGTAGGGTTTTGATCGGTTTGCTGCTGCTGCTCGGCGTCGTGGTGGCGAGCGGGGCTCGCGCGGATAGCGCCGCCGATTGCTTCAGCGAGGATCTCGATCGGCGCATCGAGGGCTGCACCGCCCTCATCGAACAGGGTGACCAGGGCGCCGCCGACTTGAGCTATGCCTATGCCATGCGCGCGCTGGCCTATTCGCTGAAGGGACGCTATGAAACCGCCATTCGCGACTACGACGTGGCGATCGCCATGAAGCCCGACTTCGCGGTGGCGCTCAACAATCGCGCTTGGGCCTTGTTCCGCTGGGGCAAGGCCTCGCAAGGCTTGCCCGACGTGGAACGATCGCTCGAGCTCAGCCCGACGAGCGCCCATTCCCTGGACACGCGCGCGCACATCAAGCAGGCGCTCGGCGATCCCAAGGCGGCGCTGCGCGATTACGATCGCGCCATGTGGTATGGTGGCGCGCGCATGATCAAACTCTATCAGTGCGGTTTGACCGAGCAGAAGCTCTATACGGGAGAAATCGACGGGACCTGGCGGCCCGAGGTGACCAAGGCACTCGAGCAATGCGTGTTGGATAAGGCCTGCGACCCGTTGCCCGCCGATGAGCAGTGCCGCGCCGCCACCTCTTGAGCGCTGCCCATCTGGCACGGCGCGGCGGTGGGGGCTCGAGGCCGCCCGCTGGCGCGGGAACCCAATGAGGGCAAGGCACGAAAGCGCGGCCGCCGCCGCTTCCTGCGGGGGGAACCTCAGTTCATTTGACACGTTGAGTCCCGGCTTGGTTCCCTAACAACGCGTGTCCCATGAAAATCGCCCAGATTGCGCCGCCGATGGAGAGTGTCCCGCCCCGCCTTTACGGCGGCACTGAACGCATCGTCTCCTACCTAACCGAAGAACTCGTGGCCCTGGGCCATGACGTAACATTGTTCGCCAGCGGCGACTCCATCACACGTGCGAAACTCATTCCGAGCTGCCCGCAGGCCTTGCGGCTCAATCCGGCGGTGCGCGATCCCATTCCCTATTACATGATGATGCTGTCGAAGGTGCGCCGCGCCGCCGCCGAATTCGACATGCTGCACTTCCATATCGATCAGTTTCATTTTCCGCTGTTTGAGGATATGGCGACGCGCGCGGTCACAACCATTCACGGCCGCCAGGACCTGCCCGATTTGCAAAATTTATATACCGGCTTCCCCAGCATGAAACTGGTCTCCATCTCCGAGGCGCAGCGCCGTCCGCTGACCGGCACCGGGGCGGCCTTTGCTGCCACCGTCCATCATGGTCTGCCGCGCGACTTGCTGGCACCATCGCTGATCCCGCGCGGCGGGTATTTGGCTTTCCTCGGCCGCATCTCGCCGGAAAAGCGCGTCGACCGCGCCATCGCCATTGCGCGCGCCGTGGGCGTCCCCATCAAGATCGCCGCCAAAGTTGATCGGGTCGATGAGGAATATTTTCACGCTGAGATCAAACCGCTCCTTGATCAGCCAGGCGTCGAATATATCGGCGAGATCGATGACCGCAAAAAGTCACGCTTTTTGGGAGATGCCCGCGCGCTGTTGTTTCCGATCAACTGGCCGGAGCCCTTTGGTCTGGTGATGATCGAGGCCATGGCCTGCGGCACGCCGGTGCTCGCCTTCGCGGCCGGGGCCGTGCATGAAATCATCGATGAGGGCCTGACAGGGACCATCGTGCGCAGCGTCGAGGAAGGCATCTGCAAGATCGGCTCGGTGATGGCGCTTGACCGCGGACGGGTGCGGCGCCGATTCGAAGAGCGCTTCACGGCGACGCGCATGGCCAACGACTATATTAAGGTCTACCAGACGCTGCTTGGCGAGGAGACGCAGACGCGACCCGGTTGGGAGCCGGCCGAAGCGGCGAGTGTGCCGGAGCGTGTGGCGGCGGTTCACTAAAAGGCTGGGCAAGAGGGCAGACGCGCAGAAGTGGTCGTTTTTCAACCTGCCAAACCTAGCGCACTCTCGAGCGCCCCCACCGAGGCGCCGTTCTACATCCCTGCCACGAACTCCCCATCGCGCCCGCGCCGAACGCTGAAGCACGACGACACGTTTGCCGTGTTCGATAGCTTCGGCGATATCGGGGCGAGCGCCGGGGGGCCCGACGGGCTATTCGATCACGACACGCGCTACCTGTCGCAGCTCGAGCTCTTGATCAACGGTGCCCAGCCGCTGCTGCTGCATTCCGAAATCAAGGCTGACAACCTCAGTTTCTCCGTCGACCTCACCAATCCCGATATCTATCGGGAAGGCAAGCTGTGGCTGCCCAAGGATACCGTTCACATCGCGCGCGCGGTTTATCTCTATCAGGGCTCGCTGCGCGAGCGCATCTGCCTCACCAATCACGGCCCCGACGTCGTCAACGTCACCCTATCGCTGGCGTTTGCCAGCGATTTTGCCGATATCTTCGAAGTCAGAGGCATTCGCAGGGAGCGGCGCGGCGAGAGCTGGGCCCAGCTCACCGGCAGCAGCAGCGTCTTGCTCTCCTATCGGGGCCTCGACAACCAGGTACGCGAAACCAACCTCAGCTTCGAGCCGGCGCCGAGCCTGCTGCAAAGCGGCATTGCCAGTTACGCGCTCAGCCTCGCGCCCGGTGCCAAGCGCGCAATCTTTCTCACCGTCGCCGGCAGGGAGCAGTTGCCAAGGTCGACGCTCTCGTTCTTCACGGGGCTGTTGCGCCTCAACCGCGACCGCCGGAGCGCCATCGATGCCTCGGCCAGCGTGGAGACGAGCAACAGCGTGATCAACGAGGTGCTGCACCGCTCCAGGGCGGACCTGCACATGTTGATGACGGCCACGCCTCAGGGACACTATCCCTACGCCGGCATACCCTGGTATTCGACCACCTTCGGCCGCGACGGCATCATTACGGCCATGCAGACGCTGTGGCTCGACCCCAACATTGCCGCGGGCGTCCTGCGCCGGCTCGCCTATCAGCAGGCTAGCGAGGTCGACACCAGGGCCGACGCCGCGCCCGGCAAAATCGTGCACGAGATGCGCGGTGGCGAGATGGCCGCGCTCGGCGAAGTTCCCTTTGGCAAGTACTACGGCAGCGTCGATGCGACGCCGCTGTTCGTGATGCTCGCCGGCGCCTACCTGCAGCGCACCGGCGACCTTGGGCTCATCGAGCAGCTTTGGCCCTCGATCGAGCGCGCCCTCAGCTGGATCGACGGTCCCGCCGACGTGGACGGCGATGGCTTTATCGAGTACGCGCGGGGCATGGAGACGGGGCTCGCCAATCAGGGCTGGAAGGATTCGCACGATGCCGTCTTTCACGCGGACGGCACGCTTGCCCGCGGTCCAATCGCCTTGGTGGAGGTGCAAGGCTATGTTTATGCCGCCAAAAGGGAGGCGGCGGCGTGCGCGCGCAGGCTCGGCAAATCGGCGGGCGCGGCCGAGCTCGAGCGGCAAGCGGAGGTTCTGCGCCAGCGCTTCGAACGCAGCTTCTGGTCAGAAGAGATCGGCAGCTACGTCTTGGCGCTCGACGGTGATAAGGCCGCCTGCAAGGTGCGCACCAGCAACGCAGGCCATGCGCTGTTTACGGGCATCGCCGGTCCGGTGCGCGCGCAAGAGATTGCCGCCCGGCTGCTCCTCTTTCCCTACTACTCGGGATGGGGCGTGCGCACGGTTGCGCATGGGGAGGCCCGCTACAATCCCATGTCCTATCACAACGGCTCGATCTGGCCGCACGACAATGCGCTGATTGCCGCCGGCCTCGCCCGCTATGGCTACGGCGCAGGCGTGGAGACCATCTTTGATGCCGTCGTGCGCGCCGCGCTGCACATGCACGATCGGCGTATCCCGGAACTTTATTGCGGCTTCCGGCGGCGCCCCGGCCGCGGGCCCACGCTCTATCCGGCCGCCTGCTCACCGCAGGCCTGGGCCGCGGGCACGCCGCTTTCGCTGTTGGCCTCAATGCTTGGTTTGAAGTTCGATCCCGGCCAGCGCACCGTGCGCCTGGTCAAACCGCAGGTGCCCGCGCTCGCCGGCAGTATCACCGTTCGCAACCTCTCGCTCGGCGCAGACAGTGTCGATTTCGTGCTTACCACACACAAAGGCATTCCGCGGCTCGAAGTCATGCGCGCCTCCGGAAACGCGCGCGTGCTGCTCGACGCTTAACGCTCCTGCCAGCCTGATCCCGTCGCTGATACTGCCGCGCAGGAACCATGCCGCCCCTCCTTGAGTTTAGTGGGTCGATCACCCCGAAGGGAGCGATACCCATGGACTCCAATGCGGCAAGCGACGTCGCCCAGCTGGGCGGAGTGACCCGATTCTTACCAGCCTCACTGGTTTTTCTTTTGATTCACGTGCTGTTTGTCGGCGGCGCCATCTTCTTGGCGTCCATGAATTGAGCGAAGCGCTGACCCAGCGCGCGCGTCAATTGCCTGACAAAATCACGCTTTCTTGATCTTGCGAACGTCGAAGCCGTGAACGCCGGACCGCAGCAGCACCTTTATCAGGTGATCAGAGGCTTCAAGACCGCCATGCTCATTACCCATGGTGCGGGCGGACTGCATGCGCGTCCCCTCGCCGTTGCCGATGTTCCCGCCGACGGCGAAATTCTTTTTGCCACCAGCATCTCCTCGCCCAAGGTCGCCGAAATCGCCGCCGATCCTCGCGTGCTCGTCACCTTTCAGGGTGGCTCGGCGTGCGCCACCGTCGCCGGCACGGCACGGGTGAGCCGCGAGCGCGCACGCTTGGCCGCGCTATGGTCGGAGACGTGGCGGATCTGGTACCCAGCGGGCATCGATGATCCCTCGCTGTGCCTCTTGGCCGTCACCCCGAACGCGGCCGAGTATTGGGACAACAGCGGCATCAAAAGCTTCCGCTACCTCTTCAAGGGTGCCAAGGCCTACCTTCTGGGCGAGCGCATGGAGACCGACGAGGCCCATGCCCACGCCAAGGTGGAGCTCAGGTGAGACCGCAAGGGGGCGATGGCGTGCTCGCTCAGCTGCCGGTGCACCGCCTCTGTGCCCGTGCCTGATGTCGATCGGGATGCCGAGCTCGTTCATGCGCCGACACCAGCCCGCGCCCACGCACATGGATGCCGTGGTCGTGATCGGCTGGCGGCCAGCGCCTTGAGCGCGCGTCCGGCCAAGGGCCTAACTCACGCGCGGCAGCACGTGGGTGTAGAACAGCTCGATTGAACGCATGAGCTTGGCATGCGGCACCAGTGTGTTGTGGGTCCAGGCAAAGATCCAGTTGAGCGGCAGCTTGCGGCGCAGCGCTTCCAGGCTGCGCGTGACCGTGTCGAGCGTGCCCACGAGCGCGTAGCCCTTGGCGATCGCCTCCTCGGGCGTCGGGGCCTCACCCGTCTGCGGGTCTAGCATGCCGCGACGAAACCCGAAGGGCACGAACCAGGCGTTGCCCGCAAAGGTGGCCGAATCGATCCAGAGCTGGCGCGCTTCCTCATCCGTGTCCGCGATGATGATGTCGCGCAGCATGCCCATGCCATCCCCAAGCGCGCGACCCGATTGGGAGGCGTAAACCTCGAACAGATGCTTTTCATGCATCTCGTGCATCGGCGGCAAAATCGCGGTCACCGCATTTTTGGCGCACCACCGGATCGAATTCTCCGAGGACGCGAACGGCTGAAAAATCGGCGGATGCGGCTTCTGCAAGGGCTTGGGCACCACGCCTACCGCGGTCAGGATCCCGTTCTCGACACCCTTGCCCCACTTGGCCGTGGTCTCGAGCGGCCAGGGCGTTTCGCCGGGCGGGATTTTCCAGAACTTGCCCTGGAAGGAAAGCATCTCCTCGGTCCAGCACTTTTTGATGATCTGGAAGCTTTCCTCGAACGCCGCCCGATTGGCGGCGTCGATCTCATCGTGCTGGTGCGGCAACGCACCGTGGATGCCGTGCATCTGCTGCGCCATGACGTCGACCCAGCGGCGCTGATAGCCGCGGGCGAAGCCGGCACAGGCACGCCCACCCGTCATGTGGTCGAGCATGGCGATGTCCTCGGCGACGCGGATGGGATTGGAGGCCGGCAGCACGATGCCGAGCTGGCCCACGCGGATGCGCTTTGTCTGCATGGCGATATAAAGGTCGAGCAGCACCGGGTTGTTGGAGACCTCGAAGCCTTCAATATGAAAGTGGTGCTCGGTGAAGCTCACCGAGTCGTAGCCGAGCGCATCGGCCAGTCGGCATTGCTCGGACACCTCGCGCAGCATCTGCTGGTAGAGGTCGGCCCGTGTTCCGGCCATTCCAGCCTCGATGTCGGCCTTGCTTCCAAGCGATGGCAGATAGAACAGCGAGACCTTCATCCCTTCCCCTCGCGTGCGTTGTGCCCGTTTCGATCCGTTGCCGACAGTGAAGCCTTGTCGGGGAGACGGCAAGAGCCTGGGAGATAAGCCCGCGGCGCAACGGCGCCAGCCAGGTGCGAAAATCGCTTATTGCCCGGAGAAAGTGGGACGATCGTGCGGCTCGCACGGCCGTGCCTCGGCGCAGGGCTTAGGGCACGCCTTCGCGTGCCTCCGCCAGGGCCGCCTCGTAGGCTTCGCTGGCGGCAAGCCAGGCAAGCTCCGCCGCACCCCGCGCCTCGACCCGTTTGCCGCGCTCGCGGGCGAGCGCCTGGGCGCGCGCCGCATCGCGCTGGTAAAGCTGTGGATCGGCCAGCGCGCGCTCGAACTTGGCGATCTCGCGGTTCAATGCCTCGAGCTCGGCCTCGGCCCTGGCGACGGCCTGTTTCAAGGGTGCGAGGGCGGCGCGCTGTTCCGCCGCCTGCCGACGCGAGGCTTGCGGCGAGGGCCTGGCGCGCCCGCTCGCCGAGACGTTGAGCTTGCCGCGATCAAGGCCGCGCCGTTCCGCCAGACATTCGATGCGGTAGCGCTCCATATCGCCGTCGTAGGTCTTGACCGTGCTATCGCGCACAATCCAAAGCCGATCGGTACAGGCATCCATCAGATGACGATCGTGGCTGATCACGATCAAGGCACCTTCGTAGTCATTGAGGGCCCGCAGCAGCGCCTCGCGGGCATCCACGTCAAGGTGATTGGTCGGCTCGTCCAGAATCAAAAGATGCGGGCGATGAAAGGTGGCAAGCGCCAGCAGCAGCCGCGCTTTTTCCCCGCCCGACAGATGCTCAGCCCGCGTGTCCGCCTTCTCGATGCCAAAGCCCCAAGCCCCCAACCGCGCCCGCTTCTGCGCTTCCGTCGCCTCCGGCATGAGCTCGCGGATGTGCTCGTAGGGTGTCTTGTCAGCCGGCAGGTCATCGAGCTGGTGCTGGGCAAAATAGCCAACGACGATCTTGTCGGAGCCGTAGCGCCGCCCTGCCAGCGGCGCGAGCCGGCCCGCCAACAGTTTGGCGAACGTACTCTTGCCGTTGCCATTGGCACCCAACAGCCCGACCCGGTCGTCGGCGTCGAGGCTGAGGCTCAATCCCCTGAGCACGACCTGATCGGGTTGGTAGCCCGCGGCGGCACCCTCGAGCCTGATCAGCGGGCTTGCCATTGGCTTGGCAGGATTGGGAAAGGCAAACGGCACCACGCGCTCTTCGATGAGCTCGGCGATCGGCTGCATGCGGGCCAGTGCCTTGACCCGGCTTTGCGCCTGGGTGGCCTTCGACGCCTTGGCTTTGAAGCGGGTGATGAAGGCCTCGATACGGCGGCGCTCATCGTCCTGCTTCTTCTTCAGCTTGAGATCAAGGCGCTGTTTTTCGCGACGCGTTTCCTCGAAGGTGTCGTAGCCACCCGAATAGAGCGTGAGCTTGCGCTGCTCGAGATGGAGGATCGACGTGACCGAACGGTTCAACAGCTCCCGATCGTGACTGACGATTAAGACGGTTGAGGGGTAGTGCGCCAGATAGTCCTCGAGCCACAACGTGCCCTCGAGGTCCAGATAGTTGGTGGGCTCGTCCAGCAGCAGCAGCTCCGGCTCGGTGAACAGCATGGCCGCCAGCGCTACGCGCATGCGCCAGCCGCCGGAAAATTCCGCGCAGGCCCGCTGCTGGGCCGCCTCGTCGAAGCCGAGCCCGGCAAGGATACGCGCGGCGCGCGACGGCGCCGCGTGCGCACCAATATCGTTGAGGCGCTCGTGGATCTCCGCAATGCGCGCTGGGTCGCGCGCGGTCTCGGCCTCGGCCAACAGCCGAGCCCTTTCCCGGTCGGCAGCCAAAACAAAATCAATGAGACATGCTTCCCCACCGGGCGCTTCCTGCGCCACCGAGCCGATGCGGGTGCCGCGCGGCACGCTGAGGCTGCCGTCATCGGGCGCGAGCTCTCCCGCGATCAAGCGCAAAAGCGTGGTTTTGCCCGAGCCGTTGCGCCCGACTAAGCCGACTTTGTGGCCAGCGGGAATGCCCGCCGTGGCCCTGTCGAACAGGGGCCGGCCCTCGATGCGGTAGGTGAGATCGTTGATGTGCAGCATGGGGGCTAAGCCAATAGCCGATGCGCGGCGGACTGTCATGGGGCGCGCGGGAAGCCCTGCCGCCGTCACGGCGCAATTCCGCGAGCGTGCGCCCGCAGAAACTTGGCGCGCGTGGATACCGGCTGCGCGCCGCCGCGCGGGCCTTGGCGTCAGGTCACCGGGTCATGTCAAGGCTTGATACACCAGGTTGCGCATGAGCTGGCGATAGCGCAGGCGGATGAGGCCCGGTGCAGCCGCCATAAAGACCACGCTCAACTCCTCTTTGGGATCAACCCAGAAGTAGGTGCCGTAGACCCCCGACCAATAATAGTCACCGGCGCTGCCGGCCATGGCCGCTACCCCGCTCTGGCGTCGCACGGCGAAGCCCAGACCGAAGCCGTAGCCTGCCGCGGCCGGATCCATGCTGTCGGCGATGCGATTGTTGAGCGTGGCCGGCAAATGATCACACGTCATCAGCGCCACCGTGCCGCGCCCGAGGATTTGCGCCGAACCGAGCGTGCCGCCTCGGCGCATCGCCTCCGCAAAGCGCAAATAGTCCGCAACCGTCGACACCGTTCCGCCGCCACCGCTGTCCCAGATCTGGGGCTTGTCGCCGGCGTGATGGATCGGTGGATTGGCAGCCCCACTGAGCGGGTCCTTGGCGAGCGCGCGCGCGTAGCGATGGCGCTTATCGGCGGGCAAAGCAAAACCTGTGTCGAGCATCCCGAGCGGCCCCCACAGGCGCTCCGCCAGTACGGCGCCAAGGCCCTTGCCGCCCACGGCCTCCACGACGAAGCCCAAGACGTCGGTGGAGAAGCCGTACTCCCAATCGCTTCCGGGGTCGAACAGGAGCGGCGCGCGGGCAAGTGCAGCGATGGTCTCTTCCTTGCTGAGCTTCTCGGCCGCGGAGACCGACGATCCAGGATAAAGGGCGTGGGCGTCGCTGGTGCCCCGCGTCTGATAGGTCAGGCCCGACGTGTGGCGCAGGAGATCTTGGATGGTCGGCAAACGCTTGGGCGCCCGCGTGCCACCCTTGCCATCGGCAACCCGTAGCGCGGCCAGCGCCGGCAGGTAGGTCGCCACCGGATCGCCGAGCAGGACGCGGCCCTCCTCGACCAGCTGCATGACGGCCGTCGAGGTCATCGCCTTGGTCATGGAGGCTATCGAAAAAATCGCATCCGTCTTGAGCGGGTCACCCTTTTCCCGATCGCGCTGGCCGACCGCCTCCAGATGCACAAGTTTGCCCGCGCGCATGATGCCGATCACGGCCCCGGGCAGGCGCTCGGCCTCCACTTCGCGCCGCAGCGCCTCGCCGATCCGGCGCAGACGGAGCGAGGAAAGGCCAACCGCTTCGGGCTCGGCCCGGCTCAGGTCGGTGCTCGACATGGGGAGGTGACCTCATCGGCAGAGGGAAGGGGACTGGGAGAGTGCGGCAGGCGCCCGCGCAAAACAAGCGCGTCGCCACGGCACCATAGGAACGAAGCACGAACTTGAACCTCGACAGCGACCCCCGAATCGCGCCATGTTCCCTTTCTGTTCCCGCCAGCCCTCGGCGGGAACAGGCGGGAACGCCGCCCAACTTTTCCATTGTCCAGCCCCGTGAGCCGATCCATGCGCACCTATCTCATCACCCACGACCAGGCCGGCCGGGCCAAACAAAGCCTTTCCGCCGCCATTATGCAGCTCGGGGAAGCCTGGGCCCGCCCCCTCGAGGCCACGTGGTTCGTGCAGTCCAAAGAGCGCGCCGCGGCGCTCGAAGCCCGCCTCGGCCCCCACCTCGACGGCGAGGAAGGCCTCTTGATCCAAGAGGTCGAGAGCGAGGCGGTGCTGCTCAATACCTCGCTGCGTTGGTTTCGCAAGCGCCAGGCCGGTGCCGGCGAGCTCTCAAATGTTGTGGCGTTCCCGTTGCGTGCCGCGTCTGAGGCCAAAGCGGCCTGATCGCACGGGAGGTAGCGGCGTCCCCTCCCGCGGCTTCCCCCAGCGGGGGGCGGCGCTGCCTCACGGCCGCCAGGCCAGAAAGTTGGCGATGAGCCGAAGTCCGAGCGTCTGGCTCTTCTCCGGATGGAACTGCGTGCCCGCGATGTTGTCTGCCCCCACCATCGCGGTCACCGGTCCGCCGTAGTCGGTTTCTGCCACCACCGCGCCCGGCGTGGCGGCGAGGTGGAAGGAGTGCACGAAATAGGCATGCAACCCGGCGTTTCCGGTTCTGATGCCGGCCAGCAAGGCGTGCTCCTTGCGCACGTTGAGCGTGTTCCAGCCCATATGCGGAACCTTAAGCGCTGGGTCGTTGGGCCTGATGGCCGTGACGTCGCCCTTCAGCCAGCCGAGCCCCGGCGTGATTTTGAATTCGAGCCCGCGCTCGGCCATCAATTGGGCGCCCACGCAAATGCCGAGAAAAGGCCGTCCGCGCGCGCGCACGCAGTGCTCGAGCGCCTCGATCATGCCTGGCACGGCGGCAAGCCCCGCCTTGCAGTCGGCGAACGCGCCGACGCCCGGCAGCACCACGCGATCCGCGTTGGCCACGACCTCGGCCTCGCGGCTCACGGCAATGGCGGCCGCCCCCCCGCTTTCGCGCGCCGCGCGCTCAAACGCCTTGGCAGCGGAATGCAGATTGCCCGAACCGTAGTCGATGATGACGACGCGTTGCATGGCCACTAGCCGCGCGCGCCCAGAAGCGAACCGATGACGGGCCAGTCGCGTGGGCCGGCACCGCCTTGCGGAGCCGGCGCTTGCAAGACCGGCTGGGTGGGTAGCCAGGCATCAAAAAAGCGCCGTTCGCACTCGACCCTGTTGCGCCCGTTGGCCGTTCCCAAGAGGCGCCAGCCGCGCCGTGCCAGCGCCCAGCGCCGCAGGCTGTCACCTTCGAAGGCCAGCAGCAGGTTGAGGGCAAAAAGGCCCAAGCCAATCCAGCGTTGATCGATGAAGCGGGCCAACCGCACCGCCTCGATGGCGCCGTAGGCCAGGACGTAGGCCAGGAACGGCCACCACAGGCGGTAGGCCAAGAGCCACAAGGGGCCAAACAGCGCCGCGCCCCAAGAGAACCCCTCTTTGATGAAGACGAGGCTTTCGGCCCGATCGACGCGGTCGGCGGGAACACTGGGCGGCTCGTGCACGGTAAAGGTCTGCATGGGACTGGGCCCTGCGGCGGTTGGCAACGCCTTTTACTTGGTCATGACCCCCTTTGGCGAGCTTTTTGGCAATGCCAACGTCACCGTCGCAAGGTCGCCGCGCCCCTCGTGGAGCACGAGGTCGAGCCGGAAGTACGGCTCCAACCGCCCCCCGAACCGCGACCGCGGCCGCCGCGCGCCTTTTGCCACCCCCCGTTTCTTTCCGCGGTCCCGAGTCAGGAAAACGACAATGCGATCGGCTTCGCCAAGCTTATACGTGCGGAGAATCAACGCGTCGGCTGTATACAGCGGCACGAACGTTCTATTCTACTGTCGGTTCACCCGGATCATCCCGGATCATCCGATCGCCAGATAACGTAGGAAGAGCGTCGCCAATCCCAGAAAAGTCGCGAACCCCAGCACGTCCGTCATCGTTGTAACAACCACCGACGATGCGAGGGCGGGATCGAGGTTCGCGGCGCGGAGACCGATCGGCACGAGCGTTCCTGCGGCGGCCGCGACGAAGAGGTTGATGATCATCGCCAGGCCGAGCAGGAGCCCAAGCACCGGATCGCCCTTCGCCGCCCAGGTCACGATCGCCGCGACCACGCCGAGCAGGATGCCATTGCCGACGCCGAGCGCGACCTCCTTCAAAAGAGCTTTACGCGAATTGCTCCACGTCAGCTCGCCGAGTGCGAGGCCGCGCACCATCACCGTCAGCGTCTGCGTTGCCGCGGTCGCGCCCATGCCCGCGACAACGGGCATGAACACCGCCAGCGCGGTCACCTTTCCGATGGTCGGCTCGAATACCGCGATGACGGCGGCTGCGGCAAACAACGTCATCAGCTGGATCGCGAGCGTCGGTAACCGCTTGCGGAACGTTTCCTTTGGAGACGTGAAGACTTTCTCGTCGCCGGCGACACCGGCGAGCCGATAGATGTCCTCGGTCGCCTCGTCCTTGATGACGTCAATCACGTCATCCACCGTGATGACGCCGACGAGTTTGTTCTCTTCGTCGACGACCGGGATCGCGAGCAAGTTGTAGGAAGCAACCTGCCGGGCCACTTCCTCCTGGTCCATGTCGACGCGCGCACTGATCAAGTCCGCCGTCATGATCCGCTTGAGCGGAGTCTCGGGAGAGACCAGTAGCAGCCGCCGGAGCGACACGACGCCGACAAGATGACGTCGTTCGTCGACAACGTAGAGATAGAACACCATCTCGACGTCGCGGTTGCTCTGCAACTCGGTAATCGCTTCGCCAACCGTCAAATCTTCGTTGAGTGCGAAGACGTGCGGGTTCATGATGCGGCCGGCGGTCTGCTCGGCGTACTCGAGCAGGTTCTCGACGACGCCCGATTCCTTCGGTCGCATCAAGTCGAGCACCGCCGCCGACAGGTCCTCAGGCAA
>Ga0081455_10001325_pt1 | contig 30612 bp, 20 predicted proteins | sample TabmetS3T2R1_FD_70207 | JGI IMG/M metagenome (GOLD analysis project Ga0081455, IMG submission 70207) | Tabebuia heterophylla rhizosphere microbial communities from the University of Puerto Rico - S3T2R1 | ecosystem: Host-associated > Plants > Roots > Rhizosphere ... | reverse complement strand
GGCGATGTGGTCGATGTCGTAGATCGCCGTGCTGGAGTAGGGGCGGCGGCTGGTGCCGTCCCGGTAGATGACGAACTTCCGCAGGGCACCGTCGAACCGGCGCCGGGTCGGGTCCATGGATAGGAGTCGGCCGTCGATCGGGTCGCAGACCAGCCGGCGGACCCACGCCGTGTCGCTGTCGGCGAGCCGGCGGGCGAGTCCGGCCGGGAGGACGCCGTAGTCGCCGCCGCGGTGGCCGACCAGCTTGGCCGGCTGCTGGTCGGCACCGAGCAGGCTGGCGGCGGCGACGACGACGCCGACCTCCAAGTGGAGGTCGGTCGCCGCTGCTTGGCCGGTGACCCGTTCGACCAGCAGGTCGCACATCAACGCGTCGATCGAACGCTCATCACCCTCGCTTCGCCGGCAGCGGGCCTCATGATCGAGGGTCTGCCAGGCCGCCACCGCCTGCTCGGCGGGCAGCAGGGCGGTCAGGCTGCCGGTGCCGTCACCGTGCATGATCGCCCGCACGGCCTTACGCGCCCGGGCCGCCGCCGCCCGCCGCTCAGCGGCCTGCGGGTCGGTGGCGGCGACCTTCCGACACGCGGCCTTGCGCACCTCGCCCGGGGTCAGCTCACACGCCAGCTCTGCCAGCTCGCCGTCGATGGCTCGGCGCTGCTCCGGGGTCAGCGGCTCGGTGGCCTGGACGATGTGCTTGGCGGCGGACTGGCAGACCTGTCCGTCCAGACAGGCCGCCAACAGGGTGGGGTGGTCGTCGACGAGTTGGCGGGCGAACGCCAACTGGTAGTCCACCGTCGCCCGTGACACCCCGCGGGCCATCGCGATCTCCACCGGCGCGCCACGACCGGCGATACCGGTGTCGGTACGGGCGGTCTTGTCGGCGGAGCGGCGCTGCTCCACATAGGCGACCGCCTCCACACTCGACACGGCCTGCAGCATGGCGACCGCGGTCTCCAGCTCGGCGATCGCGTCGATCCGCTCACGAGGGGTCCAGCCGTCGCTGGCCGCCGTCACGTCGGCGACCAGCTCTCGGATCCTGCCCTCGATCATGTGCCTGAAGCTAACACCACCCACCGACAGAACCCAGGCCCAGAATCCCCATACCCACAAGGGATCTGAGAACCTTCCCGACCGAAGTTCTGGACACACGACCTCCGGGATGAAGTTGCGACGAACAAGGGTCCTTTGGACGACATTGAATGAGGACTAGTGGCCCTATGGTGACGAGGATGCGTCGGACATAGTTCGTCGGCGACCTGAAACTAATCCATTGGATGTGGAGCATCATGACGGACCGTGACTGGCATGAGGCGCGTCTCATACCGACTAGTGGAATCAAAGGATCTGAGGAGAAGGAACGCCGCGCTACATCAGCGCTCCTGGCGGTGATGGGCTCTGTACGCGAGTTCGGACGCGTGCTGACTCAGCCACTGGGTGCGCCTTCGGGCCACATCGAGACCTTCATCGAGGTGCCCTTCGCGTTGGGCGACCGAAAGGTGATCCCCGATGGCTTGATTCGCGTTACGCGAGGATCGAAACGATGGACTGCGCTCGTGGAGGTCAAGACGGGGACGAACGAGCTAGTGCAAGAGCAGCTCGAGTCCTACCTTGACGTAGCTCGGGTCGAGGGATTCGATGCCGTCATCAGCATCTCGAACCAGATCCCGCCTGCGCCGGGCGTCCATCCCACAAAGATCGACCGACGCAAGCTAAGGAACACCGCCCTGCATCACTTGTCTTGGAGTCAGGTTCTGGCAGCAGCAGTGGTGCAGAAGGAGCACCGAGGCGTCGCCGACCCCGACCAGGCCTGGATCCTTGGTGAGCTGATTCGTTACCTCGAGGATCGCAATTCAGGGGCGCTCGAGTTCGACGACATGGGACCGGAGTGGGTAAACCTTCGCAACGCCGTCGTCTCCGGAACCCTGCGCGCGACGGACAGCTCAGCTCCACAGGTGGCAGCCAGTTTCGATGGCCTTCTTCGGTACGTGTGTCTTCACCTTGGCCGTCAGCTAGGTACTGAGGTGTCGGTCGCCTTGTCGCGGAAAGAAACAGCCGAGCCAGCGCTGCGCCTCCAGTCACTGGTTGCGTTGCTCGCCGAGACCGGGAGGCTGGAGGGAGCGATTCGCATACCGAACACAGTTGGGCCACTTCTGATCATCGCGGATCTCCGTTCGGCTCAGGTGACCTGCCAGGTCAGTATCGACGCACCAGAAACCGGGCGACCGTCCACAAGGGTGAACTGGCTTCTCCGTCAGCTGCGAACCGCACCGGCCAATCTTCGGCTCGAGGCTTCTATTGCCCATCAGCGCGGACCTGGAGCGGCAGAGCTTCTTGATAAGGTTCGAAGCCAGCCTCAGCTGCTGGTCGCAGATCCGAAGAAGGCGCCTCGTTCCTTCACGATCGCATATGCCCAACCCATGGGACGTAAGCGCGGGCGAGGCCGAGGAAGCTTCATCGACTCCGTCATCTCGACCGTGGACAGCTTCTACGGCGAGGTCATGCAGAACCTCAAGGCCTGGTCGGCTCCAGCTCCCAGACTTCGCGAGCCCGTCGACCACGAGGCGGAGTCCGTCGCTTCTGTCGTGTCAGCTGATGCACCCGGTGAGTCTCAGTCGATCGCCGCTTATGCTGCCGAGGTCGTTCCGCCAGGGACTGAGCAGGCTCCTTCCACCGTGCATGACCAGGGACTTGATGGTGTCGTTGCGGGCGGTGCCTGAGATGTCCTGGCGCTGACCGTCCGAGTTTGATGTGGTCTCAGGCTCCCGCCGTTGAGGCCTCGGCGGGGCATTGGCGAGGATGAACCACGTGACCCAAGCCACCGCGCTCGCCCACGTCCCGCGCATCCCTCCCCCGGACCTGCCACCCAACATCCCCACGCCCGCCGCCGTCGTTGATCGCGCCGTCCTGCGTGACAACGTCACCGCGATGCAGACCGCCATGGACCGCGCCGGCGTCGCGTTGCGGCCGCATGCCAAGACCCACAAGTGCGTCGAGGTCGCGCAGCTCCAGCTCGACGCAGGCGCCCGCGGGCTCACCGCCGGCACAGTTGGTGAGGCCGAGGTCTTCGCCGACGCCGGGGTCGAGGATCTGTTTGTCGCCTATCCGGTGTACGCCGACGCAGCGCGAGGCCAGCGGCTGAGGGACCTGCACGAGCGGGTACGACTGGCCGTCGGCGTCGACTCCGAGGAGGGCATCGCCGCACTCGTACGCGCGATGCGGGGAGCCGCCACGCCGCTGGACGTGATGATCGAGGTCGACAGCGGCGGCCACCGAACCGGAGTGGCGACACCCAAAGACGCTGCACGACTCGCGACCGCAGCCGAAGCCGGCGGCCTCAACGTCAGAGGGCTCTTCACCCATGGCGGCCACGGCTACCGAGGCAGCGAGGCGAGGACCGGGGCGGCCGCCGACGAGATCGACGCGCTCGCCAAAACCCACGACGCGCTCACCAAAGCCGGCCTCACCATCGACGTGCTCAGCGCCGGATCGACCCCGACCGCCGAGCTCTCCGCGAAGGCACCGGTCACCGAACAGCGGCCCGGAACCTACGTGTTCAACGACGCGCAGCAGGTCTTCCTCGGCGCCATGCCACCGACTGCGGTTGCGTTCTTCGTCGTCGCCACCGTCGTGTCGGCCACCGTGCCGGGTCAGGTCATCGTCGATGCGGGAGCGAAAGCGGTGTCGAGGGACGCGCACCCGATCCTGCCCGGGTTCGGCTGGCTGGCCAACCGCGGGCTGCCGCTGCGCACGATGAACGACTACCACGGCTTCGTCGACATCGCCGCGGGATCACCAGCACCACGCGTCGGCGACCGCGTCGTCATCGTTCCCAACCACGTCTGCCCGACCGTGAACCTCTACGACGAGCTCGTCATCGTCGAGGACGGACAGGTCGTCGACACCTGGTCGGTCGCAGCGCGCGGCCGCAACGGCTGACGACCGGCACGGCTGACGAAGCCTCAGCGCGAGTAGGTCGACGCCACCATCGCGACGAACTGCTGCACCGCGTCCTCGTTCGGCGCGAACGGCCCGGGCCGGAAGTGCGGCGACGCGAGGCCGCGCTGGACCGATTCACAGGCCGCCCAGTCCTGGCGGTTGGTGAGGTCCCAGAAGTCGGCCGCGTACGCCGGATCGACGTCCTCGTCGACGAAGTACCACGAACACTCGATCCAGGTCCGGTCCGGCGCCAGCGACACGATCCGGTGGGTCATCACGTAGTCCGGATGCGCCGAGACCAGCAGGTTCGGCCAGATCTGGATGTACTCCACGGTCCGCGGATTGACATCCGGGATCGGCCGGCCCGACGACTCCCCGGTCATCGACATGGTCACCATGCCGTCACGCAGAACCATGCTGCCGCCGATCCACTGTCCCGGCAGCGAATAGTTGTCCCCCGAGTTCGGCGGCGTCACCAAGCACAGCTCGGGATGGATCTCCGGGCAGTGATAGCACTCGTGGTAGTTCTCGCAGACGACCTTCCAGTTCGCCGCGATCTCGTACGTATGCCGGGCCCGCCGCACCAGGCGCTCCGCCGCGTACGGCCCGAGCTTCTCCCCGATCGCCCCGAGATGCTCGTCGAAGTTTGGTACGTCCGGGCCGATCGGGTTCGCGGCGTGGCAGAAGACCCAGCCATGCCAGACCCGCACCGCCAGCTCGACCAGGCCGTGATCGCCGTTCTCGAAGCCCTCGACATCGCGGAATCCCGGCGCCGCCAGCAGCGAGCCGTCCAGCTTGTACGACCAGGCGTGGTAGGGACACACGATCGCCTTGCGGGCGCTCGAGTCGCCGTTGGCGAGCAGCTCGTGGCCGCGGTGCCGGCAGGTGTTGGCGAAAGCTCGGAGGCCGTCCTTGTTCCACGCCAGCAGCACGCTGACGTCGCCGACCATGAGCGCCTGCTGGCCGGTGTCGCCCGCACAGATCTCGTCCTGACGCCCGAGACAGGTCCAGCTGCCGGCGAAGATATGGCGTTGCTCCCAGGCCCAGACGTCGGCGGAGGTGTACGCCTCGGCCGGCAGCATCTGCGAGCCGTTGTGCGTCTTCGCCGCGTGCAACACGCCGTCAAGAACCGTCATATCGTCCTCCGCGGGTAGGGTCTGGCGCCATGGGACGCCGAAAGGTGGAGGTGCGTCGCGAGGAGATCCTCGCCGCCACCGTGGAGGAGATGCAGCGACTGGGCATGGACCAGACCAGAGCCCAGGACGTCGCACAGGCGCTCGGGGTGAGCACCGGACTCCTCTTCTATCACTTCGACAGCAAGGACAACCTCCTCGCTGCCGCGCTTGAGTACGCCGTCGATCGCGACCTGGCCCGGCTCGATCGTGCCCTGGCGCGCGGGCGTACGCCGATGGAGCGACTGCGCCGGGTCGTGGCCGCCTACGCGCCGACCGGATCGGCGCAGGGTTGGACGCTGTGGATCGACGCCTGGTCGAACTCGCTGCGGCACCCGCCGATCCGCAAGATGCTGCGGACCCTCGACGAGCGCTGGCGGGGGGCCCTCCGGACGGCGATCCAGGACGGCGTCGACAACGGCGACTTCGCCTGCGACGACCCAGCCGCGACCGCCATGCGGATCGGCGCCCAGCTCGACGGCCTGTCGGTCGCCGTCGTCGTCTATCGCAGCGTCTCCCGGTCGCAGCTGCGGCACTGGGTACGCGCCACCGTCGCGGACGAGCTCGGCATCGACGTCAAGCACCTGGTCTGAGCGGATCGACAGCGTCATCTCACACCAGCCAGTTCTGCGGGTGGCCCGCCTCGGTCAGCGCGGGCCGGTCCAGCCGGAAGCCCGAGACATCCGCGTCGCACTGTCCGGTGACGGCCAGCTCGGCGAGCAACCGGCCCAAGGTCGGCGTGAACTTGAAGCCGTGCGCGGCGCCGAGCCCGACCACGACCGCCTCGTGACCGGGCACTGTGTCGAGGACGAAGTCGCGGTCGGGAGTGAGCGTGTAGAGGCAGGTCTTCGAGCGCACCGGCACACCGACCGCAGGCAGCAGCCCGGCCGCGAAGCGATGTAGCCGCTCGACCCGTTCGGGATCCGGATCGAAACTCCGCGAGTCGCCGGTCACGACGGCGCCGCCGCAGTCCTCGGCGACCTTGACGGTGTCCTCGCCGTAGATCGGGAAGCCGTAGTAGCTGGGGTCGTCCATCCAGATCCACAGCGGCAGCTCGCCCGGCGCATGCCGGAGTGGATCGTCGATCGCCAGGTACGTCACCTGCTCGAGCGTCACGGTCAGCGGCACCGTGTAGTCGAGGCCGGCGAGCACGTCGTTGGTCCAGGCGTCGGCGCACACGACGAGTCGCCGGCAGCGTACGGTCCCGGTCGCCGACTCGACCTCGATGCCGTGGCTGCCGAGATCGCGTACCTCCGACACCGGTGACGACTCCCGAAGCTGGGCACCATGCGCCCGGGCCAACCGCTGCAGCAGGGCGACCGTACGGGCGGCCGGCACGATCGCCGAGTCCGCCTGGTAGAGCGCCTTCGTGCCGTGGGGCGGATCGAACTGCGGCCAGCGGCTGCGCAACTCGTCACGGTCCAGCTCCTGGTACTCGACGCCGCCCGCCGTCATCGCGGACGTGTAGTCGATCGCCGGGATGGCGGCGTCGGGCGGGAACAGGTCGAGTCCGCCGGTCATCGTGACGAGGTCCTCGCCAGAGACCCGCTCCAGATCGGCCCAGTCCGCGTACGCGTCGTGGGTCAGGCGGACGTAGTCGGCCCGGTGGTAGCTGTGCCGCAGGATCCGCGACGTGTCGTGGGACGCCCCGAGCTCGTGGCCCAGTGCGAAGCGCTCCAGACCGACGACGCGATGGCCGGCCCGCGCGAGTGCGTACGCGGTGGCGCTGCCCAGCGCGCCGAGACCGACGACGACGTACTCGACCCGCTCAGTCATCGAGCCCCTCCAGCCGTGGGACGATCCAGCGCCGGATGTCCGCGCTCCAGTCCTCCATCGGGGCGAACCAGCCCTGCCGGTACGCCCGCGAGCTCATGCCACGCTGGACCGACTCGCAGACCGCCCAGTCCTGCCGGTTCACCAGGTCCCACAGCTCGCCCGCGTCGTCCGGGTCGAAGTCGCCGCGGACGACCTCGTCAGGGGCGAAGAGCAGCTCGCTCGTCACCCGGGTGCGATCGGCGGCCAGCGGCCAGAGCACGAGCGCCATCACATGGTCGGCCGAGCAGGACAGCAGCAGGTTCGGATAGATCAGCTCGCCCTTGTGACGGGTGCGCTCGTTCTCGTCGAGGCCCGGGAACGGCGCTCGCGTCGTCGTGCCGGTCATCGTGAAGGTCCACGCGTCGGGCCGATGCGGCACGCCGGCGTCCCAGTCCAGGTCGGTGCCGCCACCGCCGAAGGCCGGGACCAGCCGCGTCAGCTCGGGATGCACCGGCCCGCAGTGGTAGCACTCGTTGAAGTTCTCGAGCAGCACCTTGTAGTTGGCCCGGACGTCGTAGTCGTAGTGCCGTCCGACGACCAGCGACTCCAGCGGGTAGCGGGCCAGCCGGGCGGTGAAGTCCGCGAGCTCGGCGGTGAGGTCCGAGGCGTTGTCCGGCGTGAGGTGGACGAAGCAGAAGCCGCGCCACTCGGCGACTCCCACCGGGGTCAGCGCGAAGTCGGCCGGGTCGAAGTCGTCGACGCCGTCGGTGTGCGGCGCCCGGAGCAGCCGCCCGGACAGGTCGTAGGTCCACGAGTGGTACGGGCAGCGCAGGGCCTGCGCCGGACCACATGCGGGCGGCGCCGCATCGTCGGTGACCGGGACGACCTGCGAGCCGCGATGCCGGCAGACGTTGTACGCGCCGTGCAGCCGCTGCTCGGCGTCCCTGGTCAGCAGGATGGACTCGCCTGCCACGTCGATCACGGCAAGCTGCGACGGGGCGGCCAGGCCGAGGTGGTCGATCCGGCCCACGCATAGCCACTCGTCGTAGAGCACCGCGTCGCGCTCCCGGCGCCAGTGGTCCTCGTCGACGTACCAGTGCTTCGGCAGCGCCGCCTGCAGCCGACTCGGCGACGCTCCGGCACCCGCCGGTCGCCCGGTCGTCATCGCCGCCCTCCGATCGCCGCCCTGCCGACAATTGACTCACGAGTCAGTAAGACCAGCGTGCCATGGAGCCTTGCCCGGACGGAAGCCCGCGCTTGTGATCAGCGGACGTGCGTCTCGGGCAGCCAGCAGGCGGCGACGTGTCCCTCGGTCGTGTTGATCACGGGCAGCGGCTTGCCCCGGCAGGCCTCGGTGATGGCGGCGTTCTCGGCCCGGCCGTCTCGGAGAGCCGGACATCTCGGGTGGAACCGACAGCCATCCGGAATCCGGGTCGCGTCCGGCGGCTCGCCGGTCAGCACGGTCGGCTCAAGCTCGTGCATCTCGGGCACGACGGACAGCAGCGCCTGCGTGTACGGGTGCCGCGGCTCCGAGAGCACCTGCTCGGCCGTGCCGTACTCCACCAGCCGCCCGAGGTACATCACGGCGATCCGGTCGGCGATGTTCCAGGCGAGCCCGAGGTCGTGCGTGATGACCAGGACCGTGAGGCCGAGCTCGTCGCGAAGCCGGAGCAGCAGAGCCAGGATCTCGCCGCGAATCGACGCGTCCAGGCTCGACACCGGCTCGTCGGCCACCAGCAGCTCGGGCTCGAGCGCCAGCGCGCCGGCGATCACGACCCGCTGCCGTTGCCCGCCGGACAGCTCGTGGGGATAGCGCAGGAAGAAGTTCTCCGGCGGCCGCAGCCCGGCGTGGGTCAGCGCCCGCGACACCTGCTCGCTCTCCGAGTCGGTCGACCTGGTCACCATGCGGTGGATCCGCAGGCCCTCGGCGACCGACTCGTAGACGGTCTGCCGCGGATTCAGCGAGCCGGTCGGGTCCTGCAACACCAGTTGGACCCGCCGGCGGTATGGCCGCAGCCCGCGCACCGTCGTGGGCAGCGGACTCCTGTCGAACTCGATGGTTCCCGAGGTCGGCCGCTCCAGACCGAGCACGGTGCGGGCCAGCGTCGTCTTGCCGGAGCCGGACTCCCCCACGACCGCCACGACCTCGCGGGCATCGACGTCCAGGTCGACGCCGTCCACCGCGCGAGCGATCGGCTTGCCCCGGGCGCCGAACTCGACGGTCAGGTCACGAACTCTGAGCAGCGGACCGGTCACGGCCGTCCTCCCCTACGAGTACGCAGGCCACCGGGCGGTTCGGTTCAGCCATCCGGATGGGCGGATCGTACTCGGAGCACCTGGCGAGGGCGACCGGGCAGCGCGGGTGGAAGGTGCAGCCGGACGGGAGCTCCTGGGGGTTCGGCGGGTCGCCGGGCAGGCCGGCCGGGGCGTAGCGAGCCGCCGGGTCGCCGATTCGCGGGAACGCCGCCGACAGCGCCGCGGAGTACGGATGCTGCGGATGCTCGAACACCTCGTCGGCCGGGCCCTCCTCGACGACCCGCCCGGCGTACATCACCGCGATCCGTGAGCAGGTCGAGCCGAGCACCGACAGGTCGTGGGTGATCATCAGCAGGCCCAGCCCGAGCTCCTCGACCAGGCCGGTCAGCAGCGAGAGCACCTGGGCCTGCACCATGACGTCCAGTGCCGTCGTGGGCTCGTCGGCGACGATCAGCTCCGGGCGGCAGGCCAGCGCCATCGCGATCATGACCCGCTGCCGCTGTCCGCCGGACAGCTGGTGCGGAAAGGCCTGGGCCCGATCGGCCGGCAGTCCGACCTGGTTGAGCAGCTCGCGTACCCGGGCCGGAATGCCCTTGGCGGGAGTCGAGTCATGGATCCGGATCGGCTCGGCGATCTGGTCGCCGATCCGCTGCACCGGGTTGAGCGAGTGCAGCGCCCCTTGGAAGACCATGGCCGCCTGGCCCCAGCGCAGCGCTCGCAGGTCACTCCAGCCGATGGTCCGCACATCCTTGCCACAGACCCGGATGCCGCCCCGGACGGTCGCGTTGGACGGCTGCAGCCGCAGGATCGTGCTGGCCAGCGTCGACTTGCCGCATCCCGACTCGCCGGCAAGGCCGACGCTCTCGCCGGCATGCACCGTCAGGTCGACCCCGCGTACGGCCGGGATCTCACCGCTCGCGGTCCGATAGCTGACCTCGAGGCCTTCGATCTCCAGCAGCGGCTCGCGAGGCTTCTCGCTCTTGACGAAGTCGCTCACCGGGGCCGGACTCGCCACCGGAGCCGTCGGGTCGCTGGTGGTCTCGCTCATGTCCGGTCCCGCAGCCGTGGGTTGTAGACCTCTTCGAGGGCCTGGCCGATCAGGGTGAACGACATCACGACCAGGATCACGCAGATCCCGGGCGGCAGGAAGTACCACCACGCGCCGGTCGTGATCGCACCGGTCTGGAACGCATCGTCGAGCATCGACCCCCACGACACCCGGAGCGGGTCGCCGAGGCCGAGGAACGACAGCGTGGTCTCGCTCAGGATCGCGATCGCGACCGTCAGCGTCGTGTTGGCGAACACCATCGGCATCACGTTGGGCAGGACGTGCCGGCTCATCTGCCGCCAGTCGCCGGCACCCAGTGCTCGAGCGCGTTCGAGGTACGGCCGGCCTTCGATCGACAAGGTCTGGGCCCGGATCAGCAGTGCCGTCGCGGGCCAGCTGGTGACGCCGATGACGAAGGCGACGTTGAGCAGCGACCGGCCGAGCAGGCTCGCCAGGACGATCGCCAGCGGCAGGAACGGCACGACCAGGAACCACTCGGTGATCCGGAACAGGGCGGCGCCGAAGAAGTTGCGATAGTGCCCGGACGCCAGGCCGATCAAGGTGCCCAGGAACATCGAGATCGCCGTGGCGAGCAGGCCGACCAGCAGCGACACCCGCGCGCCCCAGATCAGCAGGGCGAGCACCGATCGGCCGTTCTCGTCGGTGCCCAGCGGGAACTCCCACGACGGCGGCTGCAGCACACCGCCGGTCGCCTCGGTCACTTCGATCATCGAGCGGGGGGCCAGCGCCGGAGCGAGCAGAGCCACCAGGCCGAAGAACACGAGAATGGCGAGACCAATCATCCCGCTGCGGTGCCGCCGGAACTGCGACCAGGTCCGCCCGGCGGACTTACGCCGTCGCTGCCAGGTGAGCCGTCGCGGCGTCAGGGTCAGGTCGCTCATGCCACCCGCCCCCTCACAGCCGTACCCTCGGGTCGAGCAAGCCGTAGAGCAGGTTCGACACCAGGTTGGCGAGGATCACCGCGATCGAGAAGAACAGGAAGGTCCCCTGGAGTACTGGATAGTCCGGCACCTCCAGCGCCTCGGTCGTCAGCAGGCCCAACCCGGGGATGGAGAACACGGTCTCGATCGTGATCGCGCCCGAGACGATGAAGCCGAGATTGAGCACGACGAGTGTGGTCGTCGGCAGCAGCGCGTTGCGGGTCGCGTGACGCCTCCGGACGTAGACGTCGCGCAGCCCCTTGGCCCGGGCTGTCGTCAGGTAGTCCTCACCCATCTCGTCCAGCAGCGAGCTCCGCATGATCAGGGAGTACTCCGCCAAATAGGCCAGGGTCAGGGTGATCACGGGCAGGGTCAGGTGCCAGGCGGTGTCCAGCCCGCCGGCGAACGAGGTCGGATCGACGTCAGTCGAATGTAAGCCCCCGGTCGGGAACAGCTTCGGTATCGGACCGGCGCCGACGGCGAACACGGCGAGGAACACCAGACCGAGCCACCACTCCGGCATCGAGTACAGCGTCAGCGAGAAGCCGGTCGACATGTGGTCGACGAGTTTGCCGCGGTTCCACGCCGACACCATGCCGAGGTAGATGCCGATCACGGTCGCGAGGATCGTCGATGTGCCGACCAGCAACAGCGTCGGCCACAACCGATCGAGGATGATCTCGCCGACCGGCTGCCGGTACTTGAACGACAGGCCGAACTCGCCGGAGAAGGTGTTCTGCAGGTACGTCAGGAACTGGCGCGGCAGGGACTGGTCGAGCCCGAGCGTACGGGTCAGCTCTTCCACCTGCTTGTCGCTCACCAGCCGGTTGCGGGCGAGTGTCCGGACCGGATCGGCCGGGATCACGCGGAACAGGAAGAAGTTGAAGACGATGACAAACATCAGCGCCCCGAACGAGCCGAGCACCTTCCCGCCGATGTAGCGCCACCGGCCCGAGCGGCGCTGCACCGGCTGATTGGCCTCGGTCTCCGCTTCTGCGAGGAGAGTGCTGGTCTGAGCCGTCATTCCCGCTCGTCCGCCGTCGACCGACGGTGGAGCAGGATGCCGCCGACCGCGCCGACGGCGGCCAGCGCCGCGACCCCGACGCCGACGATGGCTCCGGTGCCGAGCCCGCCACCGTCCGAGGCGCTGGCCGACTCATCGGCCTGGCCCTCGCCGCAGTGGGTCACCGGGTACATCTCCTCGTAGCTGCGTACGCCGTACTGGAAGAGCAGGATGCCGCCCGGGTTCGGCTGCGGCACGAAGCCCTCGAACCGGTCGCAGCGGTACGCCTCGCCGATCGAGTCGTAGGCGGTCACGAGATACGGCGCGTCCTGGTAGAGGATCGCCTGCATCTGCTTGACCTCTTCAGCCCGCTTGGCGTCGTCGAGCTCGGCGTGCTGCTGTTCGTAGAGCTTGTCGTAGGCCGGGTTGCAGTACCACGAGTCCGACCAGTTGCCGCGCTGGCCGCAGGTCATGTAGCTCAGCATCGAGTCCGGGTCGGGTTCGACGTACCAGCCCCACTGGAAGGCGTCGAAGTCGCCGTCCAGGATGACGTTGGTCAGCTTCCCGCTCTCCATCGCGGTGACCTCGCTGTCGATGCCGAGGTCGGCCAGCCACTCCTGGAAGTAGTCCATGGTGTGCAGCGACTCCGGCGACTCGCTGCGCGCGAGCAGCCGCAGGGTCCCGATCGGCGAACCGTCGGGCATCGTGCGTTTCCCGTCGTCGCCCATCTTGTAGCCGGCCTCGTCCAGCAGTTGCGCGGCCCGGTCGGGGTCGTAGCTCCACTTCAGGTCGGCGGGCGCATCGTAGTGATACTGGGAGTATGCCGGCGGAATAATCGTGTCACCGGGTTCGCCTCCGCCCTGGTACGCGCGCTCGATGAGCAGGTCCCGATCGATCGCGAACCCGAGCGCGTAGCGGAACTTCGGATCCATGACGGCGGGGTTCGGATCGCCGATCGGCTCTCCGGTGTCGACGTCGACGGAGCCGGTGTTGAAGGCGATCTCGGCGAAGCTCGGCGACGCCCCTGTGACCGTCTTGATCCCGTCTTCGCCTTCGATTGCCTTCAACTGCAGCGGAGGGACGTCCTCCGCGAAGTCGATCTCACCGGTCTTCAGCGCCTGGACCATCGGGTCGTCGGCCTGGTAGACGACGTAGTCGATCTCGTCGATCTTCGGCTGCGGGCCCCAGTAGTCCGGGTTGACCTTGAACTTGTAGGTCGAGCCGCCAGCGGTACCCGAGACGTAGCGGAACGGCCCGGAGCCGACGACCTCGCCCTCGTTCGCGTAGCTCTTGACCTCCTCCTCGGAGATGTTCTTCCAGATGTGCTCCGGCACGATCGGCATCGGCAGCAGCGGCAGAACGGCGTTCGGCTTCGAGAGCTTCATGACGACCGTCGTCGGGTCCGGTGCGGTGATCGAATCGACCGAGGTGAGGTAGCTGCCCCAGGTGGCCGCCTCCGGTCCGCCGTCGAGGATCCGGTTCAGCGTGAAGGCGACGTCGGCCGAGGTGAGCGGCTTGCCGTCGGACCACTTCACGTCGTCGCGGATGGTGAACGTCCAGGTGAGGCCATCGTCGGAGGTCTCCCAGTCACTGGCCAGGCCCGGCTGCGGCGACATGTCCTTGGGCGAGTACGTGATCAGCTGGTCGTACATCAACGCCCACATCTCGAACGACTCGGCCTCGATGCCGAGGAACGGGTTGAAGGAGTCGACCTCGTTCGTCATGCCGACGGTGAAGACGACCGGGTCGTCAGCCGACGCCGCTTGTGGAGCCGACACCCCGATCCACGACATGGTCAGGCCGAGGACGCCGGCGGCCACGCCGCCCGTCGCTCGCTTGACTCGATCCGATACCACTGGGATCACCGCCTCGTGGGGGTAGGTTCTCGCTCGTGAGTGCTAACGACGGACCCCCGCAGGCTCCTCGGCATCCCGTGACACACAGTCGACACGGTATTGACCGTATCGATCCTTTTGCCGGGCTGCGCGACGTCGACAGCGGGCCGGTTCTGGAGCACCTGAGGGCCGAGCGCGCCTTCTATGACGACTCGACCGGTCATCTACGCCCCTTGGTCCGGACCCTCGTCGCAGAGATGTCCTCGCGAGTTCCACCGACTGACTCTTCAGTCAGTTGGCCGTATACGAGGTTTTCCTACTACAACCGAACTCCCGAGGGAAGGGAGTTCGCGCAACTGTTACGCGAACCCCGTCGAGATGCGCCCGTTCCGCGACCGGATCCGCGCGAAACGTCATCAAATGCAGCGGATCTCGTTGCGGACGAACAGTTACTGCTCGACCTGAACGAGCTGGCCGGCGACTCGTCGTACGTCGACCTGGGGCTGGTCCGGATCAGTCGCGACGAGCGGCTGATGGCGTACTCGGTCGACACCGACGGCGACGAGGTGTTCGAGCTCCGGTTCCGCGATCTCGACACCGGCAAGGACCTTCCGGACACGATCAAGCGCAGCTACTACGGCGGGGCGTGGAGCGCTGACGGCCGGCACTTCTTCTACACCGTGCACGACGACGCATATCGCCCCTGGCAGGTGTGGCGGCACGAGCTCGGCACGCCGTCCGATTCCGACGCGCTCGTCCTCGACGAGACCGACCAGCAGTACGACCTGAGCCTCCGCGAGACCCGGTCGGGCCGGGTCATCGTGATCTGGACGGAGAACCGCAACACCACCGAGATCTGGCTGATCGATGCCGAGCGGCCGACCGAGCCGGCGCGCTGCGTCGAGCGTCGACGGTCCGGCGTCGAGTACGACGTCGAGCACGCCCGGATCGACGGCGACGACACGCTGCTGATCGTGACCAACGACGAGGCCGAGGAGTTCCGCCTGATGCGGGCCCCGTTGGACTCGCCGGGCCGTGCGTCGTGGACCGAGCTGCTGCCGTACGACCCGGCCGAACGGCTGCATCGGGTCGATGCGTTCGCGAACCACATTGTGCTCAGCATGCGCCGGGACGGGCAGCCGCTGCTCCGGTCGATCCGGCTGGATCGGCTCGACCAGCGCCTCGACATCGCCAGCTCAGTTCCGACCGGCTCGATCGTCGTCGGTCGCAATCTGCTGTTCGACACCGACGAGGTCAGCGTCATCGAGCAGTCGTACACCGAGCCGGCGACCTGGTACGCCGTGCACCTCGACACCGGTGCGCGCCGGGTGCGGCATCGCCAGGACGTGCCCGGCTATGACGCGGCCCCCTATGTCAGCGTGGCGATCACCGTGCCAGCCGAGGACGGGGCGTCGATTCCGGTGACGGTCGTGCGCCGTCGAAACACGGCGCTGGACGGCTCGGCGCCATGCCTGATCTACGGCTACGGCGCGTACGAGTCGTGCGACGACCCGCTGTTCGAGGTCGCCCTGCCGAGCCTGCTCGACCGGGGCGTCGTCTTCGTCCACACCCATCCCCGAGGCGGCGGCGAGAACGGCCGGCGCTGGTGGCTCGACGGCATGCTCGAGCACAAGCAGCACACCTTCTCCGACCACATCGCCGTCGCGGATGCGATCGCCGGTGACCTCGTGGACGGCGACCGGATCGTGACCCGGGGCCTGTCCGCCGGCGGGCTGCTCCAGGGCGCGGTCTTCAGTCAGCGACCGGACCGTTGGCGTGGCGTGATCGCCGAGGTGCCGTTCGTCGACGTCGTCACGACCATGCTCGACTCGTCGATTCCACTGACCGCCAACGAGTGGGACGAGTGGGGCGATCCGCGACGGGCCGAAGACTTCGCCTGGCTGCGGGCGTACTCCCCCTACGACAATCCGCCGCCGGCCGGACAGCGACCCGACCTGCTCGTGACGGGTGCCGTCCACGATCCCCGGGTGATGGTCTGGGAGCCCGCCAAGTGGGTCGCGCTGCTGCGCGAGACCGACCCGGACTGGTCCCCCCGCTGCCTGTTCCGGTGCGAGACCGGCGCCGGCGCCCACACCGGGCCGAGTGGCCGCTACTCGCATCTGGAGTACGAAGCCGAGGTGTACGCCTGGGCGCTCGACCGCTTCGGTCTGGCCGCCGCACCGTCGCGATAGGGCCCGCGCGAACTCGTCCTGTGGACAACTCGTCGGAGGGTGTTTCGGCGCCTACGGTTCCGGACGCCCGCACCCAACCGACTGCGAGGAGTCCACATGTCCACATCCACTTGGCGACGGGCGGTCGTCGCCACAGCGGTCGCCGCGCCGCTGCTGATCGCGCCGGCCGCCGCGGCGCCCGAGAGCGCGACGCCCGACAGTGCGCGGACGTCGGTCACGATGACCGCGACCGACCGCGACGACACCGAGGGACCGCTCGACATCCGCCGGGTCAAGCACCGGGTGGCGAGCCACGACGACTGGACCCGGCTGGCGTACACCGTCCGCACCCAGGGGCGGTTCGACGGCGGCGACCTGTCCTGGCGGCATCGGCACTTCGTCATCGAGCTCGACACCGACGGCGAGCCCGGCGCCGAGCGCAGCGTGACGATCTTCGGCCGCGACGGCAGGCTGCGTGCCGACCTGATCTCCAACGCGACCCGTGAGGTGATCGCGCACCTGGCCGTCGCCCGGCTCGACCGGCGGACCGTGAGCGTGGTGGGTTCCCGCGGGCAGATCGGCGCCCGCAGGCTGTTCTGGACCAGCAACTTCCATCGCAGCGGCGTGCCCGCCTGCGGATGGGCCGGCGGATACCCGATCACCTGCGAGGACAGCGTGCCCGATCGGGGTTGGCTCCGGCTCGACCGGATGGCCTGGCCGAAGGCACCGGCGTCGTGACCTAGTCGGCGCCGCCTGTCAGGCCCGCCCGCCACAATGGCCTGGTGACGAACGACCAGGCCGAGGGCGGGCGGGCCCGGCTCGGCGACCTCGTGGACACATCGGCAGCGGTCGGCGCCACCCGCTCGCGGCTGGCCAAGCGATCGGCGATCGCCACGCTGCTGCGTGACAGTGATCCCGACGACGTGGCAATCGTGGTGACCTACCTGTCGGGTGCGCTCCGGCAGCGTCGCACCGGCGTCGGCTGGGCGCAGCTTCAGGAGCTTCCGCCGGGCGCCGAGTCGAGCAGCTTGACCGTGGTCGAGGTGGATGCAGCGTTCGAGGCGATGAGCGGCTTGACCGGCGCCGGCAGTCAGGAGCAGCGTCGGCAGTTGCTGGCAGAACTGTTCGGCCGGGCGACGCCGACCGAGCAGGAGTTCCTGCGCCGCCTGGTCAGCGGCGAGCTACGGCAGGGGGCTCTGGACGGCGTGATGATGGATGCCGTCGCGGAGTCGTTCGACATCGCACCGGCCGCAGTACGGCGCGCGTCGATGCTGCTCGGGTCGACGGCAGGCGCCGCCAACATCGCGGCGACTGATGGAGAGACCGGTCTGGCCGAGGTGGGTCTGGTGGTCGGCCAGCCGATCCGCCCGATGCTCGCCGCCACCAGCAGCGACGTCACCGCCGCCCTGGAGAAGGTCGCCGCCGACGCGATCGTCGACCGCAAACTCGACGGGATCCGGATCCAGGTCCATCGCCGCGACGACGACATCGCGGTCTACACGCGGAGTCTCGACGACATCACGGCCCGAATGCCCGAGACGGTCGAGGTCGTCCGCGCCCTGCCGGCCACCCGGCTCATCCTGGACGGCGAGGCGCTGGTGCTCAACTCGGCCGGTCGGCCGCGCCCGTTCCAGATGACCGCCGCCCGTACGGCCAGCCGGGTCGACATGGACGCCCTGGTCGCCAGCGCACCGGTCTCGACGTACTTCTTCGACCTGCTGCACCGCGACGGCGAGGACTTCCTCGATCGACCACTCGCGGATCGGCTGGCCGAGCTCGAGGACGTGGTTCCGAAGACGCATCGGGTTCCCGGGTTGCGTACCACCGACCCGACCAAGGCCGAGGAGTTCCTAGCCGACTCACTCGCCGCCGGCCACGAGGGCGTGGTGATCAAGTCGCTGGTGGCGCCCTACGACGCCGGCCGCCGCGGATCGAGCTGGGTCAAGGTCAAGCCGCGCCACACGCTCGACCTCGTCGTGCTGGCCGCCGAGTGGGGTCACGGGCGCCGGCAGGGCTGGCTGTCCAACCTGCACCTGGGCGCGCGCGGGCCCGACGACGAGTTCGTCATGCTCGGCAAGACGTTCAAGGGCCTGACCGACGAGCTCCTCACCTGGCAGACCGAGCAGTTCCTCGCCCGTGAGGTCCGGCGCACCCGCGGCACCGTGTTCGTCCGTCCCGAGCTGGTCGTCGAGATCGCCTTCGACGGCATCCAGATGTCGACCCGCTACCCCGGCGGCGTCACGCTGCGATTCGCCCGGGTCCTGCGCTATCGCGACGACAAGAGCGCTGCCGAGGCCGACACCCTCGACGCCGTGCGGGCCATCGGTGGACTCGACGTTTCAGCTGCCACCTAACATGGCGGGATGCCAGCCGAGGACAGCTCGTCAGGTTCGGTGCCACCCACTCGCTCCGGCGCGGCCGACCGGCGACGGGAACGCTCCGCGGAGATCATCGCCGCGACCCGCGCGTTGTTCGACGCACGGGGCGTCCGCGACGGCCGTATCGAGGACATCGCCAAGGCCGTCGGGATCAACCGGGCGATCATCTACCGCCACTTCTCCGGCAAGGAGGAGCTGTTCGCGCTGACCCTCGTCGGCTACCTCGACGAGCTGGTCGCCGAACTGCGGGCTGCCGACGATCCCGACCGGTCCGCGACCGAGCGGCTGCGCCGGATCAGCGCGGCGTTCCTCGACTTCGGAGAGCGCTACCCCGCCTTCGTCGACTGCGCCCTGACCCTGCTGCGCCGGCCCGGCGATGAGCTTCTCCGCGAGGTCAACGAGGGATCGATGGTCCAGCTCGGGCGTAGCCTGGCCCGCTGCCTTCGAGTCTTGGTGGAGGTCATCGAAGCCGGCGTCGAGAGCGGTGAGTTCTCGGTCGCCAAGCCCGACCTGCTGGCCAACGTGCTCTACACCCAGGCGCTCGGCGGCCTCCAGCTGGCTCGGCTGCGCCTGCTCGTACGCGAGGCGAATCCCGACGTGCCCGACGTGGCGCCGGTCTCGCCCGACGAGGTCAAGCACTACCTGATCGAGGCGGGTGTCGCGATCGCGCGGGGCTAGCGCTCCAGGATCGCCGTCACACCCTGACCGCCGGCGGCGCAGATCGAGATCACGCCGCGGCCGCCGCCTCGCTCGGCGAGCAGCTTCGCCAGCGTGGCCACGATGCGACCGCCGGTGGCCGCGAACGGGTGGCCGGCCGCGAGCGACGATCCGGCGACGTTGAGCCGCTCCCGGTCGATGGCGCCGAGCGGCGCGTCGAGTCCGAGTCGCTGCTTGCAGAAGGTCGGGTCCTCCCAGGCCTTCAGCGTCGCCAGCACCTGCGAGGCGAACGCCTCGTGCATCTCGATCAGGTCGAAGTCGCCAAGCTTCAGTCCGGCCCGGTCGAGCATCCGCGGCATCGCGTACGCCGGCGCCATCAGCAGCCCTTCGCTGCCGTTGACGTAGTCGACCGCCGCCGTCTCGTAGTCGGTCAGGAAGGCAAGCGGCTCCCAGCCCTTCGCCGCGGCGTAGTCCTCCGACGCCAGCAGCACCGCCGAGGCTCCGTCGGTGAGCGGTGTCGAGTTCCCGGCCGTCATCGTGGCGGTCTCGCCCTGGCCGAAGACCGGCTTGAGGGTCGCGAGCTTCTCGACCGAGCTGTCTGGCCGCAGGTTCTGGTCCCGTTCGAGCCCGAGGTACGGCGAGACGAGATCGTCGAAGAAGCCACGGTCGTACGCCTCGGCGAGATGTTGATGCGACGCGGCCGCGAGCTCGTCCTGCGCCGCCCGGTCGATCTCCCACTCGAGCGCGGTCAGCGCGGCGGACTCCCCCATCGACAGGCCGGTGCGCGGCTCGGCATTGCGCGGGATCGACGGCACGACATGGCCCGGCCGGAGCTTCGTGAGCGCGCCCAGCCGGCCCTTGAGGGACCGCGCTCGATTGGTCTCGAGCAGGACCTTGCGCAGCCCCTCGTTCACCGCGATCGGCGCGTCCGACGTCGTGTCGCTCCCGGCGGCGATGCCGACCTCGATCCGGCCGAGCGCGATCTTGTCGGCCACCGCGATCGTCGCCTGCATCCCGGTGTCACAGGCCTGCTGGATGTCGTAGGCGGGCGTCGTCGGCGCCAGCGTCGAGCCGAGCACCGACTCCCGGGCCAGGTTGTAGTCGCGGGAGTGCTTCAGCACCGCACCGGCGACCACCTCGCCCAGTCGCTCGCCACCAAGGTCGTATCGGCCGGCCAGACCGTCCAGCCCGGCGATCAGCATGTCCTGGTTGGAAGCCCTGGCGTACGCACCGTTCGACCGTGCGAACGGGATCCGGTTGCCCCCCACGATCGCGACCCGGCGCAGGAATCGCATCGTGGCCGCAGACTTGCTCCGTGTAGCCATTGCGCTCGCTCTCCTCGTGGACGATGGATGTAACCACAAGTTCCCGTGATTACTTTTCGCTGGCTGGAGACGACTACTGGCGCTCTGACCTGCGGGTATGACTGCCATCTTGTATCGGCCGGTTACGCACAGCGCTAGTTGTGCGTGTAACCTTACTCCATGGCGCACGTGGAGATAAGCCCCGAATGGGACGGCTGGCTCCGCGACTGGCAGATGAGCCTGAAGGCCGACGGAAAGCGGCCAGACACGCTGAAGACGTACGAGCGCTCGGCCCGGATCTTCCTTGACCACGTGCTACCGAAGGAGCCGGACGAGGTGACCCCTCGCGACATCGAGGCCTTCATGGTCGCGCTCATTGACGCCCGCCAGTCCGACGCCACCCGCCGACTGCGCCTCATGGCGTTGCGGTCGCTGTTCGGCTTCATGCTCGCAGAGCCCAACAGTCCGCTGAACTCGAACCCAGCCGTTGGCATCGCTCCCCCGGTAGTCGAGGACCCGCACATCGACATCGTGACAGACGAAACCCTGGTCGCGGTGCTGAAGACCTGCGACAAAACGTTCCTCGGGTTGCGCGACACCGCAATCATCCGGCTCATGCTTGCGTGCGGACTCCGACGCGCCGAGCTGGTCGGCGTCGACGTCGACGACCTCGACTTGATCCAGCAGCTCCTTGTCGTCCATGGCAAGGGTGGCAAGGCCAGAATCGTGTCCATCGGCGGCACGAAGACCCCGCTGGCGCTATCGCGCTACATCCGAGCTCGACGCAAGCATCCACGAGCGGCTGACTCGGCCCTATTCCTAGTCCAGCGCCAAGCCGGCGACGCCCGGATGTCCGGTGCCGCTGTCGCTGAAATGCTCCGTCGTCGATGCCGCATGGCCGGCGTGGGCCCGATCCACCCCCATCAGCTACGGCACACCTGGGCCCACCTCAATAAGGTGGAGGGGCTCTCCGACGAAGACCTCGAGCGGATGGGCGGCTGGTCCGCACCGGGTATGGTTCGCCGTTACGGCCGCGCCATGGCCGATCAACGCGCCCTGGCGGCCCACGCCCGACTCGCCGTGGGTGATCGGTTATGAGGACGCGCGATCCGGGTCTCCTACATCCGAGCAAGGACACTGTCGTCATCACCCTCGGGCACTTGACCCCAGAGCGGTCCTCCTCGCCAACTCGAGGAACCTCCAGTCAGCAGGACTCATCCGCAGATCCCCTCTAGGAGCATTCAGCACCCCGAGTTAGCGCCATTTCATGCCACGCCCCATGCCAGGTCGCCGCCGGAGGTCACACCGCATCGTCCGCGTGACGGACGATGGGGCTATCTGACTAACGGTCGATCTGGTCTTGTTCAGCACCTGCAGCTGTACAGCCTCCAGCGCTTCCAGCCGGTCGTGCGTGCTGGCTTGCCCGGGCGCTTCATGTACTCGATGTATGCAACGTGCCGATGGTTGCAAGACAGGTAGGCGCGCGAGAATCCGCCGCCGGCGCCGTCGGCGAACCAGCCCCGCGTATCGAAGATCCGATGGACACGCTTCTTGGTCATGCCTTTGTGAATATGGCGGTACTCCTTCTTCGTGACACAACCCGGCGTCTCGGCGCCTACCGGGCCCGCGGTCACCGCGACACCGCCGAAGGCGAGGACGAGTCCGGTGCAGGCCGCGGCAAGAGGTCGAAGTAGTTGGGCCTTGGTCATGAAGTGGGTCCTCCCGAGGGTTTGACTGCGCGGCCTGTCCGCGCCGACGGATATCGGCGGGTCCAGCGAGGGCGGCGCCGATTCGGGTAGATGTCCCCTGGCCGTCGGCTGTGCCGTCGCCGGTGAATGTCGTTCGGATAACGATCACTACCGGAGATAGGGCGGCGCCAGAGAACAAGGTCCCACTACGACCCGACGTAGGCCCCAAGCAAGCCGCACGAACGCGCCGCGGCCTTCAGACAGAGCGCATCCAATTACAAGAAGGAACGTCACCGTTGACTCCGGTTCACTCCAGGCGCCGGGAGTTCGCCTACGGACCCCACGAGCTGCGTCCAGCACCCCCGCTCGCTGCCATTTCGTGTCACGAGTCGTGTCGCGCGATGTTCACGCTCCAAGCTGGCACGCCCGAAACACCATATCGATGCGACGAGGTGCCCGACGACTCCGCCGAGGCGGAGCTCGTTATGGCGACCTGCAACCCGAGCGGTATCAGGTCCTCAAGCGCGCGCTCATGCCGATGAGCGGTCGACGCCGACGCGACCCACGCTGACCGGCATGAGTGGAAGGCGAGGCGTCCTACGAGGTGTACTTCGACACTCGTCAGGGGCATCGACGAGTTCGCGGACCGGCTGCGGCGGCCTGCTCGCGGCGGGCGACATACCTCCGGCCGTCGTCCTCGCTTGCGCAGCCCGCCCAACGAACGTGACACACCACGACGGAGAGCGCCAACCCGTAGGCCAGCTCGCTGAGCCAGGCGGCGACCCGCGGCGAGGCCCCGCGCCCCTTCGCACCAGTCTTCGGCCTCCACGCCGGCCTACGAACTGGCAGCTACGGGGAGCAGGGCCAGGTATGGCCGGGCAATTGTTTCGGCCGCTGAGGGAACCCGAAGGTGCAAGAATGCCTATCAGCATGTTGCGGTGTTGAAGGAGAACTCGTGGCGGGCACCCAGGATGAGGCGGCGTCGTTTGTCGCGGCACGCCGACGTCGGCGCATCGTCGTGGTCACCGGACTAGTTGCCGCCGGCGTCGTCATCATGGGGGCTGCCATTGGATCGGCGGTCCAAGAAAGGGCGTCCTCTGATTCGTCATCACCCGTGCCAAGCAGCGGATGCGAGATTCCCGACCGGTGGACACCGGCCATCGAAGCGGGGGCGCTCAACAAAGAGAAGGCCTGCCAGGAGCTCCGTCCGGGTCAGCAGGAGATCCCCACGACTCCACAGGTAATGCACTCACCTGAGGGGCCCAGCCTCGCGATCGAGGACTGGGTGCACGAGGAGTGGATCCCGCAATGCCGTACCGGCAGCTTCCCCCTCGGTGAGGGCAATAAGGCCGCCAAGCTGTACTGCAACGCCATCCTCAAGGTCGCCGCCGGCGAGCTCGAGCCAACCCACATCTGTGAGCCACCGGAATGCTCGGAACCCGAGCTGGTCTGGGCCTACGACAAGCCCAACTCCGCGACCTCGCCGATGCTGACGGAAAATGAGGCCGAACGTCGATAGGAAGTCAGCCTCGTTCAGCAGGCGTGGTCGACGGTGAGCACGTAGGCAACCGTTCGCGGGCCGGTGGCGTCCTCAGAGTAGGCAGCGGGTACGCCCACATGGGAGGGGTGCCCTATGGACTGGTGTTGGTCAGCGGGCCGGAGCGCGCAACTCGCATCCGCGGCACTGTTGATCGTGGCTGGCTGCGGCCACTCTCCGGAAACCTCGACCCAACCATCGCCGACAGGCCTTCCGTCGTCGTCGGCGCAGCCAGCGCACGATGTCAGGGCCGAAGCCAGCGACCAGTCGCCCCGATGTGCCACGCCTAGCCTGTTCCCTCGCGTCGTGGACTTCGGCGCCAACATGAGCAGCCCGTTCCTTGTCGTCTCGCTAACTAACCAGAGCCCCACGCGGTGCCACCTGCGTGGGTATCCAATCATTGCGGCGGCTGCCCGCTGCGCGTACACACACGAGAAATCCTGCTCGCTAGACATCACCTTGCGGCGCGGGTCGATCTACGAGCGGCACGACCCCCCGACGGGTCGAGCTTGAGTCTCACGGCAAGGCGTTCTTCGCACTGGGTACTGGCACTGGCTGGAACCCCCCGGTGTACGAGATCACACACCTGGTCATCACGCCGCCGGGCAGTCACGAGTCACTACGGCTGCGAGTAGCGGTGTCTGCGACCGGACCGGCCAACAAGCCGATCCCCGTCGGCGTCACCGCGCTGCAATCCGGTCGACCCACGCAGTGACGATTCGTCGGCAGAAAGTCGGCAACAGGCCTTACGCCGAGGCGTGACCACCGGCATCAGTTGACAGCCAACCCCGCCTAGCCCGGCACCGCGGGCAGTAGCCGACACCCATCGACAGTCAGCAACGACCATGGCATGGAGGGGTGCAAGGTGTGGATCGAGGCGCTGGCGGACCCGGATCGTGATCTGGGCGGCGGACAATGCGAACCGTGAAGCGGATCATTGCGGTGGCCGCCGGCGTCGGCCTGATGGTCATCGGGTGCGGCGACGATGACAGCGGTGATGATCCCCTATCGCAACATGGTCAGCGACAAGCGGGCACCTGAGGTCACAGTGACCGTTCGCGACGAGGCCGGAGAGCCGGTCGCGGACATCGCCTACGAACCGTCGAGCGGTAGGGTACCGCTCCGAGGGACCTATGCGTTCCTCCAGACGCAGGACGGAGACACCTGGTCGACCGCGTACACCCTGTCGCGCCACCTCCCCGACGGCGGGTATGTCGAGGGCGTGCCCGACGCTTTCAATGAGGATGCCTACGGCGGACCCGGCCTGGACACCTACCGCCTGCCCGACCTCGAGCCCGACGACAGGTATCGCATCTGCATCGACTTTGTCATCCGGCACCACAGCGCCAACTGATGCTCCGCTCGTTTCACAGCAGCTAACCACCCGAGCGGCCGACTGGCGTCAGTAGAACGTCAGAGTATGGAGGGTCATGCCTGGCGTGCCACCCACGTGCCACAACGCAGCGGGAACAGCGGGGAATCACGCTCAGCGCGCCACGTCTAAGGCGTCCGCTCCCTCTCCATTAAGGGCAAACGGCGTCTAGGGACGACCGAGATGTGGCACAACCGCAAACGTCATCACAGCCAACTCGGATGGCTCACACCGATAGGGTTCGAACGCAATCGCATCATCACCGCGGCATGAGAATCCAACGAATCTCGACTCCGCGGAACCCGGGCAGCACCAGAGTGCGCATCAAACCCGGACGCTTCATGGCACTTCACAACCGCTCGTTCCACCCACGCCCAGGTTCACCGGCCGGGTGGTGGTGGGAGGGGTCGACACCCACGAGGATCTGCACGTTGCGGCAGTCCTGGACACTGGTGAGAACGTGCTCGCGACCCGCAGCTTCTCCACCACAAGGGCCGGCTACCGGGCCGCTGATCCGCTGGATGCGGGCCACCTGCGCGATCGACTTGCCTGTCTCGCGGACCACCCGCACCGCGCCCTGCTTGAAATCCTCATCGAACCCTTCGTCGTGCCTTTGCCATCGGCTACCTCCTCAAAGCCGATGTCTCCACGCTATGGGGGAAGCCCAGTCCAATGAGTCAATTCTGAGGCTCGGCGGTATCATCAGACGGACCTGAACTATTCACATCGGGGTCGATGACCGGTCGAGTGAATGCCAGAACGGTATAGTAGATCAGTACTGCGCCGCAGATGAAAAGTCCGGCGGCGACGATGGCGTAGAAGGCCTGGCGTCCTCCCGACGATTGAATTGCCGTAACAGTGGACCAGGCGCCACCGCCGAGAGTGACGATATCCATACCGAGGAAGATTCGGATACCCGAGGCACGCATCCTGGATTTGTCCGCCGAACGCACGAGCCGCTCGGCGGACAGTCGCACCCAGAGACCCCAAGCGGCAAAGACCGCCAGGCCTGCGAACCCCACGGCGGTTCCGGTATCCCCTCTAAGTCCTCCGGCCACGGACACCGCCAAGGAAACGACGACGGATACGGCAAGAAACCACTCCGTTAGCCGGCTGCGACCAACCATCACATGACCGATCCTAGGGTCGGCTCCACTATTGCGAGGAGACCCATATTCCCCCAGCCAAACAACCGGCCGCAAGCCCCACCCATCCAGGAGGACCGGCGGCGACGAGCTCGGCCTTTATAAGAAGGTAGGCCCCCGCGCCCACTGCCGAACGGCCGGGAACTCCGCCTACGGCACATCCGTATGCGAATGTACCGATAGATTCAAGGCTCGGCCGATTGTCCCAGGCCGACTCTGCGCCAGCCGCCGCGGCGCCGATCAACGCCTTGTTGTACTCCCAGCCTGTCTCTGCGGCGTCCCATAGCTCATCTCCGTAGTTCCAGGGGCAGGTCCCCCAGCAGCCGAAGCGGCCGGTGGGGTCACTCTTGTTGATTGGGTTGACTCCGACGTAGGCGTAGGGATTGAGGGTCATGGGGTCGTCGGGTTGTCCGATGATGGGGTCGGGTTGGGTCCAGCGGGTGAGGTTGGGCATGTAGTAGCGGGTGCCGAGTTTGAGCATCCCGGTGGCCTGGTCGTAGTACCCGCCGGTGTAGCGGAACGGGTTGATGTCGGTGGTTTCGGCGGGGTTGGGGTCGAGTTGTTCGCCGTAGGGGTCGTAGGTGTAGCGGCGGTCGATGGTTTGGTCGTTGCGGACGGTGGCGGCGACCGACCCGAGCCCGTCGAACAGGTAGTACAGGTCCTTTTCGTCGGCGTTGCGGTCGACCATGGCCACCAATGTGCCGGACGGGTCGCGGACGAACCAGGACGCATGCGGCTCGCCGCTGTTGGGCCCCTGGGAAGACAGGCCAAGCTGGTTGTAGGCGATGCGCTGGTCGCCGGCCTGGGTGCGGCGGTCTTGGCTGACGTCGCCGTATTCCATGTCGAATGCGGCGCCGCCGGGCGGCGTGATCTGGGTGGTTTGGGACATCTGGTTGTAGCTGGCGTCCATGCCATCATCGGTCGAGACCAGGTTGCCAGCATCGTCATAGTCGTAGACGGTGGCGTTTGTCGGCGGTGTGGCGCAGCCGCCGGCAGGTGTGCCGGGGGCGGTCCAGCACAGCTCGTCGGCAGTGTTGTAGACGAATGTGGTGGTGGTGTTTGGGATGTTCGAGCCGGTGACGGTTTCGCGGGTGATGTTGCCTCGGGTGCCGAGGGTGTATTCGAAGTCGGTCAGTTCGGTGCCGGTGTCCGACACGGTGCGGGCCCGGGTGAGCCGCATCAGGTCGTCGTAGGTGTAGTTCGTGGTGGCGCCGTCGCGTCTGGTGACGCTATAGCGGGTGGTGGTGTCGATGCCGCCGGGAGTGGCGTAGTTGTACCGAAAGAAGGTCAGCAGCGAGGCGGACGGTGCCGGGCAGCCGGGGCCCGGGCTGGCGCCGGTAAAGGCGTAGATGCACTGCAGTCGGCGGGAGTTGTCCCAGCGGGCCTCCATCGTGACGCCGTTGGGGTACGCGGTGCTGGTGCGCAGGTCACGGTCGTTGTAGCCGAACGTGGTGGTCTTGCCCCGCTGGTCGGTCACCTCGGTCACCAGGTTTACGGCGTTGTAGACATAGGTGACCGGAGCGGGCTCTGAGGTGACTTCGATGGAGGTGAGGTTGCCGGACAGGTCGTAGGTGTAGTTGGTGGACGAAGCCGGAGGCTCGGGCGCCTCGTCGGTCATCCGGTTCAGCTCGTCGTAGGTGAAGTTGGAGTTCCCGGTGGCGTCCTGGCGGGCGGTCAGGTTCCCGTTCTCGTCGTAGGTATAGGTGATCGTGACGCCGCCGAGGGTGGGGTGGGTGTAGGCGACGCTAGATATCCGGTCCAGGGCGTCGTAGTCGATGGTGGCGACGACGCCGCGGCCGTCGGTGACGGTCTTGACCCGGCTGACCGCGTCGTAGGTGAAGGTGCGGGTGCCGTGCGGACCGGGCGGGTCGACCGTGGTCAGTTCGCCGTCGGCGTTGTAGGAGAACAGCGTGTCGTTGTCCTGGTTCGCGATACCGCAGCCGGCACCGGTGTCGTTGTCCAGGGTGGTGCCGGTCGGTGGCGGGTCGATCCGTTGCAGCTGGCCCTTGCCGTCGTAGCAGTACCGGAACGTGACGCCAGTCGCCGGGTTGGCGGCCTCGATCAGGTTGCCCTTCGAGTCGTAGTCATAGGCCCACGTCGCCGCTCCAGAGCTGGAGCCGACCGAGAAGTCGCGCACAGCAGTCGGAAGGTGTGGGTTGGCCGAGTCGGTGTAGTCGGTGAACGCCTGCCCACCGGTCGGCAGGGTGACCCGGTTCAGGTTGTCGGTCTTGCCGTAGCGGTAGTCGAATGCTGGCCCGCCGGCACCGGACTCTGTGAACGTGGTGATGTTTGAGTTCGACGTGTACGTGCCGGAGCGGGTGTGGCCCTTGGCGTCGACGGTCTGCACCACCCGGTCGTTGTTGTCGAGGCAGTAGGTGGTGGTGTCGGTCACCGAGACCCGTTCCGCGTCGACGACGGTGCGGGCGACCGTCTTTGGGTCGGTGCAGTCCGGCCCGATCGTGGTCGGGTAGGTGAACGTAGTGGTCGGGTCGATGTCGTTGGTGTCGGCGGTGACCCGGGTTAGCGTTTTGACCCGGCGGGTGGTGCCGTCGTAGCCGATCTGGGTGGTGTTGCCGCGTGGGTCGGTGATCGAGGTCAGCCGACCAGAGCCGTCGTAGCCGAAGCTGGTCAACTTGTTCAGGTTGATGGCGTCCGAGCCCAACCCGTAGGACGTGACGGCGAACGAGGACAGCCGCCAGGTGGGATCGCTGCCGAACTGGGCGTAGTCGTAGTTGAACACCCGACCCCCGGCCTCATCGGTCACGGTGTCGAGCAGCCCGGCGCTGTAGGTGAAGTCGACCCGGCGTCCTTGGGTGTCGGTGAGGAAGTCCAGGCTGCCGTCGGGGTTGTAGGTGTAGGTGATCTGGTTGCCCTGCCCGTCCTGGGAGCGCAGCAGGTTGCCGTTGGCGTCGAAGACCATGGCCGCCTTGTTGAACCACTCCAGCCGGTAGGTGTTCGACCCAGCGTCGAAGGTGAGGTCGCCGTCCAAGCCGGGCTCGGCCCGGATGTAGTCGCCGTCGGCGTTCTTGTCGAACCGCACCCGGTAGCTGGACGGGCCGACGAACACCACCCGGCCGGTGGTGCCGGGGAACTCCAGCCGCACCGTCGGCGCCGTCCCAGTCGACCAGCTCGGCGACAGCCGCGACGGATCCGGGGTGGTGGCCAGGCTGTTGTAGAACCGGTCCAGGCTCACGTCCAGGCCGGTGCCTGCGATCTGCAGATCGGTCTCGTGGAGCAGCAGGTTGCCGGTGCCGACGTTGACAGCCGCCTGCATGCGGTCGTTCAACGCCTGCGTCTCATACGTGGAGAACCGGCGGTTCCCGGTCCGGTCGAAGATGGGTGGGGGCGGTTCGGTGTAGGTGACGGTCAGCTTCGGCCACCGCGCCTCGTTCGGCGCGTCCGAGGAGTAGAAGTACAGGGTGTTCGTGGTGTTCTCCGGCGCCTGCTTGATTACCATGCCCTGGTTCGGGCTGGTCCCCTGCACCCAGTCGTTGACAAGCCACGTCGAGTCGAACGACTTGTAGCCGCTGGTCGTGCCGTCCATGGTGCGGCGGCCGGCGTCCCGGGCTTCAAAGTCTCCGCCCGGGTTGGTCCAGCTGTTGGTGGCGTCGTATTGGTTCCAGGTCACCTGCCCGGTCCACGACTTCAGCGCCCTGCGGACCTCATAGTCGGCCGAGTTGCCCGACGCCGACTGGGTCGCGTCCAGGTACAGCTCGAGGTCGCCAGAGGTGACGGTCGCGTTGGCGGGAATGTTGGACAGGTCGAACTTCAACAAGGACCGGATGTCCTTACCCGCGCCGGTGTGGCCAACCCTCATGAACTCAGCCGACTGCCCGCAGTTGCTCGCACCCGCATCTCCCGACCAGATCCAGCAATCCAGCGCCGCCGGCTTCGCCGTGATCGTCGGATCGATCGTCACCGGATACACCCGCGCCGGGTCGGTCAGCCAGGACTCGTCCGCGGTCAACGACAACGACCACCCACCAGCCTCCTGCCGCTGCAGCCCGAACGACACCGCCTCGGACAACCCGGCCGGATCGCCGGAACTGTCGAACATGAACGGCGCCGGCATCGTGAACACCGCCTTACCCGACCCGTCGACGAACTCCACACTGCCGTCGTCGGCCAAGTGCGGGCGCAGACCATCACTCGCCTGCAGGTCGAAGCTGAACGTGCTCGAAGCCGACGGCGATTCGAGAACGATCGCCTCCTTCGCCGCCTCCCCCGTCGCCTCATACGCCACACTCACCCCCGGCAGACCACCCGAATATGCCGCCTCGCTACCGGCAATCTCCGGTGCGCCGTCCAGACCCGCCAGGGCGTAGCTCACCCAGGCCTCCTCAGCCTCGAACCGGACCGGCGTCGAACCCGCATCATCGGGGACCATCAGCTGATAGTCGTTCGCCGCGTTCTCCGC
>Ga0081455_10001324_pt1 | contig 30652 bp, 21 predicted proteins | sample TabmetS3T2R1_FD_70207 | JGI IMG/M metagenome (GOLD analysis project Ga0081455, IMG submission 70207) | Tabebuia heterophylla rhizosphere microbial communities from the University of Puerto Rico - S3T2R1 | ecosystem: Host-associated > Plants > Roots > Rhizosphere ... | reverse complement strand
GGGGCGAGCCGTTCGCGGACTGCGCGGTGGAGGGGTGGGCGGCCGGCGAGATCGTCCGGCTGGGCGAGCTGCGGATGACCGCCACCGAGGAGCTGTGGTCGGCGCGGCTGGCGGCCGGCGAGCACGCCGCGGCGGTGGCCGCGCTGGAGCCGCTGGTGGCCGCCTGGCCGTACCGGGAGCGGCTGACCGGGCTGCTGATGCTGGCGCTGTACCGGTGCGGGCGGCCGGCCGAGGCGCTGGACCGGTACCAGCGGCTGCGCGCGCACCTGGCCGAGGAGCTGGGCGTGGATCCGGGGCCGGAGCTGCGCCGGCGGTACGAGGCGATCCTGCGGCACGACGCGTCGCTGGATACCGCGCCGGTGGTCGCGCCGGTGGCCGCGCCGGCCCAGCTGCCCGCGCCGGCAGGCTACTTCACCGGCCGGGCCGCCGAGCTGCGCGCGCTGTCCACTGTGGACGGTATTGCCGCGGTGTCCGGGCCGGCCGGCATCGGCAAGACGGCGCTGGCGCTGCACTGGGCGCACTCGGTTGCCGACCGCTTCCCCGACGGCCAGCTCTTCCTGGACATGCGCGGCGCCGCGGACCCGATGCCGGCCGGCGAGGCACTGCCGCACCTGCTGCGCGGCCTCGGCGTGCCACCGGACCGGATACCGTCCACAGTGGACGAACAGGCCGGGCTCTACCGTACCGTCCTGCACGGCAAGCGGATCCTCATCGTGCTGGACAACTGCCGCGACGCCGCCCAGGTGCTGCCGCTGGTTCCCGGCAGTGCGTCCTGCCTGCTGCTGGTCACCTCCCGGTCGGCGCTGACCGCGCTCGTCGCGCACCACGCCGTACGGCTGCTGTCCCTGGACGTGCTCGGCGCGGGCGAGGCGGTGACGCTGCTCGGTGAGGTCTGCGGGGCGCCGCGGGTGGCGGCCGAGCCGGCGGCCGCCGCCGAACTGGTGGAGCTGTGCGGCCGGCTGCCGCTGGCGCTGCGCATCGCCGCGGCGACGCTGGCCGCCTCCCGGCAGCCGGTCGCCGCGCTCGCCGCCCGGCTCGCCACCGGCAGCCGGCTGGACGCGCTGGCCATCGAGGGCGACTCGCGCAGCGTCCGCACCGCCTTCGCCAGCGCGTACGGCGCGGTGTCGCCGGGCGCCGCGGAGGTGTTCCGGCTGCTGGGCCTGTTCCCGGGGGTGACCGCGTCCGGGCACCTGGTGGCCGCGCTGACCGACGTACCCGTGCCTGCCGCCGACCGGCTGGCCGGCGAGCTGGCCGCGGCCCACCTGGTGACCGGGGCCGGCGACCGGTACGGCTTCCACGACCTGATCCGCCTGTACGCCAGGGAATGCGCGCAGTCGGTGGAGCCGGCGGACCGGCAGGCGGAGGTGTCCGGCCGCGTCCTGGACTGGTACCTCGCGGTCGCGGCGGCGGCGAACGGCGTGCTCCAGCCCAGCCGCAACCGGGTCGTACCCTCGCTGAAGTACCCGCCGGCCGAGCTGCCGGCGCTGGCCACCCACGACAACGTCCTGGCGTTGCTCGACGGCGAGCGGCCGAACCTGGTGCCGGTGGTCCGGTACGCGGCCGAGTCCGGCTACCCGACGGCGGCCTGGCAGCTGGCGTACCTGCTCGCCGGCTTCTACGAGTTCCGCGGCTACTGGGCCGAGCGCATCGAGATCTGCCAGCACGCGCTGGCGGCCGCCCGGCAGGACGGCGACCTGCTCGCGGAGAGCCTGATGTGCAGCAGCCTCGGCGGGGCGTACAACACCGCGCACCGGTTCGCCGAGGCGGTGCCGCAGCTGCGGCGTTCGCTGGCGCTGGCGCGCACCCTCGACGACCAGCGGGGCCAGGGGAACGCGCACAACAACCTGGCCTGGGCGTACCTGGAGCTGGGCCGGCACGATGCCGCGATCGCCGCGCTCGGTGCGGCGCTGGCGCTGTACGAGGCCGCCGGCCAGCGCGTCCCGATGGCGTTGACGTTGAACAACCTGGGCGAGACGCACATCCGCTGCGGGCGTACCCGCTTGGCCTTCGTCCACCTGCACCGCGCGCTGACGCTGGCCCGGTCGGTGGCGGATCCGAGGCTGGTGGCCGCGGTCACGCACAGCATCGGCGAGGCGCACCTGCACACCGGTGACCCGGCGGCGGCGATGGGATTCCTCCGCTCGGCGCTGGCCGTACGGCGGGAGCTGGGCGACCACCGGCACGCGGCCGAATCCCTGACGTCCCTGGGGATCGCGTGCCTGGCCAGCTCCGCCCGTGCGGCCGAGGGCCACCTGCAGGAAGCGGTCACCGCCAGCCGGCACAGCGGCAACGAGCACCTGGAGGCGGTGGCCCTACGGCACCTGGCGGTGGCCCAACTGCGGTCCGGGAACCGCACCGCCGCCGCCGACTCGCTGGACCGGGCGGTCACCCTGCGGGCCCGGATCCCCGACGCGGCAGAGGAATCCGCGCTCCGCGAGACCCGGGCCGAGCTGGTGATCCGCTAGCTGCCGCACGAAGGCGCACGCAACTCCACCCTGCTGTTCGGATCCTCCAGCCGCCCCTGGTTCGGCGCGGAGAACACCACGTCGAAGTGCTTCCCCGCCTGGCACAGCGAGGTCCGGCGCACCAGCACCCGGGCGTACCCGATGCTCTCCCCCGCCGCGATACTCACCCGCCCGTCGTCCACGGCAACGAAATCGGCCGGCGAACTGGCCGTCCCGGCCTGCGTGTCGTACCGCGCCACCACCCTGCTGAACAGGCTCACCGACACCCGCATCGGGATGCCGACCTCAACGAACCGCAGGTTGTCCCCGTCACCATCGACCACATAGAACGTCGACGGCACCGTCAGGCACACCGCGCACTGCCCCGGCCCCGACGCCGCGGCCCCCGCCCGCCCCGCCACAACCCCCACCGCGGCCAGCGCCACCCCCACCACGGCGCCCAACACCCGCAAGCCCTTCACCACAACAATCCCCCCACTCAGTCCAAGAACCGTCCCCCAACACCTACCCCCCGCGGGTTGTCGCAAGGTTGTCGCGCCCTACGCCAGGGCGGAGGTCACCACGAGCCAGAGGGGGGCGGTGAGGACGAAGGCGGTGGTGGAGGCGACGATGGCGGCGGTGGCCTCGGGTTGGAGGGCGTCATAGCGGTTGGCGAACAGCAGGACGTTGGCGCCGATGGGGAGGGCGGCGCACATGACGGCGATGGAGAGGGGGAGGCCGCGCAGGCCGAAGAGGTAGGCGACGGCCAGGACGGCGGCGGGGAGGATCAGAAGTTTGAGGGCAGCCATGGTGACGGCGGGGCGGACGTAGCCGCGGACGCCGTACCGGCGCAGGGTGAGGCCGATGGTGAACAGGCTGAGCGGGACGACGGCGCTGGCCAGGGTGCGCAGGACGTCGTCGGCCGGGCCGGACAGGCCGAGGCCGGTGGCGTGGTAGGCGAGGCCGAGCAGGATCGGCGAGACGACCGGGTGTACGAGGCTGCGGCGGGCGGTGCGGCGGACGGTGCCGGGTTCGCCGCCGGCGGATCCCGCTTCCACCAGCACGGTGGCGACCGTCAGCAGCACCAGCGACTGGAGGCTGATGACCGCGACCAGCAGGCCGAGTCCGGGCGCGCCGTACAGGGCGGTGACGATCGGGACGCCCAGTTGGACGGTGTTGCTGAAGCTGACCGCCAACCCCCAGACCGCGCCCTCCGGCATCCGGAACCGGCGCCACGCGCACACCGCCAGCAGCAACAGCACGGCCGGCACGAAGTAGGCCACCAGCATCGTCCACGGCAGCGCGGTGACCGCGATCCCCGACGTGGTACGGAAGAGCAGCGCCGGGGTGAACACGCTGAACGTGACCCCCGCCAGCGTCCCCGCCGCCGCCGGCTCGACCACCCGCAGCCGACCGGCTCCCCACCCGACACCGATCACCGCGAAGATGGCGACCAGCTTCCCCAACACCTCAACCGACACGCTCGCCAAACTAGGGGCGCTGAGCGGGGCCAGGGCTCAGCGACCGGCGTGTGTTACGCGACACCGACCCCGGCGCCGCCGAACTCGATCCAGTTGAGGTTGACCAGGTTGGCGGTCGGCCCGCCGGTGACCGGGCGGAACACCAGGTACAGCCGGTGCGAGCCGCCCGGATCGGCGATCGGCACGGTCTGGCTGGCGTACGCGCCGGTGCCGGTGGTCGCGGTCAGCGTGGCCGTGGTCAGGACCGCGCCGGTGGGCGAGTCCAGCCGCACCTCGACCGCCGCCTGCGGCAAGCCCGCCGTCGCCGCCGAACCGCCGGAGTAGCGGAAGGTCAGCGAGTCGATGTTCAGCAGGTTCACCTGCTGGTTGACCGCCACCCAGTCGCCGGGGTCGGCACTGGTCACATTGGACACACCGCCACCGGGGTCGGTGGTCAGCGCCGTCGAGGTGCCGGAGAAGTCGGTCGCGTACTCCGGCTCCTGCCGCTTCTGCTGGATCACGTGCTGGTCCACTGTGGTCAGTGCCGGCTGCCCGTTCGCACCGAGGTCGGTGTACGAGGCGGTGATGCCACCGAACAGGTACCCGCCCGCGTGCGTGGCGTCCGCCGGATCCGTTTGCAGCACGCCGGAACAGCCGGTCTGCGACCCCTCACCGTGCCCGTGGTTGTCGTGGCCGAGGGCGAAGGAGACGGTGACCCGGGAGCAGTCGATCGGCCCGTCCTCGGGGTCGGTGACGGTGACCGTCCACGGCACCGCGTCGCCCCAGTTGAAGAACCCGCCCTGCACCGGCGTGGTGATCGTCACCGTCGGCGCGGTGTTGCCCACCTCGATCGTGGTGTTGGCGGTGGCCGTCCTGCCGCTGGAGTCGGTCACCGTCAACTTCGCCTGGTAGACGCCGTTGGCGGTGTAGGTGAACGACGGGCTCGGGTCGGTCGAGTCGGTCGTGCCGTTCCCGTCGAGGTCCCAGGCGAAGCTGATCGAGTCGCCGGGATCCGGGTCGGCGGAGCCGGCGGAGGTGAACGCCACGGTCAGCGGCGCCTGCCCGCTGGTCGGCGTGGCGGCCAGCTTCGCTAGCGGCGCGCGCTGGCCCTTGACGTAGCTGAACTTCACCAGCAACGCGTCCGGGTTGGCGCGGAAGAAGCCGTCGCCGTACGAGAGCAGGTAGAAGTTGCCGTCCGGACCCCACCGCATGTCCATCGGCGCGTCGCAGATGAACGGCTTGAGGGTGCGGTTGGCGGACACGTCGCCGCAGGTGAGCAGGTCGTTGATCTTGAAGATGTGGCCCTGCGAGTCGAGCCGGATCTCCCGCAGGTAGTCCCGGGTGAACTCGCCGAAGAAGATGGCGTTGTCGTAGTACGCCGGGAACTTCGTCGGGTTCGGGTTGCGCTTGTCGAAGTGGTACGGCGCGGCGCCGTGCGGCCCGACACCGCCGCCGGGGCCGAGCTCCGGGAACAGCTGCGGGCAGGTACCGGGCGGGTCGGAGATGTAGTACGCCGGGCAGGGCGTGCCGAGTGGGGTCGGCGCGTTGTTGTCGTTGTAGGAGTACCAGAGGTCGGGGGCGGTGAGTGCCGGGGTCACGGTGAGCCCGGTGTTGTGCCGCGAGGTGTTCTCCGGCCCGTGCGCCGGGTTGCCGCACTCGAAGGTCTGCGGCGGGTTGTCCAGCGGCGTACCGGCGGCGAAGTTCCACCGGAAGTACGGCAGGGTGGGCGAGACGCACATCGGCCAGCCGTAGTTGGCGGCGTGCCGGACGATCTCCATCCGGCCGGTGCCGGGCGGGCCGCGGAACACCTGCGGCGTACGGGAATCGGGCGAGTAGTCGGTGACGTAGGCGACGTCGTGGGTGTCCAGGTTCAGCCGGAACGGGTTGCGGAAGCCCATCGCGTAGATCTCCGGCCGGGTCAGCGGCGTGCCCGGCCTGAACAGGTTCCCGCGTGGCACGGTGTACGAGCCGTCGGCGCGCACCGTGATCCGCAGCAGCTTGCCGCGCAGGTCGTTGGTGTTGCCGGCCGAGCGGCGGGCGTCCACGTACGGCGCGTTGTAGCAGGGGTCGGGGCAGGTGGCGGTCGGGGTCACGGTCAGCTCGCCGTTGAAGGGGGCGAACCCGCCGGAGTTGCCGCCGCCGGCCGGGGTGTCGTCGCCGGTGACCATGAACAGGTTGTTGTGCGAGTCGAACCGGATCTCACCGGCCACGTGGCAGCACGCGCCGCGGTCGGTGCCGACCCGCAGGATCTGCTGCTCGGTGGCCAGGTCCAGGTGCGGCGTCGGCGTGGCCACGTACTTGAAGCGGGACAGCTGGTTGTAGCCCTTGAAGGCGTCCCACGCGTTCGGGTTGGTGCTGCTGGTCGGCGCGTTGCCCTCGTTCACCGCCGGGGTGGCCGGGTCGTCGACCGGGGTGGACAGCGGGGGCGCGTAGTAGAGGTAGACCCAGTGGTTGCTGGCGAAGTTACGGTCGATCGCCCCGCCGTACAGGCCGTCCTCGTCGTGGTTGTAGACCGGGATGGTGGCGAGCACGGTGGTGCTGCCGGCCACCGGGTCGTGCAGCCGGACCTCGCCGGGGCGGGTGGTCTGCAGCACCTTGCCGTCCGGCAGCACCTCGAACTCGATGGGTTCGCCGATGTTCGGCGGCGCCGCGACGACGGTCATCTGGTAGTTGGCGAGTACGGTCGCGCCGCAGTCGCCGTCGCCCCGACCGGCCGCCCATTCGATGGCGCCGGCCAGGTGCCGCCGGAAGGAGGAGTCGGCGAAGCTGGCCGCGGTCTCGCCGAGGCCGGTGTAGAACGAGCGGCCGCCGCGGTAGTCCTTGCACCAGGTGATCGGGTGGTCGGCGCCCATCGTGCCGCCGGTGTAGGTGTTCTCGTCCACCGTGGCCAGTACGTGCGAGACGCCGCGGACGTTGCCGGTGAAGTTGTAGAACGCGTCGGTGCGCTGCCAGTACTCGGGCAGGCTGGCGCTGGCCGGGTGGACCCGGTCCGCCACCTTGACCGTCGCCCTGGTCACCGCCGACTTGCCGGCCGCCCGCGCGCCGAGCAGGTCGGTGAGGAACTGCCATCCTGGCTGGGTCTCGATGGCCGAGTGGACGCCGACCAGCCCGCCGCCGGCCCGGAAGTACGCCTCGAACGCGGCCTGCTGCGCCGCGGTCAGCACCTGGTCGGCGGTGTTGAGGAAGACCACCGCGCGGTACCTGGCCAGCACCGTGGGCTGGAAGGCGCGCGGGTCGGCGGTCACGTCGACGGTGAAGTCACCGCTGCCGGCGAGCGCGCCGATGGCCGCGGCGCCCGCGCCGCGGGTCGTACCGGTGCCGGTGAAGACCAGCACCCGGAACCGGTGGCCGTGGCTGTCCACTGTGGAGGTTGGGGAGGCGGTGGCGGCCGGTGCGGCGGCCACCGTGCCGGCGAGCACGCCGCCGACCATCGTCAGCATGCTGACCACGCTGACGGCTTTCCGGATTCTGGCGCCAAGGCGCATGGAGGGTTCCTCCGTACTCGCGGGCAGGCGGCAGCCAGGGCCCGCGGATCCAGTCATCCCGCTTGGGGGTGGGGAGGCGGCGGCTCCGCCGGCACTGGCGGAGCCGCCGTGGGAAGGCCGGGCTCAGTCCCGGCGGCCGTCGACGCGCCAGCTCGCGATGTTGTCGAAGCTCAGCTGGGCGAACTGCAGCGACTGGCCGGGGTTCGTGGCGCCCCCGGGCGCGTTGTCCTGCTCGTAGTTGGGGTGCCGGAAGTGCCGGTCGCCGATGGCGTTCAGCAACCGCTGGAGCGGTACGACCCCGGTGCCGGCCGGGACCATGGTGAACCCGTCGGGCACATCGGCCGGTACGCCGTCCTTCACGTGGAACAGCGGGAAGCGGTGCGAGTGCTGCTCGACGGTGCGGATCGGGTCGAAGATGTCGGTACGCACGCGGCCGCGCCGGTCGGTGAAGGTCTGGTAGCGGTGCCGGGCGACGTACCCCCAGTAGATGTCCATCTCGAACCAGACCAGCCGCGGGTCGACCAGGGTGAAGAAGTACTCCAGGCCGCGCAGGCCGCTGCTGGCGGTGGGTTTGCCGTTGGCGTCCAGCGGGCCGGAGTCCAGCAGGAACGCGTACTCGGCGTGGTGGTTGTGCTGGTACAGCTTGATGCCGCGGGCGCGGGCCCGCTCGCCGAAGGCGTTGAAGTTGTCCGCCGCCGCCTGCCAGTCGGACTTGTAGAGGCTGCTGGTCGGGATCGAGGCGGTGCCGAGGTGCGGCATGCCGAGCGTCTCGGCGATGTCGAGCTGCGCTTCGAAGGAGGCCGGGTCGGCGAAGTTGAAGTTGATGTGGCTGCCGTTGGCCTTCAGCCCGTTGTCGTCGAGGAGCTGCCGGATCTCCGCGGCGGTGATCTGCCGGCCCAGGATGGACGTGCTCTGGTTGTAGCCGGCGAACTCGACCTCCTGGTAGCCCATCGCGGCCAGCTGCTCCAGGACGTACCGGAAGCCGCCGTTGATGCCGGCGCCGGGGTTGGGCGCGCGGCCGATCACGTCCCGGACGGTGTACAGGATGATGCCGCGCCGCTCCGGGGCCACGGTGAGGCGGCGGTCGTCGGGTGGGCAGTGGCGGCGGTCGTCAGCCACCGCGGCTGTGGCCAGCGGGCCGGCGTAGGTGGCTGCCGTGGCCGCCACCGCCAGGCCGGCCGACGCGGTCAGGAACCCGCGTCGGCTCAGGTGCTGGAGTTCTCGTCTACCGGCTGCTTTGTCTGCGTTCGTACCCATGGGGTCTCCTTCGGGTACAGCGGGGAGCCTGAGCGAGTTGGGAACGAAAGATGGGGGTAACGCGACAGATGTCAGCGGTAACATACACCGACTTTCGTCACGCACAAGACAAAGTTCCGCCATAATGCCCAGAGCAGCAGCGGTCCGGACGGCGGCCGTCTAGAGTCGGTCGCCCGGGGTGGAGCGACCGCTGGGAGAGCGGACGTGAGGCGAATGTCGGTGGTACGGCCAGAGAACGCGCACCAGGCGCGGCTGCTCCGGTTGCTGCGGGATGACGGCCCCCGCTCCCGCGCCGAGTTGGGCGAGGGAATCGAGCTGTCCCGGTCCAAGCTGGCCCTGGAGATCGACCGGCTGGTCGAGCGCGGGCTGGTGGACACCGGCGGGCTGGCCGCCTCCCGCGGCGGCCGGCGATCGGCCATCGTGCAGATCGCCGAACGTACCCGCTTCCTGGGTATCGACATCGGCGCGACCTCGCTCGACGTGGCGGTCACCAACGGTGAACTCGGCGTCCTGTCGCACCTGTCCGAGCCGATCGACATCCGCAAGGGCCCGGAGGCGGTGATCGGCCAGGCGCTGGACCTGGTCGGCAAGCTCGGCGCCGACGACATCGCGCCCGGCCTGGTCGGGGCCGGCGTCGGCGTACCCGGGCCGGTGAGCTTCCTCGAGGGACTGCCGGTCTCGCCGCCGATCATGCCGGGCTGGAACCAGTTCCCCGTGCGCGAGGCGTTCAGCGCCGAGCTCGGCTGCCCGGTGCTGGTCGACAACGACGTCAACATCATGGCCCTGGGCGAGCGGCACGCCGGCATCGCCCGCTCGGCCGACGACTTCCTGTTCGTCAAGATCGGTACGGGCATCGGCTGCGGCATCGTGGTGGCCGGCGAGGTGTACCGCGGCGTCAACGGGTGCGCGGGCGACATCGGGCACATCCGGGTCGTCGACGACGGGCCGACCTGCGCGTGCGGCAACACCGGCTGCCTGGAGGCGTTCTTCGGCGGTACTGCGCTGGCCCGGGACGCGGTCGCGGCCGCGCGCGCCGGCTCGGACTACCTTGCCGCGCGGCTCGCCCAGGCCGGCACCCTGACCGCCGCCGACGTCGCGGACGCGGTGGAGGCCGGTGACCCGGTCGCGGTCGGCATGGTGCGCAACGGCGGGCGGCGGGTCGGGCAGGTGCTGGCCAGCCTGGTCAGCTTCTTCAACCCGGGGTTGGTGGTGATCGGCGGCGGCGTGGCCGGCGGTCTCGGGCACGCGCTGCTGGCCGAGATCCGCGGCGTGGTCTACCGCCGCTCGCTCCCGCTGGCGACCGGCAACCTGCCGATCGTGCTGTCCGAGATGGGCGGCCGGGCCGGCGTGGTCGGGGCCGCCCGGCTGATCAGCGATCATGTCTTCTCGGCCGGCTGAGCTTTCGCCACATCTGGACAAAAGTTAGGTCGGATTCGTCTGAAGCTCTTGTGAGTCGAACAAAACATCTCTAGCGTGCGGGTCACCACGTTGTGACGGCGGCATGACGGGAGATGGCGCTGATGGACTCGCTCAGGTGGTCGCGGTGACCGCCCTGCTGTCGGTCACCGGAGTGGTCAAGGAGTTTCCGGGCGTACGCGCCCTGGACGGGGTGGACCTGACGGTCGACGCGGGTGAGGTGCACTGCCTGCTCGGCCAGAACGGCGCCGGGAAGTCGACGCTGATCAAGGTGCTCTCCGGCGCGCACACCCCGGACGCCGGGGAGATCCAGTGGCACGGGTCGCCCGCCTCGTTCCCCACCCCGATCGCCGCGCTGCGCGCCGGGCTCGCCACCATCTACCAGGAACTGGACCTGGTCGACGGGCTGAGCGTCGCCGAGAACATCTTCCTCGGCCACGAGCCCGCGACCCTCGGGTTCAGCCGGCGCGGCGCGATGAACGACGCGGCGCGGGTGATCCTGGCCCGGCTCGGCCACGCCGACGTCCAGCCCACCCGTACGGTCGGCACGCTGTCCGCCGCGGGTAAGCAGGTCGTCAGCATGGCCCGCGCCCTGTCCCACCAGGCCCAGCTCATCGTCATGGACGAGCCGTCGGCGGTGCTGGACAGCGGCGAGGTGGCCAACCTGTTCCGGGTGATCCGGCAGATCACCGCCGAGGGCGTGGCCGTCATCTACATCTCCCACCGGCTGGAGGAGATCCGTGAGATCGGCGACCGGGTCACGGTGCTGAAGGACGGCCGTACGGTCGCCGTCGGGCTGCCCGCGCGGTCCACGCCGACCGCCGAGGTGATCCGGCTGATGACCGGCCGCAGCGTCGAGTACGCCTTCCCCAGCCGGCCCGTCGCCGCCGCCGACCGGCCCGAACTGCTTGCCGTGGAAGGGCTCGGCCGGCCCGGGGAGTTCGCCGAGGTGTCCTTCACCGTCCACAGTGGAGAGATCGTCGGCCTGGCCGGGCTGGTCGGCTCGGGCCGCTCGGAGATCGTCGAGACCGTGTACGGCGCGCGCCGGGCCGCCGCGGGCCGGGTCACGCTGCACGGCCGCGCCCTGCGCCGGGGCTCGGTCCGGGCCGCGATCCGGGCCGGCATGGGGCTGTGCCCGGAGGAGCGCAAGAGCCAGGGCCTGCTGATGTACGAGCCGGTCTACCGCAACGTGTCGGTCTCGAGCCTGGGCCGGTACGCGCGCGGCGGCTTCATCGCGCGGGCAGCCGAGTTGGCCGCCGCCGCCAAGGTGATCGCCGACCTGGACGTACGGCCGGCCGACCCGCAGCGCGTGGTCCGCACCCTGTCCGGCGGCAACCAGCAGAAGGTCGTACTGGCCCGGTGGCTGCTGCGCGAGTGCCGGCTGCTGGTGCTGGACGAGCCCACCCGCGGCGTGGACGTCGGCTCCCGCGCCGAGCTGTACCGGCTGATCCGCACCCTGGCCGACTCCGGCGTCGGCGTCCTGCTGGTCTCCAGCGAGATCCCCGAGGTCCTCGGCCTGGCCGACCGGGTCCTGGTACTGCGCGAGGGCCGGGTCGTCCACAGTGGACCCGCCGCGGACATCGACGAACCGGCCGTACTGGACATGGTCATGGCGGGAGTGGCGGCATGAGCGAACGAACCGCGGACTTACCCTCCACAGTGGACGCCCAGCAGCCCGCCGAGCGTACGCCGTCGTGGCTGGCCGGCCGGCTGGCAGCGCTGCGCAGCCTCAGCCTGGTCGCGGTGCTCGGCATCCTCACCATCGTCGGGGTGATCACCACCGACGGGCGCTTCCTGACCACCGGCAACGTGCTGAACATCCTCACCAGCGCCTCGATCATCGGCGTGGTCACCGTCGGCATGACCTTCGTCATCATCGGCGGCGGCATCGACCTGTCGGTCGGCGCGCTGGTGGCGCTGGCCTCGGTGTGGGCGACCACGTTGCAGACGCAGTCCTACGGCGCCGGCATCATGGTGCTCTGCGCGCTGCTGGTCGGCATGGGCGCCGGCCTGGTCAACGGCCTGCTGATCGCGTACGGGCGGCTGGTGCCGTTCATCGTGACGCTGGCCATGCTGGTCGCGGCCCGGGGCCTGGCGCAGTCGCTGTCGGACCGCAAGACGCAGCTGGTCACCGTGGACTCCATCAACAACATCGCCACCACCAAGTGGCTGGGCGTACCGCTGCTGGTCTACATCTTCGCCGCCGTGGTGGTGGCCGGCTGGATCGTGCTGAACCGCACCACCTTCGGCCGGCGCACCGTCGCGGTCGGCGGCAACGCCGAGGCGGCGCGGCTGGCCGGCATCGACATCCGCCGGCACACCGCCCTGCTGTACGTGCTGTCCGGGCTGTGCTGCGGCATCGCGGCGGTCATGATCATGGCCCGCACCACCACCGGCAGTAGCACGCACGGCGACCAGTACGAGCTGGACGCGATCGCCGCGGTGATCATCGGCGGCACGCTGCTGATGGGCGGGCGCGGCACGCTGGTCGGCTCGATCCTCGGCGTACTGGTCTTCACCACGATCACGAACCTGTTCGTGCTGAACAACCTGCCGACCGAGGTCCAGAACATCGCCAAGGGTCTGATCATCATCGCGGCCGTGCTGTTGCAGCGGCGCGGCAGCGACACCGGTACCTGACGCACCAACCGTCCACAAAGGAGTCGTCGTGTCTGATCTGGGTTCTGTCGGGCTGGGCCGCCGGGGATTCCTCGCCGGTGGCGCGGCACTGGGTGCTGGTGCGCTGCTGGTCGGGTGCACGAGCAATGACGCGGGCTCGGCGCCGAGCCAGGCCGCCGCGCCGGCCGGCGACAACGCCAAGCCGGGAAAGACCGTCACCATCGGGTTCTCCGGGCCGGCCTCCGACCACGGCTGGATCGCCGCCATCGGGAAGAACGCGCAGACGCGGGCCAAGGCGTACTCGGATGTGAAGTTCGAGCCGGTCGAGGCGACCAACGACGTCACCAAGCAGATCTCGTCGGTGGAGACGCTGATCGACAAGAAGGTCGACGCGCTGGTGATCCTGCCCTTCGACGGCAAGGCCCTGACCGCGGTGGGCAAGAAGGCCATGGACGCCGGCATCCCGGTGGTCAACCTGGACCGGATCTTCGATACGCAGCAGGCGTACCGGACCTGGATCGGTGGCGACAACTACGGCATGGGCCAGTCCGCGGGCAACTACATCGGGCAGCGGCTCAAGGACGCCGGGATCAGCAACCCGACCATCGCCGAGGTGGCCGGCATCGACAACCTGCAGCTCACCCAGGACCGCAGCCGCGGCTTCAAGGAGGCGCTGGCCAAGTTCGGGTTCTCGGTGAAGGCGCGGCAGGCGGCGCAGTTCACCGTCGAGTCCGGCCAGCAGGTGATGTCGAACATCCTGCAGGCGCAGCCGAAACTCGACGCGGTGTGGAACCACGACGACGACCAGGGCGTGGGCGTGCTGGCCGCCATCAACCAGGCCGGGCGCAAGGAGTTCTTCATGGTCGGCGGTGCCGGCTCGGCGAACGCGATGCGGCTGATCAAGGACGACAACAGCGTGCTGAAGTGCACCGTCACCTACAGCCCGACCATGGCCTCCTCCGCGATCTCGCTGGCGCGGCTCATCGCCCAGGGCAAGGGCATGTCCGACCTGGTGGAGAAGGAGGTCCCCTCCTACATCATCCTGGCCTCGGCCACGGTCACCAAGGACAACGTCGACCAGTACCTGCCGCTCGGGTTCGAGTCCTGAGTCGAGTCCCGAAAGGACACTCGTGACCAGCCAGCCACCGCCCACCCTCGGCGTCGCCCTGATCGGCTACGCCTTCATGGGAGCTGCCCACAGCCAGGCCTGGCGCACCGCCGGCCGGTTCTTCGACCTGCCGCTCGCGGCGCGGATGAACGTCCTGTGTGGACGCGACCGCGAGGCCGTCAGCGCCGCGGCCAGCCGGCTCGGCTGGGCGGCGTACGAGACGGACTGGAAGGAGGTCCTCAAGCGCGAGGACGTGCAGTTGGTCGACGTGTGTACGCCGGGCTCCAGCCACGCCGAGATCGTGATCGCCGCGCTGGAGGCCGGCAAGCACGTGCTGTGCGAGAAGCCGATGGCGAACAGCGTCGAGGAGGCCAGGGCCATGGTGCGGGCGGCCTCGGTCGCCCGCGGCCGCGGGGTCCGGTCCATGGTCGGGTTCAACTACCGGAGGGTGCCGGCCGCGGCGTTCGCCCGCGCGCTGGTCGCCGAGGGCCGGCTCGGCACGATCCGGCACGTGCGCGCCCAGTACCTCCAGGACTGGATCATCGATCCGGAGTTCCCGCTGGTGTGGCGGCTGCGCGCCGAGGAGGCGGGCAGCGGCGCGCTCGGCGACATCGGCGCGCACATCGTCGACCTGACCCAGTACATCACCGGGCAGCGGATCGTCGGGGTGTCCGGGCTCACCGAGACCTTCATCCGGCAGCGCCCGCTGCCGGCGGGGTCCAGCGGCGGGCTGTCCGCCGGCTCCGCCGCCGCCGCGCGGGGGGAGGTGACCGTCGACGACGCCGCGCTGTTCCTGGCCCGGCTGGAGGGCGGGGCGCTGGCCAGCTACGAGGCGACCCGGTTCGCCACCGGCCGCAAGAACGGCCTGCGGGTGGAGGTGAACGGCTCCGCCGGCAGCCTGGTCTTCGACCTGGAACGGCTGAACGAACTGGAGTTCTACGACGGCACCGATTCGCCTGAGGTACAGGGCTTCCGCCGCATCCTGGTCACCGATCCCAGCCACCCGTACGTCGGGGCGTGGTGGCCGCCCGGCCACATCATCGGCTACGAGCACTCCTTCACCCACGAGGTCAAGGACCTGGTGGAGGCGATCGGTACGGGGGCCGATCCCACGCCCAGCTTCGCCGACGGGTTGCAGGTCCAGCTGGTGCTGGACGCGGTGCTGGGCAGTGCCGCCAACCAGGGGTGCTGGACGCCGGTAGGGACCTGAACCGCGCACTGTCCACAGTGGAGGGAGGCGCCGATGTCCGGTCGGGTCGGTGTCTGGCTGGTCGGGGCGCGGGGATCGGTGGCGACCTCGGTGGTGTGCGGGGCGGCGGCGTTGCGGGCCGGGCTGGCGCCGCCGGTCGGCTGCGTGAGCGAGCTGCCGGATGTCGCGGTGGCCCGGCTGCCGGCGTACGCGGATCTGGTGTTCGGCGGGCACGATGTGACCGGCTGCCCGCTGGACAAACGGGCCGAGCAGCTTGCCGCGGGCGGCGTGCTGCCCCGGTCGGTGCTGGCCGGGGTGGGCGCGGAGTTGGCCGCCGCCGAGGCGGAGATCCGGGCCGGCTATGACGGCGCGGCGGGTACGTCCCAGCGCGTGGCCGCCGAAGCCCTCGCCGCGGACCTGCGCTCGTTCGCCGACCGGCACGCGCTGCGCCGGCTGGTGGTGGTGAACCTCGCCTCCACCGAGCCGCGCCGCGATCCGCACCCGGCCACCGGGTCGCTCGCCGAGCTGGAAACCGCCCTGGACGGCGGCGATCCGGTGCTGCCGCCCAGCGCGCTGTACGCGTACGCGGCGCTCACCGCGGGCTACCCGTTCGTCGACTTCACGCCCTCCGCGGCGGTCGGGTCGGCGGCACTGGCCGAGCTCGCCGTCGCCCGCGGCCTGCCGTGGGCCGGCAACGACGGCAAGACCGGCGAGACCCTGGTGAAGGCCGCGCTCGCGCCCATGTTCGCCGACCGGGCCCTGCGGGTACGGTCCTGGGCCGGGACGAACCTGCTCGGCGGCGGCGACGGCGCCAACCTGGCCGACCCGGCCGCGGCGGCCACCAAGCTGGCGTCGAAGGGGCAGGTACTGTCCACTGTGCTCGGTGAGTCGCTGGTCGAGCCGCTGCACATCGACTACGTGCCGGATCTGGGCGACTGGAAGACCGCCTGGGACCACATCTCCTTCGAGGGATTCCTCGGCGTGCGGATGAGCCTGCAATTCACCTGGCAGGGCTGCGATTCCGCGCTGGCCGCGCCGCTGGTGCTGGACCTGGCCCGGCTGGCGGTCCGCGCGCACGAGGTGGGCGAGGTCGGCCCGGTCGGCGCGTTCGGCTTCTTCTTCAAGGACCCGGCCGGGACCGCCGAGCACCGGCTGGCGGCCCAGTACGAGGCGCTGCGCTCCTGGGCCGCGCGGGCGGGTGAGCTGCCGTGAGGCCGGCGTGGTGGCCGGGCTGGCAGGCCACGGCGGAGCTGGTACGCCTGCCTGCGGTGCTGTCGGTGCCCGGCGACGTGCTGGTCGGCGCGGCGGCCGCGGGTTGGCCGCACCGGCGCCGGACCGGGGCGCTGATCGCCTCCTCCGGCTGCCTGTACTGGGCCGGCATGGCGCTGAACGACTGGGCCGACCGGGCCGAGGACGCGGTGGACCGGCCGGGCCGCCCGATCCCGTCCGGGCGGGTGCGGCCGGGGTTCGCGGTCGGGCTGGCCGGTGCGCTCACCGCCGCCGGCTTCGGGCTTGCCGCTGCCGCCGGCGGCCGGTCCGCGGTGCGCGTCGCCGTACCGCTGGTGGCCGCGATCTGGGCGTACGACCTGCGGGCGAAGTCCACCGTCGCCGGGCCACCCGCCATGGCCGCGGCGCGCGCCCTCGACGTGCTGCTCGGCGCCGGTGCGGCCCGGGCGTCCTGGCCCGCCGCCGGGACCATTGCCGCGCACACGGCCGTGGTGACCTACCTGTCCACTGTGGAGACCAGCGGCGGCGAGGCGGCGGCGCGGGCGGCGCGTACGGCCGTTGCCGGCACCGCCGCGGTCACCGCGCTGGCCGGCCGGGCGGCGCGATCCCCCGGTGGGGCAGGCGGTTTCGCCCGTACGGCCCTGCTCGGCGGGTACGCGTACAGCCTCGGGCGGGCGGAACTGGCGGCCAGCAGGGACCCGCGGCCGGCGACCGTCCAGCGTGCGGTCGGCACCGGGGTCCTCGGGCTGATCCCCTTGCAGGCCGGGCTGCTGGCCGGGTCCGGGACCGCCCGGCTCGGCTGCGGGCTGGCGACACTGTGGCCGCTGGCCCGGCGGCTGGCCCGGCGGGTGAGCCCGACATGACCGGCCGGCTGCGCTTCGGGTACGGCACGAACGGGATGGCCGACCACCGGCTGGACGAGGCGCTCGCGCTGCTGGCCGACCTCGGCTACGACGGCGTCGCGCTCACCCTGGACCACCAGCACCTCGACCCGTACGAGCCTGGGCTGGCCGGCCGGGTACGCGCGCTGGCCGGCCGGCTGGGCGCGCTCGGGCTGGCCGTGGTCGTCGAGACCGGGGCGCGGTACCTGCTGGATCCGCGGCGCAAGCACCACCCCACGCTGCTGAGCGACGGCCGGTCGCGGCGGCTGGACCTGCTCCGGCGGGCGATCGAGGTCGGCGCCGACCTCGGGGCGGAGGCGGTGTCGTTCTGGGCCGGCGCGCTTCCATCCACTGTGGACACTGCTACCGGGTGGGACCGGTTGGTGGCCGGCTGCGCGGAGCTGGTCGAGGTCGCGTCGGCGCGCGGCGTACGGCTCGGGTTCGAGCCGGAGCCGGGCATGCTGGTCGACACGATCGCCGGCTACCAGCGGTTGGCCGCCGCGGTCGGTGGGCCGGCGCGGCTGGGGCTCACCCTCGACATCGGGCACTGCCGCTGCCTGGAACCGGTGTCCGAAGTGGACTGCGTACGGCAGGCCGGCGGCTGGCTGGCCACCGTACAGATCGACGACATGCGGCGCGGCGTACACGAACACCTGCCGTTCGGCACCGGCGAGGTCGACCTGCCCGGCACCCTGGCGGCGCTGCGCGAGGTCGGCTACCGCGGGCTGGTCTCGGTGGAGTTGCCGCGGCACAGCCACGCCGCGCCCGTACTGGCCGAGCAGTCGCTGCGGGCACTGCGCGCCGCGGTGGCCGAGGACGCCGCATGACCACCACCGATCCGACTGCCGCGCTGGACGCGGTACTGGACGCCGAGGCGGCCCGCTGGCTGGCGGCGCGGTGCGCGGTGGGCACGCACGACACCGTGCTGCGGGCGTTCCCTGCGGTCGGCCGCCGGCTGGGCCGCGGGCCGCTGCGGCCCGGCGGCACGGACGTACACGCCTGGACCGTCGACGATGCCGGCCGGGTCCGGCTGCTGCTGTCGGTGGCCGGCGAGCCGGGCCTGGCGGACCTGCTGCGCCGCCTGTACGAGCACGGTGAGGCGACCGAGCGCCGGGCCGTGCTGCGCGCCCTGGACGCCCTGCCGGTGGGCGAGGCTGGCCTGCCGTTGCTGCTCGATGCCCTGCGTACCAACGACATCCGGCTGGTCGCCGCCGCCGCGGGCGGCCGGTACGCGGCCCGGGTGCTGCCCGACGCGGACCTGGAGCAGGCGGTGCTCAAGTGCCTGTTCGTCGGCGTACCGCTGGCCGGTGTGGCCGCGGTGCCGGAGCGCGCCACCCCGGCGATGGCCCGGATGGTCGCGGAGTTCGCCCGCGAGCGGGTGGCGGCCGGGCGAACGGTGCCGGCGGACGCCTGGCTGGTGCTCGACCGGCACCCGGACGCGGTGCCGGCCGCCGGGCTGCCCGAGGAGTTGCACTCGCCGCAGCCGCACCGGCGCGCGGCAGCACAGCGGTTCTTCGCGACCCGTGACCCTGGGGAGGCGTGATGCGCCTGTTCGACCCGCACATCCACATGACCTCGCGCACCACCGACGACTACGAGCGGATGTACGAAGCCGGCGTGCGGGCCATCTGCGAGCCGGCGTTCTGGCTGGGCCAACCGCGGACGGCCGTGGCCACCTTCGCCGACTACTTCGACGGGCTGCTCGGCTGGGAGCGCTTCCGTGCCGGGCAGTTCGGCATCGCCCACCACTGCGCGCTGGCCCTCAACCCGAAGGAGGCCAACGACCCCCGGCTCCGCGGCGTACTCGACCTGCTGCCGTACTACCTGGAGAAGGACGGCGTCGTCGCGGTCGGCGAGGTGGGCTACGACAGCATGACCCCGGCGGAGGACGAGGTCTTCGCCGCCCAACTGGCGCTGGCCATCGAGCACGACCTGCCGGCACTGGTGCACACCCCGCACCGGGACAAGCTCGCCGGGACCAGGCGAACCCTCGACGTGGTAAAGGAATCCGGCATCGACCCGGGCCGCGTGCTGGTCGACCACCTGAACGAGCTGACCGCGCCGATCGTCGCCGACAGCGGGTGCTGGCTGGCGTTCTCGGTCTACCCCGACACGAAGATGGACGAGCGCCGCACCGTGGACATCCTGCGGGAGCTGGGGATCGAGCGCATGCTGGTCAACTCCGCGGCCGACTGGGGGCGCAGCGACCCGCTGAAGACGCGGCGTACGGCCGACCTGATGCGGGCCGCCGGCTTCGCCGAAACCGCTGTGGCGCAGGTGTTCTGGGACAACCCGGTCGCCTTCTACGGCCAGAGCGGGCGGCTGCTGCTGTCCGCCGCGGGCGAGCCCGACCTGGCCGCCACGTACGCCGGCAACTCGGTGCTGCGCGGCGCCCGGCCCGAGGGGGTGGACGGTGCGGCTGCGGCATCCTGACGGCACGGTCGTCCACCTCGCCTACTGCACGAACGTCCACCCGGCCGAGACACTGGACGGGGTGCTGGACCAACTCGACCGCTACGCCGTGCCGGTACGGTCCACGCTCGGCACCGACCGCCTCGGGCTCGGGCTGTGGCTCGCCAGCGACGTGGCCGTACGGCTGACCGCCGACCCGGCAGCGCTGGCCCGGCTGCGGACCGCGCTGGACGAGCGCGGCCTGGAGGTCGTGACCCTGAACGGCTTCCCCTACCGGGGTTTCCACGACGAGGTGGTGAAGCTGGCGGTCTACCACCCGGACTGGGCGACCGACGACCGGCTGGACCACACGCTCCGCCTGGCCGAGGTGCTGGCCGCGCTGCTGCCGGCGGACGCGGCGTACGGGAGCATCTCCACCCTGCCGCTGGCCTGGCGGGAGGGCTGGCAGGGCACGAAGTCGCTTGCCGTGGCCGACCGGCTGGACGAGCTGGTGGTCGGGCTCAAGGCGCTGGAGAACCGCACCGGCCGGACGGTACGGGTCGGCTTCGAGCCGGAGCCGGGCTGCGTGGTGGAGCACACCGCCCAGGCGGCCTCCGAACTGTCCGGTGTGGACACCGCGCGGCTGGGCGTGTGCCTGGACACCTGCCACCTCGCGGTCGGCTTCGAGGATCCGGCGCAGGCGCTGTCGAGGCTGGCGGCGGCGGGGCTGCCGGTGGTGAAGACCCAGGCGTCCTGCGCGCTCCAGGTGGACGACCCGGCGGACGCGCGTACCCGCCGCATCCTGGGCGACTTCGTCGAGCCGCGGTTCCTGCACCAGGCACGCTCCGGCTCGGGTGCGGTCGACGACCTGGACGCCGCGCTGGCCGGCGGGCTGCGTACGGACAGCCCGTGGCGGGTGCACTTCCACGTCCCGGTGCACGCCGCCGCCCTGCCCCCGCTGGCCAGCACCGAACCGGTCCTGGTCGGCACGCTGCGGCAACTGTTCGGCGGGCCACGCGCGCTGACCGGCCACGTCGAGGTGGAAACCTATACGTGGCAGGTACTCCCGGTCGCCGCCCGCCCGGCCAACGACGCGGAGCTGGTCGCCGGCATCGCCGCCGAGCTGGCCTGGACCCGGGACCGCCTGGTGGACCTGGGACTGGAGGTCATGCGATGAGCCGCCCCGTGCTGGTCCTGGATGTGGTGGGGCTGACGCCGCGGCACCTGGCCCACATGCCTGCCCTGTCGGCGTTCGCGGACGCCGGGGCCGCCGCCCGGCTGGACACGGTGTTCCCGGCCGTGACGTGCACGGTGCAGTCCTCGCTGCTGACCGGCCTGGCGCCGCGCGAGCACGGCATCGTCGGCAACGGCTGGTACTTCCGCGATCTCGGCGAGATCCTGTTCTGGCGGCAGCACAACGCGCTGGTTCACGGCGACAAGGTATGGGACGCCGCACGCCGGGCCGACCCGGCGTACCGGGTTGCCAACCTGTGCTGGTGGTACGCGATGGGCGCGGCAACCGACCTGACGCTGACCCCGCGTCCGGTCTACCACGCCGACGGCCGCAAGTCGCCGGACTGCTACACCGTCCCGGCCGCGCTGCGCACCGAGCTGACCGCCGACCTGGGCGCCTTCCCGCTGTTCTCCTACTGGGGTCCGCGCGCCGGCATCGCCTCCACCCGCTGGATCGCCGCGGCCGCGCGGCGGGTGCTGCTGACCGACCGGCCGGACCTGACCCTGGTCTACCTGCCGCACCTGGACTACGACCTGCAACGCCACGGCCCGGACGGCCCGCAGGCGGTCCACGCCGCCCGCGAGCTGGACGCCGAGCTGGCACCGCTGCTGGGGGCGGCGCGCCGGGCCGATGCCATCGTCGTCGTGCTGAGCGAGTACGGCATCACACCGGTGAGCAGGCACGTGCCGCTGAACCGGATCCTGCGCCGCGAGGGCCTGCTGCGCGTGTACGAGCAGGCCGGCATGGAATACCTGGACCCGTGGACATCGCGGGCGTTCGCGGTGGCCGACCACCAGGCAGCGCACGTCTACGTGGCCGACCCGTCCACTGTGGACACCGTACGGGCGCTGCTGGCCGCGACCCCCGGCGTCGCCGAGGTCCTGGACGGCCCCGGCAAGGCGGTGTACGGGATCGACCACGAGCGCGCCGGCGAACTGGTGTGCGTGGCCGAACCGGACTCCTGGTTCAGCTACTACTACTGGCTGGACGACGCCCGCGCCCCCGACTTCGCCCGTACCGTCGAGATCCACCGCAAGCCCGGCTACGACCCGGCCGAGCTGTTCCTCGACCCCGCCGACCGGCTGGCCGCGGCCAAGGCCGCCATGGCGCTGGCCCGCAAGGCCGTCGGCCTGCGCTACAGCATGGCGGTGGTCCCCCTCGACCCCTCCTGCGTACGCGGCTCCCATGGCCGGCTACCTGAAGAGTCCGCTGTGGACGATGCCCCGGTCGTTCTGTGCTCCGAGCCTGATTCCCTTGGTACGGACCGGATCGCGGCCACCGAGATCAAGGACCTGCTGCTGCGGCTGGCCGAACTGGCCCCTGTTGAGCACCGACACTGAGGAGACCAGATATGCCACGTCCCGTCACCCTGTTCACCGGTCAGTGGGCCGACCTGCCACTGGAGGAAGTGTGCCGGCTGGCCGCCGAATGGGGCTATGACGGCCTCGAACTTGCCTGCTGGGGCGACCACTTCGAGGTCGACAAGGCCCTCACCGACGACTCCTACGTCGCCGGCCGGCACGCCCTGCTGGCCAAGTACGACCTGAAGGTGTGGGCGATCTCCAACCACCTGGTCGGCCAAGCGGTCTGCGACGACCCGATCGACGAGCGGCACCACGGCATCCTGCCGCCCCGCATCTGGGGCGACGGATCACCCGAAGGCGTCCGCCAGCGGGCCGCCGCGGAGATGCGGGACACCGCGCGAGCGGCGGCGCGGCTGGGTGTGCGTACCGTCATCGGGTTCACCGGATCGGCCATCTGGAAGACGGTCGCGATGTTCCCGCCCGTACCCGCGTCGATGATCGAGGCCGGCTACGCGGACTTCGCCGCCCGGTGGAACCCGATCCTGGACGTCTTCGACGAGGTCGGCGTCCGCTTCGCGCACGAGGTTCACCCGAGCGAGATCGCCTACGACTACTGGACAACCGTCCGCACCCTGGAGGCGATCGACCACCGCCCCGCCTTCGGCCTCAACTGGGACCCCAGCCACTTCGTCTGGCAGGACCTGGACCCGGTCGGCTTCCTGTGGGACTTCCGCGACCGCATCTACCACGTCGACTGCAAGGACGTGAAACGCCGCGTCGGCAACGGCCGCAACGGCCGCCTCTCCTCCCACCTGCCCTGGGCCGACCCCCGCCGCGGCTGGGACTTCGTCTCCACCGGCCACGGCGATGTCCCCTGGGAGGACAGCTTCCGCATGCTGAACGCCATCGGCTACGACGGCCCCATCTCCGTCGAATGGGAGGACGCCGGCATGGACCGCCTCACCGGCGCCCCCGAAGCCCTCACCTTCGTCCGCAACCTGGCCACCATCGAACCCCCCGCAGCAGCCTTCGACGCCGCCTTCACCCAACCCTGACCCGCCCACGGGCTCTGGACTGACACCGGGCCTGGTCCGTGAGTGGTCGTCAGGTCGTGGCGGCGCCCATCTTGGTGCCGCATTCGCTGCAGAAGGCCGCGCCGGGCTTGGCTTGTACGCCGCACTTGGGGCAGTCCCGGACGGGGTTGCGTTCGGCGCCGCAGGCGGAGCAGAACTTCCCGGCGCCCACGTCGCCGCAGGTGGCGCAGCGGGTGGTGAGCCGTACGCCCGGTGCTGCGGCCGCTGCCGCCGCGCGGTCGACCGGCTTGCACTGCGTGCAGCGCTGGGCCGGCTCGTTCCAGCATGAGGCGGCGCAGATCCAGCGGTTGCAGTCGGCGCACTGGCGGAAGTTGGGCAGCACCGCCCGGACCGCCTTGGCGTAGTGCTTGTCCTTGCGCCCGCTCCCGTCGCGGCCGCTGTTGTACGCGTCCAGGCTCCAGGACGCCTGGGAGACCTTGCCGCCGAACAGGCTGCTGGCCATCCTCAGCAGCCCGCGACCCTCGCCGGCGATGTTGTGCTCGTGCGGCGAACGGTAACCATTCCCGCACTGCTTGCAGCGGAATTCCCACTGGAACCCGCTCTGGTCACACCGGTCCAGCACATCGCCAATGATCGGGAGTTGATCTTCCACGTCAACGAGCCTACCGGCGGCGCCAGCAAACCCTGCCGTACGGTCTGCGGAATTGTGCTCCGGACCGCAATTCCTGCCCAAAAGTGCTGGTCAAACGGAGTACACGCGCCACTCCAACAACATTTCAGTCCGCTTTCAGTGCCATAAGTTAAAATGGTTGGTGCATATTCTCGCCAAAATACCAACGGCGGATCGGCACCTACTTCTCGACTGTCCCGGCCCCGGCAGTGCCGTAGCGGCGGCAACTGGGCCATAATGGGTACGCGCGGCGGGCCAACCGGCCCACCGGCGTACACCCGCGCATCGTGTCCCTCTTCGTAGTGAGGTCACCATGAGTGCGTGGTCCCCTGGCCGGCGCCTGCTGGCCACCGGCGCGGCGTTCGGGCTGCTGGCCGGTTTCTTCGTCGGGTCGTCCACCGCGTCGCAGGCCGCGGTCGGCCCGCTGCCCTGTGATGCGTACGCCGCGGCCGGCACGCCGTGCGTCGCGGCACACAGCACGGTCCGAGCCCTGTTCGCCGGGTACGGCGGCCCGCTGTACCGGGTCCGCCGCGCCTCCGACGGCGCCAGCGCCGACGTCGGCCTGCTGAGCCCGGGCGGGTACGCCAACGTGCCGCCGCAGGACGCCTTCTGCGCGCGTACCTCCTGCGTCATCACCGTCATCTACGACCAGTCGCCGCGGCACAACGACCTGACCATCGAGGGCCCCGGCACCGCCGGCGGCCAGGATGTGGGCGCCAACGCGGCGGCGCTGCCGGTGATCGCCGAGGGCCACCGGGTGTACGGCGTCTACATTGGACCCGGCACCGGCTACCGGCACTTCGTCGGCGCCGGCGTTGCCGTCAACGGGCAGTCCGAGGGCATGTACATGGTCGCCTCCGGCACGCACGTCAACGACGGCTGCTGCTTCGACTACGGCAACGTGGAAGCGCAGATCGCCGACACCGGCAACGGGCACATGGACGCGTTGAACCTCGGTACGACCTGCTTCTTCCCGCCATGCAGCGGCCGCGGGCCGTGGGTGGCCGCCGACCTGGAAAACGGTCTGTACCAGGGCGCCGGCTCGAACACGGCGAACATCGGCAACGCCACGGCGTACGTGACCGCGACGCTGAAGAACAACGGGCAGAACCATTTCGCCCTCAAGGGCGGGGATTCCCAGGCCGGTGGGCTGCGCACCTGGTACGACGGGGTGCTGCCACCGAACGGGTACATGCCTATGCACCAGGAGGGTTCGATCGTCCTGGGCACCGGCGGCGACAACAGCAACCGGTCGATCGGCTCGTTCTTCGAGGGCGCGATGACCGCCGGGTATCCCACTGACGCGGCAGAGAACGCGATCGCGGCGAACATCGTCTCGGTCGGCTACCGCGGCTCCTCCAGCCAACCGGCGACCGCGGCCACCATTACCGGGCCGGGCGGTACGTGCATCGATGTGGACAGTGACGACTTCGGCGGCGACGGCACCGCCGTACAGCTGTGGGCCTGCCAGTCCTTCGCCGTGGACCAGCACTGGACGCACAACTCCGACTTGTCACTGTCCACATTGGGCAGATGTCTGGACATCAACGGCAACGGCACCGCGGCCGGCACTCCGGTGGAACTGTGGGACTGCAACGGCGTCGGCGGGCAGAAGTGGGTGCAGCGCTCCGACGGCTCCGTGCTCAACCCGCAGTCGGGCCGCTGCCTCGATTCCCCCAGCGGCAACACCGCCAACGGCACCCGCCTGCAGATCTGGGACTGCAACGGCAGCGCGGCGCAACGCTTCTCCGTCAACGGCGGCGGCATGGTCCACGGCCCGGGTACCTCCTGCGTGGACGTCGCGGCCGACGACACCGGCGGCAACGGCGCGCCGGTCCAACTGTGGGGCTGCCAGCCGTACGCCGTCGACCAGCACTGGGTCCACAACCCCAACGGTTCACTGTCCACAGTGGGCAGATGCCTCGACATCAACGGCAACGGCACCGCCCTCGGCACCCCCGTCGAACTGTGGGACTGCAACGGCGTAGGCGGCCAGGTCTGGCAGTCCCGCCCCGACGGGTCCCTCGTCAACCCCCAGTCGGGCCGCTGCCTCGACTCCCCCAACGGCGCCACCGCCAACGGCACCCGCCTGCGGATCTGGGACTGCAACGGCACCCCGGCCCAACACTTCCCACTGAGCTAGCCCGCACGACGCGCGTCCGAGCGCGTACACACCACCGCGCTCGGAACGCGGCATCCACCACGAATTTGCCGCCACCGGCGGCCGGTACGCCGAGCTGCGGCACGCTTGGTCAACCGGAAACCCCAGGTCAAGGCCGGTGTTCCGGCCACAGAAGCCAGGACGGGCGGCTCGTTGCCAAGAGCAGGCAGGATAATGATCTTGTCGCGAATCAAAAGTCCGGTTGTCGCAAATCGAACATGAGATGCTCGCGAAGTGAAGCACGGTGCTACGATCCGGCCGTGCCACGCCCTGCGTTCGTACCTCGGCATGCCGCCTCTGCGGTCGCGGAGGCGCTCGCCGACACGCGCGTGGTCCTCGTCAACGGTGCCCGTCAGGTTGGCAAGAGCACCCTGGTGCGCGCGGTTGCTGGTGAGCGGGCGGCTGAGTGGCGCGATCTCGATCTTCCTCAAGATCGAGGATCCGCCGTCGCCGACCCCGTGGGATTCGTCTCGTTCGACGGTTTGACGGTCATCGACGAGATACAGCGGGCCCCTGACCTGTTGCTGGCCATCAAGGCGACGGTTGATGCCGATCCCCGACCTGGTCGCTTCCTGCTGACCGGCTCGTCGCGCCTGCTCGGGCTTCGAGATCTTCCCGACACGCTACCGGGCCGCATGGAGACCATTGAGTTGTGGCCGTTCTCCCAAGGTGAGATCGACGGCGGGCCGGACAGCTTCGTCGATGAGACGTTCCGACTCGGCCCGGCCATACGCCACGATTCGGACACGACCCGCGCCGAATACGCCGACCGCATCGTACGCGGCGGATTGCCCGAAGCTGTTGCCCGTCCCGACCCCCGTCGCCGCGGCCGGTTCTTCGACTCATATGTACAGAACCTCATCGATCGTGAGGTCAAACAACTGGTCGAGATAGAACGAGCTCCTCAACTGGCGACGCTGACCCGACTGCTGGCCGCGCGGTCGGGGTTACTGGTGGCACCTGGCGGCCTCGAATCGGAACTACAGATCTCGCGGCCCACAATCGCACGCTACCTGCAGCTACTCGAAGAGGTATTTCTGATCAAACGCATACCCGGCTGGTCACGCAACCTCGGAGCGCGGGTCACGAATGCGGCCAAACTCATGTTCGTCGATTCAGGGATAGCCGCACGCCTGCTCGCCATGGACGCTCACACCCTGCGCCGACCGGGCGCTCCGTTCGGTCCGCTACTGGAGGGTTTCGTCCTCAGCGAGCTTGCCCGCCAGATCACCTGGTCGCAGGAACTTGTCGACCTCTACCACTACCGGGACCACAACAAGGTTGAGGTCGACGCCATCCTGGAAAACCGTCACCGCCAAGTCGTCGGAATCGAGGTCAAGGCCGCATCTACTGTCAGGTCCGAAGACTTCAAGGGCCTGCGACTGCTGGCGGACAGACTCGGCGACGAATTTCTGGTCGGCATCGTTCTCTACACAGGCAACACAACGCTGCCCTTCGGTCCAAAACTGAGGGCGATGCCGGTGAGTGCCCTGTGGCAGCTTCCGAGCGGCGCTACCAGGCCGGCAGAAACTGAGTAGCTCCGTGGGCTGGCGTTCCGCTCCGCGCCAGGGCGGAGTGCGGGTCTGGAGGTGATCTCCAACCAGGTTGAGGTGGGCGCCATCTACCTGTGCTGTACGGGCCGGTTGGCGGTCCGGCTGATGGGGGCGTACAGCGATGATGGACTTGGAGAGCTCGACGGGGCAGCGCGTGGCCGCGGACCGGCCGCGGCGGCTGGCGGTGCTCGTGGCGGCGGCCGCGGCGGCGGTGGTCGCCGGCGGCGGGTTTGCCGTGACGTGGGCGATGCACGGGTCGCCGCGCGTGGCTGCCGGGCCGGCCGCGCCGGCGGGAGTCGACGCGTTACCCGGCACCAGCACGGCCAAGCCCGCCAGTTCGGCGCCTTCGGCCAGCAGCCACCCGGCGACCGCCAGCAGTGCACCGGACCGGAGCAGCGCGCGGACCGTCCACATTGGACCAATGTCGCTGCGGTTGCCGGTCGGGTGGTACGAGGCGGGTGTGAGCAGCCGCTACGGGCGTACCGAGGTGTGCCTCTCGGATGCGCAGGCCGGCGCCCCGTGCGACCTGCGGGTCGTGGTGCTCGACCAGATGCAAAGCGGCCTGTCGGTGGACAACTATGGCGGGCTGTTCGCGCGGGAGATGGGCTGCCGGCCGGTCACCGCGGAGGAGATCACGACGTCGTACACAGTCCGGACGGTGGGCGGTCGGTCCGCCGACTACCGCGCCTTCACGCAGACGTGCCAGCGCGAGTATCACCTCGAGCAGTGGACGATCCCGACGTGGCCCGCGATCCAGATCGCCAGCACCGATGAGCAGCCTGAGATCGCCGCCGACGTGCACGCGATCGTCGCCAGCGCGAGTTTCAGCGAGCCGGACAGTGGCCACCGCGTCATCGACCACGGGCTGCTCGCCGGGCACTCCGTCAACAACGACCGGACGCATCTGGCCCTGAACCGTACGGTCTGGGTCGCCGGCGGTCCCAACAACGGTCACGACGTGGACGGCAACCCCACGACGTACGACTACACGCTCGCGCCGAACGTCCGCATCACCGACCACGGCACCCTGTGCGGCGACGTCAGCGACCCGGGGACCGCACACACCTGCTCTCTCGCCACAGTCCTAAGCCGGATCGACGCCCACAAGACCGGCCTGGTCAGCCTCGACTTCGACCAGTCCGGCACCGTGATCGCGATCAACGGCGACTACCGCCCGTAGACGGCCAGGTCAGGACGGGTGCCCCCGGCAGGGCGCCCAGAACATGGGCATCGTCGTGCTGGTAGGGCACGTCGCCGTCTGTGTTGCCCCGGCTGTGGAGGTTGCTGGCTGCGCTGGGGGTTCGACGGTCGGCGACGCTGTGGATGGTGTGGGTGAGGTTGTCGACGGTGTGGGTGGTGATGGTGGCTTTGATGGTGGCGTGGTGCCGGTGATCGTCATAGATGATCTTCAGGTCGAAGGCGTCGTAGAGCGCGCGTTGCAGGTGTTGTGGGGCGTTAGGTAGGTGTAGGGCGAGTTGGGGTAGTTGGTCGAGCAGGACGGGGTGGTTTGTTGGTGGCTGCCGGGCTGCGGCGTGGGCTGCTTCGAGTTCGGTTTCGGCTTGGCGGATTTGGGTGGCGAGGTCGGCGAACCGGTCGCGGATGATCTTGCGGTAGTCCCGGCGGGTATCGGGGTCGAAGTCGTCGTCGGTTTCGAGTTGGTCGAGCAGCTTGGTTTGGCGGCGGCGTAGGTCGTCGATGTGTTTGGTGAGGGCGGTGTCGCGGTGGGCGGTGTCGTCGGCGTGGGTTGGTTGTACGGCTAGCTGGGCGGCGAGGTGGGCTTGGCGGTCGGGGCCGAAGATTCGTGTGGCGAAGAACTGGTGGACGGCGGCCGTGAGGGCGTCCTCGCGGACGTAGACGGTTGGTGGGTGGTCTGCGTACCAGGCTTTGTGGGCGTGGTGGCGGCGGTCGGGTTGGCAGCTGTAGTAGGTGTGCTGCTTGCGGCGGGTCTTGCCGAACATGCGCCGGCCGCAGGTCTGGTGGATCACGTAGGACCGGAGGATGTATGTCCGTTTGGTGTCCGGGTGTGAGTTTGCTCCCGCACCGGTGCGGGAGCCTTGCCGGGTGCGGCCCACTGGTGTTGCGGCTTCGAACAGTTGCCGGGTAACCAGCGGCTCGTGGGTGGGGTGTCGCGACCAGGTCCAGTCGCGTGGCGGGTTGACGCGCCCGGCTCGGCGTCCGCGTCGGGGGTTGCGGCGCCGGTTCCAGACCATGTAGCCGGTGTATTTCGGGTTGCCGAGGATCTCGCGGACCGCGGAGCCGGTCCATTTGCCGACCGCGCGCTTCGGGTCGACCGGTTGTGGTGGTGGGTTGAGAGTGGGGTCGGTGTTCAGCCGGTCCGCGATGGCGTCGTAGGGCAGGCGTTCGACTGCTCGCAGGTGGTAGATGCGGGTGACGACGGGTCCGCGGACGGGGTCGGGTACGAGTCGGTGTTTGGTGCGGCCCTCGGCGCGGCGGTTGGGGACCGGGTGGGGGATCTTCTCGGCGAGGTAGCCGTATGGTGGTTTGCCGATGTTCCAGCCCTGGAGGGTGTGCTGGATGAATCCTTCCCAGGACAGTTCCAGCATGTTGAGGACGTACCACTCGGCGATGGCTTGCTTGACCCGGCGGGTCAGGACCGGGGTGGCCTTCCGGGGTCGGTTGGCGGGTCCGGTTCCGGTGAGGTCGGGGATGATGTCGCGGGGGACACCTTCATCGATCGCGATGAGCGGAACACCCGACTTTTCCAGCTCCCATTCGATGGTGGTGCCGATGCGAGTGACGCGTGAGATCCGGTCGATTGACTCGCACACGACGGCGGCGAATCGGCGTTCCGGGCTGGCTGCCTCGGCGAGGAGGTCGTTGATGCCGCCATCCCGGGGAATGTCCATGTCGAATCGGGCGTAGGCGTCGTCGCGTCCACGCTGGGCGAGTTCCATCCGGCCGGACTCGACGTCGAAGAAGTGCGCGACGATGACGAACTCAGGAGGTAATGCGGCGCGGGCGCGGTCGAGTTGTCGCGGCAGTGACAGTGTCGGGTCCTGCGCCTCCTCGTCGGAGACACGCGCTGCCCACGCTACCGGGACGATCGCTGGCGGGCCTTCCTGGTCCGTCTGAGGTGGGGTCGCCCACGGAGCGGACTCAAGAGCTGGGTGTTGCCAGGGTGTTGCCCTCGTGTGGTCGTCTGGTTCGGCCAATGTCGTCATGCCCGCCGTGCCCTTCTTTATGGTGGTGGTCGAGTGT
>Ga0081455_10001323_pt1 | contig 30691 bp, 27 predicted proteins | sample TabmetS3T2R1_FD_70207 | JGI IMG/M metagenome (GOLD analysis project Ga0081455, IMG submission 70207) | Tabebuia heterophylla rhizosphere microbial communities from the University of Puerto Rico - S3T2R1 | ecosystem: Host-associated > Plants > Roots > Rhizosphere ... | reverse complement strand
TTGTGGCCACACAAGTTTTCGCGGCCGATGTCGCCCGAACATTTCGGATCGGCCGCAGCGGCGCGGTAAGCGGTTTTGATTTCTTTTTGTCGTTCGCGCTTCTCGGCATTGGGCATTTGGTCGGTCTTTCCGTTGGTCTGGCGATGCTAATCGGGGCATTGATCGGCTGGGGCTGGGGCGTTCCGCATTTTTCGGCAATCGCAGGCGATGTCACCAGTGCTGCGACCGCGATTGCCCAAAAGACGTGGAGCACGAAAGTTCGCTTTGTTGGCGCCGGCGCGATCGGCGTTTCGGCGATTTGGACGTTGCTGAAATTAGTGAAACCGGTCACGCGAGGTCTCGCCAGCGCGATGGCCGCGTCGCGTGCGCGAAAAGCAGGCCGGGCCGATACGCTGCCCATCACTGAGCGCGATATTCCAATCGGCATGGTCGGCGTTGTGACGTTGGCCTGCATGGCGCCGATCGGCTGGTTGCTCGGGTTTTTCGGAAATCAAAGCGGACTTAGCGCGCATCTGCCAACGCTCATCATCGGCGGCGTCGTTTACATCGTGTTGATGAGTTTCTTCGTGTCGGCGGTTTGCGGTTACATGGCAGGCTTGATCGGTTCATCCAATAGCCCGCTCTCCGGCATTGGAATTCTTGTCGTGATTGGAGCCGCGTTGTTGCTGGTAATTGGCGTGAAACCATACGTCGCCCCTGATACCGGCAAAGCCTTGATTGCCTTTGCGCTGTTCACGACTGCAGTCGTCTTCAACGTTGCGGCGATCGCAAATAACAACCTCCAGGACCTCAAGACCGGCCAACTGGTCGATGCAACGCCTTGGAAGCAACAGGTCGCTCTGATCATCGGTGTCATCGCCGGCGCGTTTGTGATTCCGCCGGTGCTGGATCTGGTTAATCACGCCTACGGATTTGTCGGCGCCCCGGGCGCCGAGACGCGGCCAAATCCATTACCGGCGCCACAGGCGGGGTTGATTTCGTCACTCGCAAAGGGCGTGATCTCCGCGGACATCGATTGGAGTCTCATTCGAATCGGCGCAATGATTGGCGTCGGCATTATTTTGTTGGATGAAATTCTCGCGCGCACGACGAAACACATGCGGGTTCCGCCGCTGGCGGTCGGTCTTGGTATTTATCTACCAACCCAAAGTACGCTGATGATTGTGGTAGGTGCGGTCGTCGGTTGGCTTTTCGATAGACGGGCCGATCGAACGCCGAAACCAGAAGCAACGAAGCAGCTCGGCGTTTTGCTCGCGTCAGGCTTGATCGTCGGTGAGGGTATTATCGGTGTCGTCATATCGGCAATTGTGGTGTTTTCGGGCAAGGATTTCCCGCTTTCGGTAGTAGGCCCGGGATATGCAACCGCGGGAGTCATTATTGGTGGCGTTGCATTCGCGGTGATCGGGTTTGCGCTCTATCGCTGGATCTGGCAGATGGGGACGGCAAATACCCAATCTCAATGACGGTCGCGAGCATGAGTACGAAGAAGAGCTGGAATTGGTCGTTGTGGATCGGGTTTCTTTGTGCGCTTGCCGGCTTTCTCAGCTACACGTTCTTCGCTCAATTCCCGATTACCCGCGATTTTCCGTGGGTAAATTTCTTGTTGTTTGGCGTCGGCGGAATTCTGCTCGTGACCGGTCTATTCCGCGCTTTTGGCAGACCGCAGATCTATCGAGGCAAAATCTTCGGATCGATTCTGGCCGTACTGGGCATAGTCATGTTCAGTTTGTTTTCCTACATATTTTTCTATGAACTGCGGCAGGTCCCGCCTTCGACTGGAGCGCCGCGAATTGGGCAAAAAGCGCCTGACTTTTTCCTAATGGATCAAAATGGAAAACCCGTTGGCCTCGGCGATTTGCTTTCCAACTCAAGGGGTGCCGTGCTGATTTTCTATCGCGGTTTTTGGTGACCGCTTTGCAACTCCGAGTTGCGGAGTTTCCAGCACAGGCTTTCGGAATTCGACGCACGCGGCGTTCGCGTCGTCGGCATCAGTGTCGATCCACCGGAGGTTAATCGACGCCAATTGCAAAAGCTGGGCTACACATTCCCACTACTCTCCGATCCGGACGCCCGGGTCATTCGTCGTTACGACGTGTTGCATCCCGGAGCGGGACCGAAAGGATCGGACATAGCACGCCCGGCTGAATTTCTCCTTGATTCCGATGGCATCGTTCGCTGGGTGAATCTCACCGAAAACATCGGTGTGCGTGCGCGGCCCGAACAGGTGTTGGAAGCTTTTGAGCAAACGCAGCCGCCTGCTTCTCGCTAGTGGTAAGCCACGGCTGTTGCCGTCCCGAATTGACGGAACCTGACCGTATCAATACCTTGAGCGCGCGTGCATTCGGAACTGGAACAACTTCTTATCCTTCAAGATCGGCAGCAGAAGATCAGGCAAATCCAGATCGAAATAGAAACGGTGCCGCTGCGACGGAAGAGTCTCGAAGCGCAGCTGGCGGCAACCGAGAGCGCGGTTGATGTCCTGAGACATAAGACGCGCCAACTCGAAGTGGACCGGAAGAAGCTTGAGCTGGATGTGGGCACGCGCACCGAGTCCATCGCGCGTTTCAAGACGCAGCAGTATCAGACGCGAAAGAATGATGAATTTCAGGCACTCGGACATGAAATCGAGCGGTACGAAAATGAAATTCGAAAGATCGAGGATGAAGAGCTCGAGCTGATGGTGCAGGCGGACAAAGTTAAGGTTGATCTTGCTGAAGAGGAAAAAAAAGCCGGCGCCGTTAAGGAATCCATCGCCAGGCAAACCGCCGATCTCGACGAAAAGTCGAAAGCTCTGGAATCCCGGCTGGAAGAATTGACGCGGGAACGCGCAGAGTTGGCGGGAAAAATCGATGAGGATTTACTTGGTCTCTTCGAACGTCTGTTTAAGAGCAAAGGCGACGCCGCAGTGGTCGCCATCGAGCATGGAGTCTGCACTGGTTGCCACATGAAAGTGACGAGCGCAACGGCGGCGAGTGCCAGAGCCGGGAAGGAGATTGTCAGTTGCGAGAACTGTGGGCGTATTCTTTACGACGCGTCGTAGCTAAAAGGTTAAGACGTTAAAAAGTTGAAACGACTCGAAGTTCTGAGCGCAGGCAGCCAGTCGTTTTAACTTCTTGACGCTTCAACTTCTTAACTGGCCTTCGGCTCACACATTGAATCGGAAGAAGATCACGTCGCCGTCGCGCACGACATAGTCTTTCCCCTCCAGTCGAACCTTTCCTGCCTCCCGGGCTTTCGCGACAGAACCGGCGGCGACCAGGTCGTCATAGGAAATTGTTTCTGCCGCGATAAAGCCGCGCTCAAAATCCGAATGGATGGTTCCGGCAGCAGTTGCCGCTTTGTCGCCCGCGTGAATAGTCCATGCGCGCGACTCTTTTTCGCCAGTCGTCAGAAACGTGCGCAGTCCAAGCAAATGATAAACGGACCGGATGAGTGCGTGCACGCCGGTATCTTCCACCCCCAACCCGCGCAGATAATCCACCGCCTCCTGCTCACTTAGATCGACCAATTCGCTTTCCAGTTGCGCGCTGATGAGGACTGCTTCCGTGGCGAAATGGTGTCGGGCGTAATCCCGAACCGCTGCGACGTGTTTTTCGGCGTTGTGACCGGATCCCGCCGCAACGGACGCCAGCTCCGATTCGGCGACGTTACAGGCAAAGATCGTCGGCTTTGATGTCAGCAGAAAGAAATTGCGAGCCATTGATTTTTCCTCCGGCGTCAGGCTTGCAGTGATGACTGGCTTACCCGCATCGAGATGTGGCAATAGTTTTTCCACGACAGCGTTCTCGTTTTTTGCTCCTTTGTCCCCGGCGCGTACTTCTTTCTGCAATCGATCGTGTCTTCTTTGTAGCGAAGCCAAATCCGCCAGTACAAGCTCGGTATTGATGACCTCAATATCTCGAACCGGATCGATCGTGGCGCTGACATGGTGGACGTTGCTGTCTTCGAAACAACGCACCACCTGAACGATTGCGTCCACTTCGCGGATGTGATGAAGAAATTGATTTCCCAGACCCTCACCCGCGCTGGCGCCTTTAACCAGGCCAGCGATATCGACGAATTCAATCGCAGTTGGAACAATTTTTTTGGAGTGTGAAATCTCCGCGATTTTTTCCAGGCGCGGATCAGGGACGGTGACAATCCCCACGTTTGGATCGATGGTGCAAAAAGGATAATTTTCCGCCGGCGCCTTGTGCGTGCGCGTGACGGCGTTAAACAACGTCGACTTTCCGACGTTTGGAAGACCAACAATTCCGGCGCTAAGCATGATTCTGTAGCAGCGGTTCGACCGCCTAAAGCGAGCGACGCCCAGAGAGCGCCGCTAACGTTAATTATCGGGCCGGCGGGATTTGAACCCGCGACCTCTTGAACCCCATTCAAGCGCACTACCAAGCTGTGCTACGGCCCGCTGGAGCAAATACTGTTTGCTACTTCTGAGTCGGAGGCAAACCTTTCCCTCTACTTTGAGGCGATTGTCCTGATGTATTGGCGCGTCTTCTAGCGCAATCACAACTCTGCGCCGCACGTCGGCACAATTTGGCGAGGTGCGTTCACTGAGTGTCGTACGGTTGCCGGCCGGTTTCATAAAGGGACATTTCCCGGCGGATGGCTTCAACGACTTCGGGATTGCGCTGGTCCTGGGCAAATTGCAGGGCGCTCCGGGAAGTCTCAATCGCTTTGTCGAAGCGCTTATCGCTGGCGTAAGCCGCGGCGAGCGTTCGTAAGATAAGCGGGTTTGCGCCGCCTGTGAGATGATTGGCCCTTTCAGCCAGCTCCACGGCTTTGGGACCGTTTCGGTTGATAGCATCTGTGGAGGTGGCGAGTACCCATGCCAGGTTTGTGATGGCCTCGAGGTAGTTGGGTTCCGCTTCCAAGGCTTTTTCGTAATGGTCAATTGCCTTGTTAGTTTCGTGCTTATCTAACAGTGCGATGGCCAGATTGTAGTGAGCCTTGCTAAGATTAGGACGAATCTCAAGCGCTCTGGAAAATTGCGCGATTGCTTCATCGGTCAGGCCTTTCGCCATGAACACCGTCCCGAGTACACCATGTGCTTCCGCGTCTCCAGGGTCCAGGTTTAAAGCGTTGCGGGCCTCCGTCATCGCTGCGTCGGAATCCCCTTTGCGTAGCAACCCGTAGACCAGACTGTAGTGGGCCTCCAGAAGATCCGGTTTCAATTGGAACGCCTTTTGGAAATGCGCAACGGCGGCATCAACATCGCCGGTTTCCACCAGCTCGTTGCCGAGGTTGTTCTCCGCCATCCAGCAAGCAGGATTCCTGTCGATGGTGGTTTGCCACAATGTCTTGATGTCACGATAACTCGCGCTTTGCTGCCACGTCCAAAAACCGAGCAGGACAATGAGAACGCTGCTGACCAACACAAGCGGTAATGTATGCCTGAGCGTGAAAGTGTGCGCTGTTGCAGCACCGGGGCGGTGGCGCCGCGTCGGTTTTCGTGGAACAGCCGAGGCCGGAGTACCTCCAAACCGTGACGCGGCAGTTGCGATGCCCGCTCCAGCGAGAGCTAGCGGCCCCATGCTTGCGAGGTATTGAAAATGATCGCTTACAAACGAGTAGCGAAAGAAATAAACGCTGAAGAAACCAAGTACCGGGAAAAGAGAAACGAGGTAATACGCCGCGGCAAAGAACACTGCGCGCCCGCTATTTGTGGGTATGAACCAAAGAGCAATCAAACCGGCCAACAGTGCCAGCAACGGCAACCAGGCCATGACGTGCGATGAATCAATTTCCCACCGCGGATAAATAAAAATCAGTCGATGTGGCCAGATTAGCTTGCTTAGATAAAACCACGGCGCCCGACCTGCGATGATCAAACGTTCCGGCCATGTTTGCGCCCAATCCGGCCCCGTCGCGCCAGAGTGAAATCGCTGTTCCCAAATTGTCCACGCGCTGGCCATTGCCGAAATCGCGGCAAACGGCAAGAGTGTCAGGACGTTGCGCCTGGTGATGCGACGAGTCTGCCACCAGATACAGAGTGCAAGCACAGCTGGCAGCATGACGACGGAAGTTTTGCTTAGAGTCGCCAGCGCAAAGAAGATCACGGATAAAACGAACAGCCCTGCCGAACGCTGGCTTTTTGATGGCCCCTTGAGCCGTTTGGAAGGCGCTCCTTTTTGCTCCGCGAATTGTTCCCACTTAAGAAAACAAAGGATCGACAGGAGATAGAACAAGCACGATTGGGTATTTTTGAGTTCAGTCACCCAAGCCACAGATTGCACCATCACCGGATGCAGCGCCCAAATCGCCGCTCCCAGCCACGCGCCGCGAACGCTGAGCCGGCGCAACACGCGCCAAAGCACAATCGAGGAAAGCCCATGCAACGCCACATTTAGTGCGTGGTAAGGCAATGGATTTAGACCCACGATCTTGTTCAGGATCCAAAAGGTCGTTAGCACCAGCGGGTAGTACACAGCGTGCGCGGTGGTCCAGATCTCTGTGAATCCAAACGGGCCGACAACACACGCGTTGCGGCTCAAATGTTTGTCGTCGTCCCAAATGAATCCGGCGCTAAAAACACCAGAATATGCGACGACGACAAGAGCAATTAGAAACAGACCCCAGAGCCATTTCCGCTGCTCAGAAAATTTAACTTCCGACGGCATGCGAAAGATCGAGGATTTTGCGCGAAAGCCCGGGAGTGTGCCAATACTTTTTGAAAGTCAGCCTAAAATCATTTTAGGGTGTTCTCGATGCGCGAACATTAGACGAAATTCGACGGAGCGATGGATAAGCGATTCGTGTGCCGTTAGCGATCCCAAGCGGTTAAGAAAGCGTCGATCAATTCCGGCAACTCGTCGCTGTAACCGCCTTCCAGGATAGTAGCTACAGGAATGTCCAGTTTGCGCAGCCATTCGCCGAAAGTCGAAAAATCTTCGGGCTCGAGCATCATCTGCAGTAGTGGATCACGCGCGTAGGCATCGAAGCCTGCGGAGACAAGCACTAAATCGGGTTTGAAGGCCATTAATTTTTCTAGGGCTCGCTTCGCCACTTCGACGTGATGACTTCGTGGCGTTCCGGGCCCGACCGGATAATTCGTCACGTTCGCAAAAGATTTTGTGCCTGTTCCAGGGTAACCCGGGAATTGATGAATAGACGCAAACGCGATTCGCGGATTCTGGCCGACAATCGCCTCAGTCCCATTGCCGTGATGCGCGTCAAAATCCCAAATCGCAACGCGCTCGACGCGCGTTTTTGAAGCCGAAGGCGACCTGTCCGCCGTAGCCTTAGCGGAGGCGGATGACTCTGCTTGTGCGGCATCTTCGTTATCGGCTGAAGCAAGCGCATCAAGTGCTGCGATCGCTACGTGGTTGAAATAACAAAATCCCATAGCGCGGTCCTGGGTGGCGTGATGTCCAGGCGGACGCATAAGAGTGAATGCACGCTCACCCTGCATTGCTGCCCGTGTCGCTTCAATCGCCGCTCCGGTTGCACGCAATGCGTGTTCGTAAATTTTTGGATATAGAGGTGTATCCGCGTCGAAGTCACGCGTTGTGCTCCTGATCTTTTCCACATGATCGCGCGAATGCGCACGCAAAAGAGCTCTTTCGCTGGCGTTCCTTGGAATACGCCATTCCCAATCAGAATGGCGCTCCTTTAATAATGGAGCGCTGCGCGCGATTCTGGCCGGCCGCTCCGGGTGGCCGGGCGCTGAATATTCGAGGCAGGAGGCGTCGTGAAATATAATCATGGTAGTTGCAACGTGGCGCTTCAGCGGATATTCGGCTACGACGATCTATAAGTGCCTGTCATGTTGAGCGAAGCGAAACATCTCTGTCTATTGCTAGGGAAGTCCCCAAAAGCAATCCGAGATTCTTCGCTTCGCTCAGAATGACATTCATAAGACGCCTTGTACGAAATGCTAAACAGCCAGAAAATTGTGGTGGTGATGCCTGCCTACAACGCGGCCCGAACCCTCCAACGCACTTACGAGGAAGTCATGGCACATGGCATCGTCGATCTTGTCATCGTTGTAGACGACGCCAGTCACGATGAAACGGTCGCAATCGCTCGCACCCTGCCGCAGGTACAGGTGGAGGTTCATTCGGAAAATCGCGGCTACGGCGCAAATCAAAAAACCTGTTATCGCCTGGCACTTGCCGCGGGCGCGGACATTATCATCATGATTCACCCGGACTATCAGTACACGCCGCACCTGATCCCGGCGATGGCAGCTCTGGTGGCAAGCGGACTTTATCCCTGCGTGCTTGGTTCGCGCATTCTTGGCGGCGGCGCGCTGCGTGGCGGTATGCCGTTGTGGAAATACATCTCAAACCGGCTTCTGACGTTCGCTGAAAATGTTCTCACCGGCGCAAAGCTTTCTGAGTATCACACCGGTTACCGCGCCTACTCGCGCCAATTGTTGGAACGCCTTCCATTGGAGCGAAATTCTAATGATTTCGTTTTTGATAACCAGGTCCTGGCACAAATCATCGCTCTCGGTTGCCCAATCGGCGAAGTAACCTGTCCTGCACGTTATATGCCCGAAGCATCCTCGATCAATTTTAGCAGGAGCGTGCGTTACGGGTTCGGTTGTCTGGAAACTGCGCTGCGGTTCCGATTGGCACGATGGAAACTCGTGGAACCGATTGTTTAATTCGGCGCAGGCCAGGTCCTTTTTCGCGTCAATAGCGCACGCGTACGAGAAATAGTCCCTGGGCGGGAGCTGCAAAACGAGATGCTCCTGTCTTTCCCGAATTCAGCGGCGCAGCGACCTCCTCGATACGAATTTTGCCAAGCGCGGATTTAACAAGAGCGCCAACGATTAATCGAACCATCTTGTATAGGAAGCCGTCGCCAGCGAACTCGATAGTCACACAAGGCCCTTTTTGCCGGACACGTACCGAATAAATTGTGCGGATCGTGCTCTTTTCTTTGTTGCCGCGGTTGGCGGCGAATCCGGCAAAATCATGTGTGCCCACAAATCGGCTTGCGGCTTGCCTGAGAATCCTGAGATCGATCGGACGCGGGATATGGCAGGCCCGACCATGCTCCAGCGGAGGCAAAACAGGGGCTAACCAGATTCTGTAACAATAGATTTTTCCTTTTGCCGAAAGCCTCGCGTGAAAATCATTCGACACATATTGGCAGCGAAGAACGCGAATAGTAGCAGGCAAAAGCGCGTTGAGCGCTTCGCGCCAACGTCCAGCCGATAAACGATTATTAGGGAGATCGACGTGCGCGCATTGCGCGAGGGCGTGGACCCCGGCGTCCGTTCGCCCGGCGCCGTGAACGCGCACGGACTTGCCAAGAATGCGCTCAAACGCCCGTTCCAAGTGATCCTGGATAGTGTTGCGATGAGATTGGCTCTGCCAGCCGGCGAATGAAGCGCCGTCGTACGCGATAATGAGTTTCAAGCGTCGCGCCTGGTAGGGACGCCGCGCTGAAATGCCAGTCCGGTTCCGACCGTCCGGGCGGCCAACCGCGCCGACTCTACCTCTGCTGGCCTTGCTCCTCATCTGCGGCGCGTCGATCCAGGTAGCTCTGCAAGATCATTTGCGCTGCGACCTGATCGACGTAGCTGCGGGTATCACGTGTCTTCTTACCCGCTTCACGCAGTGCTCGCTGGGCCGCGACGGTGGTCAACCGTTCGTCCCACGTAACCACCGGACATGGCAGGACCGCGCGCAATTTTTCGACAAACTCAATGAGTTCGGTTGCTGCAGCACCAATCCGGCCATTCATCTGACGCGGAATGCCGGCTACGACGTGATCGACTTTTCTTTCGCGTACGATTTCGGCGACGCGTTGCGCGGCCTGCTTGTTTGCTGGAATGGTCTCAAGCGGATGCGCCAGCAAATGCAACTCATCAGATATCGCCGCTCCAATACGTGCCCGCCCGAAATCGAGGGCCAAAATCGGGTTCATCACGCGTTGAGTCATTGCAGTTCGGGCGGCAGCTTGCCGATCAGATTTTTGATCTTCTCTGCTTCATGCCGGTGACAAATCAAAAGCGCATCCTTTGTTCGCACAATAATGAGGTCTTGGACCCCTAGCAGCGCGATGGTTGTCCCGTCTTCTTCGAAAACGATGTTGTGACTGGAATCAAGTGCAGTGATAACGCAATTTGCGGCGTTCCCCTGCGTGTCTTTCTCAAAATAGTTCGACAGGGCCCTCCAGCTCCCGATGTCGTCCCAGTCGAAACTCGCCTCCACCACCAGAACGCGGTCTGCCTTTTCCATGATCGCGTAGTCGAAGGAGATTCGCGGCAATTTGGTGAAGCGTTCACGCAACGCCTTCTCGAAATTCTTCGGCGCGCGCAATTGAGAAATGAAATCCGCCAGCTCCGGAGCGTGGCGGTTAAATTCGCGGAGCACGGTCGGGACCGACCAGACGAACATGCCCGCGTTCCATCGGAAATTTCCCTTTCGCAAAAATGATTCGGCGAGATCGAGGTTGGGTTTCTCGCGAAAACGCAGGACCCGATGGACCACGTCGCTCTCTGGGTACTTTCGCAGACGGACCGGCTTGCCTTGCTCGATATAACCGTATCCGGGACAGGCCCAGGTCGGTTTGATCCCAATCGTTACCAGCTCGCCCGTCTCCGCGGCCGCGTCGGACGCCAACGTCAGCGTTTCCTGAAAAGCTGTGCGGTTGGAGATCACATGATCGGCAGGTAGAACCAGCATGGTTGCTGCATGGTCGCGAGCCACGACCCATCCAGTCCCGAGAGCGACTGCAGCAGCGGTGTCACGCTTGGCGGGTTCAGCGATGATATTTTCTTTTGGAAAATCCGCGAGCAATTTGCGAACCGCAGTTTCCTGTTCGGCATTCGTCAGGATCAAAATGCGCTCGTAAGGAACGATGCCCTCAAGGCGAGCCAGCGTTTCTTCGAGCAAAGCTTTATCGGAAACGAGGCGCAGCAGCTGTTTTGGCCGGGCGCGGCGGCTCAACGGCCAGAAGCGTTCACCGCTGCCGCCGGCGAGAATAAGCGCGTATATCGGGTTGGGCATGTAAAAATGGGAGGATCTTCCGGGTCGCGAAAATTGCCGTTTATTTTTCCCAAACGCGACGTATATGGTAGGCGATGTCTTTTCCGATATCCATGTCAAAAACGGCCGAGCAGCTGCCAGTCGATCCGTTACTCGTGGTAACGCGAGCCGCTATTGGCCTCGGCATTGGCATCATGATGGCTGACAAGATCAAGCCCTCGATCCGTCAGGGAGCGGCAATTGCGCTTGTTGCGATTGGCGCGTTGGCCGCGGCCCCCTGGCTTGTAAAACTTACTTTGGGCCAGATCAACCGATCAGAGTGGGGGAGTCGCGCCCGTCTGCGTTCGATTCGTGGCGATTCCGGCTATACGTCGGATACGGATATCTATTAATTGGCGCGTTATAGAGGCGTTCGCCGCGGCGAACGCCTACCTGATTCGTTCGGTGCTTGACACAAGCACCGCTACAAGCGCGCTAACGCCACAGGTCCTCGGAAGCAATTCGCATGGCAGGCTTGGTCAGGTCCAGCTGTGCGCTCACTTTTCGCAATTGCGACGCTTGCTCGTGCACTGTTGCAGCCAGACTCTTTATTTCGGATTTCAAATCAGCGATTGCTGCGTCCTGTTTCTGAATCTTGCGGTCTTGTTCTTCTACTCTCGCGTGCTCTTTCAGAAATTCGTTGAGCAACATTGCGTTCACTGCTTCGTAGCGCACACTGTAAATGTCATTTTTTTCGTCGCGCACGACCAAATCGGGATTGACTTCAGCTACTTCTTCGGCAATCAGCCCAAACTGCGAGGTGTCGGCTTTATCGGCCTTGTAGCAGAAGGTAACCGGCTTTAACGCCAGGATTGATTCGCTGGCGCATTCCATCGGTTTGATGTTGTGCTTGAAGCGTCGCGAGGAATTTATTGTTCCTAACTGACCGGCAGAATCGATCATCACGTTGACAGCATTAGGAAACCCCGTCGCCACGCCGCGAATTCCCGCGATGAACGTTTGGGTCTGGGTTCCTTCGAGGCCAATACGAATGGTCTCGGTATCGTTAGACCCACCGCCGTTACCAATGTGGATATTGTTATTGCCATCGAGAATAGCAATTCCAGCGCTCTCTCCTAACGCGATATTGTCCGAACCGGTGACGTTTTTAAGTGCATTAGCCCCAACCGCGGTGTTGGCGGCCCCAGTTATGTTACTTTGGAGCGCGTCAAAGCCGATTCCGGTATTGTTGCCGCCATTTGCATTACTCTGCAAAGCTTGAAATCCGTGAGCTGTGTTATTGTTAGCACCGGCATTGCTAAACAGGGCTTGCCAACCGGTCGCGGTATTGCGGTCACCGGTTACGTTGGACGAAAGAGCAGAAGTACCAGTGGCCGTGTTTTGGGATCCGCTCAAATTATTAAAAAGGGCAACCGCCCCAATCGCCGTGTTGTCTCCGGCGATGCTGTTGCGCGAGAGCGCGGAAATGCCTACCGCCGTATTGCTGCTGCCGGTGGTATTTTCGGTAAGCGCACCAGCACCGATCGCTGTATTGGTGTTACCGTTGGTGTTGCTAAAGAGAGCTCGATCGCCAATGGCCGTATTGAAACTGCCAAAGAAAATTCCATTCGGGTTCCGGGTGTTGGCCGTACCGGTGTTACTAAAAAGCGCGAATGCCCCGGTCGCCGTATTGGAACTACCTCCGACATTGTTTAAGAGCGCTCCGGCGCCAGTAGCTGTATTCTCAGTGGCGGTATTGAGAAGAAGCGTACCCGCGCCAATGGCAGTGTTGAAACTGCCGTCGGTAAGACTGAGAAGCGAATATATCCCGACAGCCGTGTTGTAAAAGCCACCGGTGAGACTAAAGAGAGCCGATGATCCTTCTGCTGTGTTTCCACCTGGATAGCCTCCGTCCGGTGGTGGGCTAACTGCCCGTGCCACCGGGGAAAGCGCGAAGCAGCCAAATGCAAAGAGAACGAGAAGGGATGGAGTGAGCAAGCTTTGTGTTTTCATCCACAAAGTTTCGAAACAAGCCCGTTAGCTTGTCGAGATCAAAATGTTGGGGACACGACCAACGATGCCGCCTACAGGAGAACTTCCGCAACGGAATCAGCCAGGCTTTTACCTTTTCGGGTTAACGAGAGGTTGCCGCCGAATTTTCGAAGCAAGCCCAGTGAAACAAGCTCCTCTGCTTGTCGGGGTTTTAGGTCCCGTTGAGCAATCCCTTCCTTCATACGCAGCGAGAGCGCGATTCGCTCGGTACGTTTCATTTCGCTCGTTAGACTTTCGCGGAATCCTCTCGGTGACTGGCCGCAAAGAACGCGATCGGCGTAACTGCGGTAGTCACAAACATTCTGCCAGCGCTGCATGCCGACAGTCGAAAACGCGCTCGGGCCGATACCCAGATAATCGTTGCCCAGCCAATAGGCGCGGTTGTGAACTGATGCAAGGCCTGGGCGCGCGTAGTTGGAAATTTCATAATGTTCGTAGCCGGCATCTTCAAGCATCGACATTGCCATCTCGAAAAACCGGGCATCCGCGTCAGTGTCCTGGAGCAGTTCGCCGCGCGCGTGGCGCAGAAAAAACTCCGTGTCCTCCTCGTAGGTGAGACAGTAGGCAGAGATGTGGTCGGGTTGGAGGGCGATCGTTTTCTCCAAAGTAAATTTCCATTGCTCGATCGTTTGTCCGGGCAAACCGAACATGAGATCGACATTGATGTTCGCAAATCCGGAAGCTCTCAGAATTTGGAACGACTGCTTCGCCTGTTGGGCATTGTGTTCTCGTCCCAGCAGCTTCAGCAATTCTCCATCCCACGATTGAATTCCAAGGCTAACCCGAGTGACGCCCAACTTGTGAAGAAGGGCAGCTTTGCGTGCGGAGACGCTTCCCGGGTTCGCCTCAATCGTCCATTCCGCAAGCGATGAGAGATTGAGCCGCTGATGGAAACCTCCGAGCAGAAATTCCAGTTGTGAAGAGGTGAGAGCCGTCGGCGTGCCGCCGCCGAAATAGATGGTCTCAGGCGCCAGGATAAAGTTCGTACGTTGCTGTTCGAGGTCGCGCAGTATTGCTTCACAGAACCGCCACGTCTGCGAGCGATCGAGCAGATCTTTGTAAAAGGCACAATACGGGCAGATCCGTGCACAAAAGGGAATATGAACGTAGATGTGGCGAATTGGCTCAGTCGTTCCTGGCCCCAGTTGTAGGGCGTTCGCCGCGGCGAACGCCACCTGAGTCGGCGTTTCACCGAAACGCCTTACAAATCTTGTGTACGTTGGCGAATAGTTGTGATTCGCGGAGTTACTCATACAATCGCTTGATCTTCGCTCGACAATGACAGAACTCCGGAACGTACTCCTCATTCTGTTTTGCGCCATAGCCTCCGGGGTAGCGCAGACGTCTCCGCCCCCGGCGCCGACTCCGTCGATCGTATATTCGGTGCACAATCCGGCGGCGATCAAAGATTACAAGACAAACAAGCGAGTCGTGCATGAGATGGTGAACCGTCTGGTGTTGGCAGCGACTGGTCAGCCCGACGTGGGGAAGGCGTGGGCGTCGTTAGTCGCTCCAAACGATCGAGTGGGAATCAAAATCTGCGCGGCAGGCGGCGAACTTTTTACGACGCATTATGACATTGTGAATGCGATTGTCGACGGGCTCGCGGCGGCGGGACATTCACGTGGCAGCATTATTGTCTGGGACCGTTCTCTTGGCGGAGTCAAGGAAGCCGGGTACCGGCCGTCGGCCGATGGTTACCAGCTAAAGGCAATCGCACCGCGCGATGGATACGATTCCAAAGCAGTCCTCTCTGCTCCCTTGCTTGGAAAATTGGTTTGGGGCGATCTCGAATACTTTGGCGACCTGGGGAAAATGCCAATGCTCTCCGATACCGAGAATACGAGCAACGTCAGTCATTTTTCCAAGATCCTTTCCAGTGAAGTGGACAAGATCATCAACGTTCCGGTGATGAGCATCAGTGAAACGAACGGAATCGCGGGCTGCATTTATAACATGACCATTCCCAACATCGATAATTGGCGCCGCTTTGCTCAAGCCTCTCGTTTTGGCGCGGAAAGCCTTGCGGAGATCTATTCGAATCCAAATATCGCAAAGAAGGTTGTCTTCAACTTAATGGATGGACTCATCGCGCAATACGCAGGTGGCCCGATGCCTCAGCCCAACTACGCAATTCATCATGCAACCCTGTATGCGAGCAAGGATCCGGTGGCTTTGGATGCCATAGCCTTCAAGTACCTGGAACAATGGCGCGCCCGCGGCAGTCTGCCGGCGATTGGGCCATTGGCTGCCTATATCAATTACGCCAGTCAGATCGGTCTTGGTAACTCGGAACAAAACCGGATCGAAGTAAAAAATATCGGAAGATGAATTCTGATACTGTAGCCGGGAGCGGTGACCCCGGCACTCGATCGCGCCAGTTACGAACCGCCATTCTTCGTTCGGTCTCTCGTTCCTTTTATCTTTCAATTCGCCTGTTGCCACGCGAGTTACGCGAACCAATTGCTCTCGCCTATCTGCTCGCGCGCACGACGGACACCATCGCGGACACGACTCAAATTCCAGGTTCGATCCGAATGGAAGGCCTGAAAATGCTTTCGGACGGGATTCAAGGCAAAGCTTCGCAAGACGCAGTTATCAATCAGTTGGCCTCATTCATGCCGATTCAAGACAATGCGTCTGAGCGGACGCTTTTGGATTGCTTGCCCGACTGTTTGGAATGGCTCCAACGAATCGGGCAAGAAGATCGCGACGACATTCGCGCGGTGCTTGAGAACATTACGCACGGTCAGATGCTGGATTTGCATCGATTCGATCCGCCAGGGAACGAATTCGCTGCGGCGAAGAACCCGGCACAAGTTTGCGCGCTCCAGACCGCTGGCGATCTGGACGAGTACACGTATCTGGTCGCAGGTTGTGTAGGCGAATTCTGGACGCGACTTTGTTTCCGGCACCTTCGCGGCTTCGCCAGCTTGATCCAGGACGAGATGCTCGCGCGCGGCAGGCGCTACGGCATGGGACTCCAGTTGGTTAATGTCTTGCGTGACGCCGGAGCCGATTTGCGAGCAGGGCGATGTTATTTTCCTAACGACGAACTCGGTGCCATCGGTCTGAGTCCGTCGCAGATCTTGTCCGAATCGGATCGTTTCCAACCAATTTATCAAAGATGGATGGAAAAAGCGCAGCATGGTTTGGCGTGCGGGATGCAGTATTCGCGCGCGGTTCGGAACCGGCGCGTGCGTGCGGCCACAGTGCTGCCCGCGCTAATCGGCGAGCGCACTCTTTCGCTTCTGAATAAGGGTGGCGTTCGGGCTCTGCATCAAACGATTAAAGTTCCACGTCGCGAAGTGCGGTCGATGATTCTGTCGCTGGCCGTCCATCTCGCATCACGAGAAAAAATCGATGCAATTTTTGAGCAGGCCAAAAAGTAGCGGCAGTCGGCGCAAGCGAGGACGTTCAGTTGTAGCTACGGCACTGTGTCGCCGTGCAGGTGGGAACACGTTGAACGCCTCGACACAGCGAGGCGGCTACAGCAACGCCAGCCGATGAGTATTTAGAATGCACGCTACGAAATCACAGAAAATAATTTCGCTGTTTTTCGCTGATTGGTTTTTCGAGTCGATCGAGGACCTGCATCATGTCCTCCCAGACTTTGCGTTTCTCAGACGGCGACTGGTTTCGTAACAGGTACGCAGGATGATAGGTAATCATCAACGGGGTGCCGTTGTATGAGTGCCAGCGCCCGCGCAGTTCTCGCATGGTCCCACGCGATCCGAGCAGGCCTTCCACCGCGACTGCGCCCAGCGCGACCAACACTTTTGGTTGAATAATGTCGATCTGTTCGAGGAGGTAAGGCCGGCACATCTGCATTTCTGCAGGCGTCGGCGCACGATTTCCGAATGAGCCTGCCGGCATGTCCGGCCGGCATTTAAGAATATTCGCGATGTAAACGTCTTCCCGCGCGAACCCCATTGCTTTAATAATTTTTGTTAACAATTGTCCCGCGCGGCCGACAAACGGTTCGCCTTGCTGATCCTCGTCCGCGCCAGGCGCTTCGCCGATAAACATGAGTTCGGCGTCGGGATTGCCAACGCCAAAAACAGTTTGAGTGCGCGAGCTGGCCAGATGCCCACACTTTGTGCAGCTACAGACGCGGTCTCGAACCGCCGCGAGGTACTGCGATTTGTTCGATGTCGGCTTCTGTAATCGTCGTGCGGTAGATGACAGACCCGTTTCCGGCGGGGATGCGGCGTTCAAAGAGGCGGATTGCAATTTCTCCAGCGCATTTCTCGACGCCCGCGGCGCATAATTATGGGTCTCTCGAATCTTCTCTAGCGTGGCAATGACGAGATCGAGAGCCGGTTGGGTCATGTCCTTCGATCATCCGAAACTTTGGACGGAACTGCAATCTGTTTGTGAAAACAAAGAATGAGAAGACGATGAGAACGCCGACGTTCCCTGTTAAATTTCGAATCTTGTTGTGCCTGCTTTCGTTGCAGCCGCGGGCGTTGACCGCGGTTTTTTCTGGAAAACGGCGGAGTATGCGGTGCAGAGGTCGGCGCCCTCGGCTACAGCAGCAGGGTGCCGAGGTGACCGTCCGGTAGCTACAACCGCTGTGCGCTTACGCTCCGCGGGTGCTCAGCCATTGCAAAGCGAAGCGCGCTACTTCGCGCGAGTTTTTTAGATCGAGTTTGTCTTTGATGTGCGATCGATGTGTCTCCACCGTTTTGGGGCTGAGATGCAGCAGCTTGGCAATCTCACGTACGTCCTTGCCTTTGCCGATCAATTCCAGGATCTCAAGCTCACGGTCGCTTAATCTCTCGACCGCATCGGTCTCGTTTTCAGATTCGCGATGCGCAAATTTGGTAATCACCTGGGCCGCCATGGCTGGGCTGAGGTAGGGGCGTCCATTAAAAACTTCGTGAATCGCGTGGATCACATTGGCCATCGCTTCGTGTTTCATCACATAACCTTCCGCGCCGGCCCGCAGCGCTCGCAGGGCGTATAGCGATTCATCATGCATGGAAAGCACGAGGATTGGGAGATTCGCAAATTCTGCCCTGATATTCTTGATCAGCTCAATCCCGTTTGCCCCCGGCAAACTCAGGTCTACGATCGCGAGATCAGGACTCAGTTTGCGAATGACGTCCATTGCTTCCGCGGCATTATCAGCTTCGCCGCAGACCGCAAGGCTGTTCTCGGAGTGAATCAATTCGGCGAGGCCTTTTCGAAATAGCGGGTGATCATCCACAACCACGATCCGTTTTGCATCAGGAGCATCACACTTTGGGTTTTGGTTTGTCGATCTGGCCTGTTTCATGTCTATGTCCTTATGACGCCTTGCTACTAGAGATACGCCGCTCGGTAGATTGTCCGATGCAGGAAATTTAAATTAAGGCGGTCAATGCCTTCGTAAGTTTTGCCGACAAACGCGGCGGCCGCTGTTTCCTTCTGTTGTTCGATTCCACGGTTGCGTTCGGCAAGTAACAGGCTACACGGGTCCCGCCTTTTGCCGGAGATTCGATGTTCAAGGTTCCTCCCATCAGGCGGGCTCGATAATTCATGATGTGAAAGCCTAACCCGTGAGCACCATTTGTGGCGGCCTGAAATCCGACGCCATCATCGGTTACGCTCAAGACGATTCCCTTTCGCCAACCCTTAAGTGCAATAACAATTTCGCGGGCCCCGGCGTGTTTGTTCGCGTTGATCACTGCTTCGCGAGCAATGCGATAGAGCTGTGACGCGACCATATCATTTTCGAGGTGAAAAGAAGGGTTGACTTCCAAGCGGCACGGCGTCCTCCACATCTCACGATCAACCAGATCTTCCAACGCTCCCACGAATCCGCCCGCGTCCACGTCGACTCGATGCAAGGCCCGGGAAAGGTTACGAGTGTCGGTTGCGGCGTTATTCACCAGTTCTGCGATTTTTTCGATGTCTTTTACTTCGATCACTCGATGATTTTTTAGTCGCAATCCCACTGACCGCGTCATGAACGCAACGGCTGTGAGATGCTGACACAGCCCATCATGCAGTTCCTGGGCGAGTCGCTGCTGTTCGCGATCGCTGACCTCGAGGATTTCACCCTCCAGGCCCTTCCGTCGCGTGATCTCGGCCTTTAATTCTTTGTTTGCCAGGTTCAGTTCGCGCGTTCGATCGCGTACATTCTCTTCTAAGAGCTCCTTTGATCTTTGCAGCATGGCTTCTGCTTTTTTGCGGAGCCCGATGTCGATGAGTGACGCGAACCATCCCACGACGTTGCCATCGGAGTCTCGGTCCGGCACATAGACGCAGTTTATCCAACGAACGCCCACGCCTTGGAATGGTACTTCCATTTCGTATTCCACGTTGTCGCCCTGCAGCACTTGTTTGATATGAGGCAAAATTGTCTTCAGACCTTCTTTGCCAATCACTTCAACGATTGCCTTGCCGGCGAATTCTCCAGGCTTGCGCCGAAACATTTCTGCATAGGCGCGGCTAACATAGCGATAGCGCAAGTCGCGGGTGCATCGCGTCAGCATAAATGGTGTCTGTGTGACGATCTGCTCAAGCTCGGCTTCTTTTTGACGGAGCCCTACTTCGTCCCGCTTATGTTCAATCGCTTGCGCGAGTTGGGCGGCAATCGTGGTGGCCAGTTTCAGCTCTTGGTCGCTGAACACATGTGGCGCGTCATAATAGGTCATGAATTTGCCGATCAATTTTTGGCCGCTGACCAACGGAATGAATGCAGCCGCGCGAATGCCTTCCCTTCGAATAGTCGATTTCAGACGCGACGGAATATCGGCGAAATCCACATCGCTAATGCAAACGGGCTTGGGATTTTTTGTATCCTGTTTCCATGGCGAATGACCTTCCACGGCCTTGCGATATTTCTCTGACAAATCGCGCCAGGCGACAAAGCGCATCACTTTGTCCTTATCGAACAGCAAAATCGATGCGCGGTGGCAGCGCAATGCGGGAAGAATCGCGTCCAGCGCGGCGGCATAGATTTCGGAAATGTTCGTGGCGATGTGTTGCACCTGGGCAAACTGATAGAGTGCCCGCTGCTGCTGCTCCGCCCGTTTGCGTGCTGTGATGTCGGTGTTGGTTTCGAGAATTGACGCCGGTCGTCCGCGCGGATCCCTGTCAAGGCTCCATCGCGAAAAGACCGTTATCGTTTTGCCGTCCTTTCGGGTGTGAACTAATTCGCCCGACCAGTGATTAGCGCGCTCCAATTGTTTTTGAATGCTTTTGTAGTTTTCCGGGTGCGCCGTTTGTAGCAGCTCATGCGTAATTTTTCCGAGCGCCTCTGTGGCCGAGAAGCCGTACATCTCTTCGGCGCCGCGGTTCCAATAGGCAATCCGGTTCTGGGGATCGCGGACGATGATTGCATCGTTGGTCAAATCGAGGAGCCGCGCCTGTTCAACCAGGCGTCGTTCCGTTTGTTTTTGTTCGGTGATGTCGCGAGCAATTTTCGAAACGCCGAAAATTTCTCCTTTCGGACCTTTAACCGGCGAAATCGTTAACGAAACATCGATGAGCTTTCCATCCTTCCGGCGACGCACCGTTTCATAGTGATCCAACGATTCACCGCGGCTAACTGTTCTCAGAATCTTTTCCTCTTCGCTTTGCCGGTCTTTGGGAATCAGAGTCAGGACAGATTTGCCAATGATTTCTTTTGCTTTGTATCCAAAGATGCGTTCGGCGCTTTGATTCCAATCGGTGATGATTCCCTTCAAAGTTTTTGCCGCAATCGCGTCGTGCGACGATTGAACTAGGGCGGCCAGCCGCATGGCGGCTGTCTCGGCGCGCTGGCGGTCGGTGATGTCGAATAAACAATTAATGGCGCCGGTGATTTTGCCATGCTCATCAGTGAGAATACTTGGCGCCGGAATCACGTGCCGCCGTTCGCCAGTGCGCCGCTCCACGACGATCTCCAAATCTTCCGGCGCAAGTTTTTCGCCGCGCAGTGCCCGTGCCACCGGGCATTCCTCGTGTGGCATCGGCCGGCCATCAGGATAATGAATCTTATATGAACCGCAGAACTTTAGCTGCTCACCGTTGAGACTGGGGTCATGTCCCCACAGTTCCACAGCCCGCTGATTGTATTCGCGAATATTGCCGTCCGCATCGCAGACGTAGATCGCCACGGGGACCAAATCAAAGAGCGCGCGATAGCGCTTTTCTGATTGCTGAAGCTGCTCTTCAAAGCGCTTACGCTCGGTCAGATCGATAATTGCCGTTTGGTAGAGACGAGCGCCATCTTTCATCAAACCAGACATTCGCGTGGTTGACAGCAGGACTGGAATTTTTTGTCCGTCGATACGCTTTAGACTTAACTCAGTTACTGCTTCGTCCTCCGATGAACGGCACTTCATCAGATGACGGAGAAAAAGTTGCGTGTCCTCTTTCGCAATACAGACAGCGAACGTGATGCCGATCAATTGCCTTCGCGATCGGCCGAGTAGCCGCGCGCCCGCGAAATTAACTTCTTCGATGCGTCCCACGCGATCGAAGGTGACGTACCCGATAGGAGCGAAATCGAACAGATCGACATAGCGTTCAATGGCCTGCTCTAATTCCGTCTTTGGCAGTCCAAAAATGCGCCTACGCTTGGATTTTACCGCGGCGACGTTCCTTTTATTGGCCCCATATGCGCCATTGCGGAAAGCTCGCTTACCTGCCACCGCCCTGGCTTTCTTTCCTTTTACCGCGTAACCGGCAGGTTCGCGTGAACGCATGCGTCCGGATGGGATGATGCGATTCCTGACCGATTGTTTGTTATTTTTGCCGCCCATCTACCTCCTGCGTTTTGCTGTGCTACTGGTCTCAGCTTCTTGTCTTCCTTCTCGATCGATATCAAGCAACGTGATTACGGCGCCGTCGATCTTGTTCTCGGTTGTGCGATACGGCCGCACACGGAGCAAATAATGGCGACCTCCCCTGTCAGTTACTCTTCGCTCATGCATGCCAAGCGTCTCGATCACTTCCCTTAGAAGTTCTTCCAGGTCCGGAACGTCGACGTTCGGTTTAAAGTCGGTGATCGGCCGGCCAACATCGCTTTGCAGAATATTGAAACCGGTACGGGCCGTCGGCGTCACTCGCCGGACTAACAAACTATTGTCCACCATCACGATCGGCAACTGAATGCTGGCCAGCAGATTGTTCAGATCGCTGTTCATCTGCACCATCTCCAGATTGCGATTGCTTAACTCCTCATTGAGCGTCGTCAGCTCTTCGTTAGTGGATTGTAGTTCCTCCTTCGCCGTCTCCAGCTCCTCATTGGTGGATTGCAATTCTTCATTGCTCGATTCGACTTCTTCGTTGGCCGACCGTAATTCCTCGTTGGTAGCTTCCTGTTCTTCGATGATTGCTTGCAGCGACTCTTTGGAAGTGGCTAGCTCCCTGCGCAGCTCTGCGATCTCACGGTGCGCGGCGGTTTTCCCAAGCAATCGGGGCGCTTTGCCCGGCTTGGTTCCCTTCGTGGTTTCGTCAAAAATGACGAGCAGCCACTGTGTGTCAGCCGCGGGGATTTTAAAGGGCACGACCTGCATGTTGATCTCGCGCGACCTGCCGTCGTGTTTCACGAGAGCGCGTTCAGTTCGCACGGGTTTGTTCGTTTGGACGGAGCGTCGGATGATGTTGCGCAAATCGGCGGCCAGACTTGGCCGCACCATTTGCAGCAGATTAAGCGAGGATGGTCCGGGATGATGCTGAAGATAAGAATCCGTTCGGCCGCGAAACTGATGCACGTGTAGATCAAGATCGATCACCACGGCTGCCGGCGCGTAGGCGTTGAGCATGATGTGATCGGCCGACCGCACTAGTTGTTCGCTGGAGCTTGCCGTGTTGGCGGATACGCGTCTTGTGGCGGCAGGCGCAAAGCGTGCTGTTCGGTAATCAGGTATCTCAGCCCGCCACGGTGCTGTGGCGATTTTCTTTGCATAGATTTTGTTCTTCCTGTCCACCAGTTCGAAGAGTTCCTCGAATAACCCGACCGATTCAGCCGGCCCGAGGATTAGAAAACCGCTGGGAGTGAGCGCGTGATGAAATTGCGGGATGCAATGCTTGTGCAACTCCGGTGAAAGATAGATGAGCACATTGCGACAACTGATCAGGTCCAATCGCAGGAAAGGCGGGTCAGTCACCACATTTTGCCGCGCGAATGTGCAGATTTCCCGCACGCGGCGGCCAATCTGGTAAATGCTGTCGCGCCTGTCAAAAAACCGCTTCAAACGCGCCGGCGTCACGTCCTTCTCGATCGCTCTCGAAAAGATGCCGGCGCGGGCATGATCGATCATGGCTTCGCTCAAATCGGTCCCGAAAATCTGGATGCGCATTTCCGAAGCACCCTCCCCAAGCGTTTCAAGAATGCAGATGGCAAGCGAATAAACCTCTTCGCCGGTTGCGCAGCCCGGCACCCAGGCGCGCAGCTCACCATGGCGATCCTTATTTTTCAGGATTGCAGGCAGGAATTGCTTGCGCAACGCGGTGAAGAGCTGCGGGTCCCGGAAAAAGCGCGTCACATTGATGAGCAAGTCGTCAAAAAGGGCTTCAATTTCGTTTTTGTTATTGCGCAAAAAGCGCGCGTAGTGGCTTAGTTTCGTGATCCGATGCAGCGCCATGCGTCGTTGAATGCGCCGGTTGAGAGTGCCCACCTTATAGCCGGTGAAATCGACGCCCATCTGTTTTTTGAGCGACAAAAAGATGCGACCCAGGTCGTCTGCTTTTTGGTATTCCGATTTGGCGGCCCGCTCGGTGTCGCTCTCTGTCATTGGTCGCCGAATGTATGGATGCTCGACGATCTGACGGATTTCGCTTGCGATTTCGCGCGGAGAACGCACTGCGTCAACGAAGCCGGCGCGAATGGCGTTGCGAGGCATCTCTGCGAACTTCGCGCTCGCTTCATCTTGCGCGAAGGTAAGGCCGCCCGCTGCCTTGATCGCGCGAAGCCCTGCGGTACCGTCGCTGCCTGTGCCGGAAAGGACCACACCGATGCCGCGGCTGCCGCATCCCTCAGCCAGCGACTCAAAAAACTGGTCGATGGTTATGTTTGGTTGCTGGCTCCGGCGAACCAGCGCAAGCTCGCCGTCCTTAAAGACGACGCATTTGTTAGGCGGTTGTACATAAACCGTGTTCGGCTCCGGTTTGGTTGTCTTTTCGATCTCGATCACCGGCATGGCGGTCACTTTGCCTAACAAACTCGCCAGTTTGCTGGCATGATGCGGATCGAGATGTTGCACGATCACGAATGCCATCCCATTTTTCGCCGGCAAATGCCGCAGCAATTCCATGGTAGCTTCGAATCCGCCGGCTGAACCACCGATGCCGACCATCGGACAGCCGACATTTGCCGTTGATTTTGCCCGCTCTTTTCTGGTTGATAAACGTGCTTTTTTTCGTGGGGGTTTCCTCACAGGCATGAGTCTCCTTAGTATGAATCGCAACAGCTCGCCACACAAGATGGAACGCGTTGGCTGAATAAGCCGGCCTCACCATTCATCCTGGGCGTTGGCCAATTTTATCATCCTGGAAGAAGCGATCCGCCCAAGCCAGGGTCGGCTCGCGATTTATGAGAGGAGGGGCGGCTTTTCCCATGACCAAACATCACATCATTGTCGTCGGTACTTCCGCCGGCGGAGTGGAAGCTCTTTGCGAGCTCAACAAGCATCTGCCTGAAAAGCTCGACGCTTCGCTCTTTGTGGTCATGCACGTCGGTACCGAAACAATGCTGCCGCAGATCTTAAGTCGCTGTGGAAATATCCCTGCTGTCAGTGCCGAACATGAGAAACGGTACAAGCCAAACTGCATTTACTGCGCGCCGGCGAATTGTCATTTGTCGATCAAGGATCACATGACGATTCTCACGCGCGGCCCACGCGAGAATGGCCACCGTCCTGCAGTGGACGTCTTATTTCGCAGCGCTGCGCGCGCGCATCGCTCGAAAGTAGTTGGGGTTGTTCTTAGCGGCGGCCGCGATGATGGCTCGGCCGGGCTTTACGCCATTAAAGCACGCGGCGGCATTGCTATCGTGCAGGATCCCAGTGAAGCCATCACGCCGAACATGCCTCAGAATGCTCTCAACATGGTTGATGTGGATTTTTGCCTGCCAGTTCGCCAGATCGCTGACGTTCTGGTCCAACTGACGAACGGCAAGGCCACTAACATCACAGAATCGTCAAACGGAGGAAGGCATATGGAGGATCAAGCAACGGCCGATCATCCGACCAGTGAACCACCGGGCAATCAAATCCCGGTGACCTGCCCGGAATGCAACGGACCGCTGTATGAAGTTAAGGACGGTGAGCTTGCGAACTTTGAGTGTTTCGTCGGGCATCGTTTCTCACCGGAAAGCCTAAGCGAACAGCATGCCGAGGCGCTTGAACGCGCGCTCTGGACTGCCATCCGCAAACTAAAAGAACGTGCGGTGCTGCATCAAAGATTGATGGAGCAAAAACGCAATAAAGGTGAAGAGGAGCTGTTCAAGCGGCTGGAGGAATCCGTGATGACTGCAAAAGGTGATCTTAAACTCCTGCGCGAGATTTTAGACCGCATCTAGCGGTTGAGAGCTGGGCGGGCAGATGACGACATCGCCTTGCGCACGACGGCGGCAGGATTGTAATGCATCTGTGTCGAAGCCTTTCGGCTCGTCTCGGCCAAAATGATCATCTGCCAAGGGCGGCTATACGCTCTTCAATGAGATCCCGCTCGATCTCCCAAAATCTCAGCGACGCAAGCAGAAGGCTGTGTGGTGTTTCAACCTGATTGGTTTCGTCCTTGTCCGCGGTTTTGTGCGTCAACACGTTGAAACCCTTATTTGGTCTTGGCCGCCTCTGTTTGGATTTCGCTCGTTTCACGTGTCCGTGCCTGGCTCGTCCCGCTCCCATTAGCCGTCCTCCTCCTCGTTAGGTCTTTCCTTTTCCTTTGGTTCGCGTGAGGATTTAACAGCGGCCGTGAAAATTTGTTTCTATCTTTCCCGTGAATCAAAATTCGCCTTGGGCGAGAGGTCGGGCGGAAGAGGTAGTTTATTTTTCGGCCATCACGCGGCCCGCCACAGAGGACGCGCTCCGAACGGCCCTGTGAGCATCTAACGCTTCAACAGTTGGCCGTAGTCCGGCTAAATATTGTGCATCGAACGCCCGCAACGCCGCTGTGACACTGGGCCCAATTCCGACGATCCCTTCTTCTACTCTGGGACCGAGCAGCGCGATCCAAAGCTCTCCGCGAACAAACAATTTGGGCCGACGCACTGCTGAGGGGCTACCAGGATGAGCCTTGCAGTAAAGCTCCATCTGTTCCATCGCTGCAAACGCATAGCCCATAATATGGCGCCTCCGCGAGGATTGACCGTTCTTTTTCATCTCGCGTTTACAACGCACTACTTCGTGGTGTTGGATGGGATTTTTTTACAGAAGTGTAACAATTCCCGCGACGTTGCCTGCAAAGGTATTCGAGATCTAAGGTTTTCACCGATAGGCGAGTCCGCCATGCGCCTGATTGTGTTGTTACTTGTCGGCGGCCTATATGTTCCATATGGACTTGTCTCCTCCCTTGCCTTTGTCCGACGCAGAGAAACTGGTTGCTTTACAGCGATTGGATCAATTCCGTGAGTGGCGTTCACTGGATGAGCGGCGTTACTGCCTTGTTTGCGGCAAAATTATTACCGGCTGGCAAATTCAGGTTGCTGGTGGTACGCGCGGCAATGGACCGTTACGGCTGAGTTGTCCGACGGAGCGGTGTAACTCAATTCCGATGGACTGGGTTCTTCTTACTGGCGAAATTCTGGCCGTGACGAAAATGGCGTCCTACGAAGAAGGCGCGACGCCTCGATCTTAAAGCGGGTGACAGCCTGTAGAATGCCGACTGGTATCCCGAGTTTGTAAGACTTACTCCGCATTTCAAAGAACTCTTCGAACGCATTAACTCTTTAAGTACTGCAAACCCGCGTTGACGAGTTCGCAGAGTTTTTGTTCTTCGTCGATAAACGAAATCTCACAGGAGTTATTCCGCGCAAAATCGCACCATTGATTACAGTCGTGGAGATTCACGATCTACCGGGAGGCATTGCTCTAAGTAGTAGCAGATAAGGTATCCGCGTAGGGTTTTATCCGATCACGCGATCATCCGGCCTCCCGATTGTTTGTTTCGATGCAAAGCGCAGACTGCTTCTTGTTATGACAGCCAATATTAAACTTGACGATCGATTGTCGTTCCTGCGCGCAGGAGATCGATTCAGGAAATGGGACTCGCTCGACGATCAGCGGGTTTGCGGTGTTTGCGAACGAAAGTTCAAAGGCAGGCAGGTCGAGATTCGGTTTTTCCCCGGTGGCAGATATGAACTGCACTGTCCAACGCTTGGATGCCCTTCAGGACCGCATCAATGGCTTCAATCGCAGCCATTAGTTTCCGGTGTAGCTGAGCCGGATTGGTGGCAAGCAGGAAAAGAAGAAACATCACGCCCGACGGAATCAGCGTCGGCCGCACTTGGTCATCGAGTATGATTGGATCCAATCTTGATCAACCGGGAGTAGCATCAGTGCCAGATGAGGCACTGATGAAAGCAGTTTCGCGCCGCCGGCATGACGCGCTTGCCGAGTTGTATGATCGGCACGGTAAAAGACTGCGCGCAACGATTGATGGCGTTGTTCATGAAGAGGCAGAGGCCGACGATGTCTTGCAAGAAATTTTTATCCAGATTTGGGATGAAGCATCTCGTTACTCACCTAAGGCGGGCAAGCCGCTAGGATGGATGGTTACGATTGCGCGTCGCCGCGCGATCGACAGGTTGCGACGGCGGCAGGCTTATTCTCGCGTACGGGAGCGTTATCAAAAACGGATAACCCACGAGGCGTCAAACGCTGCGCGCCAGTCAGACGAGGTTTTCATGCTAAACGATCTGCGTGAGTTTCTAAAAGGGTGTATGCGAGTCTTGCCCCGGCTTCAGCGCGAGGCTCTTGAGCTTGCTTTTTTCAAAGGGCTCAGTCACAGGGAAATTGCCGCAGCAACACATGCTCCATTAGGAACGGTGAAAACGCGGCTCGAGCTTGGTTTACAAAAACTCACACACTCCCTTAGACCACTGCGTTACAAGGTATAAGTTGGCCACTGCAAGGTGGATCGACTTCTCCGGAAACGATAGGAAACACTATCGCCACAGGCGCAATAATTAGGCGGACTGGCCGCCGTGTCGTTTGCAAAGGCGTTGAGGACAACGCGTTCCAACCTTGGCTAATTTAGACTAACACGTGTTATTGGATGTTTCGCCGCAGCTAGCGAAGTAAAACAACGAGCAAAACGATCACCACAACAAGGCCCAACCCGCCGCTGGGGTAGTATCCCCAGCCAGTACTATATGGCCAGGTTGGTAACGCGGCGACCAACAGGAGTATCAGGATGATAAGGAGAAGAAAGCGCATAGTTTATTAGTTGATTCGGATGTGGCTCGCGCGCGAGGCGTAAAATCTTCGCTGCTAAGCCCTGGTGAAGGGTCGATCTTTATTTCTGTTTTCTCTTTCTTGGTTTCAGTAGTCTGAGGCGGATTTATAACCCCAGCCGCGGCTATACGGCCATGCGGGTAAAGCTCCAACCAGCAATAGAATAAGAATGATTAAGAGAATCGTGCTCATAATGCACAAACAGAACGTATCACGGTGTCGCTTCGGCCTTATTGAGCGGATAACGCTGAATTGCCGCGGGCGCTTGAAGCGAAGAGCGAAAGATCAACACGAAACGAAGTCCGCGCGGAACGTTGCCCACACGCGATAACAATTTAGACAACAAAAATGGCATCATCGAAACAACGGCGAGCAGCTCGTAAGAACATCAAAAAGGCGGCGAAAGCCGCGAAAAGGAAACGCACCGTTGCGCATTTGCCCAAGCGAACTCGAACCGCTCTCGGCAAGGAAGGTGCGAAAGCCGCAAAGAGAAAGAGACGCTAGAATCCGCTTGAACAGGCGCGTTAGGACTCAACGTGGTAATCAGCGCCGCCAACCAGAATTTGAAACGACTGATTGTCGCTTCACTTGCGAATCCTTGTCACATATGACCAAACTACAATTCAAAGGCGGCTGGAATGAAGTGAAAGGGAAACTCAAGCAGAAATATGCGCAGTTGACCGATGACGACCTCACGTTTGCAGAGGGAAAAGACGAAGAGCTGCTGGGGCGCCTTCAACAAAGACTCGGCAAGACGAAGGAGGATGTGCGCAAAGAACTCGAAAGTCTGTAAGCAGACACAACCCTGAAATAAGGAATTCGTGGCGGGGCGACCGGCGGGCGTAAAGGCCGATTACAATTTTCGAAGGTTGTGATATATTCGTCCAATGCAAACGCCTGAAATCACCGCTTATTTGAAGACTTATTGTGGTTGGAGCGCCGGTGTGCGCGCCGTGCTGGCCAAATACAATCTTCCCTATACGGAGAAGGACATTATCCAAAACCCCGCCTTCCGCTGGGAGATGGAAACCAAAAGCGGGCAACCGCTTTCGCCCTGCGTAGAAATTAGCGGGCATATGCTGGCGGATGTCAGTGGCGAAGAAGTCGAGAAATACTTGATCGACAACAAGGTTGTTCAACCCAGCGACGCGGCCACGGACGTGCCCACCAACGCGCCATGTGCGAACGAACAGCACGAAGGCGTTGTGAAGCTCAATTTGTGAGCCGATGAAGCGTTGAAAGATTGAAGCGTTACAGCGATTTCCCGGTCAACGCTTTAACGGTTTAACGCTTCAACGATGAAATTACTCGCTCGCCTCCGATCGAGGAAAAAGAAACGCGGAAGCCGTCTTTTCCGGTACGGCTGGAAAATTACGCTTCTGCTCCTGTTAGCGGGAACAGGTTTCGCAGTTTTTCTTTTTTACGGTGCGTGGGCGTCAAGCTTCGACATGAAGAATGTCGGTGAAATGCCGGAGCGAAATACCGTTTATGACGTGGATGGGAAAATTTATAGCCGCCTTGCCGGCGCAAACCGGCTGAAGGTTTCATTGAGCGAGGTATCGCCATTCTTTATCACTGCGGTGCTGGCGCGCGAGGATAGTCGCTTTTATGATCACAAAGGCATCGATTGGCGCGGGATCATGCGCGCTTTGGTTCGTGATATTGCAAGCGGGTCGGCCAAGGAAGGTGCAAGCAGTATTACCCAGCAGCTGGCCCGAAACAGCCTCCCTCTCGGTGGCCGCACCCTCAGCCGGAAATTATTGGAAGCGATGGTTGCGCTGCGAATCGAGCGCCAGTTCACCAAACAGCAGATCATCGAGCTTTACGTAAACCGGATTTATTTCGGCAACGGCTGTTATGGAGTTGAGACCGCTTCGCAAGCATACTTTGGCAAGAACGCTTCAAAACTGAATCTTCCCGAAGCAGCGCTCCTTGCCGGTCTGATCCGGAGCCCGAACCGGCTGTCGCCGCTGAAAAATCCAGAAGGTGCGAAGATCCAACGCAACACCGTTTTGGATCGGATGGTGGCTTTAAAAAAACTTTCGTCCACGGACGCCGAAGCCGCCAAGCAGGCAAAGGTCGTGGTGCATCCAAGACGTATGCCTTTCGTTCAGGAGAATTACGCGATGGACGCGGTGCAGCGCGATTTGAACATGTTGCTAACACAAGACCAGATCGATGACGGTGGTATGTCGATCTACACCACGCTGGATCCGGCAGTGCAAAACGCGGCACAGGATGCACTCGAGACGCAGCTCACTAAAATCGAGCATCAATCAAATTTCCATCACCCGGTGAAAGCGAATTATCATCCTCCGGAGAATGGGGAAGGGGATTCGG
>Ga0081455_10001322_pt1 | contig 30728 bp, 35 predicted proteins | sample TabmetS3T2R1_FD_70207 | JGI IMG/M metagenome (GOLD analysis project Ga0081455, IMG submission 70207) | Tabebuia heterophylla rhizosphere microbial communities from the University of Puerto Rico - S3T2R1 | ecosystem: Host-associated > Plants > Roots > Rhizosphere ... | reverse complement strand
CCGGCGCAATCGATTCCTCGGGGGGAGGTTCGGAAGGGGGGCGGGAGCCCCCCTCCGAGTTCCCTAGCCGCGCAGCGGCTCGGAGGCGCCCGGCGTGGTGTCGCGCTGCGGCTCGGCGGCGAGCCGGCCGCCCTTGAAGAACGCGCTCCAGAACGCGCCGTCGGGCACCGGCGTCCGGGCCCGGTCGGTGAAGCGGTCGGCGCGGAAGCCGACGCGGGCGCGCACGATGAAGCTGTAGAAGTGCACGAGGCCGGCCGAGGCGAATTTGCCGTTGAAGACCACGTCGAGTGGCAGGTGCAGCAGCATGCCGAGCACCCAGCCCCACAGCCACTCGCTGCCGCTGGCCCACGCGATCGCGGCCAGCGCCGCCAGCAGCTCGTAGGAATGGAGCACCAGGACGTTCCGCCGGGCGAGCCCGTTGACGTAGTAGCGGAGGAAGCTTCCGGGGCGCAGGTCGCGCTGCCGCTCGAAGAGGACGTAGTCGATGATGTGATCGACGTCGATCAGGAAGCCGCCGGCCGCCAGTCCGGTGGTGAGGGCGGTGCTGCCCGTGCCCGCGTACACCACGGCGCAGGCCGCCGCGGTCGTGACGAGATGCCCGCCCGGGCTCATCGGGCGAGGGCTAGCGGTAGTACGGGCTGCGGGAGCGGCGAACCGGCACCGGCGCCATCGGCCGGAACGGACCGCCGAGCCAGCCGAGCGGCATCGTGTCGATCAGATCCAGGAGCTTCGTCCCCAGTCGCCTCAGCATGCCGCTCGAAAGGAGCAACTCCAGTGCCACTGTCCGACAGTTCCGAAGTGATTGAATTGGCGAGCCACGGCGTGACCGGACCGCCTCCGATCCCCCAAAACCGGGAGATGTGAGACCAAAAATGGTGACCTCGTTCGAAGCAATCGTGGGATCCGAGCCATCCACGTGGGAGATCCGGACGACGGGGCCGGGCCCTCAGGGCCGCCTGCCGCTGACCGCCGAGATGCTGCGCGAGAGCCCGAGCGGCGACATCTTCGGGCTCACCCAGAACGCGGGCATGGGCTGGGATCCGGCGGAGCTGGGACGGCCGCAGTACCTCATGCTGTCCACGCAGGGCGGCATCCGCGCCGCCGATGGCCGGCCGATCGCGCTCGGCTACCACACCGGCCATTGGGAGATCGGGCTGCTCATGCAGGCGGCGGCGCAGGAGCTGACCGGACTCGGCGCCCTGCCCTTCGCCGGCTTCTGCTCCGATCCCTGCGACGGCCGCACGCAGGGCACGCCCGGCATGATGGACAGCCTCGCCTACCGCAACGACGCGGCGGTGGTCCTGCGGCGGCTGGCCCGATCGCTGCCGACCCGCAAGGGCGTGCTGGGCATCGCCACCTGCGACAAGGGGCTGCCCGCGATGATGATGGCGCTGGCGGCCCTGCGGGATCTGCCCTGTGTCCTGGTGCCCGGGGGCGTGACCCTGCCGCCCGAGGCCGGGGAGGACGCGGGCACGGTGCAGTCGATCGGCGCGCGCTTCGCGCACGGCGAGCTCACGCTGGAGCGCGCCGCCGAGCTGGGCTGCCGGGCGTGCGGGTCGCCGGGAGGCGGCTGCCAATTCCTCGGCACCGCGGCGACCTCGCAGGTGGTGGGCGAGGCGCTCGGGCTGTCGCTGCCGCACAGCGCGCTGGGCCCGTCGGGCCAGCCCATCTGGCTCGACCTGGCCCGGCGCTCGGCCCGCGCGCTCGTCTCGCTCCACTCGCGCGGGGTCGCCACCCGTGACGTGGTCACCGACGCGGCGCTCCGCAACGCGATGATGGTGCACGCCGCGTTCGGCGGCTCCACCAACCTGCTGCTCCACCTCACCGCGGTGGCCCACGCGGCCGGGCTCCGCCGCCCCACCGTCGAGGACTGGACCCACGTGAACCGCCAGGTGCCGCGGCTCGTGGATGTGCTGCCGAATGGCCCTCGCAACCATCCGACGGTGCGCGTGTTCCTGGCCGGCGGAGTGCCCGAGGTGATGCTGCACCTGCGGCGGGCCGGCCTGCTCGACGAGCGCGTCCTGACCGTCTCCGGCGAGCCGCTCGGGCGCGGGCTCGACTGGTGGGAGGGGTCGGCGCGGCGCCGCGCGCTGCGCGAGCGGCTGCGGGCGCAGGACGGCGTCGATCCCGACGACGTCATCATGGACCCGGAGCGGGCGCGCACGCGCGGGCTCACCAGCACCGTGACCTTCCCGCGCGGCAACCTGGCCCCCGAGGGCTCGGTGATCAAGAGCACCGCGATCGATCCGTCGGTGGTGGACGCCGACGGCGTCTACCGGAAGCTCGGGCCGGCGCGCGTCTTCACCACCGAGCGCGCGGCCATCGCGGCCATCAAGAGCGGAGGCCCCGAGCGGGTCAAGCCGGGCGACGTCATGGTGCTGATCTGCCGGGGGCCGATCGGCGCGGGCATGGAGGAGATCTACCAGATCACCTCCGCGCTCAAGCACCTCTCGTGGGGCAAGCAGGTCGCGGTGCTGACCGACGCGCGCTTCTCGGGGGTCTCCACCGGCGCCTGTGTCGGCCACATCGGGCCCGAGGCGCTGGCGGGCGGCCCCATCGGGCGGCTGCGCGACGGCGATCTGGTGCAGATCGTGGTAGATCGGCTGCGCCTGGAGGGCCGCATCGATCTGGTCGGCGCCGACGGGCGGACGTTCGGCGCCGAGGAGGGCAGCCGCGTGCTGGCCGCGCGGCCCCCGCGCGCCGACCTGGCTCCGGACGCGAAGCTGCCCGACGACACGCGTCTCTGGGCCGCGCTGCAGCAGGCGGGCGGAGGCGCGTGGGGCGGCTGTGTCTACGATGTGGACACCATCGTCCGCCGCCTCACCGCTCCCTGACCCCTCTCGCCAAAGGGGAGAGGGGCGGGGGTGAGGGATCCTACGACTGGGTGACGGTCACCACGAGGCCGATCGCGGCCAGGATGTTGCCGACGCGCACGCACTCGGTCTCGGGGCCGACCTTCACCACCGCCTTGCCGGTATTGTGCACCTGCCACGCGAGCTCCCAGCCGCGCTCCTCCGAGCAGGCGATGGCCTTCATGAGCTGCTTCACGACCTCCTCGAAGGTGTGGCAGTCGCAGTTGTGCAGCACGGTCATCCAGGGCGGCGCGACCTCGACCTCGAGGGCTTCTTCCTCCTCGACGTCGGGGCGCTCGGTGGTGGCCTGCAGCCGCAGCATGACGTTTACCGGATGATACCGCCGTCGCGAAGACGCGCGATGGTGGCGTCGCCGTAGCTCAGGACCTCGCGCAGGATCTGGTCGGTGTGCTCGCCGAGGCGCGGGGCCCGCTGCGGCCGGCGGATCTCTCCGGCGGTCCGGACCGGGCTGCGCACCTCGCGGAGCGTGCCGAGCTCGGGGTGCTCCACGTCGACCAGCATGTCCGCGGCCAGCACCTGCGGATCGGCGAGGGCCTGCCGCACGTCGTTGACCGGCGCACACGGCACCCGGCCGCGCAGCCGCTCCAGCCATTCCGCGGTGGTCCGAGTCGCGAACCGCTCGCGCAGCCGCGGCAGCAGCGCCTCGCGGTTGGCGAAGCGCTCGGGGAACCCGCGGAAACGCGGGTCGTCCGCCAGCTCGGGGGCGCCGAGCACGTCCACCAGGTCCCGCCAGAACTTGTCCTTGTTGCAGAAGACCACGATCCAGCCGTCGCGGGTGGGGAAGTTCTGGGCCGGCACGAGGGTCTGGTGCGCCGAGTCGCGGGTGCGCTCGGGAATCCAGTCGCGATTGAGCGTCCAGATCGCCAGGTACGAGAGCATGCTCACCGCGGTGTCGAGCAGCGAGACGTCGACGTCGCGCCCGACGCCGGTCCGCTGCGCCTCGAACAGCCCGACCATCAGGCCGACCATGGCGGCGTAGCCGCCCGCGAAATCGATCACCGAGACGCCGCACTTGCCGGGCGGGCCGTCCGGCTCCCCGGTCACCGACATGTAGCCCGCGTAGCCCTGCACCAGGTAGTCGAAGGCCGGCTCGGCCGCCCGCGGGCCGGTCCGCCCGTAGCCGGTGAGCGAGCAGCAGACGATGCGGGGGTTGGCCGCCTTGAGCGCCTCGTAGGTGAGGCCGAGCTTGTCGGGCAGATCGCCGCGCGCGTTGTTGAACACCGCGTCCGACACCCGCACGAGGTCGTGGAGGACGGCGCGCCCGTCGGGATGCCGGAGGTTGAGCGCGAGGGAGCGCTTGCCGCGATTGAACGACTGGAAGTAGGGCGAGTCCGCCTCGCCGGCAAACGGCGGCACGTAGCGCGCGCTGTCGCCGCCCACCCCGGGATCCTCGATCTTGATGACGTCGGCGCCCAGGTCGGCCAGCATCTGGGTTCCGAAGGGGCCGGCCCCGAACTGGGACACGGCCAGGATCCGCACCGCCTCGAGCGGAGGACGGCTCATCTCAGTAAGGCAGGCGCCCTTGCCCCAGCGTGGCGTGGTGCTTCATGGGCACCAGCACCTTCCGGGTATAGGAGCAGACGGTCTCGCCGCGCTGGTTCAGCCCGTGGGTCTCCACCGTCACGATGCCGCGGTCGCCCTGCCGCGACTCCCGTAGCTCGAGCACGCGGCTCTTCGCGTAGAGCGTGTCCCCGATGAAGGTGGGCTTCTCGTGCTTGAGGGCGTCGACCTCCAGGTTCGCGATCGCGCGGCCCGAGATGTCGGCCACCGTCATGCCGATGACCACGCTGTACACCAGCGGGCCCATCACCACGCGCTGCCCGTGCTGGGTGTGGGTCGCCGCGTAGTGCGCGTCGGAATGCAGCGGGTGCTGGTTCATGGTGAGCAGCGCGAACCAGGTGCAATCGGCCTCGGTGATCGTCCGCCCGGGCCAGTGCGTGAACTCCTGGCCGACCTTGAATTCCTCGTAGTACCGCCCGTAGCTCACGGCCGGCTAGGCGCGGGCGACGGACTCGAGCCAGCGCGCGGCCAGCCGTCGCCGCTCCGCCACCGGATCGCGTGGGCCGAGCAAGAGCGCGGCCGCGTCGCGGTAGTAGCGCTCGACCGGGAACTCCGCGGTGTACCCGTACCCGCCGTGGATGCGCATGGCCTCCAGCGTGACCGCGTAGGCGGTGTCCCCCGCGGCGAGGCGGGCCATGGTCGCGCCCGCGTCGTCCCGCGAGTCGACGTCGAGGCGCTCGGCCGCGCGCGCGGTGAGCAGGCGCGCGGCGGTGATCCGGGTGGCCATGTCGGCCAGCTTGAGCTGCACCGCCTGGTGCTGGCAGATCGGCTGGCCGAACGTCGACCGCTGCTGCGAGTAGCGTAGTGCGGCCTCGAACGCGGCCTGGGCCAGCCCCACCGCGGTGGCGGCGGCTCCCACGTTCGACGCGGCCTCCAGCACGATCTCGCCGCCTTCGCGGAGCGCGGCCGAGCCACGCAGCCGCGCGCCGACCAGCACCACGTCGGCGGCACCCAGCCCGCGCATGCCGAGGGTCTCGGACGCCAGCCCCACCGTGAGCCCGGCGTGGCCGGCCTCCACCATGAAGGCGCGCGTGCCGCCGCCCTCCAGTGCCGCGTTCACCAGGAATAGCCCGGCCCGGCCCGCATTGGCCACCACCGGCGCGGCGCCGGTGAGCACCCAGTCCTGGCCGGCCCGTCGCGCTCCGATCGACGGCCCGATCACCGGGGCGGTCCATTGCTCGCCGCGGGTCATGGGCGGGAGCAGCCGCTCCCGGGCCTCGCGCGAGCCGGTGCGCTCGACCGCCAGCGTGGCGGCGAGCTGGGCGGCGAGCCAGCTCGCGAGGGCGGCCGACCCGCGCGCGACCTCCTCGACGATCGTGACCGCGGTGAGGAGGGGCAGGCCCAGGCCGCCATGCTCCGGCCCGGCGAGCGCGCCGAAGATGCCCAGCTCGGCCAGCTGCTCCACGAGCGATGCCGCGTCCCGCCGGCCCGCGTCCTGCTCTTGCGCCACCGGCACCACGTCCTTGTCCACCGCCTGCCGGACCGCCAGCACGAGCTGGCGCTGCTCGGCGTCGAAGCCGTCGCGCGAGGTGAGCGCGCCTGGCCGCTCGCCGTAGCGCTCGAGCAGGCTCTTGCAGATGATGAGGCGCTGGATCTCGTTGGTGCCCTCGCCGATGATCATCAGCGGCGCGTCGCGGTAGAGCCGCTCCACCAGGCCGGAGGCCAGCTGGGCCCGCACGCCTTCGACCTTCATCGCCTCCACCGCCACCTCCTGCGCGGCCTCCGAGGCGTGGAGCTTGGCCATCCCCGCCTCGAGGTCGCAGCGCTCGCCGCGGTCCTTCATCGCGGCGGCCCAGTAGGTGACGAGCCGCGCGGACTCCACGCGGGTGGCGATGTCGGCGAGCGCGGCCGGCGGCTCGGGCAGGGCGGCCGCGGCCCGAATCGCCTCGTCGAGTCCGGCCTGCGCGACCCCGACCGCGCGCGCCGCGATATTGATGCGGCCGGCCTCGAGGCCGGACATCACCTGCTTGAAGCCGCGGCCCTCCATGTCCCCGACCAGGTTGGCGGCCGGGCAGGGGAAGCCGTCGAAGACCAGCTCCGCGGTGTCCACGCCCTTGTAGCCGAGCTTGGCGATCGACTTGACCACCTCGAGGCCCGGCTCGCCCTTCTCGACGATGAAGCAGGACATGCCGCGATGGCGGGGCGAGGCCGACGGGTCGGTCAGGGCCAGCAGCGCGAAGGTGTTGCCCTCGCGGCCATTGGTGACGAACATCTTCGACCCGGAGATCAGGTAGCGGTCGCCGTCGCGCCGGGCCACCGTGCGGATGGCCTGCACGTCCGAGCCGGCGTGGGGCTCGGTGAGGCAGAGGCCGCCCCGCGCCTGTCCGCTCGCGAAGCGCGGCAGGAGGCGGAGCCGCTGCTCGTCGGTGCCGTGATGGAGCACGATCAGCGCGGCCATGGTGTGGCTGTTGATGACGCCGGCCAGCGACATGAAGCCGCGGCAGAGCTCCTCGATGACGCGCGCGTAGGTGGTGACGTCCAGGCCGAGGCCGCCGTAGTCGGCGGGCACCAGCGCTCCGAACAGGCCGAGCCGCTTCATCCGCTCCACGAGCGCCTGCGGGTACCGATCGGCGTGCTCCAGGGCGGACGCGGCCGGCATCACCTCGTGCTCGACGAACTCACGGACGGCGGCCACGATGGAGGGGGCGCGCTGGGCGGTGCCTGGACTCACGGAAACCTCGCGGTCGGCGATCGGCTGCTGGGAGGAGACTAGCAAAGCCCGAGCGGGCATTGCAAGGCGACGCGAGGTCCGACCCCGGCTTTAGTTGTCGAGCCTTGCCGGGGACCGGTATGCTGAGCCCATGATCGTCACGGTAGCCAGCTACAACATCCACAAGTGCGCGGGGCTCGACCGCCGGGTGGACCTGGACCGCATCGCCGACGTCCTGCGCGAGATCGACGCGGACCTGGTCGGCCTGCAGGAGGTGTACCGTCCGCAGGCGCACGCGCTCGCGGACCGCCTCGGGGTCCAGGTCGCGATGGGGCCCACGCGGGAGCGCGAGGGCCTCGCCTACGGCAATGCGGTGCTCACCCGGCTCAGCGTGCGGGGCAGCCGCATCTTCGACCTCTCGCAGCCCGACCGCGAGCCGCGTGGCGGCATCCGGCTCGATCTGGAGCTGTCGCAGGAGGAGGGCCGGGTCCTGCATCTGTTCAACGTGCATTTCGGGCTGAAGATCCGTGAGCGCGCCTCGCAGGTCCGCATGCTGGTGCGCGAGCACATCCTGCACGACGAGCTGACCGGGCCGCGGGTGGTGGTGGGCGACCTGAACGAGTGGTTCTGGTTCCCGGGCGCGGTCGGACGCGCACTCCGCCGGGAGCTGCACGGCCCGCGCATCCGTCGCACGCATCCCGCCCCGCTGCCCCTCTTCCCGCTGGATCGGATCTACTGGGATCGCGGCCTCGACGCGGACGGCTTCCGCGTGCATCGCAGCCGTCTGGCCCGGGTGGCCTCCGATCACCTGCCGGTGGTGGCGCGCCTGCGCCTGGCCCCCCCACCCGTCTGACCCACCGCCTCTCGTCGAGCACCCCGTGGCCGAGGGCGAGCGACTCCTGCACGCGGCCCAGCGGCTGGCCACCGCGGAGGCCGAGCCCGCCGACGCCCGCGCCCTGCGCGAGGCGCATCCCGCCGACGTCGCCCACGTGCTGCAGCACCTCGATACCGGCGAGCGGCAGGTCCTGTTCCGCTCGCTCGGCCTGGAGCGAGCGGGCGACGTGCTCTCGGAGCTGGACGACCACACGCTGCTCGAGCTGATCCGCGGCCTCGACGACCTGGAGCTGTCCCGCATCCTCGACCAGATGCCGGCCGAGCACGCCGCCGACGTCGTCGACGAGCTACCGGAGGAGCAGGCCGAGAAGATCCTCGACCTCATGGAGGAGGACAAGTCCGAGGAGGTCCAGGGCATTCTCGAGCATCCCGACGAGTCGGCCGGCCGGCACATGTCGCCCGACTTCATGGCCCTGTCCGAGACCGCCAGCGTGGAGACGGCGATTCAGCACATCCGCCGGTCGATGAGCCAGGAGCAGGCCTTCGAGCTGTACGTGGTGGACGATCACCAGCACCTGGTGGGCCGGGTGCCGCTGCGCCGGCTGCTGGTCGCCGATCCCCAGACGGCGCTCTCCGCGCTGCTGGACCACGAGATCGTGACGGTGCGCCCGGAGACGGATCGCGAAGAGGTGGCGCGGCTGGTGGCCAAGTACGCGCTGGTGAGCGTGCCGGTGGTGGACGAGCACAACCGACTGCTCGGCGCCATCTCCCAGGACGACGTCATCGACATCGTGCAGGCGGAGGCCTCGGAGGACATCTTCCGGCTAGCCGGCTCCGACGCGGCCGAGCTGGAGCGGCGGACGCCCTACGAGGTCGCGCTGCTGCGCCTGCCGTGGGTGCTGACCACGCTGCTCATCGAGCTGTTCGCGGGATGGATCATCCACGCCTTCGATCGCACCCTGGCCCAGGTGATCCTGCTCGCCTCGTTCATGCCGGTGATCCAGGCCATCTCCGGCAATACGGGTCTCCAGGCGGTGACCATGGTGGTGCGCGGCCTCGCGACCGGGCAGGTGCAGCTGACGCGCTGGTGGGAACCGCTGCGCCGGCAGGCGCAGACCTCGAGCATCCTGGGCGCGGTGTGCGGCGTCGTGGTCGGCACCATCGGCCTCATCTGGCACTCGCCGGTGTTCGGGCTCGTGGTGGCGGTGTCGATGTTCATCTCGGTGAATCTCTCGGGCCTGGCCGGCACGCTGATCCCGATGCTCTCGAAACGGCTCGGCTTCGATCCCGCGCTCACCGCCGGCCCGTTCGAGACCGCGCTGCAGGACGTGCTCGGGATCACCATCTTCCTGTCCCTGGCCACCGCGCTCCTGCACTGGCTCATATGAGCGCGCGCACCGACGCTTTGTTGACCGCCGGTGCCGCGCTTGGTCTCTGGCCGCGCGAGGCCAATCTTGCGCCCGGGAGGATCCGACACATGATATCCGCCATTTATGTGGCGCTCGCGGGTGGCAAGCGCCTTGCTGATCTACTGCCCGGTCATGGAGCGAGAGCGCATGTGTCCCGAGGAGCGCGAGGAGACGGCGATGCCGGGCGTGGCCTGCCACGCCGCGGTGGCGCCGGACAGCGCGACGCGGCGGCTGCCCTCGCGGGCGCTGGTGGTGGACGACTCGCTGGTGGTCGCCGACGTGGTGACCGCGCTCCTGCGGCGCACCGGCTGGACGGTGGACGTGGCGACCAGCGTGGACCGGGCGCTCGAGCACGTGCACGGCGTGCCCTACGACCTGGTGGTCTGCGACGTGTGCATGCCGGACGGCGGTGGCCCGGCGGTCTACTACGCGACGATCGCCCGGCGGCCGGACCTGGCCAGCCGGTTCCTGTTCATCACCGGCAACGTGGACGATCCGGGGCCGTGGCGCTTCCTGGCCAAGATCCGCGCCCACGTCCTGGAGAAGCCCTTCACGGGCCGCGCGCTCCGCAACGCCCTGATCAAGGTCATCGCCTGAGGCGTCGGGTCGCCCCGGCGCTCCTGCTGCTCCTGACGCTCGCCGCGCCCGCGTGGGCGGGCGCTCCCACCGATCAGCTCCGCGCCCACACCGATCGGGTGATCCGCATCCTCGAGGATCCCGCGCTCGATCAGAGCCAGCGCCGGGCCGAGATCCGCGCGGTCGCGCTCGAGGCCTTCGACGTGGCGGAGGCGGCCCGCCGCGCGCTGGGGCCGCACTGGACGAAGCGCACGCCGGCCGAGCGCGAGGAATTCGTCGCGATCTTCCAGGGGCTGCTGGAGCGCGGCTATCTGTCGCGCATCGGCGAGTACGGCGGCGAGCGCGTGCAGTACGTGGGCGAGCGTGTCGACGGCGACTACGCGGTGGTGCGGGCCCAGATCGTCACCGCCAAGGGCACCCAGATCCCGGTGGAAGCGCGGGTGCGGCGACGCGGCGACCGCTGGCTCATGTACGACGTGCTGATCGAGAACGTGAGCCTGGTGGCGAGCTATCGCTCCCAGTTCGACCGCGTCATCCGGACCTCGTCCTACGAGGACCTCGTGAAGCGGCTCAAGGAGCGGGCAAACTAGCGGGGCCGGCCCCCACGCCGGCGAGGCGGGCGCACGTGAGCAGCAGCGCGTTGGCCCCGTGCTCGATGTCGTCGAGCGCGGTGAACTCCTCCTCGCAGTGGCTGCGGCCGGCGCGCGACGGCACGAAGATCATCCCGGTGGGGGCGATGGCGGCCATGTACTGGGCGTCGTGGCCGGCTCCGGACAGGATGCGACGGTGGCCGCAGCCGAGGCTGGCCGCGGCCGCTTCGACCGCGTCGACCACCTCGCGGTCGAAGTGCGTGCGCGGCACCCGCCAGTAGTGCTCCACCTCGGCGCGCACGCCTTCGCGCCGCGCGGCGTCCCGGACCACCCGATCCAGCATCGAGAGGGCGCGGTCGAGAGTGGACTCGCCCGGATCGCGGAAGTCGACCGAGAAGCCGACGCGGCCCGGGATCGCGTTGGGGATGTTGGGAGTCACGTCGAGCCGCCCCACCGTGGCCACCAGGTTGCCGCCGATCTTGCGGGCGATGCCGCGCACCCCGCTCACCACCTCCGCGGCGGCGACCAGGGCGTCGTGGCGCACGCGCATCGGCGTCGGGCCCGCGTGATCCTGCACGCCGTGGAGCGTGATCCGCGACCACGAGATGGCCACGATGCCCTCCACCACGCCGAGCGGGATCTGCTCCTCCTCCAGGATCGGGCCCTGCTCGATGTGCAGCTCGAGGTACGCGCGCATGGGGCGGGGCACGCAGGGCTCGGAGCCGAGGTAGCCGATGCGCTCCAGCTCGTCGACCAGGCGCAGGCCGTCGCGGTCGCGCGCGTTGTAGGCGTCCTCCAGCGGAATCTTGCCGGCCATGACTCCGGAGGCGATCATCGCGGGCTGAAAGCGGGCGCCCTCCTCGTTGGTGAACACGATCATGCCGACCGGGTGGCGGGTGCGGACGCGGGCGTCGATCAGGGCGCGGATGGTCTCGAGCGCGCACAGCACGCCGAGCTGGCCGTCGTACTTGCCGCCGCTCGGCACCGAGTCGGCGTGCGAGCCCATGAACACCGGCGGGAGCGCCTCGGCGCCCGGTCGGATCCCGAAGATGTTGCCCATCTGGTCGACGCTGACCGCGAGGCCGGCCTGCTTCATCCAGCCGACCAGGAGATCGCGCCCGCGCCGGTCGTCGTCGGTCAGCGCCACCCGGTGCAGGCCACCGCGCGGGGTCTCCCCGATCCGGCCGAGCGCTTCCATGGTCTCGGCGAGGCGGGCTCGATTGATTCGCATGGACGTCTCCGTTCTGTTCCTGATGACCCTATTGCTCCTGACGAGCCTGGCCCGCGATCTCCTCCGAGGCGGGACGCTCCCGCCGGCGATCCGGGATGTCCTGGTACACCGGCACGTCGATCTGCTCCATCTCCTCGTGCAGGGCCGAGATGGCTTTCGGCGCCGACTCCTGGGTCCGCACCGCGGTGCGGAGCGCCTCGTCGGCGTTGCCGCGGTAGATGCCCTTGTTGGGCGGCACGTCGTCGTAGTGGCGCCCGTGGGCGACCACCACGTAGCGCTCGTCGATCGCGCGGTTGTGGGTCGGATCGAACGGCACCCAGCCCTGGGTGGGCGAATGGAGCTCCACCCACGCGTGGCTCTGGGCCTCCTCGCTCTCACTGCCCACGTGGAGATAGCCGCTCACGTAGCGGCACGGGATCCCGCGCAGGCGCAGCAGGCCCAGCATGAGGTGGGTGAAGTCCTGGCAGACCCCCGCGCCGAGCGAGAGGAAATCCTCGGTGGTCGAGTCGTAGCGGGTGACGTGCTTGCGGTAGGCGAAGCGCTCGTGGATGTGCCGCCCGCAGGCGCGCACCTGCTCGCCGAGCGCGGCCGCGGGCGCGGCGGGGACGCCCTGGGAGAACCGGCGCAGCGCCGCGCTCGATCGGACCGGCCCGTCGAAGGCGAGGAAGTCGAGGAGCGGGTACGGCGGCTCCGCCGAGGGCCGCGGGTCGGTCGCCCGGTCCAGCGTCGGGCCGCCGGGATGCGTGCTCACCGCGGAGCGGGCCACCACCTCGATCCGATCGTGGAAATGCACGATGGTGAAGTGGTGCACCACGTTGCCGTTCCAGTCGCGGTAGCGCGAGATGCGGGTGGGGGGCCCCACCGCGAGCACGAAGGACTGCAGGGTCTGGGCCGCGGTGGTCTTCGGCTGCATGCGCAGCTCGAGGAACGACTCGCGGATGTAGGCCTCGTAGGTCAGCGACAGCGTGTGCTCGATCTCGAGGAACACGGCTCAGGTCCCGAAGTATCCGGTCGACAGGGCGTCGTGGGTGCGGCCCAGCTCGGACAGCACGTGGTCCAGGAAGGGCACGATCTGGCCCTCGCGGATCAGCTCGTGCCCCTGGTAGGACAGCTCCGCGGCCAGCTTGCCCACGATGCGGGCGGGCTGGCTCAGCTCGCTGCCGCTCGAGATCCGATCGAGGTGCTCCTTGACCAGGCCGGCCCCGTAGCGCACCGAGCGCGGCGTCTGCGGATCGAAGAGCACGAACTGCAGCACGTCGATCGGCTCCAGGCGCGCCGCGAAGACCCGCCGGTAGTTCTCCAGGCACGAGAGGCCGCGCAGCAGGCTACGCCACCGGCTGTAGAAGACGGGCAGGTCGATCTTCGGCTCCGCGGCCACCAGGGCCGGCAGCTTCACGCGCAGGATGATCACGGTGCGGAGCACGCGCTCGAGGGCCTCGCCGAGCTTCAGGAAGAGCCAGCCCGCGTCGCGGGTGAGGGTGTGCTCGATCGCCCCCACCGTGCTCATGATGCCGCGCTGGGTGGAGGTGAGCGCGCTGCGGAAGGCGGCGGGGTCGGCGAGCTGCCGGCGGTTCTGCGCCTCCAGCTCGCGGTAGGTCTCGTTCAGGTTGATGAAGACCTCGAGGGTGAGGGCCTCGCGCACCGAGCGCGCGTTGTCACGCGCCTTCTTGAGCGAGTGGAACACCGAGTAGGGATTGTCGGCATCGATGGAGAGACCCAGGAGGGACGCGGCCGCGAAGCCGGTGAGGGTGCGCGGGGCGCCCTCGTCCTCCCGGAAGCCGGGGAACACCACCCGCAGATCCTTCCACTCCTCGCGGGCCAGGGCCTCGTCGAGCCCGAGCACCTCGGTGGACAGCTCCTCGGTGACCAGGAGCAGGCGCGCGGTGTTCTCGGCGCGCTCCAGATAGCGCCCCATCCAGTAGAGCCCGTCCGCGACGCGGGAGAGGATCATGCCTCGCGCGGAGCGAGTACCCAGGTGTCCTTGCTGCCGCCGCCCTGCGACGAGTTCACCACGTAGGAGCCCTCGCGCAGGGCCACTCGGGTGAGGCCGCCCGGCAGGACCCGGATGCGGTCGCCGTAGAGGATGAACGGGCGCAGGTCCACCCGCCGCGGCTCGAAGCGGCCGCCCACGTGGGTGGGATGCGTCGACAGCTCCACCAGCGGCTGGGCGATGTAGTTGCCCGGGTTCTTCTTCATCGCGGCCAGGTACGTCTCCCGCTCCTTGGCCGCCGCGAACGGGCCCATCAGCATGCCGTAGCCGCCCGCGTCGCCGGTGGTCTTCACCACCAGCTGGTCCAGGTGATCGGCGATGTAGGTGAAGTCGTCCTTCTTGAATCCGAGGTAGGTTGGCACCTGCGGCAGCAGCGGGTCCTCGCCCAGGTAGTACTCGATGAGCCGCGGCACGTAGGCGTACACCGACTTGTCGTCGGCGACCCCGGCCCCGGGGGCGTTGGCGAGGGCCACGTTGCCCTCGCGGTAGACATTGAGGAGCCCGGGCACGCCGAGCAGGCTGTCGCGGCGGAAGGCGAGCGGATCGAGGAAGTCGTCGTCGATGCGTCGATAGATGACGTCGACCTGGCGCTTGCCGTGGGTTCGGCGCATGAACAGGTGGTTGCCCTCCACGAGCAGGTCCCGGCCCTCCACCAGCGGCACGCCCATCTCCCGGGCGAGGAAGGAATGCTCGAAGTAGGCCGAGTTGTGGATGCCCGGGCTCAGGATGACGACCACCGGGTGGTCGCCACGCCGGGGCGCCACGAAGCGCAGCGTCTCCAGCAGCAGGGTCGGGTAGTCCTTGATCGGGCGCACCGGATAGGCGCCGAGGAACTCGGGGAAGACCCGGCTCAGCAGATTCCGGTTCTCGAGCACGTAGGAGACGCCGCTCGGCACCCGGCAGTTGTCCTCGAGCACCAGGTACTCGCCCCGGTCGTTCCGGATGATGTCGGTGCCCACCACGTGGGTGAAGATCTTCCGGGCCGGCATCAGCCCGAGCAGCGGGCGCTTGTACTCCTTGCGGGACAGCACCAGCTCGGCAGGCACCACCCGGTCCTTCAGGCATTTCTGCTCGTGATAGACGTCGGCCAGGAAGAGATTCAAGGTGGTGATGCGCTGGACCAGCCCGTCTTGCAGGCGCTTCCACTCCGCGGCCGGGATGATGCGCGGGACGAAGTCGAAGGGGAAGATGCGCTCGAGGCCGTCCTTTTCGCCGTACACCGTGAAGGTGACGCCCTGGGTGCGCAGCGCCATCTGCTGCAGACGCTCGCGTCGCTCCACGTCCTCCTTGGTGAACGACTCGAGGATGGAGATCAGCGGCGCGTAGTGCGGGCGAGCCTCGCCCCGCGGATCGAAGACCTCGTCGAAGCCGCCCCGCGGCGCGACCCACTTCATGAGCGCGGCGCCTCCTTTCCGCGCCGAGCCTCGCGCGCGAGCGGGTCGGCTGTCAAGCCGCGGCGGCGCCGCGTGCTAGACTGGCCCGCGTCATGCCGTCCGATTCGCTGCCCCGCGCCCTCACACCCCAGACCATCCGCTTCTGCCCGCTGTGCGGCGTCGGGCTCGAGCGGCGCCCGGTCGGCCCCGACCAGCGGCCCGAGATGGTGTGCGCGGGCTGCGAGTTCGTCTACTACCTGAGCCAGAAGGTGGTGGGCGCCACCATCCCGCTGGTGGACGGGCGCATCCTGCTCACCCGCCGGGCCATCGAGCCCTCGCTCGGCAAGTGGACGTTCCCGGGCGGCTACGTGGACTGGGGCGAGACGGTGGAGGCGGCCGCGCGGCGCGAGACGTGGGAGGAGACGGGGCTGACCGTGGAGCTGGGTGGGCTGATCGGCGTCTACTCCTACGCGGACACGCCGGTGGTCATCGTGGTCTACGGGGCCCGCGTGCTGAGCGGCACGCTCACGATCTGCCACGAGAACGACCGGCTCGAATGGGTGGCGCCCGCCGACATCCCGTGGGTGGAGCTCGCCTTTCCCTCCACGGAGGCGGCGCTGCGCGATTTCCTCGCGCGGCTGGGCGACGGGGGCCACGCCTCGCGCGACGGGCTACTCGCGTGAGGGCAGGATGACGGTCGCGCGTCCCGTCACCACCTTCTCGCCCTTCTGATTCTCCGCCCACAGCTCGAGATCGACTGCGTGATCGCCGTCATTCTTCGACGGGCGCTTCTCGAGCACCTTGCCGCGGCAGGTGATCACGTCGCCCAGGCGCACCAGGGCCGCGAAGCGGACCGAGAGGCGGTGCACCCGTCCCGTCCCGAGCCAGTCGGTGACCGCCTGGGCCACGAAGCCCATCGAGAGCATGCCGTGGGCGAAGACGCCGCCCATGCCGGCCGCCTTCGCGAAGGCGTCGTCCTGGTGGATCGGGTTGAAGTCGCCGGAGGCGCCCGCGTAGCGGGTCAGCTGGATCTGCTGGATGGGCGGCTTCACCAGCGCGGGCATCGCGTCACCCGGCTGCAGGTCGTCGACATAGATCTTCGCGTAGCGCATGATCCTCAGAGCCTCACCACCGTGATGCTGCGCACCAGGCACACGACTTCGTTGTCCCCGTCGGTCACCGTCATCTCCCGCACCACGAAGGCCATCGGGCCCGAGCGGCCGCTCTTCTCGTAGATGTCGCTGACCCGGGTGCGGCACAGATAGGTCTCACCCGGGCGGATCGGCCGGTAGTGCTCGAACTCCTGCTCGCCGTGCAGGATGCGCCCGATGTCGACGCCGAGGTCGCGCAGCACCACGTTGGTGTCCGCGTGCTCGTCCCGGAACGTGATGGCAAACGTCGGCGGCGCGATGATGTCGCCCCACTCCGAGGCCCGGCCCACCGCGTCGTCCAGGTAGAACGGGGAGAGGTCGCCGATGGCGCGGGCGAACTCCTTGATCTTGCCGCGCTCCACCGTGACCGTGAACGGGGCGTACTCCTTGCCCTTCACACTCGTGTCGATCTGGATCGGCATCAGCGGGGGCCTCGCGCTCGCTTGTGGTTGGCCCGCTCGAGGAACCGGGCGAGATCGGGCACCAGGAACCGCTCGTGCCGGCCCTCGGCGATCTTGTCGACGTCGTCCCACGCCTCGACCTCGAACATGCAGCGACGGCCGTCGGTCTCGAGCAGCACCGCCTTCGCGCGCACGGTCATGCCGGGCGGAGTGGCGGCGAGGTGGCGCATGTCGACCCGGGTGCCCACGGTGGCGCCGCCGGGCGGCAGGTGCGGCGCCATCACCGCGTGGGCCGCGTTCTCGAGCAGGGTGAGCACGAAGGGCGTCGCGAACACGGTGACGCCGGGATTGCCGAGGACGTCGGCGGTGAGCTCGCGGGTCACCACGCGTCGCACCTCGGCGGTCTGACCCGGCTCGAGCGGCATGGTGGCTCCTCTTCTACCCCGTTTGTCGCGACAGGTCAACGACTGGGGAACAGGAGCATCTGCGCGCCGAAGATGAGCAGCAGCCCCTCGATGAGCCGCACGAACGCCCGATGAGCATGGCCACCGTGAGGATCGGCACCGCCGCCTTGATGCCGAGGATCCACGCGATGATCGGCACCATGATGACGCCGGTACCGAAGCCGGCGACGCCGCCGACGGTGGACGCCACGAGCGCGGCTGCGCCGAGGACCAGCCAGCCGAGCGCGTCGGGCATGGCCCGGTAGTATACGCGGCCGCGCGCGGGCCACGTATACTTGCCGAATGCCCGTGCTCCTGGCGGCGCTCGGCGCGCTGCTCATGTCGCTCGACTCGGCGATCAACATCGTGCTTCCCGCGATGGCCGACGCGTTCGGGGTGGCCCCCGCTGCGATCCGCTGGGTCATCATCTGCTACGTCCTGACCTACGCGCTCACCGCGTTCGCGGCGGGCCTGCTCGCCGATCGGCTGGGGCCGGGGCCGGTGTTCGCGGTGGGGCTCTGGCTCTGCGGCTTCGCATTCCTCGGCTACCTGGCCGCGCATTCCTACGCGGTGGTGCTCTGGCTGCGCGTGCTGCAGGGACTGGGCGGCGGCCTCGTCTACGGCACCGCCCCCGCGCTGGTCACGCTGTCGCTCCCGCGCGAGCGGCACGGCCGCGGGCTCGGCGTCATGAGCCTCGGCCTGGGCATCGGCCTGAGCGTCGGTCCCATCCTGGGCGGCCTCCTGCAGGATTCCTTCGGCTGGGCCTCCACGTTCCTGTTCCGCGCGCCGCTCTTCCTCGGCGCGGCGGTGCTGGCCCAGACGTGCCTGCGCGCGCTCGGCGGCGCGCCGGCCGCGCCGCGCCGAGTCGCGCTCGAGGATCTGCTGCGGCTCCCGGTGCTCCGGGCGGCCGCGCTCGCGTTCCTCTCGAACTACGCGCAGTTCGCGCTGTGGCTGCTGGTGCCGTTCTACCTGGTGGGCCCGCTCGCGCTGTCGCCCACGCTCGGCGGTGTGGTGTTCACGCTCACCCCGCTCGCCACCGCGGTGGCCGCTCCGATCGGCGGTGCGGTCACCGATCGAGCCGGGCCGCGCGGGCCGCTCGTCATCGGCCTGGCCCTCGAGCTGGCCGGCCTGCTCGCCATCGCCCGCATGACCGAGCAGACCTCGCTGCCGGTCGTGGGCGCGGCGATGGCCTTGGTCGGGATCGGGGTGGGGCTCTTCCAGGTGCCGAACCTGGCCCAGCTGATGGCCGCGTTCCCACCCGCCCACCAGGGCGCTGCCGGCGGGCTCGGCTTCCTCGGCCGCACCCTGGGCAGCGCGGTGGGCGTGCAGGTGACGGCCGCGCTCTTCGACGCGCGGCTCGGGCGCGACGGCTTCCTGCCCGCGTTCCACATCGCATTCCTCGCCGCCGGCGCCGTGTGCGCGGTGGCGCTGCTGCTGGCCCTGCTGCCGATGGCGGTCGCCCGCGAGCCGGATCGGCGCGCGGCCGGGTGACCGCGCGGTTGCCTACGGCTTGGGGATCCGCAGGGTCTTGCTGATCATCATGCTGCCCGAGATCACGAAGAGCAGCGTGACCAGGTGGAAACGGAGGCCGAGCAGGTCGACCGGGTACAGGGTACCGAGGTGGAAGGCCAGCATCAGCAGGGCCAGCGGCACCACGCTGGTCGGGATCGGCGTGCCTTCGAAGTAGGTGACCTTGTCGGCCCCGCGCGACAGGTCGTCGGCGGTGATGTTGTAGCGGGCGAGCCGGCTCACCCCGCAGCCGACGAAGTACATCAGGGCGAGCTGGTCGAGCGCGCGGTCGAGGCCGGCCGCGAAGCCGATGGCCGCGGGCGCGACGCCGAACGAGATGACGTCGGCCAGCGAGTCCAGCTCGCGCCCCATCTCGGAGGCCTGGTGCCGCCAGCGGGCGATCCGCCCGTCGAGGACGTCCATCACCAGGGCCAGCGGGACCAGGAGCGCGGCCACGTAGAGGTGGTGGCGCCGGTAAGTCGCCAGGTACGTCATGGCCTGGAACACCGCGGCCACGCCGCAGAAGCCATTGGCGATCGTGAACAGATCGGCGAGATGGAAGCCGCGCAGCATCGAGAAGTGCCGGGGGGGCGCGCGCCGCGCCACCCTACTCCTCCCCCCGGCGCTCGGCGTCGGCGCCCAACACGTAGACCGCGAACAGCTCGTCCAGGGCGCGCGCCGGATCATCGGCGAGGCCCGCGTGCACCGGCGAGCTCTGCAGCACGTCCGAGCGCGGCGCGGTCAGCCAGTGGAATCGCTCCGAGGGCGGCGACAACGCGACCGGCCCCGCCGACGCGTCGCCGGCGGCGACCGCGCAGCACACGCGCAGGTAGCGCGCGAGCAGCTCGTGGTCGACGTCGGGCACTCGCGCGGCCAGTTCGGCGGTGTCGGTCAACGTGCGCATGCCGAGGTAGCCGGCGGTGCGGGCGTGGATCACCACGCCCACCGGCACGAAGGCCCCCAGGTGCACGTGGGGCACCGCGCGCAGCACCGCGAAGTCGTAGGCGACCCGGCCGTCCGCGCTCATCGGCTCGTGGCCCTACCGCCGGGCCGACAGCGGCCGCGGCGGCTCGCCCCGAAGGCGCTCGCGCGCCCGGCCGGCCTCGGCCACGAAGTCGCGGGGCGCGCGCAGGCGGATCAGCAGATACTCGCGATAGCGGGCGCGAGCGGCGGCCGCGGTGGAGAACTCGCGGCCGCTCACCGGGTCAATGAGCAGCTCGTCGGGCACCTCGGCGAGCACCGAATCGATCACCGCGGCGTCGAGGCGGGAGGCCAGCGCGGCGTCGGCCGCGGCCAGGTCCGCGGCGCGCTCGAGCAGCACGTGCTCGCGGATGCGCGGGAACGGCGTTCGGGTGCGCGCCTCGTCGACCGCGGGCCAGTCGTGGTGCGCATAGAGCGCGCCGCCGTGGTCGATGAGCCAGGGCCGCCGCTGCCACACGAGCAGGTTCGGGTTGCGGTGGGTCCGATCCGGGTTGGTGACCAAGGCGTCGAGCCACACCAGGCGCGTGGCCAGGTCGACCGGGATCAGGTCGCCGGCGGCGGCCGCGTCGAAATTGAAGGCGGAGTCGAGGTACCGCAGCCCCACGTTGACGCCCTCGCTGCCGCGCAGGATGTCCTGGATCTCCGGGTCGGGCTCGCTGCGGCCGAAGGCGGCGGACAGCTCGACGACGGCCAGCGCGGGGACGGGCAGGTCGAGCACCTGCGCGAGCCGTCCGACGATCAGCTCGGCGATGAGGGCCTTGGCGCCCTGCCCGGCGCCGCGGAACTTGACCACGAAGAGGCCGCCGCCGTCGGTGTCGACCACCGCGGGCAGCGAGCCGCCCTCCCGCAGAGGCTGCACGTAGCGGGTCGCCGCGTGGCGCGCGAGCGGGGGCGGTGTCGGCATGCTCGTCCAGGACTGTACTACACGCCTCCGCGGCCCGGAGTATGATGCGGGCCATGGAAATCCTCGATCCGGTCGGCTCCAGCACCGCCACCGCGCGCGCCCTGACTCCGCGGCCCGCATCGCTGCAGGGCGCGGTCATCGGCGTACTCGACAACTCCAAGCCGAACGCGCGCGTGCTGCTGGACGGCGTGGCCCGCGCGCTCGCCGAGAAGGTCGGTGCGCGCGACGTCCGGGTGTGGCGAAAGCCGGGCGCCTCCCTCGGCGCGACCACCGCGGTCCTCGACGAGATGGCGGCCTCGTGCGGGGCCGCGCTCACCGCCTCCGCCGACTGAGGGTCGTGCACGTCGTGGAGTATCCACGACGCCAGCGAGCTCGAGGGGCGCGGCCTCGCCACCGTCGTGCTGGGCACGCACGAGTTCCGTCCGCTCGCCCTCGCCGAAGCGCGGGCCAAGGGACTGCCCGATCTCGGCATCGTCACGGTGCCGCATCCCATCGGCGGCGTCGCCCCACCCATCGTGGCGGGCAAGGCGCTGGCCGCGATGGGCGACGTGCTGGCCGCGCTGACGCGCGTGGCGGGCGGGCGCGTGACGGCGGCGCCGGCCGGCGAAGTGAGCGCGCACGCGGCGCCCGCGGACCTGCTCGAGTTCCAGTCCTACATGATGGAGCGCGGCTGGGGTGACGGCCTGCCGCTGATCCCCGCCACCGCCGAGCGAGTGGCGGCCATGCTGGCGGGCACGGGACGCCCGGCCGGCGACCTGGTGGCGGTCTTGCCGCCCCGCCGGGGGCGGGCCACGGTGGAGCGGGTGGCCATCAATGCGGTGCTGGCCGGGGCGTTGCCCGAGCACCTGCCGGTGATCCTGGCCGCGGTGGAAGCGGTCGGGGAGCCCGCCTTCAACCTGCAGGCGATCCAGACCACCACCCATCCCTGCTCGCCACTGGTCATCGTGAACGGCCCGATCGCGAGGCGCCTCGGGATCAACGGCGCGGGGAACGCCCTCGGTCAGGGCCACCGCGCCAACGCGGTGATCGGGCGCGCGCTCCGCCTCGTGCTGCAGAACGTCGGCGGGGCGCGGCCGGGCCACGAGGACCGGGCCACGCAGGGGCACCCGGGCAAGTACAGCTACTGCGTGGCCGAGAACGAGGCCGCCTCGCCGTGGGCGCCGCTGTCGGTGGACCGCGGGTTCTCCCGCGAAGTGGGCACGGTGACGGTGTGCGGCTCGGAGGGGCCGCACAACATCAACGACCACGGCTCGTCCACGCCTCAGGGCATCGTCACCACCGTCGCGGGGACCGCGGCGATCGTCGGCTCGAACAACATCTATCTAGGCGGCGAGCCGCTGGTGATCCTGGGCCCGGAGCACGCGGCCACGGTGGCGGGCGGGGGCTTCAGCAAGGACGACTTCAAGCGCGCGCTGTGGGAGCGGGCGCAGGTGCCGCTGTCGCGCTTCGATCCCTCGAACATCGAGCGCTTCGCGGTGATCCACCCGGCCGGGTTCGAGGACCGGCCGCCCGAGACGCGGGCGCCCATCGCGCGGCAGTGGTCGGACATCATGGTGGTGGTGGCGGGCGGCGCGGGCAAGCACTCGGTCTTCGTACCCACGTTCGGCGCGACCCGCTCGGTCACCCGGCGCATCGAGGCTTGACCGGGCGCGGTCGCGCGCTGGCCGAGGTCATCGCGACGGGGAAGTGACCGAGTAGAGGCGCGCGAAGTACTCCTGGACCATCCGGTCCGAGGAGAAGCGCTCGGTGGCCATGCGGATCGACGCGCGCATCATGCCGATCCACCGCTCCGGATGAGCGAAAGCGGGGAGCACCTCGCCCTCCAGGGTCTCGTAGAGCGCGCGCAGATCGCGCAGATCCGGATCGCCGCCGACCGTGCCGTCGCCGATGGCCCACCCGGTCACGCCCGGCTCGCAGCCCTCCGGCCACCAGCCGTCGAGCACCGAGAGATTGAGCGTGCCGTTCATGGCCGCCTTCATGCCCGAGGTGCCGCTGGCCTCCATGGGGCGCCGGGGGGTATTGAGCCACACGTCGCATCCGCGGGTGAGCAGGCGCCCCAGCCCCATGTCGTAGTTCTCGAGGAAGGCCACGCTCTCCGGCCAGCGCTTGAGCGCGTTGACCAGGCGGGCGATCACCGCCTTGCCTTCGTGATCGGCCGGGTGGGCCTTGCCCGAGAACAGGAGCTGCAGGCGATGCTTCCGCACCAGGGCCGCGAAGCGCTCGGGATCCCGCAGCAGCAGGTCGGGCCGCTTGTACGTCGCGGAGCGACGGGCGAAGCCGATGGTGAGGGCGGCGGGGTCGAGCCGCACCCCGGCGCGCGCGCGCACTTCCGCGAGCAGCTCGCTCTTCAGCGCGCGCTTGGCCGCGGACAGCCGCTCGTCGCTGTCGTGCGCGGCCGCGATCCGCGCGTCCTGCCAGGTGGGCACGTGCACGCCGTTGGTGATGGCGATGATCGGCGCCGCGTCCTTGACGTGCGCCCACATCGCGCGCGCGGTCTCGCCGTGCAGCTGGGCCACCGCGTTGGCGACGTGGGCCAGCCGCAGGCCGGCCACCGTCATGTTGAACGGGTCACCCCCGATCTCGGCCAGCTCGCTGGCCACCAGCTCGCAGCCGGCCCCGAGGCGGCGCAGCTCCGCGAGCGAGTGCACCTCGTTGCCGGCGGGCACCGGGGTGTGGGTGGTGAACACGATGGACTCGCGGGCGGCCCGCCACGCCTCGTGGAATCCCCAGCCCGCCTCCATGCGGTCGGCGATCATCTCGATGCCCGCGAAGACCGCGTGGCCCTCGTTGAAGTGGTAGCGCTCGACGGGCAGATGCAGCGCCCGCAGCGCGCGCACGCCGCCGATGCCGAGCAGCATCTCCTGGGCCACCCGACAGTCGGGGCGGGGATCGTAGAGGCGGCGCGTGATCCAGAGATCGCGCGGATCGGTGGGCTCGAGGAGGTACAGCGGGGCGATCGCGTAGCGGCCGACCCGCCACACCCGGCAGGTGACCTCCCGGCTGGCCACGCGCACCCGCACCCGGGCGCCCGTGTCGGTGAGGGCGTCGGGCTTCTGCTCGCGCCACTCGTCGTAGGGATAGCCGTCGGCGCCGATGTGCTGCGAGGTGTAGCCCTGACTCCAGCGCAAGCCCACGCCCACCACCGACAGGCCCAGGTCCCCCGCCGACTTCATGAAGTCGCCCGCGAGCACGCCGAGGCCGCCCGCGTAGGAGGCAAGCTCCTCGTGCAGGCCATATTCCATCGAGAAGTAGGCGACGAGCGGCGGGCGGCCCGCGGTCACGAGGGGGAGATGAGCGGCGTCGAGATCGGGACGGAGCGCATCACGTCGAGCATAGGGCAAAGCGGCGGTCCGGGAAAGCCCGCGCTGGCGTGGTCAGGACTTCGGGCGCCAGGCCCGCGTGATCAGCCGCGCGCCGCGCTGCCAGCTCACATAGGCCCACGCCCACTGGAACAGCACGAGGAACCGGTTGCGGAAGCCGATCAGGAACACGATGTGCACGAAGAGCCACGCGAGCCAGGCGGGCAGCCCCCAGAGCTGGAACGGCCCGATCACCGCCACCGCGGCGGCCCGGCCGATGGTGGCCATGGTGCCCTTGTCCCGGTAGTGGAACGGCCGCGTCGGTCGGCCGGCGAGGCGGCGCAGCACGTTGTCGGCCACCGCCCGGCCTTGCTGGATCGCGACGGGGGCCAGGCCGGGCAGGGGCTGGCCGCGCTCGTCCAGCCGCGTGGCCATGTCGCCGATCGCGAACGCCTCGGGATGTCCGGGGATCGACAGATCGCGCTCCACCTGCACGCGGCCCGCGCGATCGAGCGGAACGCCGAGCGAGCGGGTCAGCGGAGAGGCGGCCACGCCCGCGGCCCAGAGCACGGTGCGGGCGCGGATCTGCTCGCCGCCGAGCCACACCGCGTCCGGCGTCACCCGCGTCACCAGGGCGCCGGTGCGCACCTCCACCCCGATGCGCGTCAGCGCGGCTCGCGCGCGCTCGGACAGCGGCTCCGGGAAGCTCGACAGCACGCGGGGCCCGCCCTCCAGCAGGAGGATGCGGGCCCGGGTCGGATCGATCGTGCGAAAGTCGCGGGCGATGGTCTGGCGCGAGATCTCGGCGAGCGCGCCGGCCAGCTCCACCCCGGTGGGGCCGCCTCCGATGACCACCGAGGTGAGGAGCGCGCGCTGCTCGGCCGCGTCCCGCTCGCGCTCGGCCAGCTCGTAGGCCAGCAACACGCGTCGGCGGGTCTCGAGCGCGTCCTCCAGCGTCTTGAGGCTGGGGGCCAGCGGCTCCCACTCGTCGTGGCCGAAGTAGGAGTGTCCCGCGCCCGCGGCCAGCACGAGGGCGTCGTAGCCCATCTCGCCCTCGTCCAGGATCAGCCGGCGGTCGGCCAGCTTCACCGACTGGACGTCGGCGAGCAGCACCGTGATGTTCGACGCCTTTCGCAAGACCGAGCGGAGCGGGGTCGCGATGTCGGACGGATTCAGCGCCGCGGTGGCCACCTGGTAGAGGAGCGGCTGGAAGAGATGGTGATTGCGCCGGTCGAGCAGCGTCACCCGCACCGGGCGGCGGGCGAGCCCCCAGGCGGTGTAGAGCCCGCCAAAGCCGCCCCCGACGATCACCACGTGCGGCCCCGTACTCATGACCTCATCTTCCGGCCGCGCTGTCGCGCTTTCAACCGATCGCGGGCTCCCCGCGCTTGACAGGGCCCGGGGCTTCGCCCTACGGTTGACGGCGGCGGCATCGTCGCCACCGGGTTGATCTTCGCCACGAAGGAGCCGCTCATGACCGCGCGCATCACCTCGCAGCGCTACGCCGTCGACGACTTCACGCAGGCGCTCGATCTCTGCTACCGCCGGGGCTGGACCGACGGGCTGCCGGTCGTGCCGCCCACCGAGGCGGCGGTGCAGGCGATGCTGGATGGCGCCGGCCTCGAGCCCGACACCCAGATCGCCTTCATCACCAATCGTCAGGTCGCGATCAACGCCGAGAAGGTGGCGATCAACGCGGTGATGGCCGGCTGCCTGCCCGAGCACATGCCGGTGGTGGCGGCCGCGATCGAGGGCATCGCCGATCCACGCTGGGGCTACCACGGACCTGCGACCTCGACCGGCAGCGCGGCGGTGCTGATGATCGTCAACGGGCCGATCGCCCAGCGCCTCGACTTCAACTCGGGCGACAACCTCTTCTCGCCCGGCTGGCGTTCGAACGCCACCGTGGGCCGCGCGGTGCGGCTGGTGATGCGCAACGTGATCGGCACGCTGCCCGGCCGGCTCGACCGTGGCACCTTCGGGCACCCGGGGCGCTACACGTACGTGATGGCCGAGAACGAGGCGGAGAGCCCGTGGACGCCACTGCACGTGGAGCGCCTCGGCTGCCGCACCAGCGACAGCGCGGTGACCGTGATGGCCGCGCTGGCCCCCATCCAGTTCTACAACCAGCTGTCGAGCACCGCGGCGGGCGTGCTGGGCACCCTCTGCGACACCATGCGGTACCCCGGTCAGATTGGCCAGCCCAACTACTGCGTGGTGCTGGCCGGCGAGCACATGCGGACGATCGCGGCCGACAACTGGTCGAAGGCCGACATCCGCAAGTTCATCTTCGAGAACACCACGAACAGCGTCGCCCACTTCAAGCGGACGGCGCGGATGCCCGGTGCGGTCAAGCCGGAGGACGAGACCGCGACGCGGCCGCTGGTGCAGTCGCCGGACGACATCCTGGTGGTGGCGGCGGGCGGGCGGGCCGGCTCCTTCTCGTGCTTCATCCCGGGCTGGGCCAGCCGGACCTCGTCGGAGGCAGTCACGGTTCTCATCAAGGAAAGGAGCGCATGATGGCGGGCTTCGAGATCCTCGACCCCACGGTCGAGCCGCGGCGTCAGCCGCTCACGTACGTGCCGCGGCCGGATTCGCTGAAGGGCAAGCGGATCGGGCTGGTGGAGAACACCAAGTTCAACTCGGACAAGCTGCTGCGCAAGATCGGCGACATCCTGAAGACCGAGTACGGGGCCACCGAGACGCGCATGTGGCGCAAGCACAACGCGGGCGTACCCGCGCACCAGGAGATCCTGGACGAGGCCGCGCGCAGCGTGGACGCCGTCGTCGCCGGCATCGGCGACTGAGGGTCCTGCTCGTCGGGCAGTGTGCTCGACGGAATCGTGTTCGAGAAGGCGGGCCTTCCCGCCGCGTCCATCGTGACCGACGTCTTCGAGGGAACGGGCCACGCCATGGCCCAGTCGTGGGGGGTGCCCGAGTACCGGTTCCTGTCCATGCCGCACCCGATCGCCAACCTGACCGAAGCCGAGCTGGACGCGCGCGCCCGCGCGATCGCCCCGGAGATCGTCCGCCTGCTCCTGAAAGGCCAAGAAGGCTCATAGCGAAAACGATTGTCCGCCATGTGGGGGAGTGCGGGGGCCATGTCTGGGCCCCCGCAGATGAAGGGCCTTGAAGAAGTAGACGGTCGTCCGCCGCCCAATGCCCACCGACCGCGAGCCCTACCAGCCTCCCTTCTGGTATCGCGGCCGACATCTCCAGACGCTCTGGGGGCCGCTGTTCCGGCATCGGCGGCTGCCCCCGGTGCGCCGGGAGCGGCTGGAGACGCCCGACGGCGACTTTCTCGACCTCGACTGGCTCGAGGGCGCGGCGCCCGACGGACCGCTGATCCTCATCCTCCACGGGCTCGAGGGCTCCTCCCGCTCGCACTACGCCCGCGGGCTCTTGATCGAGGCCGGCCGGCTCGGCTGGCGGAGCGCGGTGCTGCACTTCCGCTCCTGCAGCGGCGAGGTCAACCGGCTCGCCCGCCTGTATCACTCCGGCGAGACGTCGGATCTGGCGTGGGTGGTGGACCATCTCCGGGAGCGACCGGGGCTCGGGCCGATCGGCCTGGTCGGCATCTCGCTCGGCGGCAACGTGGTGCTGAAGTGGCTCGGCGAGCGGGGCGACGCGGCGCCCTCCGAGGTGGCGGCCGCGGTGGCCATCTCGACCCCGTTCGATCTGGCCGCCTGCGCGCGCGTGCTCGACCGCGGATTCAACCGTGCGGTCTACACCACGAGCTTCCTCCGGACCATGAAGACCAAGATCCGTCTCAAGCGCGCTCTGTACGACGGCGACATCGACCTGGCCGCGGTGCTGCGGTCGCGGACGTTCCGGGAGTACGATCGCCTGTTCACCGCGCCGCTCCACGGATTTGCGGACGAGCAGGACTACTGGACGCGTGCCAGCAGCGGCCCGTTCCTCGAACGGATCCGGCGTCCGACCCTGCTGATCAACTCCACCAACGATCCGTTCATGCCGGCCGAGAGCCTGCCCCGCTCCGCGGTCGAGCGCTCGCGCTGGCTCGACGCCGAGTTCGTGGCCGAGGGCGGGCACGTGGGCTTTCTCGACGGCGCGCTCGGCCTGTCCTCGTGGGCCGAGCGGCGCGCCCTCGCCTTCCTCGGGCGGCATCTGCTACGATGAGCGCCGTGCTGCGCGACGCCTACGGCCTGCCGCTCACCACCGCATCCCGCGCGGCGGTCGACCACTACGATCGCGGCGTGCGCGCGCTGCTGGGCTTCGGCGCCGAAGCCATCGACGACTTCCGCCAGGCCCTCGCCGCCGATCCCGAATTCGTGCTGGCGGCCGCCGCGCTCGCGGTCTCGCTCTACCTGGACGAGCAGATTCCGGCCGCGCGGGCCGCGATGGAGCAGGCCCACACGCTGGGAACGGCTCAGGCCGCGACCCTGACCGAGCGCGAGCGGCGGCACCTGGAAGCCCTCGAGCTGTTCGTGGGCGGGCGCAGCAATGACGCGATCGCCCTGATGAAGTCGATCCTGGCCGAGCATCCGCGCGACATGGTGCTGATGCAGCGGCTCTACTACATCTATTTCTGGCAGGGGCGGTCCGCCGAGATGCTGGCGCTCACCGAGTCCGTGCTTCCGGCGCTGGCCGACGACGGCTACACCCTCGGCTACCACGCCTTCGCCCTCGAGGAGAACCGGCGCTACGACGAGGCGCTGCCGCTGGCCGAGGCGGCGGTGAGCCGGAATCCGCGCGACGCCTGGGCCGTGCACGCCATCGCCCACGTGCACTACGAGCGGGGGGACAACCGGCGCGGCATCGAGACCCTGCCGTCGCGCATCCACCCGTGCGATCACCTCGGCTATTTCAAGAACCACCTGCTATGGCACCTGGCGCTCCTGCACCTGGCCGAAGGCGACTACGAGCGCGGGAGCCGGCTCTTCGAGAGCGTATTCACGCGAATTCCCATCGCCATCGCGTCCGATCTTCAAGATTCGGTGGCGCTGGCCTGGCGCCTGGATCTGTTCGGGCACCCGGACCCGCGGCGGTGGGCGCATCTCGGCGCGGCGGCCCGGCGGTGGCTCGACATGCCGCTGCTGCTGTTCCACGACCTGCACGTGGGCATGGCGCTGGCTGCGGCGGGGGACTGGGCGAGTGCGGCGCTGCAGCTCGAGCGCCTGCGCCAGCGGAGCAAGAAATCGCGGAACCCCACGCTCGGCGAGGTCGTGATGCCGGTCATGGAAGGGCTGCACGCGTTCGCCCGCGGCGACTACGCGCAGAGCGTGGCCTCCATCGAGCCCGTCGAGTCGCGCATCGTGGAGGTCGGCGGCAGCCACGCGCAGCGCGAGGTCTTCCACGACACCCTGCTGGCCGCGGCCCTCCGCGGGCGGCAGGAGCGAGCGGCCGCGCTGCTCACGCGTCGGCTCGCGAAGCGGCCGAATCCCGGACAGTACTGGCAGCAGCAGACCGTCGCCTGATGGCCCGGCCGTCGCTCGTCATCCGGCGGGGCACCGCGCGCGACGTGCCCACCATCCTCGGTCTCATCCGCGGCCTCGCCGAGTACGAGCGGCTGGCCCACGAGGTCCGGGCCACCGCGTCGCGGGTGCGGGCGCACGGCTTCGGCGCCCGGCGCTACTTCGAGACGATCATCTGCCGGCGGGGCGGTCGACCGATCGGCTTCGCGCTCTACTTCTTCACCTACTCCACGTTCCTGGCCCAGCCGACCCTCTACCTGGAGGATCTCTTCGTGGTCCCGGAGGAGCGAGGCGCCGGGGCCGGCCGGGCGCTGCTGAAGGCGCTGGCCCGCATCGCGGTTCGGCGCGGCTGCGGCCGGCTGGAGTGGGCGGTGCTCGACTGGAACCGTCCGGCCATCGGCTTCTACAAGCGGCTGGGCGCCCGCCTGCACCGGCAGTGGATCATCACCCGCCTCACCGGGGCTTCGCTCCGGCGTCTGGCTCGCTGACCGATCCGACCTCGATGCGGCTGGTCGCCGTCGCTTCGCTCCTCGTCCTCGTGGGCGCGGCCCTGCCCGCGGCGGCCCAGTCGATCACGTGCCCGCCCGGGACCAAGCTGGGCGGTGCCGAGACCGATGTGGGGAAGTTCCAGTGGTGCGAGCAGGGCGCGCCGGGTGGGCCGATCCGCCAGGGGCCCATGGTGGGCTTCCATCCCAACGGGCGCCGCAGCTTCGAGCTGACGTTCGTCGACGGCACGCCGCGCGGCTCGATCCGCGCGTGGTACGAGGGCGGGCAGCCGAGCATGACCGGCGAGACGCGTCCCGACAACGGGACGCTGATCTTGTGGGACGAGCGCGGGCGCCGGCGCGCCCAGATCGACGTGCGCGATCGTCAGGTCGTGACCCAGGCGTGGGACGAGCAGGGACGCGTGGAGCGCTACGACGAGGCGAAGCTGGCGAAGGCCTTTCCGACCAACCGAAACCTCCCGTTCATCATGAACCTGTTCGCGGTCGGCATCGGCATCCAGTAGCCTTCACGCCGGAGCGCTCACCACCGGCGGGATCTTCGTGTCCCACGGCGCGGCGGCCTCGAACGCGGCGGCGGCCTGCAGCACCGCCGCCTCCTGACGCCGCCGGCCCACGATCTGCAGGCCGACCGGCAGGCCGCTCTTCGTGAAGCCGCACGGCACCGAGATCGCGGGCAGGCCGGTCACCGTGATCCCGTAGGTGAGGAAGAACCACTGCGTGTAGTTGTCGAGCGGCTTGCCGTTGATCTCGGTCGGATAGCGCTGCTCCACCGGGAAGGGCGGCACCGCCACCGTGGGCAGGAGCAGCAGGTCGCGCGTCGCCATGAACTCGCGCACCCGGTGCCAGAGGCGGGTGCGGAGCTTCTCGCCGTTGCCGATCTGCTCGGGGGTGAGCGAGAGCCCCTGCTTGATGTTCCACACGAGACCCTTCTGCATGACCGGCTCCCACTGCGCGAGCTTGTCGGCGTGGCGCGCGACCATGCTGAGTCCGCGCGAGGCCAGCACGATCTGGTT
>Ga0081455_10001321_pt1:17500-30730 | contig 30730 bp, 23 predicted proteins | sample TabmetS3T2R1_FD_70207 | JGI IMG/M metagenome (GOLD analysis project Ga0081455, IMG submission 70207) | Tabebuia heterophylla rhizosphere microbial communities from the University of Puerto Rico - S3T2R1 | ecosystem: Host-associated > Plants > Roots > Rhizosphere ... | reverse complement strand
AGCCCGGTCGGTAGACTGACCAGCAGCTCGATTCGATCCGGCAGCAGGATCGGGTAGATGACAACCGCGCTCTTGGCCAGGACATCGAGCTTGGTCACTTTAGACAGGGCTGTGTCTACACAGTCGTCGCGGAAATAATCCCGCAACTCGGCCGCTTTGAACAATTCGACCGCCTCGCGCGCTTCAATCAGGTACGGCCCGGCTTGGTTGGGATCCTGCAGCGACGAGGCACGCTGAAGGAGAAGATCCACCAGTTCGAAGTACACCGGTCCCAAAGTCTCACGGAACGATGTTTGCGGCGTTCCATAGCTGGCCGACAGCTCGGGTCGAATCGACTGGAGCGTACGCACCGCACGCCGGTATGCTCCAATGGCATCGTCGATATTTCCTAGTTTCGCGAGCAGACGTCCGGTTTGCCATTCCCAGCGATAAAGCGATTCCGGCGCGTTTATTTGCTGGGCTGCGAAAGTGGCCCTGCGCGTCAACTGCAAAGCCTCCTGATACCTGCGTTCGTCTTCGTACAGCTTGCCGAGAGAGCCCCAAGCGTAAGATGAGCTGCGGCGGTCTCCCATACTATCTGCTAACGTGCCAGCTTCACTCAATGTCTCATGCGCCAGCAGTAAGAGGGAATCCTTGGAGTCGGGGAGCCTTGAACGAAGATCGTGGTAGGCCAGGCCAATGTTGATCAAGCCGTAAGCCTTGTCGTGTGACGGTTCCAAGGCCCGAATCTCAACCAAGGCGCTGTCGAGCAGCGCCTTGGCCTCCTTATACTGCTTATTCTTTATCGATGCGGTGGCTGCATTGGTCAGCGCCCTTGCGACCAGCAAGGGGTGATTGCGCGACCTCGCGAGAGAGGCGCTCTCGGTGTAGGCGGCGACGGCTTCGGAGTATTTTTTTTGCGCCGTGAACAGGTTTCCTAAGTTATTGAGGATAATCGCCGAAATGTCCTGATTGTTCGCTTCCCTCGCGATGCGAAGCCCGTCGTTCAAATATTTGAGCGCTGCCTCCTCAGGCCCTGTGGCAACGTACACATCGCCTATGGTGCCGAGAGCAAGAGCGATTTGCCTTCGATCTCCCGATTTTTCAGCCAGGGCCAAAGCGGCCTCAAGATTTTTCAACGCGTCCTTATATTGGCCAAGCGACTGATACGTTTGGGAGAGGTGGATGAGCGCGATGGTTTGTTCCGCGGGCTTTTGCTCTGCTTCGTACAATCGGGCAGCTTCGGTCCAACTCACGACCGCCTGCTCAAAGTTTCCTCGTTGAAACGAGTTCAAGCCTTGTTCCATTTGTCGTGCCGCCGGCGAAGTGTCCGCAACAGCGGCCAATGCCGGATTCGCCGTCGAAAACAAAGGACCGCCGATGAAATTTACAAAGAGACCAAGGACGAGCGCGCGGCTATACCTGAGCCCGGGAAGACAAGGACAGCTCATCCTGGGCAGCCCTCCGAAAACGGAAGGGGACACACACCTTTTCCCTCTGGTCAGGGAAACTTTGACGTAGTGCAGTTTCATTTTTTTCACCAATCGCTGGAGCTCGATCACAGTGTCATTTAAGGCTTCGACGATCATCCATTTCGCCCAATCCCACTTATCGAACTCAGACCCATAAAGCAAATCAAAGACACCGTACACCGTCGCAAAGTCGCTTTGCAAACTTTGTCGGAATAGTATGGAATACGTGGACCTAAGCAATCATCAGGAGGACTGTTCGATGGCGGTAAGTAAGTTCACCCGTATTCTGAGTAATCAGCAACGTGGCGTTGGGTCTCTCCTATACGGCCTGATTCTCGCGTTGATGCTAAGCGGGCCATCACCCGCCGCTGACCCATCAGGGGCAGAGCCGCTAGCGGAGGTAAACGGAGAGACAATCACAGCCAAAGACCTTGAAGGCGCGCTTGGCGCGAGGTTATCGAAGCTCGAGGAGCAGGTTTACGACCTCAAGCAGCGGGAACTTGATTCCCTCATTGCGCAGCGGTTGTTCGCTCAGGAAGCAGCAAAGCGCGGAATTTCCGTGGCGGCATTATTGGACGCAGAAGTGACGGCGAAGGTGAGCTTGGTCACTGAGAAGGAGATCGAAGAATTCTATCAAGCTAACAAGGCACGGATGCGCGGCGACGAGACCGAGGTCCGTCAGAAAATTCGCGCCTTCTTGCAACAGCAGAAATTAACCGCTCGCCGGGAGGCCTTCGTGGAATCGCTCCGTTCCCAGGGTAAGGTTATTGTCCGTCTCCAGCCACCGGCTACAATCCGCGTCGAGGTGTCTACCGAGGGTGCGCCCATTCGTGGTGCGTCGGACGCGCCTGTGACGGTTGTGGAATTCTCCGACTTTGAATGCCCCTTCTGCAAGCAAACCCATCCGACACTGAAGCAGCTACTCGAGCGCTATCCGGGCAAGGTGCGGCTTGTGTATCGGGATTTCCCGCTGGATTCGATTCATCCGCAGGCGCGGCGAGCGGCAGAGGCTGCGCGCTGCGCTCAAGACCAGGGAAAGTTTTGGGAATATCACGACGTGCTTTTTACCCAGTCTCCCCAATTGGCTCCCGAAGATTTGCGGCGTTACGCGGGTCAAGTCGGGGTTGATGTCACAAAGTTCGACAGTTGTCTTGCAGCGGGCATCCAAAAAGCCGCCGTGCAGCGGGACCTGGATGAGGGTATCCGCCTGGGAATTACCGGCACACCAGCTTTCTTCGTTAACGGGCGAACATTGACAGGGGCCCAGCCTCTCGAGGCCTTTACGAGATTGATTGAGCAGGAACTGGCGGGCGTAGCCGCCTCGGGGAAAGGTAAGAAATAAAATCCAACACTGCGCCGAGGGTATCGGCGGAAAATTCAGTGCAACGGCTACCGACAAGAACGCTCGGCTATTAAAAACAGATGTCCGCTATTTATTTGTGAGCGATGCGTAGTGTGTACGCCTGCCGGGTAAAGCACGCGTGCCGATATCATGGTCGGCTCCATGTTTATTTGGAGCGGATGTGGGGTGGGCCGCCGGATCGGCTCGAGCTGGAGGCTTATGTGGATCGCCTTCTCGCGCGCCCCGGAGCGCTCAAGATTGGCGGTTAACTTTACATCAAGAAGTAAATCCTAAACCATTGAAGTTTGTATTGTCGTTTGGGTACCTCCTGAATACTTTTTCGCAGGTAAGCCGGGGGACAGTACCTCCGGAAATCCCATTCCTCTGACCAACCGCTGCCGAAGCCAAAATCCAAGCAAAGTTCACAAGCACATTCAGCCCTGTTGACATTATATCGTATTACGATATTATCGGGTTACGATACAAATATGCCAAAGCTAGCGAGTCAACCTAATATCCACGCCATGGCGGAACTCCGCTATCAGATGCGTCTCTTCTTGCGTTTCAGCGAAAATGCTGCGCGCCAGGCTGGGATAGAACCTCAACAGCACCAACTGCTGTTAGCCGTCAAAGGTTTGCCGCACGGCTCGAAGCCTACCATCGGTGTGCTAGCAGAGAGAATGCAGCTTCAACCCCATAGCACTGTGGGGCTCATTGATCGGCTCGCCGAACGAGGTTTGCTACTCCGCCTGAGAGCTACCGACGATCGGCGTCAAGTGTTGATAAAGCTTACTCATGATGGCGAAAAGTTCTTGCAGAGACTTGCCTCGCATCACCTCGAGGAGCTGCAGTCCGTTGGGCCAAAATTTAGAAATGTCCTGCAAAGATTGTTAGACGACCCTGCGGAAACTCATCCGGAAAAGAAACAGTACCCAGGTGGCGCTCAAAAGAAATCAAGGAGGAGGACTAACTAATGGCTGATCAGAACGAGTCGGTTCAAGAATTATTGCTCGATATAAAGGTTGCCGAGGCTTCGCGGTTTTATAAATTTTATCTGAACCATGAAAAGGCACTTCTCGGTGGCTTAGCCATAGGAGTCTTTCTGATTATCTGGGAGCTGGTCGGTAATGTCTTTCAGTGGATAAACCCGATGTTCATGAGCTCTCCATCGCTCATTTTCAAAGCCGCCGTCCAGTTATTTGTATCTGGGGAAATCTATCACGATTTGTATGTCAGCGGGATCGAGTTTCTCGGTGGCTACTTCTTGGCTGTGGCGGTCGCGATTCCCTTCGGCATCATGGTGGGGTGGTACAAACGAATGAGTTATATCTTTGACCCATTCATAAACGCTATGAATGCAACTCCACGTGTTGCGCTGTTGCCTCTGGTCATAATCTGGTTGGGCATCGGGATTCTTTCCAAGGTCGGGATCATTTTTCTCGGAGCGGTATTCTCAATCCTGATCAACACCCGAGACGGGGTTAAGACAACGCCGGTGAATCTTTTGAATGCTGCCAGAAGTTTTGGCGCGTCGGAATGGATGGTCTTCAAGACCGTCGTGGTGCCATCGACCATTCCATTCATTCTAACAGGCTTACGTCTCGCGGTCGGTCGTGCCTTGGTTGGCGTTTTAGTCGGTGAACTTTACGCGGCGACAGCAGGTATCGGTTTTATGATTACGGTCGCCGGCGCAACATTTCAGACCGATAAAGTTTTTGTTGGCGTCCTCATTTTCGCGTTAAGTGGTATGATTGGCATGGAGCTACTCACAAAGCTTGAACGAAGATTCGACAAATGGCGTCCTCAAGTCGGATCTTAAAATATTGCGTTGCAATACCCACCTTAAGATGGCTCACCGAATCGTGGGCCTTCCTATAGTTTCGCAGCTTTGGTGATCTGGTAATCCCCTCGCACTTCGCGAGGGGATCCAATCCTGACTACTAGACTGGCAGGCGCACTGAAGGTTTATTTTGCCGACGCTGGGTGTGCGCTGCGGCTGAGGTATGTGAATCAACGAGGTACTGATTAGATGAATGAGATTGTAGAACGAGTCGAAGATCGGTTGGCGGATTTTACGAGGGATAGGCGGGTTGTCGTTCTCTCTTGGATGGCGCTGATCGTCGGTGCGCTGAGCGCCTTGGTCGCCTATGTGCTGGTTTGGTTGATCGCATCAATCACGAATCTCGCCTTCTATCAGCGTTTTTCGCCGGTATTTCAGTCTCCGGATCAACACCATCTGGGTTATTATGTCATTTTCGTTCCAGCGATCGGCGGGCTAATAATCGGCTTCATGGCTCGTTACGGTTCCGAAAAAATTCGCGGACACGGTATTCCGGAAGCTCTTGAAGCCATCCTTTTTGGTCGTAGCCGCATGGAGCCTAAAGTCGCCGTGCTTAAGCCTCTGTCCTCCGCGATATCCATCGGCACCGGCGGCCCCTTCGGTGCCGAAGGACCCATTATCATGACGGGTGGAGCGGTTGGGTCCATCTTTGCGCAGTTCTTTCATCTCTCTTCGGCGGAACGCAAGACACTTTTGGTGGCAGGTGCCGCTGGAGGAATGGCGGCCATTTTTGCCTCTCCGGTCGCCGCTGTCTTGTTAGCTATTGAACTGCTGCTCTTTGAGTGGCGGCCGCGTTCAGTTATACCAGTTGCGGTTGCCGCCGCCACGGCCTCGGCCATTCGTGTTCCCCTTTTAGGGGCCGGGCCTATCTTTCCCGTTCATCAACATCCGATGTTGAATGGTGAAGGTCTGGTCTTTGCGTTTTTGGTCGGGATATTGGCAGGGCTCGGCTCTGGTCTTTTGACCACGTTGGTCTACGCGTTTGAAGATCTTTTCACGAAATTGCCTCTCCACTGGATGTGGTGGCCGGCTATCGGTGGTTTGTTTGTTGGTATCGGCGGAATCGTCGAGCCGCGCGTACTCGGCGTTGGATACGATACGATCCATGAGCTGTTGCGAGGAGAGGTCGTCGGCCCTGCCCTCCTCGGTATTCTGATCGGAAAGTCGTTCGTTTGGTCCTTCGCGCTCGGGTCAGGAACGTCCGGTGGCGTGCTTGCACCGTTGCTGATGATCGGAGGAGCGCTAGGTGCGGCTTTCGCAAAATTCATCCCGCTCGGTGATAGTGGCCTGTGGGCGCTCATCGGCATGGCAGCGATGATGGGCGGCACTATGCGCTCCCCACTGACGGCCATGATTTTTGCACTCGAATTGACGCACGATCTCAATCTGCTTCCGGGGTTACTCGTAGGTTGCGTTGCCGCTCATGGTGTCACTGTATTGCTGTTGCGACGCTCGATCCTCACTGAAAAAGTCGCTCGCCGTGGATACCATGTTACGCGCGAGTACAGCGTCGATCCCCTCACTAGGGTGCGCGTGGGCGAAGTGATGGACAGGAACGCAACGACCATTCCAGCGACAATGCGGGTCATGGAGCTTTCAGATCGCATTGCGCAGCGTGATCCAAAAGTGACCTGCCACGAGGGCTTGTTGATTGTCGATGAAAATCGGCAACTGGTCGGGATCATCACTCGCGGCGACGTGCTGCGGGCGCTGGAACAAGGCGGCAATAATGGAACAACGGTACTCAATGCCGGGAGCCGTGATCTAATTGTGTCTTTCCCAGATGAAGTTCTTCATGAAGCGGCGGCCAAGATGCTGCGTAACAATATCGGGCGGTTGCCTGTCGTGAGGCGTCGAGATCCGCGCTCCGTTGTTGGCTATTTGGGCAGACGTAATCTCATGACAGCACATTTACGTCAGCTTGAGGAAGAGCATATCCGCGAACGAAGATTTCTAAACCGGAGTCCGAGGGAAACCGACGTAGTGGCGTGACACACAGTTTCACTGCAGTCTTTGCGGTTTGACGCGCGTAATCTTGTACTGAGTTTCTCATAAAGGAAATCAGCCAGTGCCTTGATTCTCGCGACTTGCGAGATATCAGGGTGGGTGCGTCAGTATCAACAGCTCGGCATCCAACTTGTCCAGTGGCTTACCCATTAGAACCAAATCTTCTTCGTTGTCTGCGATATTGGCGGCGACGGCAAACCGCCATCATTTCGGCGCGCGCCGAAAGATCGGCACACAGCCTAGACACCTTTGTTCTACCAATTCGATTGGTGATTGTGTAAATGCTTTCCTGGAAAACATTTAGCGTTGTTTTCCAGGGGCGGACGGCTTGGCACAACCCTTGTTAAATCACTATGTGAGACACTTACAGCACTGATGACTCAGTACAGCTGCATCCGAAGATGAATCTGACAAGGAGGCTCTATGTCTTTTGCGCTTGAGGGAAAAACTGCATTCTCGGGAAGGGCGGCAAGGCGATAGCGATTCACGCTGATATTTCGAAATCCGCCGACGTGAGGCGGTTGTTCAGCGAAGCCGAAAAAGCGATGGGACGGCTTGATATCGTTGTTGCGAATGCCGGCGTCCATATTTTGAAACCGTTCGTTGAGAAGACCGAAGCGGATTACGACTATATTTTCAACACCAACACCAAGGGCGTGTTTTTCACGTTGCAGGAGGCGGCACGCCACGTGCGCGACGGTGGTCGCATTGTCGTAGTTTCGACGGGCGGCACGAAGATGCATTTCCCTAACAACTCGCTTTATCTCGGAAGCAAAGGGGCTATCGAGCAATTTGCCCGCTCCCTGGCGGTCGAACTCGGCCCGCGCAATGTCACGGTGAACATTCTGTCGCCGGGGTTCACCGATACGGACATGCTGCCGGAGCAGTACCGAGCTTTCGGCGCGAGCTTGTCTCCCTTCAATCGCGTTGGCACGCCAGAAGACGTCGCAGACGTGGCTGCGTTTCTCGCAAGTGATGCTGCGCGCTGGCTGACGGGAGAGAATGTACAAGCCGGTGGAGGCGTTGTTTAGGTCACTCGTGCGTAAGGCGAAAAGAAACAAGCAGCTGGCTTGAAGATTCGCGAGGTGCAGCTGAAGGTTTGATAAAGCCCATATTTAGTCATGTGCCGATAAATCGGCAGATGCTTTCATCGCAATTTTTCTCGCGTAGGCCTTCGATCAATAAACTTTTAGAATTCCTGCCGTTTTCACCCTCTTTCAAAAAATTTGCCCAGCTGGCACGGCACTTGCCCCCCTTCGGCAGAAACATAATTCTTCTGCTATCTAACCATGGCCTCAGAGCAAGCGCTTTCGAAAATAGTGACAAATCAACAACGTAAAATCCCGACCGAGTCGGCTTGGAGTCCTTTGCGCCACCCGCTTTTTCGTGCTCTTTGGATTGCTTCCATCGCGTCAAACATCGGTACTTGGATGCACGAAGCCGGAGCCGGATGGCTGATGACCTCACTAACATCGTCATCATTTATGGTCGCCCTCATGCAGACAGCGACAACGCTTCCTGTTTTGTTGCTTGGCCTGCCCGCAGGGGCGCTGGCTGATGTAGTGGATCGCCGCAGAATGCTGCTCTTCACGCAAGCATGGATGCTGGTTTCAGCGACCATGCTTGGTATTCTGACGCTCCTCGAGGTCACCACTCCTTGGGTGCTGCTCATTTTTACATTTGCCCTTGGCGCGGGTGCCGCGATGAACGCGCCCGCCTGGCAAGCGACCGCGCCGGAGCTTGTGTCTCGAGCTGAGCTATCAGCTGCAGTGGGGCTAACTGGAATTGGTTTGAATTTGGCGCGCGCCGTCGGCCCGGCGCTTGGGGGCGCGATAATCGCCATGGCGGGACCAGCGGTAGTGTTTCTGCTGAACGCCGGATCGTTTTTGAGCGTGATAGGGGTCCTCTATCACTGGCGTCGTACGACGAAGGTTAGCCTGGCATCGCCCGAACCGTTGTCGAGCGCCATCCGCGCCGGAGTTCGTTACGCACGCTATGCGCCCGCGCTGCGGGCCGTGCTGGTTCGCACTGGCTTGTTTGTTTTGTTCGGGAGCGCGCTGTGGGCGTTGTTGCCTGTGCTGGCCCGGCATGAGCTTGGTCTAGATTCAATCAAATATGGAATTCTTTTTGGTTGCCTGGGCGCGGGCTCAGTGTTGGGAGCGGTCATCCTGCCTAAGTTGTGGAGTCGTTTCTCCACCGATTCGCTCGCCGCTAGTGGGACCATCTTATTTGCGGCTGCAACTGCGGCGTTGGTCGAAGCCCGCCATTTTGGATTGTTGTGTGTCATCATGTTCGGTGGCGGAGTTGCGTGGGTTTCACTTATGGCGTCTTTTATTGTAACGACCCAGAACGTCGTGCCCTCGTGGGTCAAAGCGCGGGCTATGGCGCTGTATCTCCTAACTTTTCAGGGCGGCATGGCGTTCGGAGGCATCATCTGGGGAGTGGTAACGGAGCATGCCGGAATCATTGTGGCGCTCTTGGGCGCAGCTATGGGACTGATGATAAGTCTGGCCGCTATAGTGCGCTTTCCGCTCAGTAAAAGTGAACAATTGGATTTGAGGCCGTCGCGTCACTTGCCTGAGCCGGTTGTGGCAATCGCGCCCGATCCTGAAGAGGGCCCGGTGCTCGTGATGGTCGAGTACCGAATCCTTCCGGAGCAAGCGCAAAACTTCACTCTGGCCATGCAAGCTGTACGGGAGCAACGTCTGCGAGACGGGGCGTTCCGCTCGAGTTTGTATCGCGATCCCGCTGATCCGAGTCGCTATCTCGAAACTTTCGTCGTCGAATCTTGGGCTGAACACTTGCGCCTATACGAGCGTGTGACCGTGAGCGATCGAGTCGTCGAAGAACGAGCCCGTGCCTTTCACATCGGCCGGCGGCCGCCAGCGGTTTCGCACTACGTTTATGCTCACACCCCAGAGGTATCAGAGGATAACAAGAGAGTTCAGCAATGAGAACACTAAGCTCGACTGTATTCTGCTTTCCCTACTGCTACGATGGGCTGGATGGTGAGAGCTTTGATGCAGGAGAACTGTTACACGGCAGCGATGGGTCGAAAAATGCCGAACGCGTTTGTGTGTTTCTGCTTAACTGTGGTTCTGGTCTCGTTGTCCTTGATCGTCGCCTGCGGCAGCGTTGGGACCGAGCCGCTTCCAGGAGAGCCGGCGCATCACGCTGATGGTGGATTTCGTAATACCGACCCAAATTTTCACCGGCCGTCGGGCTGGACCAGGTGGAATTTTGTTGTCCGCCGCCTGTTGTTAGCGTCGACAGCGCCGCGCACATTCGATGCGCCACGCATTGACAATGATGGTGCTGCGCTTCGCGCCGGCCTAGTTAATCCAAGTATCACCTGGATCGGCCATGCAACCCTTTTAGTGCAGTTGGACGGTATTAGCTTTCTGACGGACCCACATTGGGGCGAGCGGGCGAGTCCGCTCTCCTGGGCTGGACCGCGTCGGCTAAGTCCCCCCGGGTTGGCCTTCGAAAATTTGCCACGGATTGACATCGTACTAATTTCCCACGACCACTATGACCATCTGGATTTGGACACGGTCAAACGCCTTGCCGAGCAACACAATCCCCTCTTCCTAGTCCCTCTAGGTCTCAAGGCGTGGTTTGCCGACAATGGCATGAACCGGGTCGAGGAGTTGGACTGGTGGCAGGAGCGTAAATACCGCGGTCTAAGGTTTGTTTGCGTCCCGGCACAGCACTTCTCCCAGCGGACGTTGTGGGATGGTAACACCCGGCTCTGGGCAACATGGGCTGTAGTTAGCGAAACCCGGCGTCTTTACTTTAGCGGCGACACCGGCTATTTCGCTGGCCTCAAAGAGATTGGCAGGCGAGTGGGGCCGTTTGACGTGGCGGCCATCGCCATCGGCGCCTACGTGCCGCCTGAGATCATGAAATCAGTACATCTCACTCCGGAGGAAGCCGTCCAGGCATTCATCGATCTCAAGGCGCGCACTTTGCTTGGCATTCACTGGGGCACCTTCGATCTGGCGGAAGAACCGTTGGACGAGCCGCCCGGGCGGATGCTCGCCGAAGCCCGTCGCCGCGGCATCCCCTCCGAACACGCCTGGATCCTCAAAATTGGTGAAACGCGAGGATGGTAAAAGCTCCTGCCACTTCGAATGGGTACTCTGTTCAAACAGAAGTCATGATGATTGAACGGTACCTCGGCTCGTTGTTCAAGACTTGTTGGCGGCTATCTCCAAACGTCTTCGCTTGGCACGACTTGTGTAGGCACCTGTATCTCTTCAATCAGATCAAAGCGTAGAGTTACTCTCCCCAAGGAGCCAGCATTTCGGCTCGTGCCGACAGGTCGTCACTTTACGCCGTCACAACTCGAAGCTGAGTATGTGCGGAAGCTAAAAATTTCTTAAATTTAGCCATTTGTTTTTCCTTCCAGCATCAATAAAACTGGCACGCACCTTGCCATGACGATTTATCGAGTGAAGGAAACTACGGTGAAGTGTCATGAAGATCGAAATTTCATTCTTGGCAGGTCTACTTCTTCTTAGCACTGACCTATTGGCTCGCGGAACCGTCCAGGGAGTAGAGCAGGCGTTTTTCTCGACGGCAATTGACTATGGTTGGAGTGCTATCAAGACCATCAGCAGGATCTTCCCCGAAGCGGATAGGACGTAATCTTTCACAGCCTTTCAATCGGCACTCAAACCGAGGATCTGTTCTGGAGGAAAACTGGCAGGGGCCGGCTGAGTCAAAGAGCCAGAAGTCTGCCGGCAGGCAAGAGCCTCTCCGCATAAAACCGGCAAGTGCTTTTAAAAGGGTCACGTTTGTCGATCCCGCGGATCGTAGAACAAATTATCAAAGGAAGAAGCTCATGAGTAATTTTGTTGAAGCAGTAAATGATGGGAAGTTCGAGCAACCTGTGCTGCGGCCCTCGGTGCGGGCGGTGAGCTCATGGCAGCTCATCTTCCAGCAGAGCAAAGTAAACAATGGTGCGTATGACGGCGATCAGCTCCCGGCCCAGAATTGGCATTGGCCGCAGGGAACGTGGCTTCAAACACGCCTGCGTTACCTTCGCGAAGGCAACGGCACATACGCTAAAAAGTTTGCCGAAGAAAAGCATTAAGGGAGGCAACAAACTATGAAATGCGAGCGATGCGTGAAAGCGGAAAAAGCCCAATACCGGGCCCGTAGCGATGTAATTGACATGAGAGTGTGTGGGCCGTGCGCTGCCGAGGGATTGCGGCTGGGACTTACGATTGAAGCGCTCGATCCACTCTACCCTTCCTTGTCGCACTTAGGATATTTCGAGAGAACGCTTGATCCAGTTGACAGGGTGATGTTTCGGAACTTCTAGACTTTGCCTCTGCCGTGAAGAGATTGCCGGCACTGTCGATGGCAATTCCTTCTCCCATCGCTCCGTCGGGCCCATCAGTTTTGTGCGGCGGCACGAAGATGGTCACCTTGCCGTCCTTCAAGGTCCCGATACGAATGCCCTTGACCCAGCCTGGATGCCTCTTCGGATCCGACTCAGAGTCTGCCGCATAAATTATGTCGTTCCCGTCTATCGCCAGCCCACTCACACGGCTGAACTCCCGCCGTTCACCGAGATACTTCCCCTCCTTCGTCAGGATCTGAATCCGGTGGTTGTGCCGGTCGGCGACGATCAGCTGTCCCTGGGAATCAAACTCAATCGCGTGCGGTGTCCGGAACTCCCCCGGCCCGGTTCCGGTCTTACCGATCACCCGCAGGAACTTGCCGCTGCGGTCGAACACCGAGATTCGGCCGACAAGATTCGGGTCCTCAACGTTGGTATGGCTCTCCGCCACGTAGACATCGCCGTTGCTCGGGTCCGTGACGACGTCGTTCGGCTCGGTCAGCGCGTCCGGCGGATCTCCCTTCACACCAGGTCTGCCCAAAGTCATGAGCACCTTGCCATCGACACTGAACTTGATAGCAACGCTACCCTTCTTGTCTTCACCGGAAACTTGATGCGTTCTTCGGCTGGTTTGCTTTGGTGCCGAGGCAGCCCGGAGCAATTCCGGGCGAGCACCGGTCCGTCGCCCAAACGGACTTGCCGTCCCGGTCGATGGCTACACCATTGGAGCCGCCCCACGGCCTTTTCTCCAACGTGAGCTGCGCCCAATCGCGGATGACACGATAGGCGTTGGGGCCGCTGTTGACGGGCTGAACTTTGTCAGTCTCGGCGGTCCCGCCCCGTTGTTGAGCCAGAACGCTGGTGCGCGGCGGCAATGGAGCCGACGATCGCCATCGCGCATGCAAGTCTCACGACAATTGAGATGGTCATTCTCGTGCTCCTATGGGAAACTTAACCAACATACATATTCAACGCAAAGGAAAAAAAAGCCCCGACCTCTTTCGAGATCGGGGCTTTCAATTTAAATCCGGCAGCGTCCTACTCTTCCATACGGCGACCGTATAGTACCATCGGCGCTGGAGGGCTTAACGGCCGAGTTCGGGATGGGATCGGGTGTGTCACCTCCGCTATCGCCACCGGAAGCCTTAAGAACAGTTGCCGAGTTTCAGTGTTCAGGTATCAGTCCGAAAAAACTGAAACCTGAAAGCCGACACCCGCTAACTATTTTGAAACTGAATAC
>Ga0081455_10001321_pt1:0-10000 | contig 30730 bp, 23 predicted proteins | sample TabmetS3T2R1_FD_70207 | JGI IMG/M metagenome (GOLD analysis project Ga0081455, IMG submission 70207) | Tabebuia heterophylla rhizosphere microbial communities from the University of Puerto Rico - S3T2R1 | ecosystem: Host-associated > Plants > Roots > Rhizosphere ... | reverse complement strand
CAGGCTCGTCGCGATCCTTTCCTCTTCGGTTCCGATTCGCGCGTGTGAGTCGAGCAACCAGAGCACGCCATCCACTTCATGGAGCGTCTGCAGCGCGACCTCCACCATACGCCGGTTCATCAAGGAGTGGGCTTGATGAATACCAGGGGTATCAATGAAAACGATCTGCGATGTCGAACTCGTCCGAATCCCCGTGATCCGGTTGCGTGTCGTCTGTGGCTTGGGTGTAACGATGGCAACCTTCTCGCCCAGCAATTGATTGAGCAAAGTCGACTTTCCGACGTTGGGGCGACCTACGATGGCAATATAGCCGGAGCGAAACGACCCCTGCTCTGCACTCTTGTTCTCGGCGTTTTCCTTTGTCATAAGTGAACCAAGACGAAAAGCATTATGTCACGCCCGACTCGCTGTTCAAGATTGCAAGTCGAACTCGCCCGCAGGGATTAAATAAATCGTGGCGCTCGCCTTCACACCGCTTATGAAAAAACGCCTCACGCGTCGGGCGTGTGAGATGATCGAGCGCTCGCTGCGCTACTTCCCAGAATTGCAAGGCAAGACAATCACGGTGGGATTGACGCGCAAGCACCTGGGTAGTGCCAGTATTAGTTACCGTGCAGGCGTTATTTCTCGGCTCATCATTCGGCTCAGAGTTCGCAAGGTAAGTTATCAAACCATCGGTCATGAATTGACACATCTCGTCCAGGGTTTGACTCATGGAGACCGATCGAGCCCGCGTTCAGTAACACGATCCAGGATTCCTTCGGGAGAAAAGCAGTGCGACGTCTGGACCTTGGCGCGCCACTCCTTGTTCTGCGACGACCCACCGACCTACCTGAAACTTCCACGCATCGTGCGGGATCAGTGGCCGCGTTATGCTGAGTCTGTCCGTACACTCTGCAAGGCCGCCATAGAGAAACGGCTAACGCACCGTCTGTATATCCGCTGGCTTGAGTCAGAGATCCGCCAACTTCCTCGCAGGTTGCCGGACCAAAAATCAGGCGAGCAAATGGAATTACCCTTCGATCCCATCTCATCTACTTAGCGGATCCGCGCGTGTCCCGCGATATAGTTTTAGAGGCAAGAGCAGCAAGCCTCCTAGCAGAGTCAAAGCACCAGCCAGAACAAACGCCGAGCCGATGCCATATTGCTGATGAGCCAACCCGCGACAATCGGCGTCGGAGATGTAGCGAGTTGCATCATGAGAGAGGAAAGCCCGTAGGTACTTGGCATCCGCAACGTCCGTGGCTGCTGCGAAAGTGACATGAAGCTCGCGAAGTGTTTCACGGAGAATCCGGGTTGCCTTCCTTTAAAATGGCGTTCACTTCTTCGGATTCTTCCGCCGTAAGATCCCAATTCGCTCCACCGACGTTACTCAAAATATGTTCCACTTTCGTCGCGCCGGTGATCACCGAGCAGACCTGCGACTGCGCCAACAACCATGCCTGAGCCAAGTCGTTGATCTTTCGGCCTCGACTTTCGGCCCAAGTCACCAGATTCTTGATGACGACGTAGTTGCGTTCCGTCATCCATCGCTGCACGTAACGGTCCCTCTCGCCACGGGAGCCCGCTGGTGGAGCCTTACTCTTCTCATACTTGCCGGTTAAAAACCCGCCCGCCAACGGGTAATAGGGAACAAAGCCGACGCGGTGGGCGCGACAGTAAGGCAAGACCTCTCGCTCTACGTTGCGGTTTAGCAGATTGTATTCGGACTGGAGCACGACAAATGGTGTCCAGCCGCGCAGCTGTGCTAGGACATTGGCATGCGCCAACTGCCACGAAGCATAAGCCGATGCGCCGATATAACGCACCTTGCCGGCTCGAATCAGGTCGTCAAAAGCACGGAGTGTCTCCTCAATCGGCGTGGTGTCATCCCAACGATGGGCATAATAAAGATCGATGTGATCGGTTTGCAGCCGGCGCAAACTGCCTTCGACCGACTGCATCATTTGGTAGCGCGATGCACCCCAAGTATTGGGCCCGTCCTGTTTCGGGAATGAAAACTTGGTTGCAAGCACGACTTTATCGCCGCGTCCTTTGAGCGCGTGGCCGAGGGTTTCTTCTGAATGGCCCGCCGTATAGTTGTTGGAGGTATCGATGAAGTTAATTCCTAGGTCCAGCGCCGCGGCAATAATCCGGTCGACCTCGGTCTGCGGCACCTTCTCTGAACCGAAGCGGTTGGCCCCCAGTCCGATGACCGAGACGCGAACACCGGAATTTCCCAGCCGTCGATAGTTCATAATAGACGCCTCATCTGCCGAAGGATTTTTGAGTGCGGCCGTGAACTCTTCGCCGGTTGGATTGTATGATTTTCGTGGCCGTGATGACAACGAGCAAATGAGACCCAGAGATTAAGGACGCAGTAGGAGTGTGGTTAAAGTTTGACGAGGCGACTCGGCCTCCTTCAGCAGTGGCGGCTAGAGATCTATCGACCTCGGATCGAAGTAGAAGGAGACGATGCCTCAAGAGGCTCGGCTTCTTGAGTGCGGCTGCGACCACATTTCCAACACTCTGAGAACTGTCCTTCGATTTCCTCGCCGCAAGCGTCGCAGTGCCAGGATTTCTTTACCGACTTGAGAGGCGCCAGTGTCTTCTTTAGAATGGCTTCGGCTTCAGCATGACGCTCATCATCCAGAACCCAGAGCTCCGGCCAGCATTCGATGGGAGGCAACTCACCGGCCGCGCTGGAAAGCTCGTAGTTTTTCGTGATGCATTTGATATTAAAGGTCGCCAGCACATTCTTCAGATGGCCGATCATCAAAGGATCTTTGGTGGTGTAGACTTTCTTCATCGCCGCTGCCCTAACTCCTTTCACTGACCGACCACTGACGTGATAGCAATAGAAACCCTAAGCACGCCGGAGAACGCCCTCGTTCAACTTTAGTTTTTCACCGAGCCAGAGAGAGCGTTCTAAATGATCTCCATAGCCATCTCCGGTCGAAGGATGCACGAGCACCGACAAACCTTCACGGTGGAGCATCAGCCACGGTACGATCTGGCCAAAGTCCTCCGGAGCAAAAACCGCTTGATACATCGCCTTGAGATGAGGGCCAACGGGCTCGTCGTGCCAGCTTCCAAGCTGCACTCGAAATCCAGCCCCTAAGCCTTCGCGCACGCGCGCCGCCGCGTCTTTCGTGTCTGGATCGTAATAGATGTGGGCGTGGTAGCTCTTGATTTGCCGCTCGCTCATAAGGCACCTCTTCGGCAGTCTATCGCTCTCTTTTTATCAAACCTTGAATAAGGAAGCCAAACGGCGAAGGGAGTCTACAGGGTCAAGCCATTCACAGGCCGCTGCGAGTCTCCGTACTTGAAAGCCGAAGCATGCAACTTACTTTCAGCAATGTGATGATTTGTGGTTTGAAGGAACGGGAGGAGATTGAACAATCGTAACTCGCAGACGACTTACACGCCCTACCGTCAAAGGCGGAAAGTTTAACCGAGTAACGTACTCCTGGGAGCTATCCGTTGTTGGATTCCGCCAGGACCTCTTCGGGAAAGAGATACTCGTATCCGGCGTTGCCAAAATTAACCAAAATCAGCTTTCGCCCGAGATTTTCGACGGCACTAACGAAAGTGCCTTCTCGTGGCAAAAGGCTTCCGGTTTTTTGCGATCGAATCGGCTTGATGGTTTTTAACGGATCACCCGGTCTCATTGGTACCTCGCCCTATTAGTCACAGCTGGTTTTGCTGTTGTTTCTTCCACGTCGCCTGCTTAACTTACTATCGGCACTCTTCATCGTTCCCAAGCCGTATTACTAGTTATTAGACGTTGAAAACGAATAAACGTTTTGAGCACTTGCTCGCAAAATTTCAAGCAAACGTCGTACCACTATACAAACCCCTAGATTTTTCTGTTTCTCATTGACCTGAGTGCGGAATATTCCTACTCGAAGTGTGCTTTGCATGCATACATTGCCTAAGTGATAATCAGCACCTGCCCAGCGCATGAACACGAGCTAAACCCGCGCTTTGAGGGGGCAGAATATCATTTTTTGCGGGCGATTGGGAAAAAAATTCAATCAGGTCACTCTTTCGGCCCTTTATTGGCCGAAGAGTTTTTCTTGAGGCATTCCGAACAAAGCGCTCCTCGTCCCTTCAAGAATCCTCTGATGAAATGTCTCCGGCAGAGGATTCTTCTACATTGTTGGCACGAAGCGCCACCCAATTCGTGAAACTGAGCGCGACAGATGGCACAGGTTATCGGTACAATTGCTGCGATTCAAGACATCGTATTTCAAGCAGCTCGATGCCATGAATGCCCCGCAAGACCAGCTCGTTGGGTCGTCGATCCAAACGAGTACCTCAAACCGCAAGTCTACGACCCCGAGGACGACCGGTGGAAAAAGCCTGATCGGGACAAGAGAAACACGCTCGGGGTGTGCACTCCGCACGATAGAGAGCATGACAAACGGTAACGGCCGCGCTGTGATTCGCTGACCGCATCACAGTTGCGTCGCATCCGACGGAAGATCTCATCGACTCTCGTTGGACCGATTCGGAATCGCTTGGCGAACTTCTAAAGCGGTTTATCGTTAACTAGAGAAGAAGCGGTTTGCTATTTTAAGTCGGTTTTCTCGTCGCTTTTGGCAACGACTTTCTTGTACTCTGCGAGTATGACTCCCTGGATCATCTGGCGCGGTTCAGCATCGGCCGGATAAGCTAGCTCCATATAGCTACCGTCACTTTCCCTCTTGGCAGGAAATGAGACGAAAAGTCCCTTGGGGCCTACAATAACTCTGATTTCCTCGACCGTAAAACAGTTATCGAAAACAATGTTGACATAGGCTCTGACAAAGCCCTCTTTGGTTGGATGAATTGTAATCTCTGTAATCTGCATTTTCATTCCAATGTCACAGCTTCCAAAAAAAACATTTTCTAGGACAGCCGGCATGAGTTTTTCTTTGCTCTCGGAAATGTCCTTCCTGAAAAATTTGTCAATACCATTTGTGTTCGCAGGGTCCCCGTGCAACCCAACCGCGGGCTTTCAGAGCGTGCTCATAAGGAACTTTTCTCGGCATTGACTCAATCTGCTTTCAGTCCATCCTTTACGCGCTCGGCTGTGGCGCAAGTAGTCTTTGATCCTCCGCCGGATCCGACAGCTACCCTTTTCCTTTAGTCCAATCCCCGTTAGGCGAGCCAGCGCTGACCCTCGCTCGCACATGCTGCCTCGGTCTATCTTTTTTGAAGGTGCGGACAAAGTCCGTATATTTGTCCCCGGTCCGGAAGAGATCCACCGGCTGTTTCAGCGTCTGCGACCCTAGGAATAATGAAGGAGAAGCAAAGACCCATGATGAGACACGACCCAATTAACAGATAGAGTTCAGCCAAGTGATTAATCCTCCCCATTGGGAGAATTAGAGCAAGGCGGAGACCGTGACGAAGAAGTTCTCAGAAATGCGGCAATGGGTAGAACTGGGTAAGAGAGTCACTAGATGCCAAGAACCGCGGTGCCTTAGCTTTACGGGCGAGATATAGCAACGGGCGAGTTAGCCCAAGCGACCAGCTGTCACTAGGTCCACGGGCTGTGTCACGTCATGTCTGGGTGCCAATCTACGGAAACTTCGAAAGGGCATCTATTATCGCGAAAGCCCTTAATTTTCTGCCAAAGAGTCCTGGCCAAGAGATTGCTCGATGAGATGGTCGGTCAATGGCACAGAAAATACTGATAGTGGAGGACAATTCGGACTTGTCGCAGCTTCTGGCTCTTTTCCTGAGTGATGCTGGATATGAAATCTTACGGGCCGGACATTTAGCACAGGGAATAAGTAAAGCTTTAGCCGAGCGTCCAAATCTCATAATAACGGATTTATACCTTCCAGACATGAACGCGGTGGACGCAACCCTAATACTCAAACAAAATCCTGCTACGTCTGACATTCCCATTGTTGTACTGACTGCCATGACATTTGGCGAATGGAAAAGTAAAGCGCTTAGAGCGGGTGCAGCGAGATATTTAATCAAGCCTGTTTCTCCCCCCGAATTGACAGAGGTAGTACGTACACTCATTGAACCGGGTTCCTCATTAACGGAGAGGTGAGCTTTCCTTCTCGGTAACTAACCAGGAAAAGCCACACAACTGAAGAGCGGCGAGTCATTCTATTTCTCCGCCAACCTGTCAAAAATCTTTGCCATCTCTCAACCCAACAAACTTTCGTGTCAAACTTACGTCCGGAAAAATAACCGAAAACCGCAAACTCTTACTTCTCCCCGTGGAGTCAAGCTCCACGCGTATTTGGCGGCGATATATCTCAGGATGGTTGCTTACTGCAAGAAACACCAAGACGGCAGCTTTTCCGTTGGCTGGCATCCCTTGTGCTTCTATCCGCTCATATTCGTAACCCAGTTAAGAAAATATTAATCGTTGACGAAGATGACGCTTGTCGAGAGTCGCTCGGAGTGTCTATCAAAGGTTTGGGCTACGAAGTCTTCGAAGCCAGCACAGGACCGGAGGCCACAGACAAGGCTTACATCATGCATCCCGATCTCATTATGATGGATCTACGCTTGCCGGGAATGAATGGAGATAAAGCAACAGTGCGCTTGAAGAGAAATCTGTCCACCCGAAACATCCGGGTAGTCATAAGCACCGCTTGGACTACCGCCTGCAACATTGGAGACCGTCGACCGTGCCCTCGAGGCTGGGGCGAAGAGATTTTGTATAAGCCATTTCACTTACCGATCTTGCCGTGCTGTTCTACGCACATATTTGCTGGCCTAGTCAGTAGAACAAGCAATTATGCTAGTGGGTCCACAAGAGAAAATAGTCTATGAATGAGTTCTTGCTGCTTGCCGTCATAATAATCTATCTTGCCATTCGTTCCTGACCGATTCCCAGCCCCGGCAATGCTTCGGAGTCAGATCTAACTCTCGACCTCCCGCACAAAGTCCCGAGCTTCTTCCCTTCTCTCAGCCCAACAAAGTTTGAATGTCTAAGGTGACCGTCCGGCGTCCATTCGGCGAACTCGATCTGGGCGACCAGCTAAGGTCGGAGCCACATACAATCTTTTATCTCTTCCGTGGTCAAAGGCCATTGAGTTCGTTTCTTTCAGGCAGATTGACGAACGGACAGGCGTCCACCTCTAATCCTTTGAACCTGCTCGCCACCTCGCGTCAAACCTGCGGTACAAAGCCGTTTCTCACCTTGGTTGCATAGAGACCGTTCGCCGTCGTAATAACCGACTATCATCGCGTGAAACGGACTGCTTGGAGCGAAGCCGCCGAACCACAAACTCCTGGCCACGGTTGACCTTGTACTTTGCCCATGCCCCGGTTCGTTTGCCGGATTCGTAGACCGAATCCTTGCGTTTGGCGACGATGCTCTCGCACCCAAATTCCTTGGCGACACGAATCATGTCTGTTGGTGGCGCTTCAATGTTTTCAGACAAACCAATCGGAGTAGCGTTAATATCCTCAAAGATTCTACGAAGCACTTCCCGCCTAAAATAGAGAGGCACCTTTACCACACTTCGACCACGATAAATGAGAACATTCGAATGCGTAGAAGACTAACGTCTGTGCTTTTGAGCGGTGATGTTGCAGAAGGTCAAAAGAGACCCGCCCGTTTTCATCTAAAGCGACGATCTCCCCATCTATGAGAGTCTTATACAGAAGTTGTTCGCAGGCTCGGGCAATATGTGGGAACTGCTTCGTGAGGAGGTTTTCTTGCCTTGACCAAAGGGTCACGACGGTTGAATCTCTGCCGGCGAGAAAGCGGTAGCCGTCCAATTTGACCTCGTAGAGCCTTCCTGACCTTGGAGGAGTTCTTGAACCGCCAGCGCGTACATCCGCTCGACAAAGCGAACCTTGGCCGAAGGAAGAGTACTGAAGTCCTTTGATTTCACAAGGAGTGGCGTCAGTACGTCAGCGTCTTATTTGATCGCCTTATTCGGCCTTGCCAGCATGTCGGGCGAAATTGTCAACCCAAAAGAAGAATAAAGCAAATATTTTTGAAATAATCGAGGTTAAGCTTTTAGCCAAGTATATCAGTCACGCTAGGACACCGTCGTAGTTACTTGGCCGCCAATTATTAATCAGTTCATAAGTAAGTAGACATTAAACAATGCTTGGTGTAATAATGTTAGCGTGAAAAGACAGGATGCCAGGAAACTGGATCACAAGACCTTGGAGGCGATACGAGTACGGGCGGTGCAGCGAGTGCAGAGCGGCGAAAGTCCGGAAGTTGTTGTCAACGTGTTGGGTTTTTCTCGAGCCTGCATTTACAACTGGCTGGCAGCGTATCGGGCTGGCGGTTGGGGGTCTCTCAAGGCCAGGAAGCTTTACGGACGGCCGCACAAATTGAGGGGGCCGCAGATTCAGTGGATTTATCGGACCGTGACGATGAAGAACCCCCTGCAACTGAAGTTTGCGTTTGCCTTGTGGACAAGAGCGATGATCCGCACGTTGATCTGGAGGAAGTATCGCGTGAAGTTGAGCTTGGCTTCGGTAGGTCGGCTTTTGGCGCAGTTGGGACTGAGTTGCCAGCGACCTCTGGCTAAAGCGTTTGAGCAAAACCCCTCGTTGGTCGAGCAGTGGGTAAAAAGCGAGTATCCGAAGATTCGGGCGCAGGCCAATCGGGAGGGAGCAGAGATTTTTTTTGCCGACGAGTCTGGAATTCGTTCGGACTTCCATGCGGGAACGACTTGGGCACCCATCGGGCAGACTCCTGTGGTCAAGCAGACCGGCCAGAGATTTTCGCTCAACATGATTTCGGCCGTTAGCCCCAAAGGTCAGCTTCGATTCATGGTCACTCGCCAACGAATCGAGGCTTCGGTGTTTATAGAATTTCTCAAGCGTCTCATGCATGGCTGGAAAAAATCTATCTTTCTTATTGTGGATGGTCACCCAACTCATAAGGCACGGCTCGTGAAAACATTTCTGGAGAGGATGAAAGGCAAACTTAGGCTTTTTTATCTCCCTCCCTACTCACCAGAACTCAATCCCGATGAATATGTTTGGAACGATGTTAAAAACAACGCTGTTGGAAGGTCGCTGATCACCAATACCAAAAACCTACGTTCCGCAGTCACGTCGAGACTGCGCTACTTGCAGACAAATCCTCACCATGTTCGTACCTTCTTCAAATCCGACACCACCCGCTATGCTGCTTGATTATGTATAGCTACTTATGAACTCCCTAATAATTGGTGCCGGAGGAGGGACTTGAACCCTCACGGGGGTGAACCCCACCGGATTTTGAGTCTGACTCCTAGAGCGACAACAACCGAAACTAGCCTAAAAGACCCAACCGTTTCAAGCTCTGATTACACGAATGACTGGCGAGCGTTCGGGGTGTTCTGCTGTGGGACACGGACAAAAGGCGGACGCAAAACCGCTCTGAATCCGTTGACAGTCCCAATGCTCGCCGGATCTTTAATCCGGTGCGCCTATCTAACTATGCGTCTAACAAACCTTATTTTTAGTGCGTCCGTGAATTGTCCGTCTCTTTTACATGGAGACGGAAATGGAAAAACAGGAAAAGTGTCCATGGTGCGGCCATGAAAGATGTCCCGATTGTCAGAAGAACAAATGGCCAGAACTACATGATGGTTGTTGTCAGTGCAGGGCTGAGGCCATAAAGATTTTTAGAAAGCAAAAGGTAAATTCTTGAGATTCAACAGTCGCCCACTGGTGACAGGCTATTTGACTTGAAGTACCTGTTCTCATAATATCTTCGGCGCATTAGGAGTGATCCGTAAGGGGTCCGGCAACCGAGCAGGAGACGCCACGGTGCCAAGAGCGTGATAACCGCTTGATGTGCAAGACGAGCTGTTTTGAAAACGACTCTCCGAGGATTTGAAGAAGACCGTCCTGATGCATAGGGCGGTTTTTCTTTTTTCGGTTCCTAATGCACTTATAATCTTAGAGCCATCCGTCGGCTACCGAACGTTAAAGGCTCTAAGTTCTCTCCTATTACCATTCGCGGGTTGCGATCACCAGGAGCGATCCCTCCGGAAGCTCCTTCACTTCGACTGAGAAACCGTGGCGGGCGAGGATGCTCTGTACC
>Ga0081455_10001320_pt1 | contig 30734 bp, 35 predicted proteins | sample TabmetS3T2R1_FD_70207 | JGI IMG/M metagenome (GOLD analysis project Ga0081455, IMG submission 70207) | Tabebuia heterophylla rhizosphere microbial communities from the University of Puerto Rico - S3T2R1 | ecosystem: Host-associated > Plants > Roots > Rhizosphere ... | reverse complement strand
TGAACTATTGGAACGACTGGAACGGCTTGAACAAGTTGTTTAATGCGTTGTTATACAACCTTTCAGTCCCTCATGGTATCCACGGTCCCACTCGGCTTCGTAATTCGGCAACTCGTTCAGCAGGAGGATGTCGTCGTAGGTGCCGTGGCCGGAACCGATGCGCCGCTCGGGGTGAACGCATTCGCGCCGGGGCATCGGCAGACCGTACTTCTTCCAACTGTCGTATTAGTTGCCCATCAGTTGGAGATAATATTCCAACGGAATCGCCGGCTGTGGATGCTGAGAGACCAGGTTCGAACCTGGCTCGCGCCGCCACTGGTTGAAACGGGGTATGATTCCGTGGCGCATCATGAAGTCCACGCCGTCCGAGGTCGACTTGACTGCTTCACCGACGGTCTCGAAGCCATACGGTTTGGCCATCTCCACGCCACCAACGAAGTTTGGCCGGACGTTGCCTTCGCCGAACACGTCCACCTCATCGATGAGGCTTTTAACCCAGCCATCCCAACCCACACGCCGATTTTTCCCTGGATTGATCCATTCAAAAAGCCGCTTGTCCCACACCTCCATGTTCGAGTGATGGCAATCCACGCCCGCGGCGCGGTAACGCTTCATGGCTTCTTTGTCTTGGGCGTTGGTTTGCAGGTTGACGAAGCGCCGCCGCCCGCCCCACTTGAGCGCCGACGCGTATTCCGCATAAAAAGCCAGCTCATCCTTGCCGTGCAAGGTCTTTAGAATGGTTCCGCCTGTAATCAGAAAGTCGATGGGTGGAGTGAAGCCGACTTCTTCCGTGGCGTCCTGCTCGATGGACCGAGCGACCTCGACCATGTAGTCAACCGGCTTCACCGGCGCGTTGAAGGTGAAGTCTTTCGACTCCTTCATTTGCCGGGCGTTGATGTTGATGTCGCAGAAGCGGCACTCCTCGTCGGGCCCCCAATACTGGCAATTGCGAAATACAGTGACGAAATAGCCGAACGCGATGATCTCATGGTAAGCGGTGCCGTCCGCGAATTTGCGGGTATAGTACTTTAGCGGCTTGGGAAAATAGACTTCGCAAATCTCTTTGCCGTCGAGCAAGAGCTTGGCTTGACCATCCACCGCGTCGATAATGTAAGGGGAACTTGAGTCAAGCGTGGTCTGAATGCTGACGGGCCTGAGTCCGTACATGCCGCGGCGGATCGTGAACCACTCGGGAATCTTACGATGCTCCTTGCGCTTCATATCTTTCATCGGCATCAAATCGTATGAGAAGAGCCGATAGGACTTCACCAGCGACTGGGAGGCCAGTTCGAGCGCGGCGTCGGTGAACCAGTGGCCAACCCGAAGCAAATCGTGCTTTAAAATAATTTCGCGCGGCAGATCGTCATAGCTTGAGAAGTAGTTTTCGAGCTCGTGTAAAGTTCGGCTACTCGTCGCCTCCGAGATTGCTTCCATGTTTAATGGCTCCTCTTCTTTAAGATTTTTTGTTTTGACTGGCCTGACAGAATCTGCTCTCGACCTTCGGCTGCCTTATCCTTCTTTGCAAAGTAAGTAATGGAATGTTAGATGGCTGTCAACGATTGCTTGCGTAGGAACAGCTTGAACTTGAATGGCCCGCCGGAATAATCTTGGGCCGATTGCTGAAAGAACTTTGGAATGCTTCGACAGACTTATACTTCGGCAAGCTCAGTAGAACGGAAACCTTTCAATCGTTTAAGGTTTCTCACCTTTCGCCCTGAGCAGCGAAGTCGAAGGGCTCCTAAGGAGTTTTCGTCTTACAGGAGGTATTTGCGATGCCAACGATTGACGGCGATGCCCATGTGATGGAAGGTCCTCAGACTTGGGAGTATTGCGATCCTTCGGAGCGGAAGTTCATGCCGGTGCTGTTAAATCCAGGCCCCGACGCGGATCGTCAGTTTTGGCTTATCGACGGCAAGATCCGCGGCCACGTGCGTCACGTGATCAAGCCCAGAGACTTTCACGCGCTCGCCCAGGCCAGCGGCCGCGACATGGTTGTACCGCCGGAAGCCCAACATCTCGAAGACGTCCCGGCGCGCATTCGCCATATGGACGAGATGGGCATCGATATCCAGGTGATGTATCCGACGATCTTTATCCAGCAGGTCACTGATAAGCCCGAGTTCGAAGTGCCGATCTGCAAAGCCTACAACCGGTGGATGGCTGATGTCTGGAAACAGGGAAATGGTCGGCTGCGCTGGGTTTGCGTGCTGCCGCTATTGAGCCTGCAAGACTCCATCGACATGCTGCCTTGGTGCAAAGAGAACGGCGCGGTGGCGGTGTTGATGCGTCCGTTCGAAGGCGATCGCCTGATCCAAGATCCTTATTTTTATCCTCTTTACGAAGCGATGGCCAAGCTCGATCTACCAGTGGGCATGCATATCGGCAACGCCAACCCCGATATTATCGACGTGATGCGCCAGCGCATCGGTTACGGCGCCGGGTTCTGGAGTATGTCGGCCAATACCGCCGGCGCCTGCCACGCGGTGATTACCAGCAAGCTGCCTGAAATATTCCCCGGGCTGCGCTTCGGTTTCATCGAAGCGTCGGCTCAGTGGATTCCCTGGGTCTTCAAAGACATCAAGCGGCGAGCTGAAGGACGAAAGCTGCCCGACAATTTTTTCGAGACCTACCGTCTTTATGTTTCTTGCTACAGCAGCACCGACGATATCGAATACATCGCCCAGTATTCCACCGAGAATGTGCTGCTGACCGGGACGGATTACGGCCATGTAGACATGTCCGTCGAGATCGATGCACTAAGGTCTCTCTCGAAAAGCGGCAAGGTGCGGCCCGAACTGGCGAAAAAGATCTTGGAGGACAACCCCGCGCGGTTCTACGGGATACGATAGTTAACCCTAATTCCGACATTATTGCGAACCTGCGAGGCCAGCGAGCCCTCCCGCCGTGGGCAATGGGACAGTGCCTTGAAGGCCACCCCGCATTCCCCTAGGGTGAGGTTTCGTACGTCCTGGCCTTAGAGCAAACTGTGCGCTCGGATGCCCACGGCTTCCGGTCTCGCCGTCCTCGTTCACTGCTGACGGTACCCCGCTTTTGTCGGATCAGGATTAAGTTCCAATTGTTCCAGACGTTCCAATCGTTCAAGACGTTAACAGGCTACTGAAAAAATGTGGAACATGCTTCGACAAGCTGCTATGTGGATGTCAAGCCCACTACATACGAGGCCTCTTTTTTTCTTATGACTCTATTCCTTCCCGACCAAAGAGAGACTTGCTGCTATGCGTGGCACGGCCTGATGCCGTCACACTTACTCGGAATGCGCCCCTCTCTAAGGCACAAGGCCCCGGGATCTCTGTCTCAAGCACCGAACCGTCAGGAGTTTTTCTCTCCCGGTTCTGCTAGTCGTCGAGTCGTTCCCTGGGGCGATGTCTCCTCTTGGGTCAAAGGAGCCGAATGAACCTTTTCTCTCACCTCATAAGGTCTTTGTTGCCTCAAGACCACAGAAATCCGCACGCTGAGTTTGCGCGCCACTGCAACAATGGCGACCCTGGACGCCACCTTGCGGGGATGGCGTTGGCAAACCGAGCGGAAAAATTCTCTAAGCTCGCCATCTTTTCGAATCGCCGACCACGCGGCCTGAATGAGCTTACTTCGAAGCCGCCCATCGCCGCTATGGGTGATCGGTCCCCGATCGGTTTTATCTCCGGTGGAGTGTTCCATGGGAACCAAACCCAGAAAGCCTCCCAGTTGGCGGATGTTTTCAAGCTCGCGCCAATCGCCGATCCGCGCCAGAAGCTGGCTGGCCACAATCCAACCGATCCCAGAGACCGTCATCATATACTTAATGCACTGAGACAGTTCGGGGTCGGTCTGACAAAAGCGGCGGATCTCTTTGGTGCTCTTAAAAACTTGTTTCTCGGCAAACTCCAGACTGTCGAGCAACTGATCGAGCTTAAAGCGTACCGTGTTCGAACAGGGAAGCTTTCTGAGCTTTGCCTTCACTATGAAAGACCACTGGCTGCCGGCTGGAGCCGGGGGAAAGGCAATCCCCTCGAAGAGCAACAGCGACTTAATGCGCTGCTTCATTCCCACCGCCTCACTCATCATCGTATCGCGAAGCTGAGTGAGGTGGCGAAGCTGGCGATATAAGGGAGAGGGAACATGAATGCTTTTGAGTTGTCCTCCACGCAAACTTTCCGACAAGGCTTTACTGTCGAGCCGATTGGTCTTCACCCTTTGTCCTGGAGCTCGGGGGATCATCGATGGAGCGGCGATCAAGCACCTATACCCTTGAGCCGTAAGCCCATCATACAACCCGTACCCCGTGGGTCCAGCCTCATAGGCAAAGGCCACCTTTTGATCCGTAAAGTGGTTGCGTACATGGTTCAGCAGGTCCTCCACTTTATACGGCATGCTCAAGGATCGGATGAATCCTTGGTGACTGCTAAAAGTTGCCGCGATGCTCTTTTTGTCCACGTCCAGTCCGGCAAACACATCATACTCCCGGGGGACAAATGTCTTATCTCTCATCTGAGTGCCTCCTTCGGACAATGCCTTTGGTTCCAGGCATTGTACCAGAGCACTCGTATCAAGAACCGACATCCATCATACAAGTCTCAGCATGAACGGAGGGTTTTTCAGCAGAATCGTGAAAAGAGTCCTGAAGAACCGCGGATTGACAGAGCGTGAAGCAGTGTCCGACCTAACGACCCCAGAATCCGTCCGCGATCCTTGGATCGGAACAGTCGAGAATTGCTCAGGCCTTTGCAGTGACCGGACAGAGTGAAAAGGGCGTCTTACTTTTCAATGTCTATCAATTGCTGGAGGGACATTCGATTCTAATATCTGCTTGGATCTGGGGTGTTCTCGTTGTTGGGACGATCGTGGGCTTGGCGATCGGGGGCATGTTTCTAGTGCGCCGCTCGGTAACACTGTCCACGCTGGAGAGCCACAATCAAGTCGCGGGCTTCATCTATAGCGTGGTTGGCGTAGTGTACGCGGTGCTCCTGGCCTTCATCGCGATCGTCGTTTGGCAGCAACACACACAAGTCCAAACTCAAATTGAGCAGGAGGCGAATCAACTCGGCGACCTTTACCGCAATGCTCAGGTGTTTCCGGAAGAGGTTCGGACGCGGCTGCAAAGTCAAATTCGTGCCTATGGCCGAATCGTGCTGGAAAAAGAATGGCCGGCGATGGCCAAAGGGGAGACAAGTGCCGATGCCTGGGCCGCTTACAATCAGCTCTGGCGAGCTTATCAACAGGTTGAGGCGAGGAATGACCACGAGAGGCTCTGGTATTCGAAGTCACTCGATCAATTGGACCAATTGGGAGACTATCGCCGACTTCGAGTGCTTAGCAATCGAGCTGCGGTGCCGGCGCTCATGTGGGTGGTGCTGCTCGCCACCGGAATTATCACAATTGGCTTCAGCTTTTTCTTCGGCACGACAAACAGCTCTGCCCAAGCGCTCATGATTGCCGCGCTGTCAGCGACGATTGGATTCGTCTTGTTTCTGATCTGGGCCTTAAATCATCCCTTTGCTGGTTTGATACGGGTTGAGCCGGTCGCTTTTCACCACGTGTGGACTATCATCGAACAGTCGGCACAGCAGTAAGAGAACCGGCACTAGCTACCACGAGGAGTCATGAGCCGCCCAATGACCGGACACGATGAATCCAAGAGCGAGCCAACGCCGGCGCCTCAACGGCAACGGACTCCCCTTCCGCAAGGTTATCGGGAAGGGATCATTACTGCCATCACGGTGCTCTTAGGCTTCTCGCTCACCTTCTTCCGGTTCTGGGGATTCGAAGCGGAAGGCCCGTGGAGCTTCCGCTCAATCTTCGCAGCCGGCATCTTGATCGTGGCTGTTGTAATGCAGATTATCGCCCTTTTTCGATCCCTGCGGATTGCAGATGACGACGAGACCGAGTATGAAAAGACGGTTCGTTGGTTCGTTGCTTCCGCCGTCGTGCTGTTCATTGCGGTTTTGATCGCGGTTGTGGTGTTCTCAGGTGTGTTTGATCCAGTACGCTGATAGCCTGGCCGCCGAAAATTGTTAATCGGAGCGTCGCACTGGCAGAGATTGTCGAGGTTTAATCCAGGCAGCAGAAAGAAGGAGGCTATCCCATGCTTATTCAGCATCCCGATCCAACCGTCGCTCATGTCTTGGCAACCTGGGCGCCGCGCATGATTGTTCAGGGAATCGATTACAACGATCTCCTAACGACCAGCGCTCGCATTCGCAGGTGGGATGATTGGTGCCGGGAGTGGTGCGCAACCGCCGCCGGACACGAAGTGTTCGCCCGCGAGAACGAGGCAAAAGGCAACCGAGAAAGCGCCACCGAGGCGTATGTTCTGGCATCGATGGCCTATCACTTTGCCTGCAACAACTCGCCGCAAAATCTCGACGAGTATATTCCCGCCGCGAAGAAGCGCGTTGAATGCTATGCGAAGGCTGCGCCCTGTCTCGACCCGCCGGCTGAACGCCATGAGGTACCGTTCGAAAATTTCCAAATGGCCGCCTATCTCCGCGTGCCGCAGGGAATCAAGCGGCCGCCGGTGGCAGTGATCATTTCCGGGCTCGAATCGACCAAAGAAGAAGCACGAACAATGGAAGATGGCTTTCTGCGCCGAGGAATGGCGACGTTCACCTTTGACGGTCCCGGGCAAGGCGAGAGCTGGTTTCAGGGTGGAATGATCGTTGAATTTGAAAGGGCGACTTCAGCGGTGATCGACTACCTCGAAAAGATATCTCAAATCGATGCCGGCCGGCTCGGAGTTTTTGGGCCGAGCCTGGGTGGATATCTCGCGCCGCGTTCGGCCGCCTGCGACCCGCGCATCAAAGCCTGCACTTTCGCGGGAGGTATGTACGACCGCACGCAGGTGGGAAAACGGTTGGAAGATCCGTTCGAATACGCCCGCATCGCTCATATCTGGAAAGTTTACGACAAGCAGAAGCTGATCGAGCTCCACAGCCGCTGCACCCTGGAAGGACTCGCGCCGAAAATCCGTTGCCCACTCTTAGTCGTGCATGGAACGAAGGACTTCGTCCCGGTGGAACAAGCGAAACGAACTTACGATGAAGCCTCAGGCCCGAAGGAGTGGGTTTTGCTCGAAGGCGGCAACCACGTGTGCAACAACATGCCCTTCCGCTACCGTCCGCTCATCGGCGATTTTCTCGCCAAGCATTTGGGAGCGACGAGAGTCTGACAATTTTGGATTTTCGAGATCTGTGGGTCGATTCTCCGCAGCTTGCTGGGTTAAGTACATTGCCATTCCGAAGTACGTCATTCCCGCATGGTTTAAGCGGGAATCCAGGTGGGTTCCGAATTGGACCCCCCGACAAAAGCATTCGGGGGTGACGCCTTCAAAAGAAATCTTGACGTCCAGTTCTAGTACATCGCATCTCGCTGCTCGGTTATTCATTTGTTATTGGTCGACGTCCAAAATGAAAAGCCCATCGGGTGCTCGTTGAGGACCAGTCTCTTCCCTATTGACACAAATAAAATCGCGGTGCTATTCGCGTGGAAGCATTTGAAACGATAAGAAAGGATTTGTTCATGGAGGCCGAGAGAAAGTACATTCTTGTGGAGAAGCGCGGGGCCGTTGCAAAAATCACGATTAACCGGCCGGAAAAAAGAAACGCTTTGAGCCGCGCTGCGATTCGTGAAATGTTGGGCGCATTCGAAGTGTTGAGAAACGATGATTCCATCGCGGTGGTGCTGACAACCGGCGCCGGTGATGCGGCTTACTGCGCGGGCCGAGATTTGTCCGAGTTCCCAACCGAAGGAGGCAAGAACCGTGGAACGGATCGTCGCTCCGAACCGCGCGCTTATCACGTCGCAGAGGTCATCCGAACTTTTCCCAAGGTCACCATTGCCGTAGTCAACGGCTATTGTTTGGGCGGAGGAATCACGCTCTTGCTGCCGCATGATCTCGCGATCGCGTCGGACAAGGCTCAGTTCGGCCTGCCGGAAATCATGCGTGGATTTCTCCCGTATCCTATCATCGCCACGATGTTCAAAACGCTTATTCCAACCAAACTTGCATTTGAGATGATCCTGACCGGCAAGAACTGGGACGCGCAAAAATCCATGGCGGCCGGCTTGATCAACCGCGTGGTGCCGCACGAGCAGTTGCAAGACGAGGCGTGGAAGTGGGGCGAGGAGATCGGAAAATTCGACAAGACGACATTGAAATACTGCAAGATGGCCGCCCATGCTTCGATGGAAGCCGCGACCGTGCCAGCAGCGGCCGAGATTGCGTGGCTAATGCAAGAAGAGCACGCTTTGGTCAACCCGCGAGCCTACGCTGGAACACGGGAGTTTCACAAAGACAAATAGGCCAAAAAAGCCAGACTGAGAGGGTAAATCGTTGACAACTGATCGTCTCTCAGGAGCAGTCCTTGTTGTCTTTGCGCTGCTGGTGATTTTCGAAAGCCGCCATTATCCACTCGGAACATTCCGTCTCCCCGGACCCGCGTTTGTACCGATCCTCCTCGCCTCGCTACTTTTGATCTTCGGAATGTTGCTGGTGTTCACGTCCGGCGATGCTCCACGGATCTCCTCGATTCGCTGGACCGAGTGGCACCATGCTGCAGCGATTTTGGCGGCGTCTGTGTTCGCTGTTTTTGCCACCGAGCGTCTGGGCTACCGTCTCACGGTGCTGCTCATTGTGGGCTTTTTGATCAAAGTTGTCGAGCGACGCGGTTGGATGCAAACCTTGGGACTTGCTTTTGGCCTGGCGTTTGGGTCGTTCTATTTGTTTTATACATTGCTTCGTGTGCCGCTGCCTGAAGGGCCATTCGGCTTCTGATGTTTAATATCGGTGGAGGAGGTTCAAACGGTTCAAGCCGTTCAAATCGTTCAATGCGTTTAGCCCCTCGTTAGTTTAACCGTAGTCCTATGGTCGAAACACTGCACAATCTCTATATCGGGTTTGCGGTCGCGCTGTCGCCGAACGTCCTGCTCTATGCGTTTGTCGGTTGTGTCATCGGCACTCTCGTGGGAGTCCTGCCCGGCGTTGGTCCGCTCGCGGGCATCAGTCTGCTTCTTCCCGCTTCCTTCGGTCTCGACGCGACATCGGCAATCGTTCTACTGGCCGGTATTTACTATGGAGCAATGTATGGCGGCTCGACGACGTCGATCCTGATGCGCATTCCCGGCGAGGCAGCTTCTGTTATGACATGCATCGACGGATACGAGATGACGCGCAAGGGGCGAGCGGGAGCGGCTCTAGCCGTAGCAGCAGTGGGCTCCTATGTTGCCGGGACGGTTAGTGTCGTAGCTCTCATGCTGTTGGCGCCGCCCTTGGCGAGCTTTGCGTTGCGCTTCGGCCCGCCCGAATATTTTGCTCTGCTGCTACTGGGCCTCTTGATGCTCGCCTATATGAGCGGTGGTTCCATCCTGAAGTCCCTGGCGATGGCAACGTTGGGGCTACTCCTGGGTATGATCGGCATCGATCCAATGACGGGATTTTTTCGTTTCAGTTATGGTCTGGTGGAACTTGGTGACGGAATTGGAGTTGTTCCAGTAGCCGTGGGACTTTTCGGTCTTTCGGAAATTCTACTCACCGCCGGGCAGCCGACGCCACCTGAGGTCAAAAAACCACGGTTAAGGGAACTTCTTCCGTCGCGTCAAGAGTGGCGCGCTTCGCTTTGGCCCATAGGCCGAGGCACCGTTCTTGGTTTTTTAATCGGCATCATACCGGGCTCGGCTCACATCATATCGTCCTTCGTCTCGTATGCCGTGGAGCGACGACTTTCCAAGCACCCGGAGCGTTTTGGACAAGGCGCTATAGAGGGCGTCGCCGGACCGGAATCGGCCAACAACTCGGCAACCTCGGGAGCGTTTGTGCCCATGCTGGCATTGGGTGTTCCGTCCGGACCCATCCCCGCCGTGATGATCGCAGCGATGATGGTTCACGGAATCTCACCAGGGCCGCTGCTGATCGCTCAGCAACCGCAGCTCTTCTGGGGTTTCATCGCAAGTATGTACGTCGGTAACGTCGTGCTGTTGATCCTGAATCTTCCCCTGGTGGGAATTTTTGTCAACGTCTTGAAAGTCCCCTATCCACTACTTTATCCCTCGATCCTGATTTTCTGCGTTCTTGGCGTCTATGCTGTTAACGGCAGCGTTGTCGACGTCGGAATCATGACTGTGATGGGTGCACTGGGATACGTGCTCCGCAAGTTTGACTTCGAGACCGCACCGGTAGTATTGGGGCTGATACTGGCGCCGATGATGGAGATGAGCTTTCGTCAGTCGCTTTCGATGTCCTCAGGGAGCTATGGCATTTTTATCAACCGGCCCATTGCGCTGGTGATGTTGGTGGTTGGGCTGGCTCTGCTCGTGTTGAGCGTTGCGCCATGGCTCATGAAAACTTTGGATTGGCGGCAGAGATTCGGACTTGCCAGTGGGCAGGAGAAGTAACCACATGACCATCCGGCGCACGGGAGGTGAAACATGAGAGAGATTTACAGTTCAAATGGGTTAGGGTTGCATCGACAGATCTATTTTATCTTTGCCCTGCTTATATTACTTCTTTTCCTTTTTGGCCTCACTGCCGAATCTTTCGGACAGGATAGTTTTCCAAACCGTCCGATCACGATTGTGGCTCCGTTTCCTCCCGGTGGTGTTGCCGACCTGACAGCTCGGCCGGTCGCAGCCGCAATGGAAAAGGTGTTGAAAAATCCCGTCGTAGTCGTGAACAAAACCGGAGCAGCAGGCGCAGTGGGGATGTCCTACGTGGCCAACAGCAAAGCCGACGGCTACAACCTCTTGATGGCGCTTTCCAGCATTTCAATTATTCCCGAGGCGGACAAGCTCTTCGACCGGAAGCCCGCGTACACCATGGACCAACTTATTCCGATCGCGTTGATCTCTGCTGATCCCACGATATTCGTGGTCAACGCCGATCGTCCATGGAAAAGTGTGAAAGAGTTCGTGGAAGAAGCGAAGAAACGTCCGGGAGAGATCTCTTACTCGTCCTCCGGCGTGTACGGCACCTTGCATATGGCGATGGAGATGCTTTCTCATTCCGCGGGAATTAACCTGAAGCACGTTCCGTACGCTGGAGCCGGCCCGGCTCTCACTGCTATCCTGGGAGGTCACGTGGACACGCTTGCATCCGGACCGGCGGTGGTTATTCCGCACATCAAGGCCGGCAAACTACGGCCTTTGGCGGGATGGGGTGCAAAACGCGTAGCGTCTCTACCCGAGGTCCCGACATTCAAAGAGCTGGGATATGATATCGAATTTTATATCTGGGCAGGGCTGTTCGCGCCGCGGGGGACACCGGCTCCGGTGATGCAAAAAGTCCGCGAGTCCGTCAAGCAGTCGGTGAACACTCCGGAATTCAAATCGGCCATGGAAAAGCTCGAGACGCCGATTGCTTATATGGATGCGCCTGAGTTCGAGAAATTCTGGCAAAAAGACGCAAAGATGCTCGCCGACGCCATCAAGCGCATCGGAAAGATCGAAATTCCGGAAGCGAAATAGAGACACGAATTCTCCTAACCGATGACGTCCAAAAAGCGAATCTGGATTTTGCTAGTCGTATTCTGGTTGTTGGCAGCGAACAATAGCCGGGCAGCGACTAAACCCGTCGTGCCGCTCCGCGTGGCCTACAGCTCGATTTCTGGATCCGCAATTGTGCCGTGGATCGCTGTCGGCAAGGGGCTCTTCGCCAAATACGATCTCGACGTCGAATTGATCTACGTCGCGGGCTCTCAGGCGATGCAGTCCCTCCTCAGCGGCACGACGCCGATCGGCATCCAAGGCATCGAGCCGGTTTTCCGAGTGAACGTGCACGGGGGCGATACAGTGATGATCTTGGGTCTGGTGACGAAACCGCCTTTCTCCATCATCGTGCGTCCCGAGATCAAAGACTTCCGGGAACTGAAAGGCAAGCCGATGGGTATTACCCGTTATGGCTCATCGACGGATCTGCTCCTGCGCCTCACTCTGGAAAAGTGGGGCTTCAAGTCGGAGGGCGATGTCCCGATTTTGCAAATGGGAGGGGTCCCGCCTATCTTGGCCGGCATGCAATCGAAGAAAATCTTCGGCGGACCACTGTCACTGCCCACCTTAGCAAGGGCGAAGCAAGAAGGTTATCGGGAGCTAGCGGACGTTGCCGATTTGGTTCCGGATTACCAGGTGGCTGGAGTGGTCACGCGACGCTCGTTCATCAAGCAGAATGGCGAGGCGGTCCGTGGCTTCATCAAGGCGATCGCCGAAGCCACGGCGACGTTCAAGAACGATCCCAGTTATGTGAAGAAGGTCATGAGAGAACGACTCAAGATCGATGATCCCCTGGTTATCGAAGAAACACAGAAGAACTACCCTCGCTATATGCCCAATGTCCCATACCCGACTCGGCCGGGCATCGCTGTAATCAAGGCATTCCTGGAAAGGAGCGAGCCGGCACTGCGGCAACTGTCCATCGATGATCAGTTAGACATTCAGTTGATTCGCGAGCTGGAGCAGAGCGGCTTTTTTCGCAGGCTATATGCCAGGTAGCAGGACAAATTCTCTACTCTTTATTCCACCTCGCAATCCAAGGAAGGAACAAATGATAGTTCGGTTCCTTCTCCTTTTGTTCTTGATAGTGTTTTCTGCGTTTACGAATGGTTATTCTCAGGAACGACGTAAAACTATAGGTTGGTCGACCGGCATTGATGTCTACACGCCCGCTTTCTAAGAGAGTTTTCTCCAGTACGACTCAACTGAAATTTCAACCGCGACCCACATTCCCCATGTTGAACTTGAGCATGAAACCCGCATACCCTCAGACACACCGTTAATGGCCAATTTGATAAGCACGACCGTCCTGAGTTAAACTTTTTGCGAATGAATTGATCTGAGGGGTGATTCATGATTCGAAACAGTGCCAAGGTCCTGAGTGATGCCTTATCTTTACCGCCAAGGTCTAGAGCAAAGCTTGCTGAGCAACTGCTTGAAAGCCTAGATGATCCAAAGCAAAAGGAAATTGATCGTTTTTGGGCAGATGAGGTGGAGGACCGGATCGACGCATATGAAAAAGGGAAACTGAAGGCCATTCCTGGGCAGGAGGTTTTTCGTCGATTGAGACCCAGGAAGAAGAAATGACAGACTATGAGTTCCTTGAAACCGCTCAAATCGAATTGGAGGAGGAAGTAAAGTACTATAACGCGCAGGAGGCTGGACTAGGTTATGACTTCGCTAGGGAAGTGGCCGACACCATCGGTAGGGTACTGAGGTATCCCGAAGCCTGGCCAAAACTCTCCAAGAGAACTCGCCGGTGCAGAACAAAGAGGTTTCCGTATAGCGTCGTTTATCAGACCAGAGGCGACAAGATCCTGATAGTCGCCGTCGCCCATCTCAAAAGAAAACCGTGGTATTGGCGCGATAGAGTCAATTCGATTTGAATCGTCGCACTTTTCTCGAACCTTTGGTAGAAAATTCGCTTGTCACCGGCCAACGGGGGCAAAGAGATCGTTAAGCTGGGGCCGGTAGGGGATGTATCCCTGCTCCTCAGCGTACTGAACAAACTTCTCCAGCACGACCTGGTTCTCCGTAGTTAAGCCGTGCCCCCAGGGATTGTCACCAAAGATTTCTTCCTCCTCTTCCAAAATTAAGACTGCGCCCGGGAAGGCTAGCCGTTTGGCATACTCGTAGGACTTGCGACAAAGCTTCTCCGCTTCAGTAAATGCATTCAATAGGCTTGAGACGAGCCAGGGATGTTCGTCGAACAGCGATTGCCGGACAACGAGAGTGTGGGTGATCGGAAAAATATGCGTCTTGCGAAAGTATTCAGTCACTGTGGTTCTTGGGTCCTTGAAGACGCGGCGAATACGCGGATCCTTCGCTCGAAATGATGCTACGATGTTGGGCGGAATCAGCGCATCGATTTCACCGCGCAGCAAGAGCGCTTCAGTGGGCTCGTCTTGAACAGTGATCTTCACGCCTGGCGGCGGCTGAAACCCAGCGCCTTCTGACGTTGAGGTGAACCACTGGCAGTGCTCCGGACGCACGCCATAATACTCCTGGAGGATTCCGCGGGCCCAAAGACCCACGGTCAAGCGGTACTCATCCATGCCGATTTTCTTTCCTTTGAGATCTTCCGGCCCCTCGATTCCCGACGCGGCGCCGCAAAAAATGTACGGATGAATCTGCATGCGCAGCGGAAAAATCGGCAGCGCAATGACGGGCTCGTTGCGACAACGCGCCATCATGTACCAAGAGAGTGACATCTCAGCGATGTCGAATTCTTCGTAGACCGGCCGCATGCAGGCTTCCCCACTTTCAGCCCGGCGCGGTCGCAGCTTGATGCCGCGTGCGGTCACTTCACCATTGAGTAACGGACGCGTCCGGTGATAATTTGCGAGCATTAGGGTCAACTCGATTTCTTTTGGCACAGTCGTTCCTCTAAAGTGGTCATTCGGCCATTAACATTTGGGTGCGAAGGTTTCGGGTGTCGGGTTTCAGGCCGATCTTAAGACCGAAACATGGGACCTGACACCTGAAACCCGAAACCTAACACCCGGACTTTGCTTCATCGGCTCTCTCCCAGCGCTTTGAGCAAGAATTGCCGGGTAAAGAACTTCTCGGCTCCGCCTAGTTTCTTTGCTTCCGTTTCGATGCGCGTCGTCGCGATGAGCGATTCGACATCTTCCTTGGTGATTGAGATCGAGTAAACGTTGGCGAATTGGTGGATCACCTGCCGTACCGTCGCCGGATCCCCGAAGGTATTCTTCTTGACGACTGCGGCAGCGACTTTTTCCTGATTGCCGGCGAGAAAATCCAGCCCGCGTCTGATGGCGCGCAGCATCGAGACGATCCCTTCCGGATCGTTCTCGATCTTTTGCTTGCTCGAGACAATTACCACGAATGGAAATCCCGGCATGACGCTGCCGATGTCGAAGAGCACCGGAAAGCCTTTCCTTTCGAGTTCCATTCTTTCCAAAAAAGAAAACGGCGAAGCCTGGATCTTGCCGGATTCCAAAGCCTGGGCTCGCGCCGGACTGTTGCCGACACCGTAAAGAATTTTGTAATCGCGGTCGCGCACCAGGCCTTTCTTCGCCAGGCCTTCGACCGCGGCGAATTCCGCCACGCCGCCTGGACCCGTGACGCCGACGATTTTGCCTTTCAGATCGTTGACACCGCCGATCCCCTTGGCGCCGAGCAAAGTGTAGTCCATATACGGCTGAATACCGCTGACGATGAGCATCGGCGCGTTTTGCGCGATTGCGCGAACCGCCGCTACACCCGCTACCAGTGTATAATCCACGCCGCCGCCCACGAGCGCAGCCATGGCCGTCGGACCGCCGCGGATGAAAACGGTTTTCACTTCCAAACCTTCGGCGGCAAAGAAGCCGAATTCTTGCCCGACGATAAGCGGCAATGTGCCGCTCAACGTCGGCGTGTTGGCAGCAAAGTTGACGGGCTTGGCTTCGACGCCACGGGGTAGGATCAACAAAGCCACGATAGAAAGGTTCAGGGCTAAGATTCGTTGGAAATTCATTCTTTGGCTGAATACTTTGGAAACCACCGAGAGTCAAGTAACGGAAGCCACACTCTATTGGCCCATTTGAACAACACAGTTTTTTGAAGGCTGGCCGTCAAAATGGGAAGGCCCGAAGCTCCAATGCCAAAGGCAGCGAGGTGGCGATCGATGCCCTGGAGATTACCCACGAGGGATTGAGTTTCGAATGGCGGAGAACAACAGCCACTTTACTTCGCATCAATCACTGCGATCGGCGCGATTTCGATCAACATGCCCGGGCGAGCGAATCCGGTAACCGTTACCAGGGTGCTGGCGGGGAAATTGCCGCTAGAAAAAATTTCGCGCCGTACTTTCACGAATTGGTCGCCGTAGCGCACGTCGCCGATAAACACCGTCATATAGACGATGTTGTCGAGAGTGCCGCCGGCTCGCTTCAACGTTCTCTCAATGGAAGCGAAGGCCGCTTTGGCTTGAGCATCGAAATCTCCCGCAAGATTTTTTCCGCTAGCATCTTCGAGGCCAGCGTGACCGGCCAGCCAAATGACTTTCCCCCCTTCCGTGATTACCGCCGGTGAAAACGCACGCTCATTTTGACGAGCTGTCCGTTCCAGGTACTGGGCGGCACTAGACGTAGAGGGCAGGATTAAAAGCATCACAGTGCATGCGATTATTAGACCTTGTGTCATATCAGGCTCCCTCGTTACTAGTGGGCCAATGCTCCATTACTTCATTACAGCGCCACTCCATTCCACGTCTTATAAGTCCAAAGTGCTCGTCGCGAACAGCTCTTCGACTTTCACTTTTTTAGAAGTCAGCCCCTGCTCGTGAGAGAAATCGATGAGTGTCTCGAGCATTTTACGATTGGCTTTGACGCCGTAGGGATACGGATCGTTGCCGAACAGCTCCTGGGTCCTGGCCAGGTATTCGCGACCGAAGAAAAGCGCCGAAGGGATACTATCGATCAACTTTGAGTTGAAGTGTTCCTTCGCTTTGACAAAGCCCGTGTATAGATTGAAGGCCACCCAGGGATATTTCTTATAGATATCGCCGCGAATCGTGTAGGCATGATTCACTGGAAGAAAGCCCCATTTCTTGAAGAAGCGCGCTCCCTCGGCAATGCGATCCGGGAAGAGGACTTTGACTTTACTCCAGTCGCCGCCCGAGCCGGGAATTCGATGGGATCTACCGATCATGGTCTCGGTGTTTTTCCATGGACTGTTGATCGCCGCAGCGTCCAGTTCGCCACTCACCAGCATCGACGCCATGCTCTTGTCGGGCGTTATTCGCTGAAAGGAAATGCCTTGTGGTGGTGTGAATCCGGTAACGCCGCCATGGCTTAATTCCTCGGTTCGTTCCATGTACCAGTGAACTTTGTATTGTGAGACGCCGAAGTCATGTTCAAGGATGCCGCGCTGCCACAGCGCCGCTGTTTGCTGATATTCACCGACGCCAATGCGCTTGCCTAAGAGATCCTCCGGCTTGCTGATTCCCGAGCCGGCGTTGTATGCAATTTCCGTATGGAACAAGCGCCGGCTGGGAAAAACCGGCAGGGCGATCATGTCGAAGCCGCGCTCGCGAGCAATTAAATACGACGACATCGACATTTCGCCGACCTCGTATTCCTGAAACTTGAGCTGGCGCCAGAACGTCTCCGGCGGAGGCGAATAGGTCGGCACGATTTCGATGCCTTCGGCTTGCACGGTTCCTTTCATCAACGGATCGACTCTTTCGTTAAACCCGGAAATGAAACTCAATTGAAGTTTAGGCATCTAGTCTCCTTTCAGAGCCGGGCACGCTAACTTAACAAAAAGACTATAAGAAAGTTTCTCCCGCCAAGGCGCCAAGCGCGCAAAGAAAAATCATATTATGATTCTCAGAACTTGGCGTGCTTTTCGTCCCTTCGACGTGGCTCAGGACATGCTTTGCGGGAGTCATTTTTTCCAGCTCTTGCAATTGACAAGCAACACAAATTTCAAAGCTCTTTCGTTAGGCATTCCACGCATTAGAATCTAAGGTTATATTCGAGCGGAACCTCGTCACAGGTCCAGAGTCTCTTTGGCGAACAACTCTTCGACTTTCATCCGCCGCGGCGTGAGCCCCTGCTCATGAGAATAACTGATAATCGTATCGAGCATGGCCACGTTGGCTTTGATGCTGTAAGGAAAGGGGTCGTCACCCAAAATGTCCCTGGTCATCGCTAGATACTCGGAGCCGAAAAATAGCGCAGCCGGGATCCGCTCCAGCAGCCTTTCCCGCGCATGCGCCTTTGCTTTGACAAAGGCGCCGTACAGGTTGAATGCAACCCAAGGGTAGGCCCGGTAGACGTCGCCGCGGACGATGTAGGTATGGTTGACCGGTACGAAGCCGTACTTATTGAAAAAGCGTTTGCCTTCAGCCCTCAGATCGGGGAACAACGGTTTGACCTTGCTCCAATCGCCTTCGCTGCCGCGAATACGGGTCGAACGGTCGATGACGTTTACGGCTCTGGTCAGGTGTAAGGGTGCCGCGTCCAGTTCATGATTGACCAGCATGGTGGCCAGACTTTGGTCGGACGGTATGCGGTGGAACGATATGCCCGGCGGCGGGGCAAATCCCGTGGCGCCACCGTGACTCAGCTCCTCGGTTCTTTCCATGTACCAGTGGACTTTATACTGCGAGACGCCAAAGTCGTGTTCTAATACACCGCGCGCCCATAACGCGGCAGTTTGCTGGTACTCGCCGACGCCGATGCGTTTGCCGACGAGATCTCCCGGCTCGTTGACGCCGGAGTCGACATGATACGAGAGATCGGCATGGAAAAACCGGCGACTCGGAAAAACCGGAATCGCGATCATGTCGACGCCACGAGAGCGCGCGATCAGGTAGGAGGACATGGACATTTCGCCTACCTCGAATTCTTGAAATTTGAGCTGGCGCCAAAAAGTTTCGGAGGGATGGGAATAGGTCGGGATCAGCTCGATCCCTTCGGCTTCAATCGTTCCGTTCATAAGCGGCTCGACTCGCTCGTTGAATGCGGAGATGAAGCTCAATCTCAATTTTGCCATCGGTTCTCCTTCATTCGGAATTCATCGCGGGGCTAAATCGTTTTCGTCTGGTTTTCGGTTTCTCACGCCGCCAAAAGATGGCTTTTACCCTGGTTCTCCCAAAGAGGCCTTACGAATCAAGCGTGTCTGCAGCAAACAACTCCTCAACCTTCATCTTCCGCGGGGTAAGTCCCTGCTCGTACGAATATCCGGTGATCGTTTCAAGCATCGGCGCGTTGGCTTTGATCCCATAGGGAAACGGGTCGTCGCCCAGCCTATCGCAGGTCATGGAGAAATACTCCTCGCCGAAAATCAGCGCTGAGGGAATCTGTTCGGCCAACTGCTCGCGAGCGAGCGCCTTGGCTCGAACGAAGCCGTCATACAGATTGGCGGCGACCCAGGGATGCTCCCGATAAATATCGCCGCGGATAATGTAGGTGTGGTTCACTGGCAGAAAGCCGTGCCTTTCGACAAACCGAGCTCCCTCAGCCATACGATCGGAAAACAGTGGTTTGATCGTCCTCCAATCTCCTTTCCCGGCGATACGACTGGAACGATCCAAGGCGTTAGCACGTAATACCCAGGGGCTCGCGATGTGGGCGACGTCCAATTCGTTTTCCAATAAGGTCGATGCCAGACTCTTGTTCGGCGCGATCCGGTTGAATGAAATGCCGGCGGGCGGCTTGAAACCGGTGGCGGCACCGTGACTCATCTCTTCGCTGCGTTCCATATACCAGTGGATCTTGTACTGCGAGACACCGAAGTCGTGCTCCAAAATGCCACGTATCCAAAGCGCAGCCGTCTGTTGATACTCCGCCACGCCTAAACGTTTGTCGGCAAGGTCCTCGGGTTTCGTGATTCCCGAATCAACGTGATATGAAAGTTCGGTTTGAAACAACCGCCGGCTTGGAAAAACCGGCAGCGCGATCATATCGGTGCCCTGGGAGCGGGCGATCAGGAAGGAGGACACCGACATCTCGGCGACTTCGAATTCGCCGAACTTGAGCTGCCGCCAAAACGTCTCCGCTGGATGGGAATAGGTCGGAATCAGCTCGATCCCCTCCGCCTGGACCGTACCGTTCATGAGCGGTTCGACCCGCTCGTTGAACGCCGAGATAAAACCCAAGGTCAGTTTCGACATTCGCTGGTTCCGGCGAAGTTAAAACCCGTCAATCGACCAAATGTCGTAGAGCAGCTCCATGCGCCGAAAGGTATGCTTGCGCGTTTGCTCCTGTAGCTGCGGCGACGTGATATAGCGCACGGCGATTTCTTCGGCGAGGCTACCGTGTTCTTCATCCGCTTCCGAATGGACGGTGAAAAACCGCACATCGTCGGGCTTCATGTTGTACTGTTTGATAAAACCGTGGCCCAGCGCCGCCGCTGCCGGACCGAAGGTTCCCTCCGCGCCGATCTGGATCGCCATGACAACGAACCACGGCAGGGTGTGAATAATCAATTCAACGTAGTAAAGGTGCGCGGCCGTGGAGGGTCGCAGCTCGGCATTCTCCAGCTGGTGCTTCGTCAGTCCGATGGACTCGGCGAATCGGATAGCGAGTTCGTTATGGCCGGCGCTGCCGGTGTCCATGCCGCGGGTCTCTTCCTCGACGACACCCCATAGTTTTTGAGCGATCTCGGGATCGGTGCAGGCGAGGTAACGCAACATGGCGATGCGTGGTACGGCCGCCCGAAATTGATAGTCTTGGATCGCCCAGGCGCGGATCTGATCCATCGTGGCAGTACCATTGCAAACCGCTTTGAGGAACGGATGTTTGATGCGGATCTTGGGAAACGCCTGTATCTCTTTTTTGAGTTGTTGGACGAATTCCACTGATGAAATGTTTTGCGATTGCCCAGTCATTTTTAGTCCTCCTGCTTTTGAGCCTGGGTCGATCCCCCAGGGAAAACATCTCTCTGTGCTCTAACCGTTTTGAGTTTCTAATACAAACATCAAAACCGTCGAGCTAATCAACGGTCATCCAACTTCCTGCTCGAGCCGACTGCTCGACCGCATCAAGGACTTTCTGTGCCTCCAGTCCATCGCGGAAGCTAGGAGCCGGTTGGTCTCCAGTTCTAATACCATGAGCGAGTCGGCGGGTTAAATTGGCAAAAATGGCTTCTCTGGCCGAGCGCCTGGACGAAATGTTCAGGTTTTCCGTCAACCGTTCAGAGATAGGCAGCCGCTGAGTATCGCCGTTACCCTGCGCGCCCCAAAGCTCACCGATCATCCAGTCAGGCCTGGCGCGATCGACGACAGCCCGCAACATGCCATCGTTGCCCAAGATTCGAATCTCCTGGTACGCGTTGCCACGCGCGGCTGCGTGGCCCGTAAAGGAAACCAATCCCCCTGCGGTCAGCTCTCCGATGAAAATAGCGCAATCCTCCACGGTGACTGCTCTCGTCCCGGAACCATCTCCCAGGGGCCTCTCCTTAGTAAAAATGGCTTGCTGGCCGCAGACCCGCTTGAAGTCACCCGCGAGCCAGCGCACCAGATCAACCAAGTGAACTCCAACGTCACCCATGGCGCCAAAACCCACTGCTTCTTTCTGATCGCGCCATCCAAACGGCAGATTGGGGTCAGCCCGTCGCTCGCTGAACCAACTCGCCTCCACGTGCAGGACACGACTTCCGACGTATCCTTCTTGCATGAGCTCTTTCATCCGGTAAAAGGCGGGGACAAAGCGAAAATTGAAGCAAGTCATGTGAATCAGGCGCGCTTCTTCAGCCCGTTTCAACATCGCCGCCGCCTCTTCCTTATTCATCGCCAGAGGCTTTTCGCAGAGAACCGAGACGCCGGCATCGAAGGCTTCACAGGCCATAGCAAGATGCACGTTGGTTGGCGTGGTCAAGCTCACCGCATCAAGATCGGTGTGTGAAATCATTTCCCGGTAATCGGTGAAAACGTGCGGGATGCCGAATTCCCGAGCGATTTGCTCGGCTTTGGCCTTTGTGCGCTGGCAGAATGCCTTAACCTCTACCCCGGGAGTTGCTTGGTAGGCTAATAGGTGTGTCCGGCCAAAACCGCCACCGACGACACCGACCTTTATTGTTTTCTCTTGGATCTCTTGCGCCATCGCAATCCTCCGTCTGTTTGATCGCGCTCAGTTCTTTTGAGCCGTGTCGATAAAGCTAGGACTGAACCCAACGATCGCATGTGCCTATGATAGTGGGCCGCTAGGCGTAAGCGCGCCGATGGAACGGAATGCTTTTCCTTGCTATTTCGAAGTTAGCTGGGATCCGCGCTGAAGCTGCGGCCTCTGTTTCATCAGCTCGTCACGTGCTCCAGCGCGTACTTTGGGGGTGTCGCTTTCGCTTAAGAACCGGCTGCGGCGCGACGCAGTTCCGGCTGCTCGGAAAATCCCTGCTTCAGCCACCACTCCGCGATCTCAATACCGGTGGCGAACCAAACGCCCTGATGTCCCTTCATGTATTCGATCATTTCCTTCAACACGGCGGTCCGTCCAGGTCTACTGGAAACGTAAGGATGGAGCTGAAACGTGGTGAAAGTCGGCGCTATCGACGATTCCTGGTAGAGCTCGTTGAAAAAACTCTTCCACAACGCCAAAGCATTGTCCGGATGGTCGCCGGCTCGGTTCTGGTGGCCGTAAAGTCTGCCGTCGCCAAAAGGCTGGCGCGGAAGTTCGACTAGCCTCGATTGCCCGTTCTCCCAGACGAAAGGAAGATCGTCGGCGAACGAATTACTGTTCCAGATATAACCCTCTTCCATAAGGATCTCCACCGTGTTGACGCTCTGCGTGCATGTGCGCCAGCCTACGGGTCGTTTTCCGGTGCGCTTCATCAGCATGTCCGTAGTCCGCCGGGTCACATCTTTTTCTTCCTGTCTGGACAAGTCCCGGGCGATCTCGTGGTGGTATCCATGCCCGGCAATTTCATGTCCCTGTTCCACGATCGCTTTCATCGCATCCGGATATCTTTCAGCGATGCCGCCGCAAGTCAAGAAAGTCGTTTTGACTTTAACTTCGTCCAACATTCTGAGAATCCGCCAGATACCGGTTTTTGGCCCGTATTCGCCTTCGGCGTAGTCTTCGTTGTTCATTTTGCCGTTGGCGAGTGGCCTCACAGGCTCTCCGCCTTGAAAATCGAAAGTTATCGCCACTGTCATTCGACGGTTCTCGGGCCAGAATATTTTTCCCTTCGCGTGATTTTCAGTGATCATCATGCCGCCTCCCTTTTTTAGATTGTCTGTGCACCATATTACCTTGATTTAAAACGTGTCAACAACCAACTCCCTGGCTGAGAGATTTCCATAGAGCTGATGAATGGACGGTGAAGGCCGCTTTTCTTCCAAAGCTACTACCGGTCTTTGAGCCGGCTCACGTAATATTCCCAACCGCGCATCGGAAAACGCTGGTCGGCGTTGTAGACCTCCAACTCTTCCGCGGTCAGGTACTTTGGCTCGCCATGAAACAGGGCCAGGTGATTCCATTCGCCGAGCATGGCGAGGCGGGTGGTACGCTCGATGACCTGCTCGATACTTGCGCCGACCACCGCGTCGCCGTGGGCGCGCATCAACACCACCGGCCCGTCACCCAAAGACGCGGCCAACTCTTTGCCGCGTTCCATTGTGCGCACGAGTCCGATGCCCTGATACACCGGCGGGCCATCGGCGGAGAGAAATTTGCCATAGTGATGCATGGGTTTGAGCTTGATCGGCAGCACGCTAAAAATCGTGCTCCATTTTGAGTGTGTGTGCGCGACGCTCTCGACGTCGGGGCGCGCTTTGAGAATGCACGCATGAATCGGCCACTCGTTGGGCGGCGTCTTCGCGCCACCCAGATAGTTGCCGTCAAAATCCTGCATGATCAGGCGATCCCGGGTAACGCAGCCGGGGCTCACGTTGGCGATCGTAATGAACGCCTCCGCGCCGGGAACACGCGCGCTGATATGGCCGTAGCCGTCGGTCACTCCCTCGTGGTCGAGAATGTGGCAGGCGGTGATGAGTTTTTCTTTGAGCTCTTTGAGTTCCGATGAATCAAAAGCGGGTGCGGTTGCGTGGTTTGCGGCCATGGGTACTCCTAAGGATTGAGTGAAAACAGACTGTCTACCGTTGCGAAGATATTAGCCGGTCATCCGGCTGTCAAGGCGAGCGGCGCTCGTGAGCTCGGCTTAAGTAATATTCCCAGGGTCGTGCTGGAAACGCTGGGTCGGCAGAGAAAACCGCCAGTTCGTCTTCAGTCAAGTAATACGGCTCGCCGTGGGCAACAGCCATGTGCGCAAGCTCACCGATAAAAGCGAGTCGAATCGTGCGCAGAATCGCTTCCTCGAGACTTGCGCCGACGACGGCGTCGCCGTGCGCCCGCATCAACACCGCCGCGCTGTCTTTCAATGCCTTCGCAAGCGCTTCTCCCCGTTCGACAGTGCCGATGAGACCCGCTTCGGGATAGATCGGCGGGCCTTTGGGTGGAAGGAATCTCGCATACATGTGCAGCGGCCGAAGACCCCCTTTCAATACACTGAAGAGCGAGCTCCACTTCGAGTGGGTATGGCAAACGCTCGTCACATCCGGACGAGAGCGCATGATGCAGGCGTGAATCGGCCACTCATAGGGCGGCGATTTCTCACCACCGAGATAACGGCCATCGAAGTCCAGCAGGACGAGCCGATCCAACGTCGCCCGGCCGGGACTCACACCGGCCAGAGTAAGAAAAGCGTCGGTACCGCGAATGCGCACGCTCACATGACCGTAGCCGTCGGTGATGCCTTCGCGATCGAGGATGTGACAGCCGTCGACCAGCCTCGCCTTGAGTTCTTTAAGTTCGCTGGAATCGAACGCGGGTACGCTTGAGTTGGCGCTGGCCATGGAAAACTCCTTTGGTCTGAATAACTGTTCACTTGGTTCTATTGGCCGACCATCGAGGTGTCAAGCCGCTCGAACAGTGTTTCCTGAGGCAGTGATGGAACCATACCAACGCGATCTAGAGAATGGATGGGATAAAGAATCATCTATTATCATCCCTGTTATTAATAATAGGCAGCTCAGCCTTTGTCGTCCGGCTCCGCTTCAAAGAATCCTTTGACATCTACTTGTCGGAGCAGGAGAACTTCAATGACTGATTAAGATTCAAGGATGGTACTATTATAGGTTGAACAGCAGACTCAACAGTTAACCGTAGCCTACTGTCTTCAAAGATTGCCTTCGATTGCGAATCTGGTATCCGTGTGATTACAATGTAAGTCCAAAGGAGCTGAAAATGAAGACCCGCATCGTTCAGATTGGTAATTCCCGGGGTATACGTCTTCCAAAGGTGCTTTTAGAGGAAGCCCAGCTCACTGATGAAGTTGAACTTGAAGCCGAGCCAGGTCGCATTGTGATTCGTCGAGGGAGCCGTCCTCGGGCAGGGTGGGCGGCTGCAGCTCGTAAGATGCATGAGCGAGGGGAAGATCGTCTCCTTGATCCCACGACTTCGACCCGGTTCGACGAGAACGAATGGAAGTGGTGATGTCACAGCCATGGCATCCCGAGGTGATGTTTACTTAGTGCAGCTTGATCCGACCCGGGGTAGCGAAATTCGTAAGACACGGCCATGTCTTGTCGTGTCGCCAGATGAGCTAAACGAACACCTACGCACCGTGATCGTCGCGCCCATGACAACCGGAGGGCAATCTTACCCGTGGCGGGTTTCGTGTCGGTTCCAAGGTCGGACTGGATTCGTTGCGACGGACCAAGTTCGTACCGTCGATACTGAGCGTCTAACGAAGCGCCTTGGACGCTTGGCTCCCAACTCCCTAGCGGCGGTCCTGTCCACTTTAGGGGAAATGTTTGCACCCTAAATTAAACGTACTTGGGCTAACCATCGGGTTGAGACGGACGCGATAGTCTGCGCCTCTCACCCGAAACGTTTAGAGCGCAATTGAATCGATCACAGGGCAATTATTATGGGTAGTCGCGATACTGACAAAGTCTTTGCTGGCTCGATTCCGAAGCTTTACGACATGTATCTAGTGCCGTTGATCTTTGAGCCGTACGCTGTGGACTTAGTGAATCGGCTAAGTTCGAGGTCTCTTTCTCGTGTACTCGAAATTGCAGCCGGCACGGGTGTGGTGACTCGTGCTTTGGCATCCGCGCTACCTGAAAGCGTCTCCATCGTCGCTACGGATTTAAATCAGGCGATGCTCGACCAAGCCTCCGTAATGGGAACGAAGCGCACGGTCGAGTGGCGTCAAGCAGATACCATGCAGCTACCTTTCCGAGACGAAACGTTTGATGCCGTTGTGTGCCAGTTCGGAGTCATGTTCTTTCCCAAAAAGTCCAAAGCGTTTTCGGAGGTGCGTCGAGTGCTCAGACCGGGAGGCGTTTTCATTTTCAACGTGTGGGATCGGATCACGGAAAACGAATTCGCGGACACCGTGACGACCGCGCTGGAATCCCTCTTTCCCAAGGATCCCCCGTGTTTCTTGGCGCGCACACCCCACGGTTATCACGACCATCGCATCATTGAGCGGGATCTTGCAAACGGTGGATTCATTGCCTCAGCCCGAACTGACACGGTCGCAGCCCACAGTCGGGCAACGTCCCCCCGGATCCCAGCGATCGCGTACTGTCAGGGAACACCGCTAAGAAACGAGATCGAGGCCCGCGATGCCTCTCGGCTTGGCGAAGCAAATGACATCGCGGCGGAGGCTATCGGCAAGCGGTTCGGGCGGGGTGCTGTCGACGGCAAGATCCAAGCACACATTGTCACCATTGAAAGATGACAATTGAGGTGGAAGGATAACGCTCGAACAACCGCATGTTCCCCGCCTGATAACTTCACGGTCGAGCAGACCGCGGGTTCGCATTCGTTCGCAGCTGCTCACCGCGATCTTAGACCAGCGTAGTCGTAGGGTGCTATAAGCATTCAGGGCCAAGTGTCAGGCCAAACTCGGTGCTCCAGATCGATCGCTAAGAGCGCGGCTTGTCACGTTTCTGACCGGTGGCCACGGTGGCGAAAGCGACCATGACAACTGTTAACGAAAATTGGTAGCCCCAGTCCTGGCTGAATGAAGACCTCATCCACTCCCCGAGCCACGGAATGTGCAAACCTCTGGCCGCTTAACCATCAGGATGGAGATAACTTCAGAAGTCGTTTCCATCCATTGTTCGAGAAGCCCGTCGGTATGGGTTCACAAATACCGCGATTTCGATAGAATGACCGTATGAAGCGCTCCGGCATCGCAGACCTTCCGCTTCACGGCGGGCGCGTACCGCAGTGGCTGGCCGAACGGATGACCCAAATGGGCACAGCCATCACCGAGGCGATCGTCCAAGCCCATGGCACTGCAGGCTTTCTCTCACGCCTGAGCGATCCCTTCTGGTTTCAGGCGCTCGGCGCAGTGATGGGAATGGACTGGCATTCTTCGGGCATCACAACATCGGTCATGGGCGCTCTAAAACGCGGCCTGGCGCCCCGGACAAAAGAACTCGGTATTTATGTCTGTGGCGGGCGCGGTAGATTCTCTCGCAACACACCCGAGGAACTGCGGCGGGTTGCCGACCGTGGCGGCTTTGATGGCGAAGGCTTGGTCCGCACCAGCAGGCTTACGGCGCGGATCGACAACAATGCGATTGCCGATGGATTTCAGATCTACCTCCACAGTTTCGTTGTGACGTCCAATGGCGAGTGGGCCGTGGTGCAGCAGGGTTTGAATGATCGCAGCGGAATGGCTCGCAGGTATCACTGGCACTCGGCGTCGGTGCGCGATTTCGTCACCGAACCGCATACCGGAATCGTCGGCGAGAATCAGGGCACGATTATGAATCTGGTGGATGCTCGAGCGAAGCCTGCACAAACAGCGCTCCTCGATATTGCGCGGGAAAAGCCCGAGACGACTTTAAAGACTGCACGCCATCTCCGCCTGCCAAGCCACCATGAGGTTCGCGCGGAGAACATCGATCTCAAGCGTCTCGGAGCTGTGCTCGCTATCGCCTACGAACGCGATCTTCACCAGTTCGCCGAACTGCTTCTGTTGGAGAATCTCGGCCCGCGTACTCTCCAGTCGCTCGCTTTGATCGCCGAAATTCTTCACGGCGCGCCTATCCGGTTCGACGATCCCGCGCGGTTTTCATTCGCGCACGGCGGCAAGGATGGTCACCCGTTTCCAGTGCCATTGAGGACATACGACGAATCGCTCAATGTTCTTCGCATGGCCCTCGAGCAGGCTAAGGTGGGCGACCGGGACAAGCTCGACGGTTTCCGCCGCCTCCAACGCTTCGTCCACGCCGTGGAGGCCGGGACTAAACCTCAAGCCGATTTCGCCGCGGCCATTGCTCATGAAAACGCGATTTCCTCCTCCCTGGGCGGCCGTTCTGTCCTGGACGACTTGCCCAGACAGCGCTCCCTTTTCTGAGTGGAGTCGATGAGACTCCCCAGGCAGACAGTAGATTGACTCGATTGCAGCATCCCGCGTTGCAACTCGGGCATCGTTTCCATAGGCTGTCATCCGTGAGAGCTACGCTCTATAGCGGCACGCTACGATATGTGCGGCAAGGAGCTAGAAGTATCGCGCGATCTCGCTGGAACGGCTCTTGTCTGTTACGGCAGAACGCCAGGATCTGGCGCCGTGAGACTGCTTGTATCAAAGTCGCAACAATCGAAGGAGAGCGTCATGAACGTAGCGATAATCGGCGCCGCCGGTAGCTGCGGACGTCAAGTGGCCGCCCAACTGCTCGATCGGCATATCCTACCTCCTTCTGCCCGTCTGCAGCTTGTGGGACACCCCGGCGGGCGCAGCGCGGACGAACTCTGGGGTTTACGCGCCGATTTGGAGGATGCATTTGTGGATAATGCGCCGGCCATCGAAGTGTCGCTGGGACCGTCCGCTGTCGATGCAGATGTGGTGGCAATGCTCGCCGGTGTTACGATCTCGACTGATCCGAACGCGTCGGTGGACCGTGCCGCCCTGGGCCACACCAACCACCAGATTTTTGTGGACTATGCAGAAGCGCTGGCCAGTCGCCCGGGGCAGCCTCCCACAGTCATTGTTCAGTCCAATCCAGTCGAGTTGGGTGTAAAGGTGTTTGCCGAGCGGTTGGGCCGGCGTCGAGTGCTCGGTGCAGGAGCCTGGTCGGATACCTTGCGCCTGCGCGCGGAAATCGCCGCCGAGTTGGGAGTGCGCCGAACCCAGGTACATGCATTGATGCTTGGACAGCATGGCGATTACGCGACGCCGGTGTGGAGCCAGCTTCAAGTCCGCGGTGTTGCTGCGTCCGAGGTGACAGCGCTCGTGCAGCGAATCCGGCAGGGCGGACGCTGGCCGATTTCCCAAACGAGGTGCGCACACACAAGGCACGCATGTTGGACCTGGTGCGCAGCGGACAAGTCCACGATGCCTATGCGCTAGTGCAGTCCCTGCCACCAGACTTACGGGCTGCAGTGAACCCTTCTTTACGCACTTTACCGCAGGCCGAACCACCGAGATAGTTACTGCCTACGCAGTCGACGAGATTGTCGCGGCCCTGGTTGCAGGCGAACAAAGGGCGCTGTCCGCCCAGGTTTTGCTGGATGGTGAGTGGCTGGGTCTGCACGCGGTCATCGCGGCGCCGGTGATCCTCGCGCTCGATGGGTGGGAGCATGTCTATCCGCTGGAATTGAACGCCGAGGAGGTTACGTGCTCTAAGTGATGCGAGACTATTTGCATCTATCGGCGCGAATGTTAGCGAATACGGGTCTTTTGGTGGCCACAATAGTGACGATTCGCGCACATTGGAGCACATAGAGCCATATGGTTTTGACAAGGTAATTAGCAAGGTCGAAATTTCTTCCGAGCGACCTTCCAAGCGCCCGTTCGGGCATCCCAAAACATTCCGGCAAGGCACCCACGCCGAGGATATTGAATACTCTGCTCGCCTTAATTCGTCAATTAATTCAACGACTTGGTTAGTGGCCTTGTCATTACCTTGTCAAACAATCGCCCGTGGTAACTGTGCCGAATCGGGACACTTAACCGACTTCCTTTCGAGGTAATTTCGATGGCAGGTAAAAAGGGCCGTTCAGGCCCACCAGGAAACTTGAACAACGTCCAGCATCCTTGGCGCTCATTCTGGACGAGAAGGGCGCTCCGCCACCAGGACAAATGGATGGTGCCGTTTCTACACCGCTATGCCGATGAACTCACAGCGGATGCCGGCGGCAGCGACATTAGCTCAGGTAAGAAGCACGTCATTGAGGTTGCCCAAACGGTGCGCGGCTGCTCCATGCTGGTTCTCAAGGAACTAAAGGAAAAAGGCATTGTGATAACAACGCCCGATGGCTGGGAGATGCACCCAGGGTTAAAGGAGCTATCGCGGTTTCTCGCGCTGGAACTGAAGGCGTTGGGAATGCTCGGCCTTGAGCGTCACGCTAAGTCCATATCCGTGGCCGACATCATGAGCAAGTACGAGGACGACGACACGCCGGGCAACGGCAACGGCAAGGACACCAGTGAATAGCGTCGTTATTGGCCCCAAAACCTATCTGGCTTCCACCACAACCAGCCCAAACGTACGCCAAGGGGATTTTACGCTCTAATGCCACGGGTACGAATAAGCGTGTCTACGGGCCAATTCTGCACCCGCTGCAAGAAGGACGATTGGGGTTGTTACCAGGGGTTTAATCGTTGCGGATGCGGGCAGTACCTATGGATTGAGCGACTACACACCGACGACAGCTCTCGCCGTTATCGCTATACTCAAGGCGCGGCATTGCCGCAGGACTATCCGGGGTGGGCTAAGGTGACGCAATGAGGAGGAGAGGGATGGCCTGTGGATTGGAAGTTTAAGCGACCCACGGCAGGGACGCGCAAGTGCTCCAAGAGAATACCCAAGGGCACGCCCTGCGGGTGGTGTTTCGAGAGGTGGGCCACGGTGTGGGACCACATCGTGCCGTATTCTTGGGGTGGCGTTACAAGGGCTCACAACCTAATGCCATCCTGTACTCGGTGCAATGCGATTGTTGGGGCCAATCTATTCAACACCATCGAGGAGAAACGGGAATATGTTAGGCAGCGCTACATAGAAAAGGCCGGTGGGCCGCGTGCTGTATATGTGCCGCCTATACCGCCACCGTTACCAGAGCTATTACCAGAGCCGGCTGTCGGCCTTCCCGCCACTGGGATCGGTAAAGGCTTTAGTGCTTGCCTCGATATGTGCAAGGCTGGGTTAAAATTGCCGCGACTTTTTTCAACGGCGCTGTTGAGCAAGTAGGAAACACCCGCCACGGCGTTGGCTAAATCGTCATGTAACCTCGGCGGATGATCAACCGTATCCTTGCCAGCCCTCCCACGCTTTCGCTCAAGAC
>Ga0081455_10001319_pt1 | contig 30740 bp, 22 predicted proteins | sample TabmetS3T2R1_FD_70207 | JGI IMG/M metagenome (GOLD analysis project Ga0081455, IMG submission 70207) | Tabebuia heterophylla rhizosphere microbial communities from the University of Puerto Rico - S3T2R1 | ecosystem: Host-associated > Plants > Roots > Rhizosphere ... | reverse complement strand
GGGGTGGCGGCGCCGGAGAGCGCGATCGTGGCCGACGCGAGCACCGCCAGGGCAAGCGCCGGCAGCGCCATGCCGACGCGCGGGGCGCCGGGACGCCTCACCGGCACCGCGCGGTGGGCGAGCCAGTGCAGCAGGCTGCGCTCGGGAGCGGTGCGCGACAACCAGAGGTAGCCGAGAACCGCGGCGGGGGCGAACAGTGTCATGACCGGAACGAAGGCCGCGGCCGTCGTTCCGAAGAGCCCGGGCACCAGAAGCGGCGTCACGCTCGGCGCCACCGCGCCGAAGGCGACGATCACCACCAGCGAGACAATCACCCCGCGGCGTCCAAAGCCCCTGAAGGCGGCGGTCGAGTACAGGCAGAAGACGAGCAGGTCGCCGAGCCCGATGTTCGCGTTGAGGCCGCTGGCGGCGAACCCGACCGAGGGGTCGAGCGGGCGGCCCTGGAGCGCCACGGCGAGTTCCGGCGTGAGAGGGATGAAGCGGGTGAAGACGACGTCGTAAATGCCCAGGAACACCGTGAACCAGGCGATCTGCCGCAGTTTGAGGCCGCCCTGCACGTAGAGGTTGGCCACCCCCACGGCGGCGATGACAACGATCACGCTGTTCAGGACCCAGTACACCTGCAGCCCCGCTGCGAAGTCGTCCATCGCCCTCGTCACGGCGAGGTTCGCGGTCAACAGCGCGGGCACGGCGACGAGCAGCAACCGCGCCGACGCCAGCGGGCGGAGCGCGATCATGAGCGCCGAGAAGAACGTCAGCATCAGGAACGCGGTGAGCACGCCGACGGTCACGTCGCCGTGGAACGCGCGGTAGGCGCCGTAGAGCAGGACGATCGCGATCGTGACGTTGCCGATCAGCTTGATGCCCGGCATGAACAGGGCGTGCAGCCGGAACGCCCGCTCGTTGGCGGCCCGGTAGTCGTCGTTGACCTCGGCGAAGATCTCCTCGTTGCGTGGCTCGCGGCGGAACGCCTGGACGGCGCGGATGCCGGTCATCGTCTCGACGAAGTGCACGATGACGGCGGCGACCGTCTCGCGGGTACGCCGGTAGGCCTTGGCCGACTCGCGCCGAAACCACCGCGTCAGCCAGGCGAGGAACGGAAAGGCGATCAGCGCCACCAGGCCGAGCACGGGGTCGAGCCAGAGCAACAGGCCGGCCGTGCCGACCAGCGTGAGGACGGCCGTGATGAGGCCGTCGAAGCCGGTGTCCATCATCTCCTCGATCGCGTCGACGTCCGACGTCGAACGGGAGATGACCCGGCCGGACGTGTAGCGGTCGTGGAACGCCGTCGACAGCCGCTGGAACTGCCGGAACACCCGCCGGCGCAGCTCCAGCAGGACCTTCTGACCGATCTTGCCGGCGACCATGAGGAAGGTCAGCCTGGTCACCGCCTGCACGAGGACGGCGACTCCGACGATGGCGGTGATGAGCACGAGCGTGCTGCTGCCTTCGCCCGCGACCATCGGCGGGATGCCCTTGTCGATGCCCTGACCAACCAGGTACGGAATGGCCAGCCGCGCGGCGTTCTCCAGTACGACGACAGCGAGCGCGAAGTACAACGCCTTCCGGTGCGGTCGCAGCAGCGAGCCCAACAGGCGACGGGACCGGTCCCGAAGCAGCAGGCCGACCTGTTCGGTGAGGTCGTCGCGATCCTCGGCGGCGACGCCGCGCCAGTCGGCCGGCTCTTCGGCGTCGCGCTGCTGCTGATCCTGGGCGGCGTCGGTCGTGGTCGTCATGCCCGGACCTCCGCCGAGTCATGCCGATCGGCACCGGACAGCTCCAGGTCGTCGTCCGCGTCTGCGGCGAGGAGGTTGCGGTAGGCCGGGACCGTCGTGAGCAGCTCGCGATGCGCGCCGACATGGGTGACCGTGCCGCCTTGCAGCAGTGCGACCTTGTCGGCGAGCAGCACGGTCGAGGCGCGGTGGGCGACGACGATGCCGGTCGCATCGGCCAGCACAGCGCGCAACGCCTTCTCCACGAGGGCCTCGGTGTGGACGTCGAGCGCCGACAGGGTGTCGTCGAGGACCAGGATCCGCGGCTTGGCGAGCACCGCTCGGGCCAAGGCGAGCCGCTGTCGCTGGCCGCCGGACAGTGCCATGCCCTGCTCGCCGATCCGGGTGTCGAGCCCCCACGGCAGGTCGTAGACGTACTCCGCCTGCGCGATCCGCAACGCCTCGGCGATGTCGTCGTCGGTCGCCTCGGGCCGGCCGAGCGTGAGATTCTCCCGCGCGCTCATGCTGAACAGCGTCGGCTCCTCGAACGCGGTCGCGACGGTCTGCCGCAGGCACGGCAGGGTCAGATCGCGTACGTCGACGCCGTCGATCGTGACGCGGCCGGCGGTCGGGTCGTAGAGCCGCGGCACCAGCGAGGTGAGCACGGTCTTGCCGGATCCGGTGGCGCCGACGATCGCGACCGTCTCGCCGGGCCGCACCTCAAGCTCGACGTCGTGCAGCACGTCGCTCTCGGACTCGTCGAACCGGAAGCCGACGCCTTCGAACCGCAGGTGTCCGGCCGGATGACTCAGGACCCGATCGCCGCCGACGATGGTCGGCTCGGTGTCGAAGATCTCCAGGACCCGGTCGGCGGCGGTCATGGCTTCCTGAGCCATCGCGAGGATGACCCCGAGCGATGCCATCGGCCAGACCAGCTGCAGCATCAGCGTCACGAAGGCGACCAGAGTGCCGAGGCTCAGCGAACCGTTGCCGACCGCCATCGCGCCGAGCAGCAGCACGACCACCAGGGCCAGGTTGGGCAGCACCTCGAGGAACGTCCAGAACCGCGCCGACAGGCGGACCTTTTCCAGCTGCGACTCGTAGAGCCGGGACGCCTGGGTGTCGAACTTGTCGTACGCGTAACCCGACCGGCCGAACGACTTGATCACCCGGATGCCGAGCGTGGATTCCTCGATCTGGGTCGCGACGTCGCCCTGCTGATCCTGCACCCGGCGCGAGACCTTGACGTAGCGCCGCTCGAACGACATCGACAGCCAGATGATCGGGACCGCGGAGCACAGCACGATCAGGCCGAGCGGCCAGTACAGATGCAGCAATAGTGCGGTGACGACGAGCAACTGCAGGATGTTGATGCAGAGGAACAACATGCCGAAGCCGCTGAACCGCCGGATCGCCGACAGGTCGATCGTGACCCGCGACAGCAGCTGGCCGGACTGCCACCGGGAGTGGAAGGCCATCGGCAGTTTGTCGAGTCGGTGGTAGAGATCGTCGCGGATCGCGGTCTCAACGCCGAGCACGGCGGCGGCCTGGACCCATCGCCGGATCAGGATGAGGGCGGCCTCGACGATGCCCAACGCCAGCGCCAGCAGGCCGAGCGGGAGGATGCCGCTCTCGTCATGGTTGGTGATCGGCCCGTCGATCACCGCCTTCGTCACCAGCGGGATCGCGATCGACACGAAGACGCCGATGGTCGCGGCCGACGCCATGATGACCAGGGACCCAACGTACGGACGGAGATAGCCACGGAGCCGCCACAGCGAGGTCACACTGCGGCGGCGGGCATTGGGGTCACGAGGTCGGGTGACCGAGGCAGGCGGCATCTGGTGGCGGGACCCCCTTGCGGTCGGTGTGCGGTAAGGACCAACCTATGCCGCACCTCTGACAGAGCCAACCAGTTTTCGGCCGGTACGACTGGGACGAATCAGCCGCCGGGCAGGCCTACGAAGGCGAAGCTGACGGCGACGAACACGAGGACGATCGAGACCGTACCGACCACCTCCCCGAGCACGCCGCGGCCGACCGAGCAGTCGAACGCCGCGCTGTAGAGCATCCCGATCAGCCAGAACCCGATGAACAGCGCGAACCCGGCGACCACGATAGTCGCCAGCGATGTCCAGGCCACCGGCAACGGCAGATGCTCCGCGACCACCACCGGAACCGTCGTCAGGCTCACCACGACGGCCGCCTGGCTGGCCGTTGCGCTGCTGAGGTCCGGATCGCCACCGCAGAACCGTCGAGCGATGCCGGTGACACCACGTCGAATCAGCAGGGCGAACCCTGCCGCGAGCGGGGTTCCGAGGATGAGCCCCACGAGGCTCGGACCGGCGCTGCCGGCTTCAGCGAGCCTGCCGAGGATGAAGACCCCGCACCACAGCGCGAACGCAGCTCCCCACATGCTGGCACCGCGATCGGCGACGAAGGTCTGGCCCGGTGCCGTAATGACGCCACGCAGGTACGCCCAGATCGTGCGAGACCGCAGTCGGGTCGGCTGCGCGTACGGCACGGCAGCTCGCTGCTGCGTGTACGGCGCTGCCGCCAGCAGCTGATCGATCAGGCCCAATCGCCACAGGACCGCCTCCGTCGCACCCGAGGCCGCCACGGACTGCCGGAGGACGGGCAGCCGGAGCACGGGCAGTCCGGCCACCTGATCGACATCGCTGACGAAGTCGATGGTGGACAGATGGCTCAGGTTGTGGAGGCGGGTTCGGGCTGTGACGTCGCCGATGGCCAGCACCTTGCCGTCGGTTCCCGGCAGGGCGTTCCATCCCCGTTCGGGGAGGTCGCGAAACACCTGTGGGCTGACGATCAGGTCGATCCGGTCGGCCTCCAGGAGTCCGTACGCCGCCAGTCCGGCGTCGCCGGCGAGTGCGTAGGAGCCAGGCGGAAGGTTCAGAGCGGAGATGCGGTCGTGCAGCGGCATCTGATCGACATACATCGAGAAATCCCCAAGTGTGCTCAATCGTGCGGTCCGAGAGCCGCCCGAGAGGCTATACCCATCGACCAGCGCGGCGGATCGCAGGTCGGAATCGATGTCCACGATGCGGATCGCCGCCGCGATCGGCCGAGGTGGCATAGCGGGACCTTCGACCCATCCTGAGCACGTCGTCGCAGCGTAACGTCGTATCAAAGCCCATTCCGCCTGCCTCGTGCAGGTATGAAGGAGATTCACGATGACTGGGCTTGGCGCCGATCCTGAGTCCGATCCCCCGCGACGGCTGACGCTGGTCGTCGAGTCGGACTCGGACGCCGACCCGGCGGAGGTCGACCGCCTGGTCCGTCAGCTGCGTGCCGAGCTCGAGCACGTCGATGTCGAGGATGTCGAGCCGATCGGGGCCGGGGCCGTTCCCGAGGGGGCGAAGGGCGCCGACCCGTACAGCATCGGAGCCCTGCTGGTCACGCTCAGCGCCGCCGGCGGGGTCTTCAGTCTCCTGATCGAGACCGCGCGCGACTGGCTCGGCCGGCAGGCTGCTGCCGACAAGATCTCCGTGACGATCGACGGCGACACGCTCGTCCTGGAGAAGACCTCGAAGAAAGAGCGGGGCGCGCTGATCGAGGCCTACATCCGTCGTCACGAGGTGGAGTAGTCCCGTGCCGCGGCGGCTGGCCTTGTTGGTGGCGACCTACCGCTACCAGGACGAGGAACTCCAGCAGCTGACCGCTCCGGGGCAGGACGCCGAACAACTCGCCGAAGTGCTCGGCAATCCGGAGATCGCCGGCTTCGACGTCACCATCAAGCTCAACGAGCCGCACCATGTCGTCGGCCAGGCGATCGGCGAGTTCTACCACCAGCGCCGACGTGACGACTTGACGCTGCTGTACTTCACCGGCCATGGTCTCAAGGACGACCAGGGCCGGCTGTACATGGCGATGACCGACACTCGACATGACCAACTACTCTTCACCGGCCTGTCGGCGAGCCAGGTCAACGAGGCCATGGAGTCGTCCGCCTCGCGACAGAACCTGCTCATCCTCGACTGCTGCTACAGCGGCGCGTTTCCGGCCGGCTCGACACCGAAGGGTGACGCCCAGGTCCACGCCCTCCAGCGGTTCGAGGGCCGCGGCCGCGCCGTCCTGACCGCGTCGGACGCGATCCAGTACTCGTTCGAGGGGAGCAAGGTCAGCGGCGACGGATCCCGCTCGGTCTTCACGCGGTTCCTCGTCGAGGGACTGACGTCAGGCGAGGCCGATCTGGACGGCGACGGAAACATCGCGCTCGACGAGCTGTACTCCTACGTCCACGACCATGTCATTGCTGCGGAGCCGCGGCAGAAGCCGAAGATCCTCGAGGACGTCGAGGGCCGCATCGTGATCGCGCAGAACGTCCATTGGACGCTTCCCGAACACCTACGTCATTCGGTCGAGAGTCCCTTCATGGAGCAGCGGCTGGCCGCCCTGCCGGGACTCCGCCACCTGCACGAGGTCGGAAACGAGCGGGTACAGGCCGAGGTCGTCAGGCTGACCCGCGGCCTCGTCGACGACGACAGCCGGAAGGTGTCCGCGGCGGCGATGACACTGCTCGACCTCCTCGACCCGGAGGGTGCGAGGGAGCGGGCCCGGCAGGAGGCCGAGGCGGAGCAGGCCCGACGCGAAGCCGAGGAAGCCGAGCGCGCACGCCGCGAAGCCGAGGAGCAAGCCCGACGCGAAGCCGAGGAAGCCGAACGCGCACGCCGCGAAGCCGAAGAGCGGGCCCGACGCGAAGCCGAGGAAGCCGAACGCACACGCCGCGAAGCCGCGGAAGCAGCCCGTCTGCGCGAAGCGGAAGAGCAAGCCCGGCGTGACGCCGAGGCCGAGGCGGCCCACCGGGCAGCCGCCGAGGCACAAGCACGCAGATTCGCGGAGGAAGAGCAAGCCCGCCAGGCAGCAGCCGAGGAACAAGCGCGCCGAGCCGCCGCCGGGGAGCAGGCCCACCGGGCAGCAGCCGAGCAAGAAGCTCGCCGAGCCGCAGCGGAGGAGCACTTCCGCCGAGTCGCTGCTGAAGAACAGGCTCGCCGAGCGGCGGGCGAGCATGAGCGCGCGCGGCGCGAAGCCGAGGCAGCTCCTGCCCGCCAGGCGACGCGCACCGACGATCGATCAGCGACGTCCCGTTGGATCGCCGTGGGACTGCTTGTCGTCGCCGTACTGATCCTGATCGCGAGCACGTCCAGCATGCTCGACACCCTCCGGCAGGTCAGACCGTTGCAGCCGGACAGCGACGCTTGGCTGACCGTGGTGTGGTTGCTCCCTGCCGTACCGGCGATCATCGCGGCCGCGGTCCTGTCGATCTCGAGGATGTCCGGCGTCGCGGTCGGGTGTGTGGTGCTGGCAGGCCTCCTGGTCGGCCTGTCGACGCTGTTCGCCTGGCAGCTCGCCGACGAGGGCCGGGCGGTACACCTGGCGCTGCTCGCGGTACTCGCAGCGGCCAGCATCGCCGCGGTGATCGCCACCCCGACAATCCGCGAACCGGCAGGCGTCAATCGTCCCGGAGTCCTGATCGCGGCCGTCGGCTTCGTCACAGTGGCCGTCGTCGTGGGATCCGTCGCGGCAGCCACAATCGGCGGGAACGAGCAGGCCGCCGTCGACCGACCGACCTTCTGGCAGAACCTCCTGGTCCCGATCATTGCCGCCTTGCCCGGTGCGGTGATCCGCGGCAACCCGACCCAAGCCCGCGCCATGCTCACCCTGGCGATCGGCAGCGCGTCCTATCTGCTGCTGCTCCAAGCCACCCGGCTGCAGAATTTCACCGGGGATTCCCGCTATGAGGTGGCCTACTTCGTGTCCAGCGTGTGCGTGGTGATCGCCGTCATCATCGGCCAGGTCCGACACCTGCGCCGCAGCTGATCGCGCGTCAGCGGGCCAGATGCTCGGCGAGGAACGCCAGCGCTGCCGGGTACGCGTCGAGCCGGTTGACCCGCTTCGCGAGGCCGTGCCCCTCATCGGCGAAGACCAGCAGCTCGCACGGCACACCCTTCGCGTCCAGGGCGGCCTTGATCTGCTCCGACTCCGACAGGGGTACGCGGGGGTCGTTGGCGCCGTGGATCACGAACAACGGCGTACGCATCGCATCGAGATGGGTCAGCGGCGACGCCTCGATCAGGAACTCCCGATCGGACTCGAGCCGGCCGTACTCGCGCTCCCGAATCGCCCGGCGGTAGTCGGAGGTGTTCTCGAGGAACGTCACGAGTGACGAGATGCCGACCACCTCGACCCCGACGGCCCACAAGTCTGGCTGCATCGACAGGCCGGCGAGCACCATGTAGCCGCCGTAGCTGCCGCCGTAGAGCGCGACCCGATCCGGATCGCCGCCGACCGTCGAGACCCAGCTCCGCAGGTCGGCAAGGTCCGCCACCGACTCGAGGCGGAGCTTGACGTCGTCCATGGAGTACCAGCGCTTGCCGTAGCCGGTCGACCCGCGGACGTTGGGGACCAGGACGATGTGCCCGGCGGCGACCAGGCCCTGGACGACCGGGTTGAAGATCCGCTGTGCCTGCGCCTCCGGCCCGCCGTGGATGTTGATCACGCCCGATCCGCCGGCGGCGTCGCGCGGGGCGTAGACGAAGCACGGGATCTGCTCGCCGTCACGGGTCGGGACCCGATGGCTGGTCGGCTCGACGAGACCGGACCGGATGTCCGGCGGGAGGTCGTCGGCGGCCGAGACCAGGGGCCGGACCTCGCCGGACTCGACATCGAGCCGAAGCACCGCACCCGGCAGCGTCGGTGCGACCAGTCCGATCGCGACGTGGTGGCCGTCGGCCGACCAGACGCCCCAGCCGACGCCGTACGCAGGCAGATCGACGTCGTACCGGTGCGTGCCGTCGCCATCGTGGATCGCCAGCGTGGAGCCGCCGTCGATGTGATGGGACACCAGCAGGGTCCCGCCGTCGGGCGAGGGCGTGACGCCGATGTCGTGGTCGTCGGCCTCGATCAGCCACCGCCAGTCGCCGGACTCGTCGACACGGACCACCGCCTCGAACTCGCGGCCGTGGTTGGACGCCATCACCAGACTCCCGTCCGGCAGCAACTGCGCGCCCCCGTGCGCGGCGTGGTCGTCGGCGTCGGTGATGTCGCGCAGCGACCCCGGCTCGGCCAGGCGGACCTGGGTCGACGCCGGCTGCAACGACGCCAGAGTGACCAGCGCCCGTGGACCGTCGGCGGCCAGCGTGACGTCCATGACGAAGCCACCGGCCTCGTAGAGCACCGTCTCGGCGCCGTCCTCGAGCCGGCGCAGGACGACGTCGAAGTCGACTTCGTTGCGCCGGTTCGTCGTGTACGCCACCTCGCCCGGCCGGACGTCGACCAGCGTGTGCATGTAGCGCTCGTCGTGGACCAGCGGCTCGAGATCGTCGAGGCCGACCGGCTCCGACGGCAGCGGATCGAGTCGCAGGACCGAGAGCTGACCGCGCTCGTTGCCGCCGTCATCGTGCTGGACGACGACCGCCCGCTCGCCTCGCAGATAGCTCCCCGAACAAGGCCCGGGCAACGCCGTCAGTGGAGTCGGCGAGCCGGCCGCGTCGAGCTCGACCAGCTGCATCGAGCCGGAGCCGTCGTAGCCGGCCAAGACCCGTCCGTCGTCGTCGACGTCGAAGACCGTCCAGCTGCGAAGCTCGAGAAGCGCGCGAATGTCGAGGGTCACCCGGCCATGCTGCCAGGTCGGTTCAACGCTTGCGCCACGCTTCGGCGATCCGGAGGAACACGTCGTTCGCCTCGACCTCGCCGATCGTGACCCGAGCACCGTCGCCGGCGAACGGCCGCACCATGATGCCAGCCTCGGCACAGGCGCCCGCAAACTCCATCGTCTCCTCACCCAGCGCCATCCAGACGAAGTTGGCCTGGGTCTCGGGCACGTCCCAGCCCTGGTCTCGAAGTGCTTGGTAGACCCGAGTCCGCTCGACGACCAGCGCCTCGACCCGCTCGAACAGCGCCTCCTCCGCGGCGAGCGACGCGACGGCGGCGTCCTGGGCGATCTGCGAGATCCCGAACGGCAGGGATGCCTTGCGGATCGCGTCGGCGATGCGTCGCGGGGCGATCGCGAAGCCGATCCGGAGACCGGCGAGCCCGTACGCCTTGGAGAACGTCCGCAGGATGGCGACGTTGTCGCGGTCGCGGTAGATCTCGACCGGGTCGATGACGTCGGGGTCGCGGATGAACTCGCGGTACGCCTCGTCGATCACGATCAGCACGCGCGACGGCACCCGCTCGACGAACGCGAGCAGCTCATCACGGTGCACGGCCGGGCCGGTCGGGTTGTTCGGCGTACACACGATCACGACCCGGGTCCGGTCGGTGATCGCGTCGGCTATCGCGGGCAGGTCGTGGCGGCCGTCCGGAGTCACTGGCACGCGAACGCTGGTTGCGCCGGTCAGAGGCACTGCGATCGGGTAGGCCTCGAACGACCGCCAGGCATAGACGACCTCGTCACCGGCCTCGCAGGTCGCCTGCAGCAGGTGATAGAGCGCCGCGACCGAGCCGGTGCCCGCCGCCAAGTCGTGCTCCGGCACGTCGAACCGCTTGGCGATCGCGGCGTACAGCGCGCTCGCGCCCATGTCGGGGTAGCGGTTGAACCGCGAAGTGGCCTGGGCAACGGCCTCGAGGACACCGGGCAATGGCGGGTACGGGTTCTCGTTGCTCGACAATTTGTACGTCGCGATCCCCGGTCGCGACGGCGGCGGCTTGCCCGCCACGTAGCTCGGGATCGCGTCCAGCGCGGCCCGGATCTGCGGGAGTGAGGGGTCCGACGACGCTGTCATGCGGCGGACTCTAGTCCACCCGTGCCGCGATCCAGAACCGATGCGAGACGGTCTCGATCCCACCGTCGCGGACACATCGCTCGTGCAGCGCCGCCAGCCGGTTCCGCATCGCCGCCGGGTCGAACTCGGGCACGCTCCACGGCACACTCCGGACGTACGCGACGAAGGCCGCGATGTCGGTGAACCGGGTCGGCACCCGCTCCTCGGCGCCGTCGACCAGCGACATCCCGGCCCCGCCCAACTGCGATCGCGCCACCGCCAGCGTCCAGTCGGCATGCACCTGCGGCGCCAGTCCCAGCAGCGCGCGAAGGCCGCTCTCCTCGTCGCCACCGACCTGCTGCGTCACGAAGGCACCGCCCGGTCGCAGCAGCCGCCGTACGTCCCGCGGATCGAATGCCTCATGCCGATTGACGATCACGTCGAACGACTCGCTCGCGAACGGCAGCCCCGGCCTGGTGCGCACAGACGCGGTGTTGTCGTCCGCGCCGAGGCAGACGACCAGGTGCGCACCATGCGGACGGAGCGTCTCGGCAGCCGTCGGCACGGTCGGCCACCACTCCTCGTACGCGATCGTGCAGAGCGGCCAGGGCCCGAGAGCGCGAAGCTGGGAGCCGTCGCCGGTACCCATGTCGAGCAGCCGCTCGGCACCGTCGAGGTAGGGCCGGGTCACCTCGGGCCAGGTCCACGCCGGCTGCCCCGGGAGACACCGACCGTCGAGGAAGCCGGCTCCCCAATGTGCCTCGACATCGACGGCCAGGCCCTCGTCGAGCAACTCGGCGAAATCATCGCGGGCGGGCATGTCGTCATCGTCCACAGCAGCGGCCGCTCGGGCAACGGAATTGTCTCCGGTCAAAGTGGACCGATTCAGGCCGGTCGATTCGGCGACGTGCCACCATGGCGACATGGCTCGCGCAATCGCAGTAGTGCTCTTCAATGCAGGTGCAGTGGCCATCGCGGCCTGGATCTTCCCCGGAATCAGCGTCGGCGGAGACACGACGACCGACCGGGTCGTGACGCTCCTCGTGGTGGGCGCGATCCTCGGCGTGATCAACGCGTTCATCGCGCCGATCATCAAGCTGCTGTCGATTCCGTTCATCATCCTCACGCTGGGTCTCGCCCTGCTCGTCATCAACGCGCTGATGCTCAAGTTCGCCGCGTGGGTGGCCGGCCAGGCCGACATCGACTTCCATGTGGACGGGTTCTGGACCGCCGTGGGTGGCGCGCTCGTCATCTCGCTCGTGACGGCGGCGCTGGAGATGAGCTTCCCGAACGACCGGCGGCACTACCGCTACCAGACGCGGGAGCTGCAGTGACCGATGCCCGGCCGTTTCGGGTCGGGCTGGTCTGTCTCGGGAACATCTGCAGATCGCCGATGGCGGCGGTCGTACTGACCGCCAAGGTCCGAGACGCCGGGCTCGACGACCGGATCGTGGTCGGCTCCAGCGGCACCGGCGACTGGCACATCGGTGAGCCGATGGACCCGCGTGCGGCCGCGCAACTGAAGGCCGAGGGCTACGACGGCAGTCGGCATCGCGCCCAGCAGTTCGACGCCGATTGGTTCGACGCGTACGACCTGCTGCTCGCCATGGACGACGCCAACGCGGCCGATCTGCGCCGGCAGGCCCGAGACGAGTCGGACCGGCGCCGAATCCGCCGGTTCCGCGACTTCGACCCGCTCGCGACCGACGCGGATCGCTCGGTTCCCGACCCCTGGTACGGCGACTCCGACGGCTTCGCTGAGGTCTTCGAGATCGTCGAGCGTACGGCGAACGCGCTGGTCGCGACGCTCCGTCGAGATCCGCGGGAAGCGGTCCTCGGGACCGAATCGTCGTAGGCTGCGTAGGCATGGCCCGGATGGGAACGATCGCCGCGCGAGCCGAACGGCTCCTCGACACGAGTGTGGTCGCGACGACGCCAGTGGCCGGCGGCGACATCTGTACCGCAACCCGACTGCGACTGAGCGACGGCCGTTCGGCGCTGATGAAGACGCGGCCACACGCACCGGCCGGCTTCTTCACCGTCGAGGCGAACGGACTGCAATGGCTCCGCGAAGCCGATGGGGCCGCCGTGCCGGAGGTCTATGCGGCCGACGAGGACTGCCTCGTCCTCGCCTGGGTCGAGCCGAGTCGCCCGACTGCGGAGGCGGCCGAGCGGCTCGGACGGGGCCTGGCCGCGACGCATGCCGCGGGTGCCGATGCGTTCGGCGCCGAGTCCGACGGCTACATCGGCATCGTCCCGTTGCCGAACGGACCGGCGCCGACCTGGTCGGAGTTCTATGCGACGCGGCGGATCCTGCCGTACCTCAAGGCGGCCCGCGATCGGCACCACATCGAGGCCGACGACGCAGCAGCGATCGAGACCCTGGTCGTGCGGCTCGACGAGTTCGCCGGTCCCCAGGAGCCGCCGGCCCGGCTGCACGGCGATCTGTGGTCCGGCAACGTGGTGTGGGGCGGCGACGGTCGCGCCTGGATCGTCGATCCCGCTGCGCACGGCGGCCATCGCGAGACCGACCTGGCCATGCTGAGCCTGTTCGGCGCGCCGCACCTGCAGCGGCTCCAGGACGCGTATCACGAGGCGGCGCCGTTGGCCGACGGCTGGCGACAGCGAGTGCCGCTGCACCAGTTGCATCCGCTACTGGTCCACGCGGTGATGTTCGGCGGCGGCTACGGCGGACGGGCGGCCAACGCGGCCCGGGCGATCCTGGACGGCACCGCGGGTGAGCCGGACGCCGCCGCCTCCTGACCCGCTCCCCAGTCGACGCGCCCGGTGCCCTTCTCAGTCCCACCTCAGGACAAAGTGGCAGGCTAAAGCCATGCGCATCCTGGTGGTGGACGACGACCGGGCAGTGCGTGACTCGCTGCGTCGTTCACTCGAGTACAACGGCTACACAGTGGATGTCGCCGCTGACGGGGCCGAGGCGCTGGCACGTACGCCGCTGATCAACCCCGACGCCATCGTCATGGACGTCATGATGCCGCGGCTCGACGGGCTGGAGGCCACGCGAGCGCTGCGCGGCGCCGGCAACGACGTACCGATCCTCGTGCTGACCGCCCGCGACGCCGTCGTCGACCGGGTCGACGGTCTCGACGCCGGCGCCGACGACTACCTGTCCAAGCCGTTCGCCCTCGAGGAGTTGCTGGCCCGGCTGCGGGCCCTGCTGCGCCGGACCACCCGCGACGGCGACGACGAGGAAGACACCCTGCTGACCTTCTCCGACCTGAGCCTCGACATCGCGACCCGCGAGGTGATGCGCGGCGAGCGGTCAGTGTCGCTGACCCGGACCGAGTTCGCGCTGCTCGAGCTGTTCATGCGCCGCCCGCGGCGAGTGCTCGAGCGGTCGTTCATCCTCGAGGAGGTGTGGGGGTTCGACTTCCCGACGACGGCCAACTCGCTCGAGGTCTACGTCGGCTACGTCCGGCGCAAGCTCGAAGCCGGTGGCGAGCCGCGGCTGCTGCACACCGTGCGCGGCGTCGGGTACGTCCTCCGCGAGACGGCTCCATGAAGCTCCGAGAACAAGTCTCGGCCCGCGTCACCCTCGCCTCGCGCATCACACTCCTCGCCACGATGGCGGTCGGAATCACCGTCGCGGCGGTGGCGATCGCGGTCTACTTCACGGTCCGCGTGCAGCTGGTCAACTCGCTGGACGACTCGCTGCTTCGCCGGGCGACTGCGTCGGCGACGCCGAAGTTCTTCGATGCTCTTAGTGAGGGTGTTCCCGCCGACCTGCTTGTCGCAACCGATGTGAACTTCGCCCTCGTCAGGGCGGATGGCACGGTCGCTCTGGGTGGTGATTTTGTCGGACCCAGCGAGCAGGCGGTTGCGCGCGGCCAGTCTGGTCAGTCCATCCGCACGGCTTCCGTGAACGGCACCGACTATCGCATCGTCGCGGTGCCATTCCAGGGCGGCGGAGCGCTGGTCCTCGCGCAGTCCGTGGAGCCGACCCAACGTACGCTCGACCGGCTTGGCCTGGTCTTCTGGGTCGTCGGCGTGTCCGGTGTACTCATCGCCGGTGTCGCCGGATGGGCGGTGGCCACCAACAGCCTGCGGCCGGTCCGCCGGTTGACCGACGCGGCCGAACACGTCGCCGCCACCGAAGAGCTGAAACCGATCGAGATCACCGGCGACGACGAGCTGGCCCGGCTGACGATCGCGTTCAACTCGATGCTCATGGCCCTCGACGCTTCGCAGGTTCGACAACGGCGACTGATCGCGGACGCCGGACATGAGCTGCGCACGCCGCTGACCAGCCTGCGCACCAACATCGAGCTGCTTGCTCAGGCCGATCAGCGCGGCGACATGTCTAACGAAGCCAGGCGCGAGCTGCTCACCGATATCCGGGCGCAGATCCAGGAGATGTCCACCCTCGTCGGCGACCTGGTCGAGCTGGCCCGCGAGGACCTGCTCGTCCGCGGTCCCGAGCCGGCCGATCTCTCCGACCTGCTCGACTCGGCGGTCGAGCGAGTACGCCGACGCGCTCCCGGCATCACGTTCGACGTCGAGGCCGAGCCGTGGATGGTGCTTGGCGATCCGCAACTGCTCGAACGGGCCATGACCAACCTGCTGGACAACGCGTCCAAGTGGAGCCCGCCGCTGGGGACCGTTACGGTACGCCTCGATCAGGGTGCGCTGACCGTGACCGACGACGGTCCAGGCATCTCAGAGACCGACCTTCCCCACGTGTTCGAGCGGTTCTACCGGTCGACCGAGTCGCGTACGCTGCCGGGCTCCGGCCTCGGTCTCGCGATCGTCCAGCAGACCGCCATGCGGCACGGCGGGACGATCGCCGCCGGCAATGCCGAGTCCGGCGGCGCGGTGTTCCGGTTGTGGATTCCGGGCCAGCCGAGCCCAGTGCACCACGAGTGATGTACCCCATCCGGGGCCGAATCATGCAGCTCTGAAGGGAATTCACAGGGTTGCTGAGCGGGGGACGGAATCTCTTGGGCCGGTCCAAGGCCGGTCTCAGTGGACTCTAAGGCACCCTCCGCAACCTGGACATCATGAGCGAGCACCCCGGCGACACCGCCACCCACACCCACCGCTACGGCACCGCGACCGCGCCGCCACCCGGACCGATGGCCCCCGGCCAGCCCGGTCCGACCTACGGGTCGCCGGTGCCGCCCTACGGTCGGCCGGGCCCGGTCGCACCTCCGCAACCAAAGCGACCCGGGGCCGGAATCGTGGTGGCCGCCGTACTCGCGGGTGCCCTCGCCGGCACCGGCGGCGCTGCCGGCTATGCGGCGCTCACCGACGACTCGGCACCTCCCGTGGCCACCTCGCTCGACACCACCCCGGTCAGCAACGCGGGGAACGACGCCACGACCGGCGTTGAGGGCGTCGCGGCGGCGGTCCAGCCGTCGACGGTGCAGATCAACGTGAGCGGTCCCCAGGGCGCCGGCAACGGCACCGGGATCATCATCAGCTCGGACGGCCAGATCCTCACCAACAACCACGTCGTCGAGATCGCGGCTCAGGGCGGCTCGATCACCGTGCTGTTCAGCGACGGCTCGACCGCCGACGCCTCGATCGTGGGCCGCGACCCGGTCACCGACGTCGCCGTGATCCAGGCCAAGAACGTCTCCGGCCTCAAGCCGGCGACGCTCGGCACATCGAAGGGCCTCGACGTCGGCGAGGAAGTGGTCGCGGTCGGGTCACCGTTCGGTCTGGAGAGTACGGTCACGAGCGGCATCATCAGCGCGCTCAACCGGCCGGTCGCAGCGGGAAGCGCGGAGGGTGGGTCATCGACCGTCTTCCCGGCGATCCAGACCGACGCCGCGATCAACCCCGGCAACTCCGGCGGTCCGCTGGTCAACATGCACGGGCAGGTCATCGGCATCAACTCGGCGATCCGCAGCAACGGGTCAAGCAGCGGTGAGGGCGGCTCGATCGGACTCGGCTTCGCCATCCCGATCGACCTGGCTCGGACCGTCGCGGACCAGCTGGTCAAGGGCGAGACCCCGAGCCACGCCCGGATCGGCATCGCGGTCACCGACGCCATCGAGTCCGACCAGATCACGACGGTCGGTGCTCGGGTGGAGGACGTGACCCAGGGCAGCGCCGGCGACCAGGGCGGCTTGCAGCGCGGCGACATCATCACCTCAGTTGAGGGTCAGCGGGTCACGAGTGCGAACGGCCTGATCGCGCTGATCCGCAGCTACCAGCCTGGTGACCAGGTGAGCCTCGGCTACGTCCGAGGCGGCGATACCCACCAGACCGAGGTGACCCTCGACAGCGACCAAGGCCAGCTCACCTCGTAGCCCCGCAACAGCTTGGGCCGTGGGGTCGTCGACGGGCGGCTCCACGGCCCAGCCCCTCCCTCGGCTTTGCGCACATCTGCGTCGCTCCTCCTCCCGTAAGAGCCGCCGCAGATGTGCGCAAAGCCGTTCCAGTGTCGCGACACTCAGGGCCGGGCGAGCTCAGTCGCCGAGCGCCGCAAGCACTCGATCCAGCTTGAGCCGGGACTCGGCGTACTCCTCGGCTTCGTCGGACCGGACCGTGACGCCCCCGCCCGTACCCGCGGTGTAGTGCTCACCGTCATGGACCAGCGACCGGATCACCATGCCGAGGTCGGCCGCCTGCGGACCGATCCAGCCGAGGACGCCGGAGTAGACACCGCGAGGTGAGTCCTCGACGTCGGCGATGATCTGCATGGTCCGCAGCTTCGGCGCTCCGGTCATCGACCCGCCCGGCATGAGGGCTCGGACCGCCTCAACCGGGCCGACTCCGTCACGCAGCCGTCCGCGAACTGTCGTGACGAGTTGATGGACGTTCTCGTACGACTCGACCCGCATCAGCTCGGGCACCTCGACCGTCCCGGGCCGGCACACGATCGACAGGTCGTTGCGAAGCAGGTCGGTGACGATCAGGTTCTCGGCCCGCAGCTTCGGGTCGCGTGCCAATCGCTGGGCGTGCTCGGCGTCGGCGATCGGGTCGTCGCCGCGCGGAAGGGTGCCCTTGATCGGGCGGGTCTCGATCGCCGGTCCCTCGATGCGGCAGAACCGCTCCGGCGACGACGACAGCACGGCGACTCCCTCGTGCTGGACATAGGCCGTGTACGGCGCGGGGTTGAGCCGACGCAGCCGGCGATAGACGTCGATCGGGTCGTCGTCAGACGCGACGATATGGCGATAGGTCAGATTCACCTCGTACGTGTTGCCGAGCCGCAGCTGTCGTTGGACCTCCGCGAACGCCGGGGCGTAGTCCGACTCGGTCCACGTGCTCACGACGCGACTGCGCCCGGGCGTGGTCGGCTCGTCGACCGGGTCGACCGGCAGCTCCGGCTCCGGGTCGAACCCGACCGGCGTCACGATCCGACGCGCCAGGTCGAACACGAGATAGCGCCTCGCATGGAGCCAGCAGGAGTCGGGGACGGCGCCGGTCGATTCGCTGCCGGCCGGCAGATCGGGTCGGGCGGCGTAGCCGAACCAGCCAACGAACCGCTCATGCGACGCCGCCGTGCCGAGCGCAGTCTGGACGGCCGCGAAGGCGTCGGTCGACGCCGGTGCCGGCGCGCTGAGCACGATGCTGCGATCGGACTCGTCGAGCCAGCCGACGACACTGCATCGGCCCGACCACTCCCTGGCGCCAGCGCCGTCGAGCCAGAACATTCGCGAATGCCGTCGCGCCAGCGCCACCGCGACTGCCTCGGGATCGACCCATCTCATGGGCCCACCCCCACCGAGTTGTCACCTCGGCTGGTCACGAGACACCGGCCAGGAAGTTGGCGATCAGAGTCCGCCCGTGCTCGGTGAGCACCGACTCCGGATGGAACTGCACTCCGGCCTGTGGCAGCGACCGATGTCCGACCGCCATGACGACGCCGTCGTCGCTCCGGGCCGTCACCTCGAGCTCGTCCGGGACCGCCGTGGCCGCGAGCGAGTGGTAGCGCACGACTGGCAGATCCTGCGGCACGCCCTCGAACAGTCCACGTCCGCTGTGCACCAGTCGACTCACCTCGCCGTGCGCCGGCTCGACCGGCTCGACCCGGCCGCCATAGCAGGTGACGAGCCCTTGCATGCCAAGGCAGACGCCGAGCACCGGTAGCAGCCCGGCCCGGAACACCGCGTCTCCGACCGCGAAGTCAGCTGGCTGCTCCGGGTGGCCGGGCCCGGGCGACAGCACGACATGGGTGTACGACCCGTCCAGCAACTGCTCCACGTCGACCGCGTCGTGCTCCACGAGCGTCGGCAGCGCCCCGGTCACCGACGCGATCAGATGCGCCAGGTTGTGCGTGTACGAGTCGTAGTGATCGACCAGGACGACCCGAGTCATGCGGTCAAGTGTCCAGGAGGGCCGTGACGAGCTCGGCGACGATGTCGTACCCGTGCTGCGACAGGATCGACTCGGCATGGAACTGGACACCGCGGTAGTGCGGCCCGCTCAGCAGGTGGATGTCGCCGGTCGCAGGGTCGGTCTCGACGCTGACACCGGCCGGCAACCCGCTCTCGGGCACCCGCGCGACGAACGTGTTGTAGAAGCCCACCAGCCGGTCCCGGCCGAGCATCGGCAGCTTGGTCTGGGTGCCCTGGAAGACAATGTCCTTGTACCCAACGTTGAGCCCCAGCAGGTCACACACGACTTGATGTCCGAGACACACAGCTAAGAAAACCTGCCGTCGGTTGAGCAAGTCTTCAACCGCGGCCCGGATGGCGGCCATCTTCGGATCGGCGTGATCGCGAGGGTCACCCGGGCCTGGGCCGACGATCACCAGGTCGTGGTCACCGATCGCATCCGGAGTCCAGGCCTCGTGGCGTACGACCGTTGACGACATCCCCAAGACACCCAGGACGTGCCGGAGCATGTTGACGAAGTCGTCCTCGCCGTCGAGGATCACCGCGCTCTTGCCCTGCAGGACCGGGTTCGGCGGCGTGGCCGACTGATCGGTGAGCCAGAACTGGCTGAGCCGCTGATTGCGCGATCCCAGCGCGACAAGGACGTCGTCGTCGCGGTCCAGCCCGACCACATCGTCGGTCGGCGTCGGGGCGTCGGCCAGGCCGAACGCGGTCAGAATGCCGCCGGCCTTCGCGGCTGTCTCGGCGGTCTCGTACGCCGGGTCGGAGTCCCGTACGAGCGTCGCGCCGGCCGTGACGGTCAACCGTCCCTCGGGCGAGACGTCGGCGGTACGGATCAGGATCGGCGCGTCCGCGGTCGCCCGGCCATCGGAGTCGCGTCCGATCAGTGCCATCGTCGCGCCGTAGTAGCCGCGGCCGGTCGACTCGTACTTCGCGATCAGCCGGCAGGCGTTCTCGACCGGGCTGCCAGTCACGGTCGCGGCGAACATCGAGTCGCGCAGCACCTGCGGCACGTCGCGCTGCGTGCGCCCGGCGAGCAGGTACTCGGTGTGCATCAGATGGGTCATCTGCTTGAGGTACGGCCCGAGCACCAGGCCGCCCTCGTGGCAGATGTCGCACATCATCTTGAGCTCCTCGTCGACCACCATGAAGAGCTCGTAGATCTCCTTCTCGTCGGCCAGGAAGTCGAGCAACGCCGCCTTGCGAGTCACCCGATCGTCCAGGCCGCGCAGCCGGAAGGTGCCGCTGATCGGGTTCATGCGGACGTTGCCGGCGTCGACGCTGACGTGACGTTCGGGGCTGGCGCCGATCAGGTAGCGGTCGCCGGTGAACACGCAGAACGTCCAGTACGCACCGCGCTCGCGCTCGAGCAGCCGACGCAGCACGCTCAACGCGCCGGCGTGGCCCCAGTCGGCCAGCTGCGCCGTCCAGCGCCGGCCGATGACGAGATTCGCCCCCTCACCGTTACCGATCTCGTCGCGGATGATCGCGTCCACGAGCTTGCCGTAGTCGGCGTCGTCGATCTCGAAGCCGCCACGATCGGCATAGGTCACGGGCCGGTCCGGCAACGCCGCGATCGCGTCCGCCAGCGGCACATCCCGCTCGTACTCGATCGCGATGTCCGACAGCGGCGTACCGTCGTCGTGCGCGTGGAAGCCACGCTCCCGCACCTGTGCGTACGGGACGAGGACGAGGCGGTCGAATCGACGCCCCGGGTCCGGTCGTCCCGGCGCGGTCGGGATGTCCGCGAGCCACTCGATGTCCGTGCGGGTCCCGCCGACCAGGGTCAGCTCGTCGGAGTCGCGCAGGCGGATCAGCGCCCACGCGGGGTACGCCAGGACTTCGTCGATCGCGGACACTCCGCGATCGTATCGATGATTCAACGCTCGTCGGTGCCCGTTCGGTTTCCCATGAGGTCATGGGAAACCGCACCCCTCATGGGTTGCATCCCGTGGTGCGTGCAGTTTCCCATGAGGTCATGGGAAACCTGGGGCGAGAGTTATCGATGCCGGCGCTACCGTGACCGCTATGCGGCATGCTGGGATTCTGGCCCACAGCGCTGAGGGCGCGTCACTGTGCTTCCTGACCTTCTGCCAGGCCGGCTTCGAAGCGCTCGGATCGCATCTGCATCCAGACGTCACGCTCGACTGCATCGCGATGGGCCACAGCATGCCGGCCTGGGACCGCGGCGACTACGCAGCCGTCCGGCCGATCCTCGCCGAGAGCATCCGCCGTCTCGCGGGCGCCGGTGCCGAGTTCTTCGCCTGCCCCGACAACACCGCGCATCTCGCGATGGAGCTGGACGGCGAGCCGTTCGCGCTGCCCGGCGTCCACATCGCCGAGGTCGTCGCCGACCGAGCCGCGGCCGACGGGCACCAGCGGGTCGGTGTCCTCGGCACCGGGTTCACGATGGACGGTCCGGTCTACCGCCGGGCGCTGGACGCGCGAGGCATTGAGCACGCCGTACCCGATCCCGAGGACCGGGCGCTGGTCGACCGGATCATCTTCGACGAGCTGGTCAACGGAGTCTTCACCGACGCCGCTCGGCGGGCCTACGTCGACATCATCGACAAGCTGCGGGCCGACGGCTGCGACGCGGTCGCGCTAGTGTGCACCGAGATCCCGCTGCTCGTGACGCCGGACGCGTCACCGCTGCCGACGCTCGACTCGACCCGGCTGCTCGCGCGGAAGGCGTTTGACGTGGCGGCCGAGCGAAGCCCCTTGCCGGTCTGGACCGGCGGCCCGCTCGCTGCGTAGTCCGCCGCCCTCGGGAGGCTGCAGACCGGCGGCGATGTACTCCCACCGGCCGACCCGGATCTCGCCGTCGGTGGTGAAGCCCACCGGCTGCAGGCCGATCGGCCGTCCATCGCGATAGGTGATCAGCGTCACCTCGGCCGGCCGGCGCAATGCACTGCCGAGCGCGAACGCGTACGCCGCACCGCCGGTGGTGCCGTTGCTGTAAGTCGTCGTCGGCCTGCCGTCGGCGGAGTACGTCGTCGTCGGACCGATCTGGCGGTGCACATGCCCACTGAGCACGAGATCGACGCAACCCGACGCGGCGGCCACCTCGCCGGCCGTCGGACTGTGGACGACGACCGTACTGACCTCCTCGCTCGCGTCGTCACTCGCACAGGCGACATCGGACAGGCGCGACGCCTGCTGCTGCACGGTCTCGTCGAAGGTCTTACGGCCGGCGACCAAGCCGCTGGCCCGGACATCACTGTCGCCGAGGAACGTGATGCCCTCGACCGTCTCGGGCTCCCCGGCGAGCACGGTGAACCCCTGATCCTGGTACGCCTCGACGATGGCGCCTCCGTAGTCGTGGTTGCCGCCGACCGCCACGATCGGGAAGCCGTGGAACGCGTCGGCGAGTGAGTTGACGCTGAACGTCTCCCATGATCCGCCGGTCGACGTGTCGTCCCCGGCGTCGATGACCAGCGTCGCATGACCCGCATCGGCGACCGCGCGTGCGACGGAGTCCATGCCGATGTTGTCGTGCCGATCGGCGATCAGCAGGGCGACCTGCTCGCCCTCGACCGGGTCACGAAGCAGATCACCGATCTGGGCGGCCTTGTCGGTCAGATCGCGATAGAACACCAGCGAGTCGTTGTAGGTGCTGACCGCGCTGTCGATCAGCTCGACGCCGCCGCGACTGGCGCCACCGGTGAGCACCTCGATCCGATTGAGCTGCGGGTCGAGCGACTCGCTGGGGAACAGCGACGGCAGCGTCACCCACTGGGCCGGTCCCTCCGCCGGCTCCGGCGAGTTGGACCCAGGGATGACGGCGGCAGCGACGGCCAGGCCGAGGACCGCGGCGATCACACCGGTGGCCATCATCGGACGAGGCTCCCGCTCATGCAGCTCGCGCCGGGCCTCCTCGAGCAGCTCGGCTCGTCGAGTCCGGCCGATGCCCCGCCACAGTCCGGCGACGGCGAGCGCCGCGATGAGGCCGACGGCGGCGCCCCGTACGGCGTGGTCGTACGCCATGTCGAGCAGCGCGTCCCGCAACTCACGGATCTCACCGTCGGGCGTACTCGCGATCAGGGCGTCGCGCCGGATGACGTCATTGAGGTTGGTCGCCTGGGTGTCGCCGACGTCGACAAAGACCCCGAGATCGAGCGGCTGATCCGAGGCGACCCGGAAGCGGGGCAGCACCGGGCCGAAATCGAGCGTGGCGTAGCCGTCGAACGTCGGACTGACCGTCGTCGTGTGCGCGCCGATCACCACGGTGCGCGAATCGTTGGAGAACCCGACGATGGCGACCACCAACGCGACAGCGAGCCACACGCCGGTCAGCGCGAGGCTCGCCCACAGTCGCGGTCGTCGGATCGCCATGGCCTCCAGGATGGCGTACCGGCAAATCGCCCACATCGCACGGTCCGCCGGCACTCTGCATGGTCCCGAGCCCGTGCAGAGTGCCGGGATACCACGAACACGTGGTGTCCGAGGGGCGCGAGTGGCGGGTTATGCCCCGGTGTTGAGCCGGCGCAGGTTCTCCGCGCTGTAGCGCTCACCGTGGATCGCGTCGGGTGCGAAGACCTCGTCGAGTCGGGCCAGGACGTCGTCGAGCTCGACTCGAACAGCGCCGAGGTTCTCGTCGAGGCGCTCGGGCCGCGTGGTGCCCGGGATCGGCACGACGTCGTCGCCACGGCCCAGCAGCCAGGCCAGGGCGACCTGCCCCGGAGTGGCTTCGATCTTGTCGGCAATCAGCCGGACCTCGTCCACGAGCGCGACGTTGCGATCCAGGTTGTCGCCCTGGAAGCGCGGCACCGTGTTGCGGAAGTCGGCGTCGCCGCGCAGGTCGGCGCTGGATCGCACGGCTCCGGTGAGGAAGCCCCGGCCCAGCGGCGAGTACGCGACGAACCCGATGCCCAGCTCGCGGCAGGTCGGCAGGATCTGGTCCTCGACGTCGCGGAACCACAGGGAGTACTCGGTCTGCAGCGCGGTGATCGGGTGGACCGCATTCGCCCGCCGGATCGTCTCGGCGCTGGCCTCGGACAGGCCCAGGTGGCGCACCTTGCCCTCGGCGACCAGCTCCGCCATCGCGCCGACGGTCTCCTCGATCGGCGTGTTCGGGTCGACCCGGTGCTGGTAGTAGAGGTCGATGGTGTCGACGCCGAGCCGGCGCAACGACGCCTCGCAGGCCACCCGCACGTACTCCGGGTCGCCGCGGACGCCGCTCATGTCGCCGGATGGGTTGCGGACGATGCCGAACTTGGTCGCGATCGCCACCCGGCCGCGATGCGCCGCCAGGCCGCGGCCGACCAGCTCCTCGTTGCGACCGGCGCCGTACATGTCGGAGGTGTCGAAGAGCGTCACCCCGGCCTCAACGGCCCGCTCGATCGTACGAAGCGAGCGATCCTCGTCGTAGTCGCCGTACGCGTCGCTCATCCCCATGCACCCGAGCCCCAGGGCACCGACGTCGAGGCCGTTCGTGCCGAGCGTCCGGGTCGGGATCGTGGTTGTCGTCATTGCTGTCTCCAGACTTATTTCGAGTCGTTGCTCCCGAGACTCACGCGCGGGTGCGGCGGCAACCAGAGCCGGTCTTTCCTGGGACTGACAGAACCACCCTGTGGCAGCTCGAGCTGGACATACTGGCCGTATGGACGACCCGACACAGCTCGGCGAGTGGCTGACGTCCCGCCGCAATCGACTCGATCCGGACGCGGTCGACATCCCGACGCACGGCCGCCGCCGGGTGCCTGGCCTCCGCCGCGAGGAGGTGGCGCAACTCGCCGGAGTCAGCGTCGACTACTACGTACGCCTCGAGCAGGGGCGGGCGGCGCATCCTTCGGAGGCCGTGCTCGACGCGATCGCCCGTGCGCTGCAACTCGACGAGGTCGAGCGGACCCATCTGCACCAGCTGGCCCGACCCGCATCGTCACCGCCACGACCACCGGCCCGGGAACGAGTCCGGCCGGGACTGCGGCAGCTGATCGACCGGCTCGACAGCGTACCCGCGTTCGTGCTCGGCCGCCGGATGGACGTGCTTGCCTGGAACCGCCTCGGCGCCTCGTTGCACGCCGACTTCGACGGCCTGCCGCCGCGAGAGCGCAACATGGCGCGGCTGCTGTTCCTCGACCCGGCCTCGGTCGACCACTATCCGGAGTGGGAGTCGGTGGCCCGCGACACGGTCGGTGTGCTGCGCCGGCTGGCCGGCCGCCACCCGGACGACCGGGCGCTGGCCGAGCTGATCGGCGAGTTGTCGATGCACAGCGAGCGGTTCCGGCGTTGGTGGGCATCCGGCGTCGTCCGCGCGAAGACCCATGGCCGCAAGCTGATCCGGCACCCGATCGTGGGCGAGCTCGAGCTGCACTACGAGACCCTGGAGCTGCCCGACGCAGCGGACCAGGTGCTGGTCACCTACACCGCCGAGGTCGGCAGCCCGTCAGAGACGTCGCTGGCCCTGCTCGCGTCGTGGGCGGAGTCCGAGCCGGTTGCCGAGCGCCTCGGGACGGACCCAGCCCGGTCTAGCTGACCGGCGGTCAGCTCAGCTCGCGTCGATGCTGGTCAGGGAGACCGCCAGCCAGGGGGTCGGTGGGCCACGCTTCGCGTAAACCAGCGGTCCGATTCGTCCGGTTCGCGCTCGCCTCTCTCCCACACGCGTGGTCTCGAGGGCGACATGTCGGGTATGCGGCACGCGTACGGGAGGGAGGCAGCCGCGAGCCGGGTACGCCGGGTGTGCGGCGCCGCGTCCGGTCACCGGCTCCGTACACCGACCGACCTCCGACTAGGCTGCTGCCGATGTTCAGCAAGGTGCTCGTTGCGAACCGTGGTGAGATCGCGATCCGTGCGCTTCGGGCGGCGTACGAGCTGGGTGCCAAGACCGTCGCCGTGTTCCCGTACGAGGACCGCCGCTCCGAACATCGCCTGAAGGCCGACGAGGCGTACGAGATCGGCGAGCGCGGGCATCCGGTTCGTGCCTATCTCGATCCGGAGGCGATCGTCGCCGTCGCACGTCGGGCCGGTGTCGACGCGGTCTATCCGGGCTATGGCTTCCTGTCGGAGAATCCGGATCTCGCCGAGGCCTGTGCGGCAGCCGGCATCACATTCGTCGGGCCGAAGGCCGAGGTGCTCCGGCTGGCCGGCAACAAGGCCCGCGCGGTCGAGGCGGCTCGCGAGGCTGGCATTCCGGTGCTCGAGTCGCTGCCGCCGAGCCAGGATGTCGACGCGCTCGTACGCGCCGCCGAAGGCCTGCCGTACCCGCTGTTCGTCAAGGCAGTCGCCGGCGGTGGTGGCCGCGGTCTGCGCCAGGTCGACGAGCCCGCGGGGCTCCGCGAGGCGCTCGAGACCGCCATGCGGGAGGCCGACGGCGCCTTCGGCGACCCGACCGTGTTCATCGAGCGGGCCGTGGTCGAGCCCCGACACATCGAGGTTCAGGTGCTCGGCGACGCGACCGGCGAGGTGTTGCACCTGTTCGAACGCGACTGCTCGGTGCAGCGCCGGCATCAGAAGGTCGTCGAGATCGCCCCGGCACCGAATCTCGATCCCGCGCTGCGCGAGCGGATCTGCGGCGACGCGGTGCGCTTCGCCCGGACCATCGGCTACCAGAACGCCGGCACGGTGGAGTTCCTCGTCGACCGCGAGGGTCGGCATGTCTTCATCGAGATGAACCCCCGCATCCAGGTCGAGCACACCGTGACCGAGGAGGTCACTGACGTCGACCTGGTGCAGTCGCAGCTGCGAATCGCCGCCGGCGAGACCCTGACCGATGTCGGGCTGCGCCAGGACGCCATCCAGTTGCGCGGTGCCGCATTGCAGTGCCGGATCACGACCGAGGATCCGGCCAACAACTTCCGGCCCGACACAGGTCGGATCACGACGTACCGCTCGCCCGGCGGCGCCGGCATTCGCCTCGACGGCGGCACGACGTACACCGGCGCCGAGGTCAGCGCGCACTTCGACTCGATGCTGACCAAGCTGACCTGCCGGGGCCGCGACTTCGCCACCGCCGTCGATCGGGCCACCCGGGCGGTCATGGAGTTCCGGATTCGCGGCGTCGCGACCAACATCCCGTTCCTGCACGCGCTGCTGAGCGATCCGGACTTCCGAGCCGGTCGCCTGACCACGGCGTTCATCGAGCAGCACCCGCAACTGCTGAGCTCGCCCGGCTCGGCGGACCGAGGCACCCGGCTGCTGCGCTACCTCGCCGACGTCACCGTCAATCGACCGCACGGCCGGGCGCCGACGTCGGTCGACCCGGTGACCAAACTGCCGCCGATCGACGTCGAGGCGTCGCCGCCCCCGGGCTCTCGGCAGGTGCTGCTCGAGGTGGGCCCGGAGGAGTTCGCCAGCCGGCTCCGGAAGCAAGACGCCGTCGCGGTGACCGAGACGACCTTCCGCGATGCCCATCAGTCGCTGCTCGCCACCCGATTGCGTACGAAGGACCTGGTCGCCGCCACGGGTCACGTCGCTCGTACGACGCCACAGCTGTGGTCGCTGGAGATGTGGGGTGGCGCGACCTATGACGTCGCGTTGCGGTTCCTTCACGAGGACCCGTGGGAGCGCCTCGCGGCGATGCGGGCCGAGGCGCCGAACCTCTGCCTCCAGATGCTGCTTCGCGGCCGCAACACGGTCGGCTACACGCCGTACCCCACGCAGGTGACTGAGGCCTTCGTCGAGGAGGCGACCGCGACTGGCATCGACGTCTTCCGGATCTTCGACGCGCTCAACGACATCGACCAGATGCGGCCGGCGATCGAGGCGGTCCGGTCCACCGGCTCGGCGGTCGCCGAGGTCGCGCTCTGTTACACCGGCGATCTGTCGGATCCGGCGGAGCCCCTCTACACGCTCGACTACTACCTCGACCTGGCCGAGCGCATCGTCGGCACCGGCGCCCACGTACTCGCGATCAAGGACATGGCCGGCCTGTTGCGGGTGCCAGCGGCCCGGAAGCTCGTGACCGCGCTGCGTGAGCGGTTCGACCTGCCGGTGCACCTGCACACCCACGACACGGCCGGCGGGCAGCTCGCCACGCTGATGGCCGCGATCGAGTGCGGCGTCGATGCAGTCGACGCAGCATCGGCGGCCCTGGCCGGCACCACCAGCCAACCGCCCCTGTCGGCCCTGGTCGCGGCGACCGACACCACGTCGCGGGAGACCGGGCTGAGCCTCAGCGCCGTCTGCGACCTTGAACCGTACTGGGAGGCGGTCCGGCGGCTCTACGCCCCGTTCGAGTCGGCGCCGCCGGGTCCGACCGGACGCGTCTACACCCACGAGATCCCCGGCGGACAGCTGTCCAACCTGCGTCAGCAGGCGATCGCACTCGGCCTCGGTGAGAAGTTCGAGCAGATCGAGGACATGTACGCCGCGGCCAACGCCATTCTCGGCAACATCGTCAAGGTCACCCCGTCGAGCAAAGTGGTCGGCGACCTGGCCCTGCACCTGGTCGCCGTCGGCGCGACGCCGGAGGAGTTCGAGGCCGAACCCCGCAAGTTCGACGTGCCCGACTCGGTCGTCGGCTTCCTGTTCGGCGAGCTCGGCGATCCGCCTGGCGGCTGGCTCGAGCCGTTCCGTACCAAGGCACTCGAAGGCCGGCAGCCGAAGCGGCGGGTGCAGGACCTGGCCGACGAGGACGCGGCCGGACTCACCTCCGACCGGCGGGCCACCCTCGATCGGCTGCTCTTCCCCGGCCCGACCGCGGAGTACCTCGACATCCGCGGCCAGTACGGCGACCTGTCCGTGCTGCCGACCCAGGCGTTCTTCTACGGCCTCGAACCGGAGCAGGAGCAGCAGGTCGAGATCGAGGAGGGCAAGACGCTGATCCTCGGCCTCGAGGCGGTCAGCGACGCCGATGAGCGCGGCCTGCGCACCGTGATGTGCACCCTGAACGGCCAGCTGCGGCCGGTGACCGCACGGGATCTGTCGATCTCCTCGATCGCACCGGCCGCCGAACGCGCCGAGCGCGGCAACCCGAACCATGTCGGAGCGCCCTATGACGGCGTCGTGACCCCGGCCGTAGCGGTCGGCGACTCGGTCGCAGCCGGCGATGTCGTCGCGACGATCGAGGCGATGAAGATGGAAGCGTCGATCACGGCTCCTCACGACGGGACGGTCGAACGGCTGGTCGTCGATCAGAGCCGCCAGTGCGAGGGCGGCGATCTCGTACTCGTGCTGTCGTCGGCGCCGCCCGCAACGTGAGCAGGCAGACATCGGGTGGGGTCGAGAGATTAGTTAGTGCATATAAACTAATCATGTGACGGAAACCAACCTCGACTCAGCTCCGGCCTCATGACTGCCGGATCGCTCACCCCCTCACGCTTCGATCAGGACCACCCGCACTACCGATGGATCGCCCTGTCCAACACGACGCTCGGCGTCTTGTTGATCACGATCAACTCGTCGATCGTGATCATCTCGCTGCCGGCGATCTTCCGCGGCATCCATCTCGATCCACTGCAGCCGCAGAACATCGGCTACCTGCTGTGGATGATCATGGGCTTCCTGGTCGTGTCCGCCGTACTCGTCGTGAGCCTCGGGCGACTCGGCGACATGTATGGCCGGGTCAAGATCTACAACGCCGGGTTCACCGTCTTCGCCGCGGCATCGGTCATGTTGGCCATCGACCCATTCACCGGCGGTTCCGGGGCCATGTGGCTGATCATCTGGCGCGTCGTCCAAGGCATCGGCGGCTCGATGCTGTTCGCCAACTCGGCGGCGATCCTGACCGACGCGTTCCCCTCGTCCCAACGCGGTATGGCGCTCGGGATCAACCAGGTCTCGGCCATCGCCGGCTCGTTCCTCGGCCTGATCATCGGCGGCCTGCTGGCCGAGTGGCACTGGCGCGCGGTGTTCTGGGTCAGCGTGCCGATCGGCATCATCGGCACCTGGTGGTCGTTCCACTCGCTTCGTGAGCTCGGCACTCGGCGAAAGGGCCGCTTGGACATCCCCGGCAACGTCACGTTCGCGGTCGGCCTGACAGCGATCCTGGTCGCGATCACGTACGGCATCCAGCCGTACGGCGGGCACGCGATGGGCTGGACCAACCCGTGGGTCGTCGGCGGACTCGTCGGCGGCGCGCTGCTGCTGGTCGCGTTCTGCGTGATCGAGAACCGGGTCAGCGATCCGATGTTCGCGATGGATCTGTTCAAGATCCGGGCGTTCAGCGCCGGCAGCCTGGCCGGACTGCTCGCCGCGATCAGCCGTGGCGGTCTGCAGTTCATGCTGATCATCTGGCTGCAGGGCATCTGGCTGCCCCTGCACGGCTACAGCTTCGAGTCGACACCGCTGTGGGCGGGCATCTACATGCTGCCGTTGACGATCGGCTTCCTCGCGGCCGGTCCAGTCTCGGGCTACCTCTCCGACCGATGGGGCGCCCGGGCCTTCTCGACCGGCGGCCCGTTGCTGATGGCCGCGACGTTCATCGGCCTGCTGCTGATCCCGGTCAATTTCTCGTACCCCCTGTTCGCCGTGCTCATCGCGCTGAACGGCATCGGCAACGGCTTGTTCTCGGCGCCGAACACGACCGCGATCATGAACAGCGTGCCGGCCCACAAGCGCGGCTCGGCGTCGGGAATGATCGGCACCTTCATGAACACCGGCATGGCGCTGTCGATCGGCGTCTTCTTCTCGCTGATGATCGCGGGCCTCGCCAGCGCGCTGCCGACGACACTCACGAACGGGCTCGCCGACCGCGGCGTGGCGCCCGACGTCGCGCAGGCCGTCGGAGAGTCACCGCCGGTCGGATCGCTGTTCGCCGCGTTCCTCGGGAAGAACCCGATCGCGACCCTGCTCGAGCCGTTCCACGCGCTGGACTCGCTCCCCGAGCCCGATGTCGATACCCTCACCGGCAACCGGTTCTTCCCCGAACTGATCTCCGAACCCTTCCACCATGGTCTCGTGATCGTCTTCCTGGCAGCAGCGGCAATGAGCATCGTCGCGAGTGCGGCCTCGTCCATGCGCGGCTCGCGCTACGTCCACGACGAGCTCGCCGACAGCACCCGGCCCGAGCCGGTCAAGGCAGAGGCGGCACGGCGATGACCGCGACCCGATCGGTA